>Ga0255755_1001571_pt1 | contig 20091 bp, 18 predicted proteins | sample 011ome_18_FD_179955 | JGI IMG/M metagenome (GOLD analysis project Ga0255755, IMG submission 179955) | Coastal salt marsh microbial communities from the Groves Creek Marsh, Skidaway Island, Georgia - 011501BT metaG (version 2) | ecosystem: Environmental > Aquatic > Marine > Intertidal zone > Salt... | reverse complement strand
AGAGCACGAGAAAAAGAATTGAACGTTTTGTGGCGTTGTTCGTTGTTGTTGTAAAGAGAGAACATTTAACATATTCGCGCGCTGTATATTCCTCACATTTACCTAAAACGACACACACTCGCGAATTTCTAATGAAACGCCTTTCGGTACGACGACGCCGACGATGAAAACCGCCGCAAAAAATAACCACCACCATTGCGACGGACGTCTCCTTTTCCTTTCCGATGCGTTTCATCGTCGGAATCATCAAAGTTGTCTTCCCCGTGGAGAAGAAGAGAAGAAGAAGATTTCGTCGTCGTCGTTTCCATTCTTAACCGCTTTTGGTGCTTTTGACGAGGAAAAGAACGAGAACGAGATCGGCGATGAAAGAAGAAACAGCCCCTTTTCGACGGAGGAGACAGAGGAGGAGGAGATGAAGAAGGAAAAAATGTCGTCGTCGACGTCGTCTTTGTGGGCGACGGAAGCTGAGTTCGCGAAGGACGCGAAGGAGATGGAACGGTTGAAGATGATGGTGAAACGCACCGTGGACGAGGCGAAGAAGAAGAAGAAAAAGAAGTTAAAGAAGAAGAAGAAAGGAATCGATGTTGACGGCAAAATGGCTACTATCTCGACGGTGAAAGTAATGCTTAAAGGCGAACGCGTGTTCTCTCGTCACGCGATGAAATCGTTTGAAAGAATAGAATCGCGAGACGGGAACATCGAGCGTGCGTTTGGCGAAAGACGATTGAGGAAACTGTACGGGCGCGTCGCGAAGAGCGACGAGAAAAAGAAAGGGACGACGATGGTTGAGGTGCACATAGATCGCGTGCAAGGTTATTCCGACGCCGACGAAGAGAGCGATGTCGTCGTCGTCGGATGTGTCGACGCGTCTTCTACCGGCTTGGGCGTCAAATTTGAAGATACCCCGGAGTTTCGAAACGAAGTGCGTCTGCGCGTGGACGCGAACGACGTCATCGAAGGCGTTCATCATCCTTTCGTGTTTGTTCAGCTCGATAGTTTAGTCTCTTCGTTCGGTTCGGAGTGTCGTTTCGAGTGTTACGACGCGAGAAACGATTTCGAGCCGCTCGATTTTGAGATTGTGTACTAATAAATGTAAAGTAGTGCGTACAAAAGTACCAAAAACTGCTGTGTATCGTAGGAGATGACGAAAATTAAGTAGCTAGTACTACGGGTAGTAGTGTGGTAGTTTGTGTTACAATCGACTCGCGTTCAGTCATTCTTCCGCGCCGCACTTCAAATTTCTCGGCAACGAAGCGTCTATTTTCTTCGGATACGGTAAATTTAAATCTTTCATAATTTGGACAAACTCCTCCTTCGTCTTCCCCGCGCCTAACCTCGGGTTCAACCGTTTCTCTTCTCCAATTGTAGACACCATCCTCCCTTTATAATCGTGCGCTGGCCAAACTTTGCAAGTATCCGGCAACCCGCCGAACAACTTCCCGGTGACGCCGTCGAATAACGTCTCGGAGGACCCGCCTTGAAAATCCGTCCTCCCGCACCCGCGAATTAACAACGCGTCGCCGGTGAACACGTCCGTGTTGTCTCCTAAAACAAAGCTCACGCACCCGTCCGTGTGCCCAGGCGTGGCCAAGCACTTCAACTTGACCGACGTCCCGACTTGGACCACGTCGCCTTCGTCGATGAGCACGTCCGCCATCGCCCCGGCTCTTTTACTAATCACGCTCTTCACCTCTTTCCTCATTTTCTTAATCTCCCCGGACCCGGTGATGTGGTCCGCGTGACAGTGCGTGTTCACGCAGAGCTTCAGCTTCAGTCCTAACTCATCAACCACCCTCAAATCCCTCTCCACGGTCTCTAAAACCGGATCGATGAGTAAACACTCGCGCGTCTCCGCGCACCCGAGAAGGTACGTATACGTCGAGCTCTCTTTCTCAAACAACTGTCGAAATATCACCTCCGAATCCGAGAGGCTCTTCTTCTCGATGCTTCGTTTTAAAAACTGCACGAAATTCTCTCTCGTCGTCACGTTCAATTCCATATCTCTCGCCACCCGCATCGCCGTCTCGAACGAGAGCGAGAACTTCTCCGCCAAATATAACACGTACGGAATGCCCGCTCGTGTGGCTGTCGAACACTGAATCACCGCGGGCGTTTTAAACTCCGTTCGCATGTACTCCAGTAAATCGTTTTTCAAATGTTCGTTCAAGTTCGTCCCGTCGATTGGGATGACTTTAAAGCGAGTCTTCTCTTCTCGTCCTTCCTTCCGTTCGAACGAACGGACTTTCGCTCGAGGATTCCATTCGTTCCTCTCGGGGTTCAGATACAACCACGATTGGATGCCAAACTCATTCCACAACGATTCGACGGCGAGATCGTCTAAATCGCCGCACAAGAACACGGCGTTGTTTTCCAGAGGTTTGATTATCGATTGATCGCTTTTCTTCTCGCTCATTTTCGGAATGAAGGTCTGTTTTTGTGGTGTTGTCTTTCAAGAGAAACAGTTATGTGTGCGCTGAAATTCTGATGAAAATTCTCACGTAATGGAGAAGCTGTGTGGTGCTCATATTTACGTTCGAGACGCGCTCGACGCATAACGCGCTTCTTTGGGAAGAAAAAACGACGAAGATGATGAAGGAGCTTTTGTTGTTGCGCGTGATGATGCGCTTTTCTTTCTTTTTATATATTTAATCTCTACGTCTCTCTCTCTCTCTCTCTTACTCTCTCTCTGTAACTCTCTTCGTCTTCGTCTCTACTATATAGTATTAAGCAATCTTCCTCATCAAGCAATACACGCGATCGTCAACGTCCACTTCGCTCATCGCCTTCGCGTCCGTTTTCACGCACGCCAACAACCCTCCGAAAGAAATGTACGTCGCCGTCTTCTCTGTTCCGTTTGAAACGTCTTCGTTCGGTTCCGTCTTTTTATAGCACTTCCCGTGCGTGACGTATTCGTACTCGTCGGCTAAGGTTTCTTTGTTTCTCGATTGATCGAACGTGGTTGGATCTTCCGGACTTCCGTCCGTATTCAACGTCGACGCTAACACCAAGGTAAACTTCGTCCCGACTTCGATCGGGTACACGTCCACGTTCACGTCTAAAGTGAGTTCGCTGTCCCCGTACGGCGTCGATCGGCAGACGAATCGACTCACTCGGTCGAATTTTTTCCCGTCTGGATCCACGTCGATAGTTTCGAACATCGCTTCGTATTTGATCGACGACGACGCTTCCGCGTCTGCCGCTCCTCCTCGCGCTGCTGCCACCATAACGATATCTTTTTATATTACTTAGTATAACGCGTGTTTTAGTGCGCGTGCGTTCTCTTCGTAACGCTCTGAACTCTTGCAATCCTTTCTTGTTTTATGCGTTGCGGCTCCAAACGCACAAAATCTCTCTCTCTCTCTTCTCTCTCTGTTCTCTCTCTCTGTTCTCTCTCGCGGTCTCCTCAAACACGAACACAACGACAGTACGCGCTCCTCTTCGAGCCGCGCTCCTCTTCTCCTCCTCTCTCTTTCTTTGCTTTATGTACTCGTAATGAATACGTACTAATTAATGGAGAGATTTTGTTTTCCTCCAATCCCTTTCCACACACGTCCTGTATGTTGTATACGAAAAGAAACGAACACGAAGGAGAGTGTACTCTTTCCTCAGTGCAACGCACGAAAAAGCGTACTACTCTTCGCAGTACAGAAACCGCCCTTTTTTTGTACTGAGAAGAGTAAGCCCGGAGTACCCTCGACAGACTTACACCCTAAATGATTGTCTTTTCACCTTCTCTCTCTCTTGCGTTGGAGATATTTTCACTCCATTGCAAAGCGCACAAGACACACGCACTATTACTACTATCATCATGGCGGGAGAAGAAGAAACCGAAACGTTCGCGTTCCAAGCGGAAATCAACCAACTGTTGAGTTTGATCATCAACGTGCGTAGTGGTACTTGTTTTGTATGCGATGTACCTCTTCCAGAGAGCGTCGTATTCTTTTCCCGCGCAAATCTTTTCATCGGGACACGAGCGTTTTTTCTCTCGTCTCTTCATATGCGCGATGACACTGACCCTTTTCTCTCTTTAACGCTCGCATACACAGACGTTCTACTCGAACAAAGAGATCTTTTTGCGAGAATTGATCAGGTACGTTTATATGTTTGTGTGTTCTTCTTTCGAAAACAGCAAACGAAAGAGAGAAGCGAAAGTTTCGTTGACGCGACGGTTCGTCGTTCGTTTCCCGATCGGCGGCGGATTGGATTGTCTCTCTTCTGACGATGATTGCGAAGAAAACTAACGCGTAATAATACCTCTCAACTCTTACTCTGTTGTTGTTAAAACAATAAAATTATTACAGCAACTCCTCGGACGCGTTGGATAAGATCCGATTCGAAGGCTTGACCGATAAGAGCAAGTTAGAGTCGCAGGTACGACGACGCAGAAATCAATTAAAACATTCTTCCAAAAGCTTCTTTTTCCTTCTTTTTGCTTCTTTTTTTTTCCTAAAAATTTTTGCTGACATTTTCGTTCTCTTTCTCTCTTACGCGATACGAATGACGTTCAACGACATAACAGCCGGAATTATTCATCCATTTAATCCCGGACAAGACGAACAACACCATCTCAATCATCGACTCCGGGGTTGGGATGACGAAAGCGGATTTGGTGAACAACTTGGGGACGATCGCGCGATCCGGGACGAAGGCGTTTATGGAAGCGTTGACCGCCGGCGCGGATATTTCCATGATTGGCCAATTCGGCGTTGGTTTTTACTCCTCGTATTTAGTCGCGGAGAAGGTTGTCGTGTATACCAAGCATAACGACGACGATGGGTACAGGTGGGAATCCCAAGCTGGCGGGTCGTTTACGGTGACCAAAGACGCCGACGCGGACGCTTTGGGGAGAGGGACGAAGATCGTTTTGCACTTGAAGGACGATCAGATGGAGTATTTGGAGGAGAGACGATTGAAGGATTTGGTGAAGAAGCACTCGGAGTTTATTTCCTACCCGATTTCGTTGTGGACGGAAAAGACGACCGAGAAGGAAGTTTCCGACGACGAGGAAGAGGAGTCCAAAGAAGGCGAAGAAGAGGAAGGGAAAATCACGGAGATCAAAGACGAAGACGAAGCCAAGGAGAAGAAGAAGAAGACGGTCAAGGAAGTCTCGCACGAATGGGCGATCATGAACAAGCAAAAGCCGATTTGGATGAGAAACCCGGAGGAAATCACGAAGGACGAGTACGCCGCGTTTTACAAGTCGTTGACGAACGATTGGGAGGAACAGTTGGCGGTGAAGCACTTCGCGGTGGAAGGTCAGTTGGAGTTCAAATCAGTTTTGTTCGTCCCGAAGCGCGCGCCGTTCGATTTGTTCGACGGGAAAAAGAAAGCGAACAACATGAAGTTGTACGTGAGAAGAGTGTTCATCATGGACAACTGCGAAGACATCATCCCGGAGTATCTCTCGTTCGTCAAGGGTATCGTCGATTCCGAGGATTTACCGTTGAACATTTCTCGCGAGATGTTGCAACAAAACAAAATCTTGAAAGTCATCAAGAAGAACATCGTCAAGAAGTGCATCGAGATGTTCAACGAAATCGCGGAGAACAAGGACGACTACACGAAGTTTTACGAAGCGTTCGGGAAGAACTTGAAGTTGGGCATCCACGAAGACACGCAAAACAGAGCCAAGTTGGCGGAATTGTTGCGATACAACTCCTCGAAATCCGGCGAAGAGATGACGTCGTTGAAAGATTACGTCACGCGCATGAAGGAAGGGCAAAACGACATCTACTACATCACCGGCGAAAACTTGAACGCGGTCAAAGCCTCGCCGTTCATCGAGAAGCTCAAGAAGCGCGGCTACGAAGTCTTGTACATGGTCGACCCGATCGACGAGTACGCCGTCCAACAGTTGAAAGAGTACGACGGCAAAAAGTTGGTCTGCTGCACCAAAGAAGGCTTGCAACTCGAGCAAACCGAGGAAGAGAAAGCGTCGCTCGAAGAAACCAAGGCGAAGTTTGAAAACTTGTGCAGAACGATGAAGGACGTCCTCGGCGACCGCGTGGAAAAAGTTGTCGTTTCCGACCAACTCGTCGACTCGCCGTGCATTTTAGTCACCGGCGAATACGGATGGTCCGCGAACATGGAAAGAATCATGAAGGCGCAAGCCTTGAGAGACAACTCCATGTCCGCGTACATGCAATCGAAGAAAACGATGGAGATCAACCCGGACAACGCCATCATCAAGTCCTTGCACGCTCGCGCCGAATCCGACAAAGGCGACAAGACCGTCAAAGATTTGGTCTTGTTGATGTACGAGACCGCCATCTTGACGTCTGGTTTCTCCTTGGACGAACCAGCGACGTTCGGCTCTCGCATCCACCGCATGATCAAGTTGGGCTTATCCATCGACGACGACGACGACGAGGAAGGCGACGACTTGGCCGACTTGCCGCCGTTGGAGGAAGACGTCGACGAAGGTTCCAGAATGGAAGAAGTCGATTAATTTTAATGCACGACAAAAGCGGAGGTCGAGGAAAGAGGAAGCGAATCATAAAAGAGAAAGCTTACTACGAACGAATAAAGAGGAGGTTGAGGAGGAAAAATACACGAAAATATACACACACAACGGAAAAAGAGAGAGAGAAAGAGAGAGAGAAAGACGCCGCGATATCGCGAAGGGAGATATACTACGCGTATTTAGAGAAGGCGTTTTAATACATAAACACCTCCTAAAACTGATACACTTAAAAACGAAGACACGAAACCCCTTAAAAAACGCACTAAAGCGCACGCGTCGTCGTCATCACAGGTGATGACAATAATAATGACGACGACGACGACGGCGCTTTTATTGAGTAGTATTCGCCTTATTTTTTTCCTTCATAAAGAGCCGCGTCTGTCATTTTTTCTCCCCACAACACATACTCCTCCTCATTAATTCGCGGAAACAAACGCACGCGCAAAACGCAACACGCGCGCGAGAAAGAGCGAAAGAGAGAGAGAGAAAGAGGCGTTCTCTGCGCGTTGAAAGTGAGCGCGAATACTTTTGTGGTTGTCGTTGTTGTTCGAGAATAAGTACACATGAGCAGCCACCCAGGGGGCGCTTCCGGGGAAATGCAACAGACCAGGCACACATCTTTCACCAAGCGAGAGTACGCGCAAATGAAGCGAGAAGTCCAAAAAGTCGTACTCCCAGTCTCGGTGGCGATATGGGCGACCGTGTGTTTCGTCGAGATGCTGAGAACAGATTCCGACGACGACTCTTACGATGCTACGAATACCAACGGATCGATGGTTTCCTCTGCCTATAACGAAAAGGCCACCGACTCGACGAAAACGAAAATGATTGGAAGCGTAGAAAATGCATTCATTTTTGTCCTCTTTGTCACCGCGGCGACGTTTGGTCTGTATTTATTGTTCAAACACAGATGCGGGTCGGTGATTTGGGCGTACATGGCATTTTCTGGGTTTAGTATATTCGGCGTTTTAGGCGCGACGGTGGCGCTGCAGGTGTTGCGGAGGTACGAGATAAACGTGGACGTTGTTTCGTTCGCGTTTTATACGTGGAACGTCACCGTGGTTGGCGTTTTGAGCGTATTCTTATGGCCCGGGAGTTTACGCGTGAAGCAAGGGTTTTTGGTGTTGATTTCGGTGATTGTTGCGTATTATTTCGTGACGCAAATCGCAGAGTGGACGACGTGGACGATGTTGGTGTTTATGGCGATTTACGATTTGTACGCGGTGTTGACGCCAAACGGGCCTTTGAGGAAGATTGTAGAGTTGAGTCAAGAGAGAGAGGAGGCGATTCCGGCGTTGGTATACGAGGCGAGAGGCGGTAGTAGAAGTGGTAATGGTAGCAGAAGACGGAGGAGGAAGAAAAGTAACAGTGAACGGCAAGGAGACGACGCTTCGTTAGACGGAGACTTGTCGTCTTCGCCCGAGAAGGACGCAGTCGGGGAGAAAACATCCCTCTTAGGAAGAGGAAGCAACGGTAGTAGCAAAATAGAAACCGCGCCACTCCTCCAACGTTTCGACGAGAACGATGACGACGACGACGACGACGACGACGAAGGCGACCTCCCGGAAGGCATCAAACTCGGCTTGGGCGATTTCATCTTCTACTCGGTCCTCGTCGGCCGCGCGGCTATGCAATCCTTATTCTGCGCCGTCTTTTGCTACGTCGCCGTCATCAGTGGCTTAATCGTCACTCTCACCGGTTTAGCTTTGCACAAGGCCGCATTACCAGCGTTGCCAGTCTCCATCGCGCTCGGCGTCATCACCTTCGTCGCGATTAAATTTTTGATCGAACCTTTCCTCGTCTACGAGTTTGGCCGCGACGCGATGGAATCGATTCCGGACGATTACAACCCCGGCATGAGTAGTAGTGCGAGTAGTACGAGTAGTATGAGTAGTAGTAGTAGCAGCAGCAGTTACTCGCTGTTAGGTCAATCCTCCTCTTATTGGCCTTTGCATTAGGAGAGAGAGATAAAGTGTTGTAGTTTTATCAGTTTGTTCCACGAGGTTCCTCGTACTTTTGACTCCATTAAAAAATACTGCACCATCGGACAATTAAATTAAACGGAGATGCCACGCGCTCGAGGATTTCATGCGCTTTGTTTCTCCTTCCTGTGCTTCATTCGGGTGGTTCTCGCCATCGCCCCGCGCGATTTATCAAACTTTCAGGGTTTGTACAGCTGTCCCGTGGGTGCTTCGATTGCCAGAGTGAGTTCTGTTTCGCAAGTGCAAAAGGTCGTGAAAAATGCAAAGAAAGTGAAAGCCATCGGCGTCGGGCACTCGTGGTGGCGCGAGAATTTCTGCGCCTCCTCGTCGTCTTTATCGTCGAACGAGGGAGAGGAAACGACGATACCTCTGGGAGGCGCTCGTGGGATGCGATACGTCGGAGAGATTAACGAGAGAGAGAAAACGGTGAAAGTTGGATGTGGGATAACTATTCGCGACCTGTTGGACTCTCTCGAGAAGAAGGGATACGTGTTACCGACGTTTCCTTGGTACATCGATCAAACGTTATGCGGTGCCATCGCGACTGGATCCCACGGTTCTTCTTTAAAGTTCGGCAGTCTTTCGAGCGAGAAGATGTTGTTGGAGATGGAAGTCGTCCTCGCGAACGGCGAGTTGAAACGGTTGACGCGAGATAAAGATCCGGAGTTATTTTCGGCGTTTAGTGTGAGTGTGGGTAGGCTCGGGGTTATCGTGAGCGTAACCGTGCGAGTGGAGGAAAATTCAAGGACAGAAAGGCACGTGAAAGTTATGAGCGCGGAAGAGTTAATCGAGGAGTTGGACAGAGCCGGAAAGGAGTTCGCGGAGAACAACTTTACTGTGACGGAATCGCTGATGAACCGATTGGACACGACGCAAAGCTTGTGGTTTCTAACCCGAGGGTCGAGTAAAAATGCCGCTTGGCGAGCGACGCACGTGACGAGACCGAAAGTGGCCCCGGTTCCCGGTTCGCCGTTTTACGAAGCCGAGAGAAAATATTGGGAGAAGAAACGAGACGCGTTTGTCGCGGCGAACGAAACGCCTGAAAGCGCCGCGCAAAGGTCACTCGGACGATTCCAAGAGAGAAGATGGGTGCGAGAGTTAGACAGAAATACAGATGGAAGCGAAATCTCCACGCCGAACGTGCAAACGTATTCGAACATTCGTTTCGATCGTCAACCGAGAAGAATCGAACGGCGAGGTGAAATCCCTTCGTTGGGCCTTGCCGCCACATCCGAGATGGTCGCGTATTTGCTCGAACGCGACTGGCTTCCTGGACCGGATTTTTCCAAACGAGACGCGCTCGTCTCGCAACGATTCGAAATGTCCTACAACGCCCCGGACGCAAACATGTACGATCAGTACGAAGTCGCCGTACCGTTAGAAAAAGCTGCCGAGTGCGCCCGAGAGGTTTATAAAGAGAGCGGCAAAATATTCGAATCAACCGGCGATACCGTGGCGAGAAGTGGTTTTCGAGTCCCAATCTTGTTACGATTCGTATCCTCGGAGCCGGAAAATCTTCTTTCCCTCTCCTACGACGGACCAAAAGTGTACTTTAACTTCGAGGACTATCTCAAATACCGCTCGCCATCCGCCTCGGAACCGAACGCCGCCTTCCGCCTCGTCTCCAAAGTCTTCCACTCCTCCAAATGCTCTCACGGTCGCAACCACTGGGGTAAAACCAAAGACTACAAAACGTTACAATCTGTCTCTCAGCCGTTGCACGAACAGTTCAAATCCAACTGGTGCTCGTTCGGGTGCGTCGCCAAACAGCTCGACCCGGATCGAAAGTTTGAAAGTTTGTTCCAGAAAGGATGGACCTGGGACGAGAAAGCTTTGGAGTGCGGATGTAAATCATCATCATCATCGTCAAACTTTACATACGACCACGTGAAATGCGGGGAATGGTGCGGCGGAGGCTCGTTCGCCGAATAAGAAGGAATAAAATGAAGAATACGTGTCACGTGTTTACTACGCTAGCGAGTGCGTATTTTTTGCCTCTTTTTGCTTGCAAAGAAGAACCTAATGGATAAAGAAGCAGATTTTTCTTCACAACTTAAACACGCGCGCATATACACGCAAAAACACACACACGCACGAAACATCGACATGTTCGCAACGACACCTTCCGTTTCTTGTGCTTTCACCGCTCGAGACTCGAGAAGAGCTTCTTCGCAGTCCGCTGCTTCCTCTCGGTGTTCCTCTTCCTCTTGTTCCCGAAGCGGCTGCGGATTTCCACTTCTGAAAGTCTTTTCCTTTGAAGGTGCGCGAGGGATAAGGAGCGAGAGAGGGAGTATTACGAGCATCAAAAGAGAAGGAGGAGCACATCACCACTCGTTCTCGCGACGACGTGAAAAGAAGAGCATCAGTATCAGTAAACGACGACGACAAAGAGAAAATGGGTTGCTGTTCTGCCCCAAAGCAGAAGCAGATAAAGAAGGCGAGAAAGAGCAACCGAAACGTTTATCGAAGAAAGAAGCGGAGGAAGCCGCACGAGCCGCGCTGATGGGCGCCATCGGGAACAAGAAAGATAAACTGAAAGCGTTCGATAACGGAGGGAGAGGCGGCGGTTTTTTCAATTTCGGCGGCGGCGGCGGCGGCGGCGGCGGCTCCGGCGACGGCTCGAATAAAGGGACTTTGCAAGTCCTCTTCCTCCTCTTTTGCGTCGTGTTTGTCTTTTACGGGTTGAAACCTGTGAGCGCGATGTTCGTGAACTTGATTTATTACGCGTTTAAAATTCCAACCGGACGACCAGGCGACGAAGAACCGGAGGATGCGTTGAGTTACGCATCCGGGAAAGCAGGGCAGAGCGCGGATGCTGACGTGATCAGTAAATACGGAGGAGACGACGACGACGACGACGACGACGACGACGAATAACTCATAAATAAAAGCTATAGCCAAGAAAGATACTACTAACAAAAGGGAAGGTCCTGATGATACTCACGATACCAAATTTATACACTACTGCTCCCATTATCCTCCGTCCCTGGTCTCCGTATCTCTCGCTTTTGAAAAGTCATCCCAGGGTGCAAATCACCTCATTAGTATTCAAACACCCAAAACACCTCCTCTCTCGCGAAAACTCCGCGACAAAATACACACAACTACTCCTCTCGCAATAATGGTCAAACACGTGGAATCTGCGGATGAATTTCTCGCGCTCAAGAAAGCGAGCAAACCGGTACGTGTATCTCTTTGATCATCTCTTTTTCCCCAACGGTCTCTACACAACAGTCGTTTTGTGTTTGAAACGCTCTCTTATTCTCTCGTTATATCTCTGCTTTGCGACGACTTTTGCGCGCGCGCTCTCACTCACTCACTCTCGTACTTTTACGATCGACGAGATGTGAAGAGTGCGATCCTTTCGCGCTCTCGCCGCTGACAAACGCATCTCTCTCTTTCCAACAACATTTCGAACATTTTGATCTGATTTTCCCCGACAAGTTATTGGTGGACTTCACGGCAACCTGGTGCGGCCCGTGCAAAGCGATCGGCCCGTACTTCGAAGAGCTCGCCGCAAAGTTCCCAGACGTCACGTTCGTGAAAGTAGACGTGGACGAATTGGACGACGTCGCGGCGTCGTGCGGGATTTCAGCGATGCCGACGTTTCAGTTGTACAGCAACGGGGTCATGGTGAAGGAGATGTGCGGCGCGGATAAGGCGAAGTTGGAAGCGTTGGCGAACGAGGCGAACGAGTTGTAATAAATGAATCATCATTAGCGTCATCATCGTGCGTTGATTAGAGAAGTATTCTTTTAATAACATATATATATATAATAAAATCCAATGTCTTCGCTTCGCGTAAAGCCATACCACGTGGCGGTACGATGATATCGAGTCGCTTATTTTACTTTGGCTGCGGCACTTTGCTACCACCACCACCATCACCGTTGCCGTCGTCGTCTCCAGGCGGTCCGCCCGTGGCCCACCCGGGCGGTAATTGCCCACCACCGCCTCGTCTCGGCGCCGTCGTCGGTGTCAATAAGCGCTCGTCTTTAAACTCCACCTGACTCTCCGCGTCTCTCAAAAAGCTACCAAACGCCACGGCTTCTAAAACCAAACGTCTTTGCGCGGCATATGGTAACGTCAACGTTTCTACGTCGTTGTTTGCCACCACCTCTCGAACTCTTTGCATGAGTTCCTCCGGCGTCGTCGCGTTGTCGCCGACGGCTTCCATGAGTTCTTTTTGCAATTCTTCTAAAGATCCGAAAAGAGCGCCGGTTTGGCGTTCAGCTAACGCGACGCCTTCTAAAGACACGATTCGAGCGGTTTTGGCCAAAATCTCCCCGTTAAACGTTTGCACGTATTGCTTCAGCGTCAACTTGCCGGTTTCCGGCGTGTCCACCCGTTGATTTTGATTGTTTCTAATCTTTGCTTTTTCCTCCTCGCTAAACCCGCCGAAAAACTCATCTCCGGCGTAATTCGTCGGATCGTCCTCGGCTTCGTCCATGGAATCCATCGCCGACGCCGCGTTGAACACATTCTCCAACGCGATAGCAGAATCCATTGGATTTTGCGGCAACGTCCCCAACGCTCGATCCAGCTGAAACCTTTTATCCACTCGCCTCACGAAATACCCAAACATAATCGACGCCGCGTACACTTGCGCCGCTTGCAGTTTGCTCATCCTCACCAACTGACTCGGCCACGAGTTCGCCGCTTCCGGTCCTAACGCCGCCATCAAATGGTCCCGAACCATTTCCAAAGCCTCGCTCGAGTGCACGCCCGACGTCAGTCTGCTCAAATCGATGGATTTAAGAAACGCGTCGTCGTCCAAGGGAGGGAGCATGTCCACGCCGGACGTTAAAAACTGTGTTCGTTTTTGTCGTTTAATAAAAGCGACGAAAGCGATTGAGAAAGAGAGAGATGAATAATAAGAGAGAGGTTAGTACACACACGCACACAAACATCATCAATCCATCGTCATCGTCATCAAGAGAGAGAGAAAATATCTAAACTGTTTTTGCATCAATTAATTAATAGTACCTTGTGTATGATCGAAGCGTACATCGCGTCTTCCACCGCTCTTCTGCGGTCCATTCTTTTGATGTCGTTGATTCGTTTGTACAACGTCAACGACATCTCGGAATCCTTGGAATCCTTCTTTTCATCGCTCTCGTTCATCATCGAAGACGAAGACGAAGAATCGATCTCGTCGCTTAACTTTTCCAAAACGGATTCGATCGCCGCTTCGAAGCTTTGCGGTTCCGTGGAGAGGATGTATTCGAGCATTTCTCCGTGCGGGGACGTCGGCGTGGCCGGCGCTAAAGAGAACGACTTATTCTCGTCTTCGCCCTCGTCGTTGGACGGCGAAATAGCATTCGTCTTCGCGCTTCTTCTTTGACGAGGAGGGTGCCTTCGTCTTTGCGTCATCTGATGTTTCTTCTTTAAGAGCGCTTTAGCGGGAGGAGGAGGCGCTCTCGAAGAGGACACGGCGTATGAAGCGACGAAGGACGGTGCGAATACCGACGAGGACGGCATGGTATTAATTTCGCGAGCGTTCGTTTATGAGTGCGCGCGCTGTTTTTCCGCGTAAAAATGAAGCATTTTCCTTGCAAGGAAAATGCTTCATAAAAGAGAACTTATAATAAGCTCTCGCTTAACCGCATCTGGAAACGCTTCTCGCGCGAAAGAGAGCGAGCGAGAGAGAGAACGATAATGTCGACGATGATCTGTTCTCGTCGAGCGATGGAAAGGGCGCTGTTTTTGAAAAGGAAGAGCAGCAGGTTTACGTCGACTTTCGCGTCCAATTCGTCGTTTTCCTCCAAAGCGCAACAACGAGAAGACGAAGATGAAGCGCAGCGAGGACACCGGCTGGGAGGAACAATAACGACGACGAGTGCGCTTCCTTCGCTTCGCTCGAGGATGAAACACTTCGCGAAAATCGTCCACCCGGATATTCTCGGACAACATTTTCCAAGAGCGAACGCGATGCACGAATCAGAGGACAAAGAACGGAAATACGTCTTGGAGAATAACCAAAACGCGTTGGCGGAGTTGAACGCGGTGCTGGATTCAATCACGAAGGAGAAGAAGTTTCCCAAGACTGGAGTGAAGGTGATTATTGCGGTTTTGTTGTTAAAGGCATTTTTCTTGTCTCTCGTCGTCGTTTCTTTCTCTCTCGCTCTTTGTCTTTGTCGTCTCGGATGGATGTTCGTTCCGCTTTATGCGAGCGGATGTTCGCGTTCGCGCGCGCTCTGTCTGTCTGTCTGTCTTGTCTCTGTCTGACGCGTTTCTCTCTCTCTCTCTCTCTCTCATAACAGAGGCTGAAGTTTTATTACGTCACGCGGGAAAGGTCCGACGTCGTCGAAAAGAGGATGATAAAGAAAGAAGGCGAAGGGAAGGAGGAGGAGGAGGACGAAGGCGAAAAGGAAGACGAACTCGTCTTGCGCGAGGCCAAATTTACGCTGAAAACGAACGGCGGGGACTGTAGGAACGTGCTGAAGCAAAGTTTGCGGAAGTTGTTCGCGGAGGTTTTGGAGACGAGTACGAGTGAAGGCGGCGGCGGCGGTGGTAGTAGTAGTAGTAATAAGAGGAGCGGGAAGAAATCTAACAACAACTCTTTTTCTTCTTCTTCTTCTTGTTCTTCTTCTTTGGGCGATTTTACGTGGGAAGCGTCGGATTGGGCGAACGAAGGAACCGAAGAGGAGCAAGAGCGGGAGCGGTTTCACGAGGAAAGGGAAAGGCAAACGGAGGAGTACGAGAGAATGGTCGCGAAGAGGGAAAGAGAGGAGAGGATAAACGGTAGCAGTAATAGTAGCGATAGTAATAGCCGAGAAAAAAGCTCTTCTTCGCACGCGTCCGAAAAAGAGATGAAACGAGAACAACGGCGACACGAAAAGTTACAACAAGATTTGCGAAACATGGACCCGTTGTTTGAAGGCATCGCGTTTGTCCCGTGGTTGCCGGAAAACGAGGCTGGAAAAAGTAGAAAATTAAGCGTCGCGAAAGAAGTCGTTCCAAAGTTGCAAAAGAACGGTTGGAATTTGAAAAAAGAGAGCTTGAAAGAGGTGTGGCGAGGGCAACGAGACCGGGCGGTTTTGTTAGAAGGTTTGGACGGAGCGAGTGCAGCGGCTATGCACGCGATATTGAGGCACTCGGAAATCGCGGAGAAGCAGTTAGGACCGCCGGTGATGAATAGCGCGGATACGTTCGAGTGGTTCGATTGATTGCTCGCTCGCTTGCTTGTATGTTTCGTATCTCTCTTCTTCAAATATTTCGTTGTATTTATAAAAAAGGAATGTAATGTGTATATCAAAAAGTAAAGCTTGGGTGCGAGTACAGCAACACGTACGATTCTCTTTCAAACTTTTCAGTTTCGTTTAATCGCGCATTGCCGGACGTGCCCACGATGTCCTCGTCGTATATAGTCCACGTTTCTTTGTTGTGAACGTTACCGAGTTCGAGGACTTTTTTGTTTCGCACGTGGAGTAGCGTTCGACCTCCTTCTTCGTCTTCACCACAGTGCGAGAGAACCGAATGTAACGAATAAACCCCGTCCCCTATATCATTGGTAGTTGTGGTAGATGCGCACACCTCCGGTGGAAGGGTGTGGTTGGACGATTTTGGCAACAGGGAAAGAGGAAGATTTTTTGGACACGAGACGCGCCAACACACCTTGCGTCGCTCGTTGACGCTCGGATCGTCTTTCCTCTTCATCCAGACGAAACGGTTTACATGCACGAGTAGATATCTCGGCAGCTGCGTCAACAAACGCGTTTCTTCCGCGACATCTGCGCCGCACTTTGCGCACCGGTGCTCGATAACTTTCGTCTGAAAATACTCTCTCAGTTGCACCTCCAAAGGGTGATGCCGCAACGCGCCATTCGCGCTATTCAACGAAGGCATGTCGAGAGATAAGTGCATCATAGTCTCTTCGCGAACAGAGACGTCTTGACACGCAACGCATTGCGTGCGAACTTCGCATCGCATCTCAAAGTTCCGTCGCGCGGGGCACCTGGTTTCGTAGACGGATAGGTTTTGGCACGCTTCTTCTTCTTCTTCTTCTTCTTCTTCTTCTTTCGGTTTCCATAACGCCTCTTTTGCGGCCATTTCTTGCGCGACGATTTCACCAAAGTTAAGTGGCGCTTCTGATTCTTTCTTGTCCGCGTCTTTTGTCGTCTCTTCCTCTTTTGGCGCCGTTTCCTCTACCTTTTTCTTCTTCTTCTTCGGCAACTTACCGACTCGATGCGCCTCTACCATTTCCTCCTCTAAAGTCTCCAACACGCCCAAAAGGATCTCTCTCGCATCGCTCGCCTTCTCGCCTCTCTTTATTATCTTCACCCTTTTCCATCTTTCCTCAACTTTTCTCGCCACTGCCATCGCCGCCCTTTCTTTCTCCTCGCCGGCTAAAGTGTCCGCGCAGTAAAAAGCGTCGTTCGACGACGACGCCAACAAAGCCTCGCGCAAGATCGGAAAGAACCGCCCTTCTTTCCATAGATACGCGCTCGCGATGATCTCCGGATCTTCCTTCGAGTCTTTTACAAACGCATCCACGTGTCGCAGCATCGTCACGACAGCTGTCCACGCGACATCCGGGTGCTTCGAATCGTCTTCTTTGTCTTCGTCTTCCTTCATCTCAGAGGTCGTTTCGCCTCCTCCTCCTGCTCCTGCTCCTGAGTCCGCTCCTTCGCTCAAGCTCTCTTTCTCTTCCCTCACAGGACGACGACGAGGATAAAACTTCTTCTTTTCGCCGCTCGTACCACCGAACGCCATCGTCGCGTTCCTCCTCTTCTTTATCGCGTTTGGTGTCTTCACGCACTGTTGTTGTTGTTCTTCGTCCTCTCGTCGTTTCTTCGCCGCTTTGAAGGTCACGTTTACGAACGGGACAAAACCTCTTCTCTCCTTGCGTTCGCGCGCTGTCTTCTTCATTTTGTGTGGAAGAGCACAGAACGCGTTGTTCGATTCTGGACGAAACGAGTGGATTCGATGTTCGCGTCGTCGTCACCTTTGGTCGTAAACTCGCGCGTATTCTTTCGCGTATTTTCTCTGCCGCTTTTTGTGTGTTTCGCGTCACAAAATATGTATCACCACACGTCTTCTCTCTTTGCGAAATGAGTTTTAACGAAACATGAAACCGTACGCGCGGAACGAAAACTACGCGTTCCTTTCCGGGTGCACGATCACGACGACGACGACAAAGACCGATGCTTCATCGTCTTCATCCGCGCATTCACGAGGAAGAAAAATCATCGATTTTTTTCCAATCAACGACACGTTTTTGCACGTCAGCGAACAAGTCGCGGTGGTGTCGATTGTCTCCGCGGTGTTCGTTTTAGTGGACGTCGGGAGAGTGAGAGCGAAAGAGGTTTTACTTTGGAGCGTTTTGAGCGCGATGGTTGGGATGGTTTGCACGAGAGTCGATGATGCGGACGAAGCTGAGGAGGACGAGAAGAAGAAGACAAAGAAGAAGTCAAAAACGAAGAAGATGTTACGGAGCAGCGAAAAGCATCGTCGAGATCATTTCGTGACCGCGCTGAAACGCCGAATTCGGCTCGGCGTCGGTGTGACACTCGCCGTGGCGATATCCTCTCCGCTCTTTCTAACGATGACGGCGTCGGTGTCCGACGACACCGCGGTGGCGGTTTCTGGAATCCTCGCGTTTGTCCATCTCGCGACGCACGATTATCGCGCCGAGAGCACGAGTTTAGGCAACGCCTTGGAAGGAGTGAGTCTGGTGTCGGCGATTTTCAGCGCGAGTTTAATGGCGAGCCGTTTGAAGACGGTTTTGGACGCGTTCGCGTGCGCGTTGTTGGCGGTTGGCGCGTTTACGATGTCCATGCCGTTGCGGAGGCAGTGGCGAACGAGGGAAAAAAGCACGTCGTCTTTCGCGACGACGGTTTCGGCGCACGGTATCGCCGCGTGGATGCTTGAAATGATCGACTCTAAGTTAATGATCGCATATGTTATTACAATTGGACTCTTTTTAACGCTCGCGCCGCTTTCGTTCGCGTTCGCGCGACGGACGTTAAAGATGAAAATCGAAGGTCCGTGGGCGGAAGCGAAACCGGAGTTGGACCTCATGCGATCCTCGGTACGACGCGCCGGGGTGCCAATTTTTAGACACATTTTAGCCAACGCGCCGTCCAGAGAGGGGCGATAGATAGATACATGAGCAGATAGATGGATAGATTTTAGTGGTACTTTATGTATGTTAGTTCTGTATGAGAAAGTCTTAATTTTAGTCAGAAACGCTTTTTTTTTCACAATTGTTAAAAAAAAAGTCAACAACAACAACAACATAAAAATTCGCATGGTTTCTCCTTTTACTTAGATGACTTTCGGATCACACATCAACCGCGCGATGTGCGTGGACTACTCCTCCGCGTTTCTTTTCGTGTACGTCTCAGTGCTCGGCGTGTTTTTTAGACGAAAACATGGAGCAGGGGTTGCGAACGCGGAGGAGGTTTTTGATTCAATTCCGACGAATGTTTCTTCCTCCTCTTTTTTCCCAACGGATCCGATGTCGCCGATGTCGTCGATGCGGCAGCCGATGGCGGATCCGGCAGAGATTCCAGAAGCCGCGCAGAGTGTCCTCGCCTCGCACCCAACCTACGAAGAGCGCTGTTTCGACACGCCAGGGGACGGGAAACTTCCGTTCTGTTGGTATTGCGATCCTTCGCGGTGCGCCAAGACCAAAAATTATGAAAATCCGGATTTAGCGAACACGGAATGGTGTCCGTCCGAAGCGTGTAACGGATATAACGACGCAGAGAAGTGGGAAGGGTATAATTTTGGATGCGGGTTTGAACGAAATTGGTGCGAAACGGGCACTGGTTCGGAGACGAAGTCGCAGTGTCAGGAGAAGTATCGGCGCTCGGAAACAAACTGTAACTGCGATCCGGAGAATCCAGTCCAGTGTCCCTCTTCGTCTGCGCAACCGTCGCCGCCTCCGTCGCCGTTGCCGCCACCGTCGCCGTTGCCACCTCCTTCACCACCGCCAATTTCGTCAAACACAAATGGTAACGATGGAGGCGACAGCTCGTTCACAAATGTGGAGGTGACAACCATCGACGACAACGACATCGACGGTTTGTTTTCATCTCCGCCGCCGCCATCAAAAGACGCTTCTTCCGCAGACTCTGGATTTATGACACCGTCCAAGCTTGGCGGCGCTGCCGTGGGCTTAATCGGTATTTTCTTCCTCGCGGCGTTTGTTGGGTACCGGAACTATATTTGCGCAAAGATCATGCCCAAGTGGTACAAGAATAACGCGAATGTGAACGCGGCGACTTCAGACGAAGAGAACGTGCCCCCAGAGTGGGTTTCGAATAAGTCCGCCTCCAAAAAGAACAAGACGAAAAAGAAGAAGCGCGCCCCGACGACGAAAACGGTCGCAAAATGAGAGGGAAGATGTTTGCTGTGTGTGTGTGTGTACATAAATACCGTGTGATTTTATTATTTATATGAAAATGAATTAAAATCTTGTGTGATGTTGTTCTCGTCGTTCGTTGTTTGCGGCAAACGAGAGAGAAAGGCGGCGCGAAACACCGCTTCATTTCGTCGGTTAGTCACTCCCCTCTCTCTCTCTCTCTCTCTCTCACGCCCCGTTTCTTTTTTGTTTTGCTAATATTGATTGCTATATGTGTCCTTTTTATTCTTCTTTTTCTGTATTTTATATGTTTAATATTGTGTTGGGTAATGTTG
>Ga0255755_1001566_pt1 | contig 20126 bp, 21 predicted proteins | sample 011ome_18_FD_179955 | JGI IMG/M metagenome (GOLD analysis project Ga0255755, IMG submission 179955) | Coastal salt marsh microbial communities from the Groves Creek Marsh, Skidaway Island, Georgia - 011501BT metaG (version 2) | ecosystem: Environmental > Aquatic > Marine > Intertidal zone > Salt... | reverse complement strand
CATAAAGGGCGCCTCACGACCGATCACAACATCGAACAAAGCGGGCCGCAAACCGGCCCGCCCTTTTTTATCAGGGATTTGCCGCCGTTTTATATAGAGCCTGATCCCGCTTTATTTAGACCTTGATCCCGCTTTATTTAGACCTTGATGATGTCATCAGGCTACGGAATGCGCTCTGGAACCGGTCTTTATCGACATGATGCGCGGTTTTCACAGTCGCTAGCTTGTCATCAAGCGAGCCGTCAGCGTTAGCCAACAAGCTTTTGATCGCGGTTTGACGCTGATCGGGCTTGTATCTATCGGGCGCGTCAGGCTGCGTGGTCGTCGATCCATCATGCCTGTTTTCAGGCGCGGCGTCCGTTAAATCATTGTGCCGATCATCATGGACATTGCCGCCGGTCACCACTGGTTAATCGTCGGTTTCATCAATTTTAGGCATGACCATTTCCGCGGCAGCATCCTTATAAACACGATCATTAATCCGTTTATACAGCGCCTCTTCATCTGGCCCCTCAAAAGTTAACCCGCCGCCGATCAATTGTTTGCGCCTGATCAGCCCCAAAACACCAGCATGGGTTGATGCCTGGCTGATCAACTCGTCAAGCTGCAACGTCGATTTTTTGGCCTCGGCTGGTTCGATGTATTCGGCCTTGATTGCGGCCTGAACCCGCTGAAGTGCATCTGATTTGATAGATGCTAGCTTTGACAACGATGATTTTGTGACCCGTTTGACCTCAGTTTCCAGATCATCTTCCTGTTGCGCCGTCAACCGCGGCTTGACCACTTTCAATTCACGCTTGGAACTCGTATCGATATTGATGAAGTGGTTTTCTTTCAAAATGGCGACGGCACCGGCAATGGCGACAGGATTATGAATAACCACCTTGAATGTGCCTGCCATCGGATCAGGGCCAAGGTCAATTTCGGCAAAATCGCGCAGTCGGCGTTTTTTACCCTCAACTTCAATGTCAGCACGCCGAAAAAGATTCAGGATCGCGAGTGCTGACCCAACTTCATTAAGACGCCCAATTAACCCCTCAAGCTCAATGGCCATACGTTCTTTTGCCGCCATCGAGTAGGAATCGTCCGACAATTTCATATCTAGTTGCATGGCTGCTCCTAATTTCTATCAAAAAATATCGAAATCATATGAGCATACTAACACTAAAATAGCCAAAAAAAAGGCTTGCGTGGCTTAGATTTACACGACCTAAACGCTAATTTTGCTAAAGCAAACCCTTTACGAAATGCGCGCCCATCAACGCCAGAGCTGAAAACCCCGAATTTACGCCTAATACCGCAAAATTTTTTGATGAAGTTGCATTAACCTGCCGACGCGTAGTTTTCTCGGCGAGAGAGGCAATCTTAATGCAGCCAATCCGCGGTCTGCTTCGCGCCTAGGCAGCGTTTTCAAGCGCTGTAGTGAAACGCGGCCGGCCAGTTAATAATGCTAGAGAAAATTTAACAACACCACGTGGCCGCAACAGTTTTCCCGGCGACAGGCTTGGGCTTTGGAGGGTTGGTGGAGCCAGACGGGATCGAACCGACGACCTCCTGCTTGCAAAGCAGGCGCTCTCCCAGCTGAGCTATGGCCCCTTTTGATGCACGGGATTTGTGCAGGTACGCTCTGGCGAAGCACCAGAACAGGGCGCTTTATCTGCCAATGTTCGGCGCTGGTCAACCCCTTTTTGGTGATATTGCATGTTTTTTATGCGTGGCATTCATTGCCTGCCGAGATTAGCGCGGACAATGGCCGGCCAGAGCAGGTTTCAACCGCAAAATCTGCTAAAAAACGGGCATTGCTTATCACAAGTCCCCAACCGTCAAAAACCTGCACTCAAAAGCCCAAACTCAAAAGCCCGACTTAAAAACTGATACTGGCTATCATTTTTGCGGCGAATGCAAAAAAGAGGCAGCAAATTACCGCCTCTTTTGCAAATTATGATACTGTTTGGCCTGCATTGACAGCAAATCAAAGCACGAAAGCCAAACGCCGTTAGGCCGCGACGGTGTCGCCAATCGCGTCCAGAACTGCCTGATAGACAATCTTGCCGCCAGCAACATTCAAACCATTGGCCAAATGCGGGTTATCATCAAGCGCGGCAACCCCCTTATCGGCAAGGGCCAAAACATGTGGCAATGTCGCATTATTCAACGCCTCAGACGAGGTGCGCGGCACCGAACCCGGCATGTTAGCAACGCAATAATGCACAATGCCATCGACCATATAGGTCGGGTCATCATGTGTTGTCGCCCGCGAGGTCTCGAAACAGCCACCCTGATCAATCGCCACATCGACCAGAACGGCACCAGGCCGCATGGTCGCCAATTGTGCGCGTGAAATCAGCTTTGGTGCCGCCGCGCCCGGGATCAGGACCGCGCCGATGACCATATCGGCAGATTTAATCGCCTCGGCAAGCACTGCATTGCTTGAATAGCGGGTTGTGATGCTATTGCCAAAAATATCGGATAAATACCGAAGCCGCGGGACCGAACGATCAAAAACAGTCACCCGCGCGCCAAGGCCAACGGCCATTTTCGCCGCATTTACCCCGACAACACCGCCGCCAACAACCAACACATCTGCCGGTGCTGTGCCGGGCACGCCTGAAATCAGCACGCCGCGCCCGCCCGCATTGGCCTTTAGATGCGATGCCCCTTCGATCACCGCAAGCCGACCGGCAACTTCACTCATCGGTGCCAGCAACGGTAATCCGCCCTGATCATCGGTAATGGTTTCATAAGCGATCGCCGTACAGCCTGACGCGGCAAGCCCATGCGCCTGTGCTGCATCAGCGGCAAGATGCAGATAGGTAAATAAAATCTGGTTTGGCGATAACTGCACCCATTCGTTTGGCTGCGGTTCCTTAACTTTGACGATCATATCAGCGGCAGCGAATACGTCGGCTGCTGATGCGGCAATATCTGCACCAGCTGCGCGATATTCATCATCATCGGCGCCAATACCCGCACCGGCACCAGTTTCAACCAGAACCTGATGACCACGATTTACCAATTCGGCAACCGAACTTGGAACCAACCCTACGCGGAACTCCCGCGTCTTAATTTCCTTTGGAACGCCAACAAGCATTTTCACTTCTCCCATAACATGATCCGGTGTGACGACTGCCCCATCCCAGCCCGGGTCATAGACCAATTTTGCTCAATCGGAACTGCATCTGTCCTGACAGCGATGTCGAAACAGAATGATCATGGCAGCATGATCAACATCCAGATTAGAGAATAGATTATGCGAAATTTAACGGTGTTTCATTGCTTTATCTTGTTAGAAAAATATCAATATTTAAATTTTATTTGAGTAAATACACTAAATACGCAATATTGTTCTAATTGCTTTTGCGAGAGAAATGGAAAGTGAAATGGATCGGATTGATCGATCAATTTTAACCGCCCTGCAAGAAAACGCGCGGATTTCGAATGTCGATCTTGCCAATCAGGTAGGGCTGTCGCCCTCGGCCTGTTTACGGCGCGTTGCCCAATTGGAAAATAGCGGGGTGATCGACGGCTATCATGCGAAATTGGACGCCGCCAAGATGGGGCATGATGTGCTGGTGCTGTTGCATATCACGCTAAAGGGGCAATCGGCCGAGATGATGGCTGAATTTGAGGCCGCGGTTGCCAAAATACCGCAGGTTCTAGCCTGTTTTCTAATTGCTGGTGAAAGTGATTATATTTTGCGGGTTGCGGCACGCGATGTGAATGATTTTGGCCGCGTCCATTCGACCTATCTATCGGCATTGCCCCATGTTTTGCGCATGGAGAGTAATTTTGTCCTTCGCGAGGTAATGAATCGTACAATGGCACCAAATCAGCTCTAGGGCACCAAATCAGCTCTAGCTGCTAGGCGCTCTATTTATAGGCTCATTAATAGCAAGGCCCGTTAATAGCGGAACCGTCAATAATTGTCGGCAAGGGCAGATTATGATCACCGCCATAGGCCTTACGCATCTGGTGAATTGCCGCAATTTTATCTGCCAAAAGAGACCAGTCATCGCTGGCAGCAATCGGTGCCCAGATCGCCTCGACCTCGTCAATCGTCATCGACAGCGCTTTTGCCGATTGAAAATGCGGATGATCAAGCGCCGCCGGATTGCGGGGGCGCGCATCTTGCAAATAGTCAAGAACCGGTTGCCAATAATCATCTTGATAGCCGCTAACACGCGCCCCGCCGCCATAAAGATCATGGAAAATCTGATCAAACCCGTATTGGCTTTCTTTCGCCGCTGTAAAGACATCACGTGCCAGCGCCGCATCACGCGCGGCATCATCATTATCAAAGACAATTCCAAGGCGCCATTGGATCTGCCTTGCCAAGCGTGCCTCCAGCAACGGGTAAAAGGCGGCAAGCCGCTCCTCGAGGTCTTTTTGCGGCACAAGCTTGACAAAACAATCAGCCAAACGGCAAACCGCCCACAGCGCCGCATCCGATTGCCGCCCATAAGCATAGCGTCCCGTCTGATCAAAATAGGCAGCCGTCAGCCCTGGCTCAAAATGCGGCAAAAATCGCCATGGGCCATAATCGAAACTCTCGCCAGTTACATTAAAATTGTCGGTGTTTAGCACGCCATGGACAAAACCAGCCGCTAGCCAGCGACCGGCCGTATCGGCAATCGCGGCGGCGATGCGGCTTAGCAATGCCGGCAACAGTTCGGCCAGCGGTGCATCAGCATCCAGCGGCGCCTCATGATCGGTGCCAGCAGATAATCCGGCAGATGTTGGGCTGATCACTGCCGGGTCAGCAAAATAATGCCGCGCCACATGACGCGCCAAAACCTCGACACCCTCTATATCATCCATATAGGCGAGCCGCTGAAAACTGCCGATCCGAATATGGCTGTGCGACAGCCTGACCAAAACCGCCGACCGGGCTGGCGATGGCTCGTCATTGCGCTGCAGGCTCTCGCCGGTTTCAATTACCGAAAAACTGCGTGACGTTGTGACATCAAGCGCGGTCAGCATTTCGGTTGCCAGAATTTCCCGAACCGCACCTTTTAACGTCAGCCGCCCATCCGCGTTGCGTGAAAACGGCGTTGTCCCCGACCCTTTGGTACCAAAATCCATCAATCGGTTTTGCTGGTCCCGCATTTGCGCAAATAAAAACCCGCGCCCATCCCCCAGATCGGGATTATAATGCCCGAATTGGTGACCGTGATAGCATAGCGCCAACGGCACCGGAAAACTGCCGTCTAATGGCTGAAACTGGCCGAAATGGCGACACCATTCCGCCTGATCAAGGTGATCGAGACCGACGCTCTGCGCCGCCTCATGATTGCGATACCGGAGCTGGTGCTGCGGAAACTGGGCTGCGGTAACGGGCCGGTAAAAGCGTTGATCAAGCTGCTGATGCACGGTTTCGGGGCGAAACGATGTCTTCGAGGATGGCATTCTTTCAAATTCCCATGGTTCAAACGCGACTTAACATGCCGCAGGCAAGACAGACAGGACATCGTTATCGGCAAAGATTGATTAGCGACGCAATCTTTTATCCCCTTATCGACCCTATTCAGGTGAGGAGACCAGAAATGCTTGATCTTGCCAATGTAAAAGCACCGATCGAAACCGCCAATGGCCTGCCCAACGGCTGTTATGTCGATGACCAGATCTACACACATGAACAAAACACATTGTTCCGAGACAATTGGGCCGCCATAAGTTTTGGCAAGGATCTGCCAAAACCGGGATGGGTCAAGCCGATTGATTTTGCCGGATTACCATTATTGATGGTTCGCAATCAGGATAATGAAATTAAAGTTTTTGAGAATGTATGCCGGCACCGCGGCATGATCCTCGTCAGCGACAGTCAACAGCTACGCGGCCCGATCACCTGCCCCTATCATGCCTGGGCGTATGATCTGAACGGACAGCTTCGCAAAACACCGCATATTGGCGGGCCGGATGTGCATGAGCATGAAACTCTCAATCATTGCGATTATCCGCTTAACGAGGTGCGCGCCCATGTCTGGCGTGACATTATTTTTGTCAATATTGGTGGAAACGCGCCAGCGTTCGAAATTTATGCCAGTGATTTGGTTGACCGGTGGCAGGAATTTGACCAGCCGATTTACCACAGCGGAGCAGACTCATCATTCAGTCTGACGGTTAATTGCAATTGGAAACTCGCCGTAGAAAATTACTGCGAGGCGTATCACCTGCCCTTCATCCATCCGGGCCTTAACAGCTATTCGCGGCTGGAGGATCATTACAATATTATGCCGGTTCCGTGCTATGCCGGTCAGGGGTCGACGGTTTATGCGCCGCAAATCAGTGATGACGGCCGCTCGTTCCCAAATTTCAATGGGCTATCGGCGCAATGGATGTCAGGCGCCGAATATGTCGCGCTGTTCCCCAATCTGCTTCTTGGCGTTCACCGTGATCATTGCTATGGCATCATCCTGATGCCTGATGGGCCAGACCGCACGATCGAAAATATTGAGATTTACTATGCCCAGCCAGAGGCAATGGAATCAGATTTTGCCGCCATGCGCAGCACCAACAGCAAAATGTGGCGAGATATTTTTGTTGAGGATGTGTTTGTCGTTGAGGGTATGCAAAAAGGTCGTCATGCCAGCGGCTTTGATGGCGGTAAATTTTCCACAATTATGGATGCACCAACGCATCATTTTCACAAATGGGTTGCCAGCGCCCTTAGTTCTTAGTTCTTGACTCTTAGTTCTTGGTTTCGGGGCCTGCTTGCTGGTGAGCTTAGAGGGTTGCATTTTGCCCCGGCTTGCTAGCATCGGCATAAATCCGGTCAAGTTCACCACTGAGAACATATTCGATAAGAAATTCGCCAAGACGCTCAATTTCGGTGTAGAAACGGGTGCCTTTAATGCCATTAAGGCCGGTGAAACTCTGTTTGCCGGCGCGCGCGATCGACAATTCCGAAATTGGCGGTGCGAGGATCGCATTAACGTCTTTAATCACATCGGTGATTTGCTGAAAATTGCGCTGCAGCGGTGACACCCGGTTTGGCACAACAATTACATGCGGCGTCACTGATTGAAGATCTGCTTTGCGCTGATCAATCTCGTTGATAAAGTCAAGCGTTGGTCGCAAATCCGCCCATGACATCGAGGTTGGTACTAATAATGTATTGCATAACGATGCCAACCGCCAGAAATTGTCCATCTTGCCAGCGCCGGTATCGACCATCGCAATCGCTTCATTTTGCGACAGCATACGACGAAGCACCCCGTCAAGCGTCGTCATATTCACCCCGTCATATCGGTCACCAACAGGCAATAAACGGGCATCGCCGTTCTTGCTTCTAGGTTCCATCAATTCAAATGAAGTTCCTTGCGGATCAGTATCCAGCAAAATCACGGGTTGCCGTTTAAACCGTTGCCGCAAGTATTCGGTTAGATAGACGGTAAGAGTGCTTTTACCGACACCCCCCTTGATATTTGCGACAAAAATTGCTCTAGCGACTTGCACGGGACATCCATCCGTTTTGTTCTGACATATGACCTGACTATTTCCAGACATCTGCGACATGATGCTGTCACAATTAATTTTTTTCACGAAAACTTCACTATCATTCACACATTTCATTACCACCGTGAAGCAAGCGCAATGCCAAGGCGCACGTCGCGCACGGCCCAACCCCATTTTCTTGCACAATAACACGGGGGATCTGGCACAATAACAGGGAGGATCTTTATTAATTAGTTATGACCAAACCACGCTAAGTCCGGCTTTGCAGTCTCGTTTTTGCAAAGAAATTGTACAAGATAGTCTCGACTGGCAGCGGCGATCACTGCTCAAACTTAACTTTCGCAGCCAGCCATACTTGCGTTTTCCGGCCATAATTATGCGAAGGAAAGCTATCAGCATCACTAAGGAGCGCCGCCAAAGATGGCGAGGTCTGATGCGACAAGATGAGTTGATCGCTGCGTGAAATGTTTGGCTTTGAGGATGTTGCGATGACCAGCCTTGTGAGGTGATTGCGGGCTGCGCCGTCGGCGCCGCGCCGAAAATATAACTGGCACGCCCGCCATGCCGATGCCGCTTCACTGGCTGAAGGGTCGGTGCTTGCCCGCCGTCCCTTCTGCCCCAGATTATGCGCTAATGCAGCCAGAACCAGCATCTGCAGGTCAGCTCGGCAACAATGAGCCTGATAGGAAAAAGCACCACCAACAACATCACCTGCCCACCAATAAGATCGCCAAAAAACCGGCATAGAGACCATGTGCCAGCCGCCAGAAACAGCAAATCATGTCGCCAGATTTGCTGTTTCTGGCTCTCTTTTTTGGCGGCTTTATGTGGCTAGCGCGCTACGTTTGAAGGGCTTTCGCTTTGCCATAGAGGCGACGGGTCTCGGCAACATAGACATCCTTTAAAATATGTCCATCAGCATAAAGCTGGCGCACCGCAAGCATTTCCTGCTCGATGGCGGCCAAGTCCGCATTATCATCCGCCGCAGCTTTGCCGCTGCCGCGCCTAAAAAACTGAAATCCGGCAGAATTTGCCGTCCCAACGCCCGCATTATCAGTCATAACAGCCCGATCCTTGCCAGCCTGCCCGCCATCAGTAGCAGTTTTTGATGATTGTTTTGTGCCACCAACTAGGATGATTTGGATCACGCGGAGGAAAACCCAAAGGCCAAGCAACCCAAAAACAACTGCTAACCCGGCAATGACATAACGGCCATTCGGGTTCGAAATCAATATCGCCAATTGCGGAAAATCCATAAGCAGTGTTGACGGCAATTGCGCAATCAAACGGTCAATCGATGTTTCAATGATGTGCACCAAATCAGGCATATTAGATTTTTGCATAATAAAAAGTAACCGCCATTAACAATAGTAAACCATAGTTAATAAATCCTTAACCGGGGTTTGAAAACGTCCAATGGCTCAGACACTCGCTAAACTCGCAAAATTTTTTAGGCCAATCGGTAAGGGCAGTGATGATGTTGTCGCTATCAAACTGCATGACCCTAGCGTCACCATTGCCGAAATCGAAGTAAAATCTAACATTATTTATTTAGAAAATCTTACCAGCGCCGCCTTTCCACGGCCGATTTAATGGCAGCAACTGACCCGTCAGCAGGAAATGATCTCGGATAGTTTGCACGCCATGTATGGTTGATCTGCAGCAGCAAACCACTCTATGATCTTACGTTTGGAACATCCTCTGGGGTCGTGCTTTGGAGGGTGCCGCCGTGGGGTTTAAACCCGAATTCTGCCGGTGCTGGGAGGCGCAAATTATGCAGCAGGTTAATTTTATCCGTATGGACGAGGGCACAGCTGAAGATTATGCACTTTTGAACAAGCTAGAGGACGAATTTGTTACCGCGCTACCGGCACGATTGATGGCGGCGCTGAAAAATCTTGAGACATCGCTCGCTGGCTATAAGGTGAACCGGCTTGAGCATTCGCTGCAATCGGCCACCCGTGCAGAGGCAGATGGCGCCGATATCGAATTAATTGTTGCCGCATTGATCCATGACCTAGGTGATGATCTGGCACCGATGAACCATTCCCAGCTTGCCGCCACGATTATTCGGCCGTATGTCCGCGCTGAGGTGACGTGGATTATCGAACATCATGGCATTTTTCAAATGTATTATTATGGTGATGCGATGGGGGTCGATAAAAACGCGCGCGATATTTACCGAGACCATGAATGGTTTGACAGCTGCGAGCGGTTTTGTCGTGACTGGGATCAAATGGCGTTTGATCCGGATTACCCGACCAAGCCTTTGGCCTATTTTGAGCCAATGCTGCGCGCGGTATTTAGTCGTCCGCCGTTTGATGCGCATATCCTCAATCCGGCAGCCTAGCCAGTTCGCCATACATCATTATCCGTTAAAAATTCCAACTGCATAAGCCAGAGACAGAAAATCCATGTCAAAGACACTGCTAATTACCGGCGCCAATCGTGGCATCGGATTTGAGATGACCCGCCAAGCCGCCGCACGCGGTGACCAAATTATCGCCTGCGCCCGTAATATCATGGAAGCGCCTGATCTTGTTGCCCTTGCCAAAAGCAATGCGGCAATCACCCTGCTTGGCCTCGACGTCACCGCCGAAAATGACATGAAACAAATCGCCGCTGGCATGACCCGTAAAATCGACATTCTGGTATGTAATGCCGGTATATTAAATAGTTATGGCGGGTTAGAAGATCCAAGCCATCATAGTCGTGCGATTGAAACCGTCCTTATGACCAATGTCGCTGGGGTGTTTTTCACCGCACGATCATTTCTACCGCATTTACTCGAAAGCAAATCGCCAAACGGCCAGCCGGAGGCCATGACAGGCAAAATCGCGGTTATCTCGTCGATTATGGGCAGTCAGGAGCGCGCCAACAGCAATGCGCCGATTTATCGTGCATCAAAGGCAGCCGCAACCAATATCGCGCGGTCACTCGCGGTTGAACTAGCCCCGCGCGGAATCGCCGTTGGTGCCTATCATCCGGGGTGGGTGCGCACCGATATGGGCGGGCCATCTGCTGATGTTTCTGCCGCAGATAGTGCGGCTGGATTGCTGGCCCGATTTGATGCGCTTGACCTTGCCACTACCGGCATCTACGAAAATTACCTTGGTGAGGCGCTGCCGTTTTAAATAGTTTTTTCAGGCCTGTTCTGTGGTCAAACGCCGCTAGATAAACTGGATCGCCAGCGCAAACGCGCCAATACCGCACAGCAGTGACGGGATTAGCCGTTTGCTAAAAAACATTGCCAACAACCCAACACCCAGCCCAACCAGCCGCTGGTCGAGGCTAGTTGTTGCCAAGACCCCGGTAGGATGCACCAGAATAAGCAGCAGAACCGCCGCCACCATCGCATAGGCCATGGTGTTCACCCATCCCATTATCGGCCCATCTGCCGGTATTCGCGCGGCCAGAATAACACCGGCAATCCGCCAGATGATCGTTCCGACAATCGCACATAACACCGCCAACCAAGATTGGAATAAACCGTAATCTTCCATCAGGGTTTCCACTCCATGATCATCGCCTATTGCACCGGCTCGAGATGCCATTTGGCAATATAGCGGCTGTAAAGGCTGGCAAGACTGCCGCCAATCACACCAGCAAGCAAAATCGCCCATTCACCAGCAAAGGGAAAGAATATCGGACTTAAGACACCGCCAATCAAAACCGCAAGCCGATTGGCCTTTTGCCGCGCATTGATGATCAGTAACAGAATATAAATTGGCGTAATAAAGATCACCACGCGAAGAATATCTGCCGGCAAGAGGTCACTGAGGAAAAACCCAAAAACAGTGCCAAGAATACCAAAGGTGAAAATCGTAAGGGCGAACCCTTGATAATACGGCAAAAGCAGATGTGGCGGGTATTTCTGTTGAGCCAGCCCCAAATTCGCCCATGCGGTAATCGCCAAAAACTGCATCCAGAAAATACGCTTCCAGACCGGCAGATTATGTGATTTTAAATGCATCATATCAGCAGCAGAAATCACCATCAGCAGCATCCGCATATTCGCCAGTGACACCGCCACAAAAATGATAAAGAGCGACGCCCCTGCCGAATAAAGGCTGGCAAAGGCGACCTGCCCCGGCATTCCCCACACCCCAAGCGACGTTACCAACGCCATCCAGAAATCAAATCCGGACTCGCGTGCAATCGTCGAAAACCCGGCCATTGTAATGCCAAGCGCATAGCAAGGCGCCCGCAACGCATCAACCATCGCGTTCCGGCGGGTTTGACTGGCGGTTAGCGCAAAATAATCAGAATTGGACATATAACCTCATCACAGAGCCTGCCGGCAAAATCTATTATCAAAGCTGACCATATCGCCTAGCGCTGGCGTGACCGGTCGCCAAACCAGCCTGCCACCATCGGGGTCAGATAAAGCGGCAATTGATACGCCGCAACAAATAACGCAAAAACCGGATCAGGCGGCAACGCCGCAAAATAAAGGCCAAGATTACGGTTGCCCGCAACCACAGCAACCGAACGTGTCCCCTCGGGCAGCGTGCCCAATCCTGCGGATGCACCACCACGGCGGATCATATGACCGCCGATAAAAACCAGTATTTGCGAGCCAAAATTCAACCCGCAAGCAAGTCCAAGACAGGCCATCGCAAGCCACGGCATCATCATGGTAATCGCGCCGATACCATCAAAAACTGGCAGTAAAAACAACAGCATTGCGACCGTCGACACGCCATCGAGCTGGTGACGGTTAGCCTCGATACGCGCCTCACCCAAGATTTTCTTTGTGAGCACGGCCAGCATCAACCCGCCACCAAGGATCGTACCAAGCCGCAAACACAGCATCGCCGATGAAACCGGCACCGCAGCCCCAAGCAGATATTCACCGATAAAAGGGCCGGTAAAGGGCGCCAGCAGATTAGTCAGCAAGACTATTTCCATTGCGATTGGTGCGGTAAAGCCCAGAAAAACACACATCCAGATCGTCGTTCCAACCGGCGGCGCCACCGCATACCAAGTGATCAGCGGCAACAGGTGATGCGACAGGCCAAACGATTTTGCTAGGGTGAAAAACAGCACCGGCGCAACCAGCAAAAGACCAAGTGAAATCGCAAAATTTCTGAGCAGCCGTTGGGGCTTTAACGCCGCCTTCAGCACCGCCCCAATATCAAGGCGAACAAGCGCCGCCCCGGCCAAAACAGCAAGGATAAACGGGGCCGCAGGCTTGAAAAACCCATCACTGCTTGGCAATAACAAGGCCAGAACAACCCCAAGCGGCAGCAGGATACGAGCGTGACGCCCGCTAACGGCCAAAATCCATAAAAAGGGATGAAAAATCATAGCTTTATCTTTTGCCATGCAATGTCCGACACTGCCAAATTTGCGATTCCTGCCAATTTTGCGACACCTGCCAACACAAGAATGTGGCAGCAAACGCATTATTCCGCTGGCACTGCCAATTGACTACTATAGGCAAACAAGGCTGCCGCCCCGCCGGTATGCAGGAAGATAACATCCTTATCCGTATCAAAATAATTCTGCTCAATCAGCCCGATCATGCCAGCAAGACCCTTGCCCGAATATACCGGATCAAGCAGCACACCTTCACGGCGCGCGATCAGATTAATCGCCGCAATTGTGCCCTCGGTCGGCTGGCCATAGCCCTTGCCAACATAGCCGTCATCCACAATCACCTTTTCAACGCCAAGCGGCTCGTCTGTAAGCAGCGCCGCCGTGCTTTCGGCCAATTTATGCACCAGCGCGATCTGTTTATCCTCGGGCTGGCGAACGCTGATCCCCATCACCGGAATATTTGATCCGGCCGCGTGCAATCCGGCAAGGATGCCGGCATGGGTTCCTGAACTGCCCGTTGCAAGGACGATCCAGCCGACATTCAAACTATTGGCTTTAATCTGCGCAAGCAGCTCATAGGCGCATGAAACATACCCCAAGGCGCCAATCTCGTTTGATCCACCACCCGGAATAAAATAAGGTTTGCGTCCGGACGCAGCCAGCTTTTCAGTCACGGCGCGCGCCTCGGCATTCATATCAAGGCCCGCGGCACGAAATTCCAGCGTTGTCCCAAACATCTGGTCAAACAGCACATTGCCGGTTGTTTCGTAATCTGCCGCCCGATCAGGCACCCGGCGTTCCAGCAATGCGTGGCAATCAAGACCAAATTTACAGGCAGCCGCTGCGGTTTGGCGGACATGGTTTGATTGAACCGCACCTTGGGTCACCACCATGTCAGCGCCCTTTTCAATCGCATCGGCGATCAGAAATTCAAGCTTTCGGGTTTTATTTCCACCGGTCGCAAGGCCAGTGCAATCATCACGCTTAATCCACAGCTTTGGCCCGCCAAGCGCCGATGTCAGGCGCGGCATTGCCTCTAATGGCGTTGGTTGATGACAAAGAGAAACACGGGGAAAATCGCTAAGTTGTTTGGCCATTTTGCGGCATCCATTCTATGTAATGATGGTTAAGTGAACTGGGGAAATTTGACGACTTTCGAGAGCGCTTGCCAAGTTTATTCTGTTTGAAAAACCAAAGAATTTTTTGAACCATGGGCAAAAACCGCGTAACACATAAACGGAACATATGAAGGAGTGGGCACAGCGATGGCTGTCAGCGTTGAGTTTACCGATAGTTTTGCCGATAGCTTTATTGGCATGCGGATCGAGCATGATGGTGTTGGCATCCATCTGCGCGTTGCCGGGAACGGCCCGCCATTATTGCTGCTGCATGGCTATCCGCAAACCGGCTATATGTGGCACAAGATTGCACCGCAACTAGCCCAGCAATTCAGCGTTGTTATTCCTGATCTGCGCGGCTATGGCGACAGTGACAAACCGCAAACCGACGCAACACACAGCCCCTATTCAAAGCGTGCCATGGCAGCGGATATGATCGCCGTCATGCGGGCCTTGGGCCATAAAAATTTTGCTGTTGCTGGGCATGATCGCGGCGGCCGTGTCGCGCACCGGCTTGCCCGCGATTACCCAGACGCAGTGAGCCGTCTTGCGGTGCTGGATATCGTGCCAACCGCGGCGATGTATGAGGCGACTGACAAGGTCTTTGCCACGGCCTATTACCATTGGTTTTTCCTGATCCAGCCTGCCCCCTTTCCAGAGAATTTAATTGGCCATGATCCAGCGTTTTTCCTGCAGCATAAGACCGGCCATTGGGGGCGTACCGAAGGCGCGATCACCGATGCGGCATTTGCCGAATATCTGCGCTGTTTTTCAAATCCAGCGACCATCCATGCCAGTTGCGAAGACTACCGGGCTGCGGGCAGCATTGATCTTGAGCATGATGCCGCCGATAGGGGCAAAAAACTGGCAATGCCGGTGCTGGCACTATGGGGCGATATTGGGTTTGTTGGCGGCTATTATGATGTGATCAGCGAATGGCAGAAGGTGGCTGATCATGTCGAGGGCCAAGCCATTAGTGGCGGGCATTTTCTGGCCGAGGAATCGCCAGCTGAAACCCTCGCCGCTTTGACCAGTTTCTTTACCAATAACAGGGCCGCATCGTGATGGATATAGCCCCCTTATCGCCGCCTTCAAGCTGGATTATGCAGCAGGCAAGCAACTGGCCAGCGGGCGCCCGGCTGATTGATATTGCGTCAGGTCAGGGCCGTCATAGCACGGCTTTGGCGGCGGCCTATCCGGATCGTTTTGACATTCTAGCGGTTGATCGTGATCAGGCTGCCCTCGCTGCATTAAAAGCCAGATGCAGCGACATAACTACCTGTCATTTTGATCTGGAAACTGACGCAAGCTGGCCGTTTTCCGGCAAGAATTTCGATGTTGTTCTGGTCACAAATTATCTGTACCGGCCGCGGCTTGATGATGTTTTTAGGCTCGTCGGCGCTGGCGGTTACATCGCCTATGAGACCTTTGGCAATGGCAATGCGGCGTTTGGCAGGCCAAGCAACCCTGACTATTTGCTAGAGGAGGGCGAGCTTTTAGCCCGCCTTCCCGATAATTTTATCAAAATTGATTATTTCCATGGACAGATTGACCAGCCAAAACCGGCAATTATCCAGCGACTTTCGGCAAGACGCGCCGCCTAGCGCATGATGAACGGGTTGGCCGCGGTTGTTTGCTGGGCAATCCAGACAGACTTGATCTGCAAAAATTCCTTGATCGACTCTTTACCACTCTCGCGCCCTTGGCCGCTTCGCTTGTAACCGCCAAATGGCGAGGTAAAGCTAACCGCGCGGTAAGTGTTCACCCAGACGGTTCCCGCCTTCAGCCTTTCCGACATTCGCAAGGCACGGCCAATATCGCTTGTCCATACCCCAGCCGCCAGCCCGTAAACAATATCATTACCGATGGCAATTGCCTCGTCTTCAGTATCAAACGGGATGATGGATAGAACCGGCCCAAACACCTCTTCTTGGGCGATCCGCATCTGATTATTAACACCGGTAAAGATCGTTGGCTGGACAAATTGCCGACCCTTTGCCCCCGGCCCCTGATAAGCATCACCGCCAAGCACACAATTTGCGCCTTCGGCTTTGGCAATATTAATGTAATCCATGATTTTTTCATATTGCGGCATAGTTGTCACCGGCCCCACATGGGTCTCGGTCGACATTGGATCGCCAATTTTTGCCGCACCGGCGACCTCAACCAGCCGCTTCACGAATTTGTCATGGATTGACCGCTGAACAAGCAACCGTGATCCCGCGATACAGGTCTGCCCAGTGGCGGCAAAAATGCCCGAGATTGCCCCCATAACAGCGGCTTCAAAATCAGCATCTTCAAACACAATATTTGGCGATTTTCCGCCAAGTTCCAGTGTCACAGGCATGATTTTCTTGGCTGCTGCCTCATAGATTTTCTGACCGGACAGGTCTGATCCGGTAAAGGCAATTTTGTCAATATGGGGGTGATCAACAAGGGGGGCGCCAACCTCAAGGCCAAAACCGGTCACCGCATTCACCACACCAGCAGGAAAACCCGCCTCTTCGACCAGTGCCATGAATTCCAATGTCGATGCCGAGGTATATTCCGATGGCTTGATCACCGCGGTATTACCCGCCGCCAAAGCCGGCGCTAATTTCCAAGCCAGCAATAGCAATGGTGAATTCCACGCGGTAATCATGCCAATAACGCCAAGCGGCTCATAACGGGTGAAATTGAAAATACCCGGCTTGTCAGACGGAATCACTGCACCTTCGATCTTGTCGGCAAGGCCGCCAAAATAACGGTACCATTCGGCCAGATATTTGGTTTGCGCGCCCATTTCCGCAATCAGCTTGCCATTATCCCGAACCTCAATCTCGCCAAGACGAGATGCCTCGCGTTCGATGATTTCTGCCAGCTTAACCAACAGCTTGCCGCGCGCAGTCGGCCCGGTTTCTCCCCAAACACCGTCAAATGCGGCTTTGGCAGCGGTAACGGCGGCGTTCACATCATCGGCATTACCGCGGGCAATTTTGGCCCAAACCTCGCCGGTATATGGATTTTCACTGTCAAACCATTCGCCCGATGCCGGATCGCACAACGCCCCATTAATATAATGCTGATAGGTTTCCATGATTTCGATCTCCCTCTACTCAGGCTCTGCTTGATAAAAACGCCACAATGTCTGTACCGACAATCCTGCCATAATCGCCAATTATCGCGCCAAGATTTAGACTGCCAGCAAAAAATCTCTATGCCAATGCTGATAGGAAAGCTGTGCTGGAAATATTTTCAAAGTGACTGCATTTGCTAGTTGCCTCAGCGGGCTTTTCCTATTTATCGTGAAAATACCAGCTGGCGTTCTGCTGGCGTAGAGGCTGGCATAGAGGCTTGACTGACTAAGTTGTATTTTGACCCATTATTTTGATCCATTATCCTGACGCTACATCCTGCGACATCCACATGAAACCCGACGAATGAGTGAGCAAATGGCTAGTTCTACCCCCCATGTCTGGGAAGATGATATCTATAACGCTTTTAAAAAGGCCGGGGTCAGCCAAGTCCCTTATGTGCCAGATGCCGGTCACGCGCATCTGATCCGGCGCATCCATGCTGATCCTGATATGCACCCTATTGTTTTAACCACCGAAGAAGAGGGCGTTGCGTCATCATGTGGCGCATGGCTTGGCGGCAAAAAATCGGTGCTGTTGATGCAGTCAAGCGGCGTTGGCAATTGTGTAAACATGCTAAGCCTTGTCACAAATTGTAATTTTCCGTTTTTGACGATCGTCAGTATGCGCGGCGAATTTGGCGAATTTAATTCATGGCAGGTACCAATGGCGCGGGCCACCCAGACCAGCTTTGAAATGATGGGGGTCGAGGTGATGCGCTGTAACAGCCCAGACGAGGTTGGGCCGACTGTGGATGCCGCCTTATACGCAACCTTTGCCAGTGAACAGAAAATCGCAATTCTATTGTCGCAGCGCCTTATCGGCCGCAAGGAGTGGTAGAAATGTCACAACAGATAACAATCGAACGCCGCAAAGCGGTTGAGCATTTACTGCAGAACCGCGATGATATGCTGGTCGTGTGTGGCCTTGGCTCATCGACTTATGATGTATATGCAGCAGGCGACCATCATGCCAATTTCTATCTATGGGGCGCGATGGGCGGCGCGGTGATGATTGGCCTTGGGCTGGCTATTGCCGAACCTGATCGCCATGTCATGGTCGTTACCGGCGATGGCGAGGCGCTGATGGGCGTTGGTGCGCTTGCCACAGTTGCGGCGCAAAAACCAAACAATCTCAGCATTGCCGTTCTGGATAATGGACATTTTGGCGAAACCGGCATGCAGAAAAGCCATACTTCACTTGGTGTTGACCTTGCCGAAATTGCGGCTGGCTGCGGCTTTGTCGGATGCCAGACCATTTATGACTATGCTGGCATTGACGCATTTATCCACAAACCGAATGACCCGTCAGGCCCGCGTCTGGCAGTGGTTAAGATAACCACTGAAAACCCGCCACGCGCATTGCCAAATGTCGATGGAGTCTATATCAAGACCCGGCTGCGGCAATGGCTTGGTCACCAGCCCTGCTAGATACGGGTATGGCGAAGGCCAGTGTGTATTTGAGTGTGTATTTGAGTTTCTGGCATGGTCTGATTTGCGCTGTTTTGCTATAGCTGATATGAGGTATGACATTGTCAGCTTGACTGGGTCATTGTGGTGTCGCGCAAAGCGTCAAAAGCGATGCCTCGATAAAGTCCAATTTTTAAGGCAAACAGATGAAAAAGAACCAGCTGAAGCAATCCAATCGCTATATCAATGACCTGCTCCGAATGGACTATCAGCAAGGGCAGGTCAAATCCGCCCGGTCCGGTCTTCTGCCCTTTGTGATTGCCGCGATCTTTTTGATCATTGCCGGCATTTACGGCAGCTTGAGTTTGCAGGTTGCCAGCGAAAATATTATAATGCTGGTCGCGGCGGCGATTATTGGCGGCTATATGGCGCTAAATATCGGGGCGAATGACGTTGCCAATAATATGGGGCCAGCGGTTGGCGGAAAGGTGCTGACCGTTGCTGCTGCGGTTACGATCGCCGCTATTTGTGAGAGTGCTGGCGCGATTCTGGCTGGCGGTGATGTCGTCCAGACCGTTGCCAAGGGCATTATCAATCCGGGCGATGGCGTCACCCCGTCTGATTTCCGTAATTTGATGCTTAGCGCGCTTTTTGCAGCAGCGTTATGGATTAACCTCGCAACCTATTTAAATGCGCCTGTATCAACGACCCATTCGATTGTTGGCGGGGTTATGGGGGCAGGTATTGCTGGTGCTGGCTTTGGCTTGGTCAATTGGGTAACCATGTCAAAAATTGCGGCAAGCTGGGTCATCTCGCCAGTCTTTGGCGGCATGGTCGCAGCCGGCTTGTTGCTGTTGATCAAGGTCAAGATCCTTAATGTTGAAGACCGCAAACAGGCTGCCCGCAAATGGGTGCCAATTCTGATCGGCCTGATGGCAAGCGCTTTTGCCGCCTATATGGCAATGAAAGGGCTGAAGAAAATTTGGAAGCCGTCAACCACCGCCATTATCGGCTATTCAATCGCGTCGTTCTTCATTGCGTGGCTGTTGTCGGTTCCCTATATCGCCAAGCGCGCCGAACCGCTGAGCAACCGCAAAAAGCATATCTACACATTGTTTAACCTGCCATTGGTGATCGGTGTATCACTTTTATGCTTTGCGCATGGGGCGAATGATGTGGCGAATGCTGTTGGCCCGCTTGCGGCAATTGTGTCCACATTTAGTACGACTGGCGTCGCCGCCAAGGTATCTATCCCGCTTTGGGTCATGATTATTGGCGCAGCTGGTTTGGCCTTGGGCCTGCTGTTATTCGGGCCAAAGCTGATCAATACTGTTGGTGAGAAAATCACCCGCCTCAATGCCCCGCGCGCCTATTGTGTTGCGCTGGCATCGGCGGTAACCGTGCTGATTGCGACCACCCTTGGCCTGCCGGTCAGCTCGACCCATATCGCGATTGGCGCAATTTTTGGTGTTGGCTTTCTTCGCGAGTTTCTGGAAAACCCCGATAAGAAACGGCTGAAGCGCTCGCATAAGCTGAACGCCACCGCGCTTGATGCGTTTCAGAATGTCAATATAAGGCTTCGGCGCAAGCTGGTTCGGCGGCAATTCGTTCTCTCGATTGGCGCCGCATGGATCATCACCGTACCGGCATCGGCGACGCTGGCAGCTATGCTTTTTTACGTTTTGCAGTTTCTAGTATCAGCGGCTTAA
>Ga0255755_1001560_pt1 | contig 20192 bp, 16 predicted proteins | sample 011ome_18_FD_179955 | JGI IMG/M metagenome (GOLD analysis project Ga0255755, IMG submission 179955) | Coastal salt marsh microbial communities from the Groves Creek Marsh, Skidaway Island, Georgia - 011501BT metaG (version 2) | ecosystem: Environmental > Aquatic > Marine > Intertidal zone > Salt... | reverse complement strand
GGTGCTCGCCCTGACGGCGGCGGTAGTCAGCCTCAATTTAGGCACCTCGCGACCGGTTTACGAGTGGATTGGCCGCGCCGCGCTAAATCGAGATATCCACATAGAAGGCCCGATCAGCCTTCGCATAGGCTCCGTCGCCACGCTGTCACTCAATGACATCACCGTTGCTGGCACCAGCGAAGGCACTCCGGCATTTGCCACGATAGGCGCGCTGGTTGCACAGGTTTCTCTCCTTTCACTCTGGGACGACGCCGTCGTCATTTCTTCGGCTTCGGTCGACGACCTCAGGGTATTTATCGACATTGATGAGGCCGGTCAGGGTAATTGGCCCACATTCAGCGATGAAGATCTCGCAGCCGAGGCCCCCAGTGTTGCGAGCACACCCTTCGCACTGCGCGCAACCAACCTGCGCGTCAAACAGGCGCTGCTGAGCGTCAGGGACGCTCGCAGTGACCAGCAGCACACGCTTTTTATCGAGACGCTTGACGAGACCCTGATCGAAGACAGGCTGCAGATGCGTAGCCACGGCAGTCTCAATAACAGCCCCTTCTCCACCGCATTGACCCTTGAGGGTGTCGCCTCCCTGCTGAATATTCGCGACTGGCAGGTGCATTGGGAGGGGTCTCTCGGCGATGCCGAATTTGAGCTGTCTGCGGCTGTCGCGTCGATTGATGAACTCCTGCATTCCGATATCGACCTGACGATGCACACCGATAGCGCGCAGAACTTCTTGCAACCCCTGAAGTTACCGGCCATCGCCGAAGGTCCCGCTGATCTTGCGCTACAGGCCCGACGGCAGGACGACCGACGAGTCGTCAATCTCATTGGCCGCTTGGGCGAATTGCGCGTGACGGGTTCGGTAGATCAACCGCTGGCCTCAAGCTGGGAGACCGGACACATCTTGTTACACGCCAGCGGCCCCAGCCTGTCCCAAGTCGGGGCGCTGCTGGATGCAAGAGGATTCCCTACCACGCCTTTCGCTGTGGATATCGAGGCATCACTCGAGGGCCAAGCTGTAACCGTGGAACAACTGCAGCTCACCAGTGAGGCAATCACCCTCTCGCTGTCGGGCACACTGCCGGGATATCAAGCGCTCAACGCAGGCGAGCTCCGCGGCGATATCGACATCCCCGACTTGAATGCGTTCTCAGGCCTGCTTGATCCCATCAAGCCGCTACAGGGCTCACTTAGCGGCACGGTGTCGCTCGCACGTGACGCCGATGGCACTGACGTAGTCGTCACCAGCACATCTCCACTGCTGACACTCACGCTCAACGGTCGGTTGACACCTGAGCCAGGCTTTTCAGGATCAGCGGTGCAATTCTCGGGGCGCAGCGCAACACCTGGCCAGTGGCTTGGTCTGTTAATGGAAATCCCACCTCCTCTCTCCCCCATCGATTTCGCGGGGAAAGCGACCCTCTCTGCACCCGAGACCATTGCAGTAGAGAGCCTGACCGTTCGTGCCGGTAACGATGTGGTGTCAGCGCAAGGCATGATTGGCTGGGCAGAAGCTACCGAGAAAACCGCAATTTCCGTCACGGCCCGGTCGCAGAATTTGCAGGAGACGCTAGCGCCCTGGGTATCACAGACAGAATTTTTGCCTGACCTGCCTGCCGTTGCCGAGGCTCAGCTGGCTTTTACTTCGCCTGATCTAATGAAGATTGAGAGGGCAATGTTGTCAGCAGATCAAAACGTGGCGGCGTTCGCGGGCGACATTTCTCTGCAAGACGCCGAACCCAGCATTTCCGGATTTTTGGACGTCTCGGTCCCGGTTTTTCAAACGCTTTTCCCTGCATTGGCGGTGCCGCAGCGCTACGAGAGACCGCTTAACTTTAGTGGCGATGTGGTTTGGACGCCCGGCGTCATCGCTCTTGATGTTGCCGATAATCGGCTGCGCTACGGATCTATAACCGCCGACGGTCACCTCTCGTTGGATCTACTTGAAGGGACGGCTGGATTCGATTTACACGCGAGCACGCCAGACGCGAGGGACTATCTGCCCGCTGCTGAGCGCGGGTCCGACACACCTCCAATGCCCATGACTGCAACGGTCACCGGGGGCTGGAACGCACACCATGTGCGCGTTGAGGCACTGCGGATCAATTCGGCGGAGCTTCAGATTGACAGTGCCGGCTTACTCGAACTGTCCAGTGAGGCGTTTTCTAATAGTCACCTCGACGCCGTGGTCAGCATTGCGCGTATGGGTCTACTCAAAGAGTGGCTTGATTTCCCTTTTCCGGACCAGAACCTAGAGATCACCGCGGATATTGATTCGCGGGAGGGAGCACTCGTTGTTGACACGCTGACGCTGCTGTCTGGCGAGAGTGATCTCAGCGTCAAAGGCACGGCAGTGCGCGCTTCGGGCCTGCAGTTAAATCTGGATGTCAGTGCCCGTCATCTGAACTTAGACCCTTGGATCTTGGCGCGACGCGAGGAAGACGGTGCGGTGCCCGAGCAGGATACTGGATCGACCGACAATCAACGGGTTTTACCCGATTATCCGACCTCCACCGCATGGTTACGGGACGTTGTTGTGAACACCGAACTCAGCATCGCCGAATTCATCGGTCTCCCAAGACCGGTTTTTAACGTGAGGGGCGAGCTGAACATCAGCGAGCAGGGCATTGTGATACCCCATCTCTCGGCAGAAAACGAGCGCTCCGGCGGGGCAACCCTGACAGGATCCCTCCTCAGCAATCAGGGCGCCGCACCTCAATTGGACATCGCGATCGAGGGAATCAATCTGGTCATGGGTATTCCCAAGGCCCCGTCGGAAGACATCGATTCCCTGCCCTCTTATGAGTTCAAATCCAAATTGACCGGTGCCGGCAATACAACCCGCGAGTTGGCATCGAGTCTCGAGGGTTATCTCAATGTAGTGATGGGGTCGGGAAAGGTGCTGAACGCGGGGTTCGATCGACTCACCAATTCCTTTTTACAGGAGCTCACGCAAGTGCTGAATCCGTTGCAGAGCCAGAGAGACGTTACAGCGATCAACTGCGCTGCCGCCTTCGTCACCAGTGAGGCAGGCAAGCTATCAGGCAAACCCGCAGTCGTTGTTGACACACCGGACGTGAAAATGTTTTCCAACGTGACGCTGGATCTTGGCGCGGAGCGCATCAAAGCCAAATTTAAAACGGTTCCACAAAAAGGATTAGGATTAAGCGTGAGTAGTGTCATCAACCCTTATGTCGAGGTCTCGGGGACGCTGTCCGATCCCAAAATCATGGTGGACCCTGCCAACACAGTCGTGGGAGGAAGTCTGGCCGTCATGACAGGGGGGTTGTCCATACTGGCGCAAAATGTTGTCGAGCGGATGAGTGCCAGCGGCAACATCTGCGCCGCTCGGCTCAGCAAGGCGAACGAGGAAATGTCGACGCTTGACGATCAGCGCTAGCCCAGCGGACCATCGATAACACGAAGATTGATCACACCCTCGACGCCTCGGATTTTATCCAACAAAGGCTCTTGCGGCGCACTATCGAGATCGATGATGTTGTAAGCAACGTCACCGATACTTTTGTTCAGCAAATCCGCTACGTTCAGTCCCTCGTCGCCAATAAGCGTCAGGATGTGGCTCAGCATGCCAGGCGCGTTACGGTTGGATATGGTGACGCGGCAATCTGTGGTGCGCTCGAGCTCGATCGAGGGGAAGTTAACCGAGTTGCGAATGTTGCCATACTCTAGGAACGCCTTGAGCTGGCTGGCCGCCATAACTGCACAATTTTCCTCAGCTTCCGCTGTACTGGCGCCTATATGCGGCATCAACAAGGCATCCTTTCGGCCAAGGAGCGCAGGGTTTGGAAAATCACTGATATAAAAACGCAGTTGCTTGGCATCAAGGGCGGCCACAATGGATTCCGTGTCCACAATCTCTTCGCGGGCAAAGTTAAGTAAGCAACTTCCTTTTCGGAAATGCCCCAGCATTTCCTTATTAATGAGTCCACGGGTGCTGTCCAACACGGGCAGGTGCAGGCTAACAAAGTCACTGCGACTGAAGAGCGACTGCATGTTCTCCATTCGCTGCACGTCACTGGGCAAGCGCCAGGCAGCTTCCACCGAGAGCGCAGGGTCATAACCCACGACACGCATTCCAAAATCCAGTCCGAGTCGCGCTACCAGACTGCCAATCGAACCCAAGCCCACAACCCCCAGCGTCTTTCCCGCCAGTTCGGCACCGGCAAATCGCTTCTTCTCCTGCTCCATCAGCGCATTCATCGCTTGGGCAGACATCGCGGCATCCTGGGATTGAGCAAACGCGATGCCGCCGACGATATCCCTTGACGCCAGCAGCATTGCCGCTGCCACCAGCTCTTTTACTGCATTGGCATTCGCGCCAGGCGTGTTGAACACTGGGATACCGCGTTCGATGCACAGCGGCAGCGGGATGTTGTTCACTCCCGCGCCTGCTCGAGCGATGGCGGTCACCGACGGCGGGATCTCCTCGGCCTGCAGTTTATGGCTGCGCAGTAACAGCGCATCCGGGTGCGCAATGTCTTGCCCCACTTCATAACGACCGCGATCGAACCGATCAAGGCCGCGTGGAGAGATGGTGTTGTAGGTCTTAATTCGGTACATAACCCAGGGTCACTATTCAGGGGACGCGCATTGTGCGCCATTGTGGGTCCTGATGCGAGTTATTGAGGGCTCAAATGAGGGTGACTTCGCCAGCTAGATGCGCGCTCACCACGTCTCTGATGGCATCAGCAAGCTGCCGAAAAGCGACCCGAGAAGGCGAGCGTCGGCGCCACGCCAAGGCATGGTCTCGGCTCATGGTCACGCCCTCTACATCAGTGATGCGGGGCGTTTCGGACTCGCCAATTTCCGATGCCACATACAGCGCCGGCAAGAAAGAAATACCCATTCCCATCACCACCATTTGCCGCAACGTATCGAGCGAGGTTCCTTCAAAATCACGATTCACTGTGGCACCGAGGCTCTCACAGAGATCGCTCACCTGCTTGTGGTAAAGATGCTGCTCATCGATGGTCAGCACCGATTCGCCGACTAGGTCAGTGCCCGTTACAGATGATTTAGATGCCAACGGGTGCTCGAGTGGCACCGCCAGTTTCACGGGCTCCCTAAATAGCGGTGCGATCTCCAGTTCATCGCCCTTTAATGGCAAGGTCGTCAATACGACGTCGTGCACCGCTGATTTCAGCTCTGTTCCCAACTGCGCCGGGGTCGATTCACGCACATACAAGCGAAGGTTTTCGAAGCGCTGATGCAGCTGAGGCAAAACGCGAGGCAAGAGATAGGGCCCAAGGGTGCGGGTTACCCCCATGCGATAAACGCTGCCGCTCGATACCCCTCGTGCTTGATCACAAAATCCCTTCAGCTCTTCGGCAATGCTTCGTGCGCGCGGTAGTAGCTCACGACCCACCGGAGTAAGAATGACACCGTTGCGCTGTCGCTCAAACAGCGTTGTGCCCAAAGCCTTTTCCATAGCGGCAATCTGAACGGTCAGGGTCGGTTGCGTCACCCCCAAACGATCCGCGGCACGGCGGAAGCTGCCCGCATCAGCTATTGCCTCGAAATATCGAAGTTGCCGAAAGCTCAATTGCTCTGGTTGTGTCATCTTTTTGACTCGCAAGACTGTGATGCATAAAAACACGACCGGATTTGCAGCAAATTGCAGGACAAACCCTCTCGAAACATAACAAACACCATGTTATAGCTAAAAACTATCACAGAATATTACGATCTGTAATTTATCTATCACGTATAAGAGCGTACAACGTGAGCCGCAGTACCACCGTACCACCATGAGAGGTTTAGGTAGCTATGAGAGAAGTTGTAGAAGGCGTCATCCGCTTCCAGCAGGAACAACAGCCAGCCAAACAAGCCCTTTTTGACGAATTGGCGGGAGCGCAAGCACCTGACACGTTGCTCATTACCTGCGCCGACTCTCGAATAGATCCTGGATTGATCACCCAAACTGCCCCTGGTGACCTTTTTGTTTGCCGGAATGCCGGCAATATTGTGCCACCGTTACCCGGTTACAACGGGGATATCGCGGCGTCAGTAGAATTTGGCGTTGCAGCGCTGAAAGTGAAGCACATCATTGTGATGGGCCACACCGATTGTGGCGCGATGAAGGGCGCGATGAATCGCGAAGCCGTCGCGAGTCTGCCGCAGGTGTACGAGTGGCTTGGTTATGCCAGCGAGGCCGCCGAGGCGGCTTCACAGGGACATGACAACCCTTTGCTGGCGGTCACCGAGGCCAATGTCGTCCTCCAGCTAAAACACCTGTCGACCCATCCGGCTGTGGCTACGGGGCTCGAATCGGGTGATCTCGACTTACACGGTTGGGTGTACCACATAGGGTCGGGAGCCATCACCTGCCATAACGCTGAAACCGACCAATTCATCCCAATTGCAGAGCATTACGCAAATTTACTGGGCTAATTTCATACTCATATTGGAGGTTCTTCCGTGAACCGCTTTTTTGATTTCTCTCATCTGCGCGGCGACATTTTTGGCGGCTTAACCGCCGGCGTGGTCGCCCTTCCCCTCGCTCTTGCCTTCGGAGAAGCCTCTGGGGCCGGCCCCATTGCCGGTGTCTATGGCGCCATCCTCGTCGGGTTTTTTGCAGCGCTCTTTGGGGGCACCCCGTCACAGATATCGGGACCCACCGGCCCAATGATTGTGGTCTTTGCAGGAGTTTTTGCCTCGCTGAGTGGCGACCTGTCACTCGTATTCGCCACCGTGATCCTCGCCGGCGCGCTGCAGATTGCCTTCGGCCTGTTGGGGTTTGGCCAGTACATCAGGCTGGTGCCTTACCCCGTGGTTTCTGGATTTATGAGCGGCATCGGCTGCATCATTATTGCGCTGCAGCTAGCACGGTTGTTTGGCCATGAACCCGCTGAAAGTGGCACTATCCCAGCGCTCATGGAGATCCCCACCGCAGTCAGCAATCCCAACATGGGCGCGCTGGGCGTGGGACTGCTAACCCTCGGCATCGTATTTTTCTGGCCCAGCAACTGGGGACGATATTTACCCGGCCCGCTGGCAGCATTGATCATCGGAACTCTGGTGAGTCTTGCCTTAACAGATGTCCCCATATTGGGGGCCATTCCAACCGGGCTACCCGACTTTATTGTGCCTTCGTTCTCCAGTGCCACTATCCTAATCGTATTCGAAGCGGCTATGATTCTCGCGATTCTGGGTGCCATAGACAGCCTGCTGACCTCGCTGGTTGCAGACAACATGACGCGCACCCGACACCACTCCAACCGAGAGCTCATTGGTCAAGGCGTTGGCAATATGGCGGCGGGGTTTTTCGGTGGTATTCCTGGCGCCGGAGCGACGATGAGAACCGTCGTTAATATCCGCACGGGCGGCGTGACCAAAATCTCCGGCATGTTGCACAGTTTATTGCTGCTGGCAGTGGTACTGGTGCTTGCGCCTATGGCATCCAAAATACCGCACGCGGTACTGGCGGGGATTCTTGTCAAAGTAGGCTACGATATTATCGATTGGTCATATTTGAAGCTTGCACACCGTGGTCCGCGCTTTGACCTTTTGCTAATGGTCATGGTCTTGAGCCTGACCGTATTTGTAGACCTAATCACTGCGGTGGTTGCAGGCGTTGTCGTAGCGGCCGTGGCGTTCGTCAAGCAGGTCGCCGATGAACAGTTGGCATCAGCTGCGGGGCACTCGGACGATCCCACTGAAGGACTGACTGACGACGAAATCGAAATACTTGAGGAATGCGCCAGCCGTCTGACCTACTTCAATTTTGGTGGCCCATTAAGTTTCGGGGCTGCTGCTGATTTAGGTCATCAGGTCAGAGAGCGTCTAAGCCCGTCACACCACACTTCACTGGTGCTGGACTTTGGCAGGGTGCCATTCATGGATGTCTCGGCTGCTCGCGCTGTCGAGACGATTGCTCTGGACGCCGTTCATGCTGGCAAACACCTGTATCTGTGCGGGATCAATGAAGCAGTAGCCGCAAGTCTGGAAGGGCTCGGTGTCAACGAACATCTGTCCGACGAGCACCGCTACGAGACGCGCCTGGAAGCACTTCAGGCGGCCCGCAATTGGATATTTGATAACACCGGAGAGGACGGCACCGCACCGGGCGGAGCCTCCGCCAAACCCGCTACGGCTTGATACACTAACGCCTCCGCTGTCACCAGAGGAGGCGTTCACGTGTCCAAAGTCTTATTGGCCATTTGTGCTGTCGCAGCGCTCTTTGCCTGCTCAGCCGATACAAGCCGCGCCTTCAACCGGGATATTCCACCCAATGCAGTCATTGTTGATGTGCGCACAGCGGAAGAATTCGCCTCGGGGCACTTTCCGGGCGCCATTAATATCCCTCACGACCGTATTGTGGAGGGATTAACGGCCAGCTCCGTCTCCCCCAGCACCCCGCTGGTGCTTTACTGCAGAAGCGGTAACCGGTCTGGGACAGCCGAGGCTACGCTCAGGTCAGCCGGCTTCTCACAACTACAAAACGGCGGCGACCTGCACACGCTGCTCGCGGTGCACCGGCAAACTATGGTGACTCCCGGGACCGCGGCACCTCAGTCTTAGGCTACGCCCTCCCCCCGGCTGCACCCGCGAAGAGACGGGCAAGCGCTCGGCTAACGACGCTCATCAGCTGATGAAGCAGTTCAGCTGTCAGCCGACTTAGACAAACTAGCAAACTGCGCCAGCGCGTCTTCAGGAAGCAAATCATTACCCTGCCGGTACTGCTCCGCGCAGGCGGTGTAGAACCGGGCATTGAGCAAGTTGGCATCTCCACAATCACGCGTCGCGACCAGTTTGCCAGGCACACCCGCGATGACTGAATTCGGCGGAAATTCTTTGTTCTCAGTGATAATGGTGTGCCCAGCAACGATCGAATTCTCGCCAATCTTTGCGCCGTCCATGATGGTGGCGTTAATGCCGATCAAGCAGCGGTCACCAATCTCACAACCGTGAAGGGTCGCGTGATGGGTGATGGAGCAGTCCTCGCCGATAACAGTAGGAGACGCGATACCCACATGAATCATCACGAAATCCTGAATATTGGTGCGTGCGCCGATTCGGATCTCATAGGTTTCCGCGCGCGTGACCACGTTGGGCCAGATCGAGGCACCGGGACCCACGTAGACTTTGCCGTAAAGCCATGCGCTTTCGTGAATAAAGGCTGGATTATCCAGGGTGACATGTTCGCCAATGTGTCCCATGCTGGTCACTTCCACTTGTTTTTCAGAACGCGCATCTTGTCACGTTGCGGGATGAATGGTTAGGGGTTACGCCAACATTGACGGACTCAACGTTATGACGGCAAACGAGCGTCGCGCCTTAGCACTGGGGCTGAGCGCAGTCATGTTGTGGAGTACCGTCGCCACCGCATTCAGCATCAGTTTGAGATACCTGACGCCGTTGCAACTGGTAACGCTGGCGAGCGCTGTCAGCTGGTGTTTTTTATCGCTCAGGCTTGTACAGCCGGGGCGAAGGCAGGCGCTGCGCGCCACCGATTCAAGAGATCGACTGTTCGGGCTCGCCATGGGCTGGATCAACCCGGCGCTCTACTACCTCGTGCTATTCGCGGCCTATGACCGGCTACCCGCGCAAGAGGCGATGGCGATCAACTACTCCTGGGGCATCACGCTGGCGCTTATCGCGGCGCCAATACTGGGACAGAAACTGAGTCTCTACGCGCTGCTCACCAGCGGCATCAGCTATTTCGGCATCCTGATTATCGCCACTCGTGGTGAGCTGGCCGCATTGAACTTTGCGCAACCCGAGGGCGTGGCGCTCGCACTGCTCAGCACAATCATCTGGAGCCTCTACTGGGTCATCAATGCACGAAAAACCATAGACCCCGAAGTACAGCTCTTCCTAAATTTCTCCGGCGCGCTTCCCCTGCTTTTCGTGATGGTGTGGTATCAGGGCGGCTCGATACCCGCGTCATGGCAAGGCTGGCTGGGCGGCCTCTACGTCGGTTTTTTTGAGATGGGGATTGCCTTTGTCCTCTGGATGGGCGCGATGCAGGCAACGCAGTCTGCCATTCGAATTTCCAGCCTCATCTTTCTGTCACCGCCCGCGTCACTGCTGTTGATTTGGCTGATCGCAGGAGAACCCCTGAGACCCTACACCTTAGTCGGCCTTGCGATGATTTTGCTGGGCTTGTGGCTGCAAAGGCGCGCTGACAGGTGAACCCTGCTCGGGTTGCTGACTCACATAAATGCGGTCCCCAACGGTCAACTCTGCGATTTCGGGGTCAAACCGATCCCACTGAAACGTCGCTCTTCCACTCAGCTGATCCACCTCTAGCACCGTGGCGCCGAAAGCCTTGTCATCAGCGTCGCGCCGCAACATATCGGCAGTTGCACCCTGCTGCACAATTCGTCCCGCTTGCATTTTTAACGTCGTGCGGGCCAGAAGATGTAGCTCTTGTGCTGAGTGGGATACGCAGATGAGGGGCAACGCCTCTTTATTGAGCCAATCCGATAGCGCTGTCGCCACCTGCCGACGGTGATCGCCATCATTTGCAGAGAATGGTTCATCCAGCAGCAGCAACTGCGGCTGCGTCAGTAAAGCCTGCACCAGCGACACGCGCTGTCGTTCGCCTCCGGAAAGCGTGTCGACTGATCGACCCATCAGGGTATCGACTGAAAAATCTCTCGCCAGACTCGCAAGCTGCTCCGCGCACGATGGTGCAGGGGATCGCGATGCTGCGAAGCGCAAATTATCCAATACCGTTCTGCCCGGCAATAGGCGCGCATCCTGAAACACCACACCCAATTTCCGCAAGTGAGTCGGCACGCTAATACCCTTGGCACTGTCATGCCATACCTGGGCCCCGAACTGCAGGTATCCGGTAAAACCCGGCTCCAACCCGGCAACGATGCGAAGCAGGGAGGTCTTACCCGCCCCCGTCGCACCTTGCAGGCCTACTGTGTGGTCGAGATCAATATCAAGCTGCGCCTCAAGCACAAAGCCGGGCCTGCTGAGGCAGCCGTCAACAATCAGGCGCCGACTCATCCGCGAAGCACCTCAGCACTCCGCCCGGCCACGCGGTAAATCAGCCACAGGGAGAGGAAAGAAAACCCCATCAAACCCAATGCGAGGAAATGTGCAGCGTCATAATTTAGCGTTTCGACGTGCTCGTAGATTGCAATCGAGAGAACCCGGGTTTCTCCCGGAATATTGCCGCCCATCATCAGCACCACGCCAAACTCGCCAATCGTATGAGCGAAGGTCAGCACGATACCGGTCAAAAAACCCCTCCGGGCGAGTGGCACCACAACGTTGAAAAAAACGTCCCGCGGTGACGCACCCAGCACGGCGGCGGATTCCCTGACAGAGATCGGCACGGCACGAAAAGCCCCTTGCAGCGGTTGCACCATAAACGGCAACGAATAAATGACTGACGCGATCACCAACCCGCTAAAAGAAAATGTCAGCGACTGACCGGTGACGCGGACCCAGATGCCTCCCAGCACGCTTTCCGGATTGAGAAATACCAACAAGTAAAAACCAAGCACGGTCGGCGGCAGAATAAGCGGCATGGCGACCAAGGATTCAACAATCGGGCGGTAACGGGACCGAGAGATTGCCAACCACCATGCCAGAGGTGTCGCCAACAATACCAACACCAGTGTCGTGACACCGGCGAGCAACCCGGTCAAACCTATTGCCTGGAGATCGGCGTTCACTGGAGCGAATCCTCCTTGGGTAATCGATACCCGTGAGACACGAGCAGGCGCTGCACCGGCGCCTCAAAGAGTTGCGTAACCCACCATTGTGCCGCCGCATTTCCTTCGGCACGCTTCAACAGTACAAGATCCTGTCTGATCGGCGTCTCAGGCACCAACCACAGTATCGACTGCTCATCCAGGGTGATGTCACCCTTGCGCAGCATTGCGGCAATGGAAGCTCGTGCGACGAAGCCCGCCCGCGCGTGGCGTTCAGCCACCATCGCCGCCACCATGTGCGCATTGTCCACACGCGCCACTCCCGCGAGCCAATCCTCCGCCAGCCCCGACTGCGCTAGAAGGGACCATGCCGCGGCACCGTATGGGGCCAATGCGGGGTTAGCAATACAAACAGACTGCGGGCTGAGCTCGCTCAATTCCGCAATACCAAAGGGGGTCACCTTATCAGGCCACCACAACCCCAATTCCCCTAACGCATAAGTCCGCTGCGCAGCCGGCTCGGCGAGCCCTTCGGTAATCAACCTGAGCGGTCTCGCTTGATCAGCCGCCATCAACACATCGAAAGGTGCGCCGTGTAGCGCCTGACTGACCAGCTTGCCGGTCGACCCTGAAATAATCGTAAACCGGTGGAGGGAGGTCGACTCAAGGCGTTCTGCGATCACCTGTGCGGTCTCACGAAAATTGGCTGCCACGGCAATCGTCGCCTCCGCCGATTGCACTTGATAACTGAGCATTAGAAGCCCCAGAAAAAATCCGTATTGACCCCAGCAACGATTGGAGCGTGATTCGCGCACAAGCAATGAACGTTGAGTCAGTCTCACTTCAGGCCACGCCCAGCTCGAAGAGCCGCTGTGAAAGATAGGACTCTGCTGTATACCTCGCCGACAAGGCCACCTCGGCCCGGGGATGAAGAAACAGTGGCAGCGACATGCGGCTTTGTCTTCCCTCATGCGCAGTGGGCGTCACCACACGGTGAGTTGCCGAGGGAAGGTACCCTCCGGTTGCCTCTTGCAGCATGTCGCCCACGTTAACAATCAGCTGCTCGGGATGCTGAGGCACTTTTGCCCACTCACCCGTTTGCAACCTCAGCTCCAGACCGGGACCGTCCGAAGCGGGCAGTAAGGTCAGTAAGTTTATGTCCTCATGGGGTGCAGCTCGCATCATCCCGGTGTCAGCTTGCACGGGAGGATAATGGGTGACGCGCAGCATCGAGGTTTGGCTACCTTGAACCATACCCGGCAAAGGCTCGGATAAGCTTGAGCTGATGTGGTCAGGTAAAAGCGTCGCGACATCATTCAATAATTGTGTGCCCAGTGTCACCGCTTCCTCGAAATAGGCGTGGAGATCGTCTCTAAGAGATTCGGGGCATCGACCCCAGGGATAATATTGAAAGTACTCCTTGTAATCACGTTGGGTATACCCTTTGGCATGCTCAGCCTCACCCAAGGAGAAGTAACCGTCCTGCCCGCTCGCATCCATGGCGAAGGCCTCGGCTTCACCGCGGGCAAAAAACGCGTGCCATTCGCGATAGATACGCGCTACGCGCGCCAATGATAGCGGGTGGTCAACCACCAACGCGAAGCCAGATTGGCGCAATGATGACACCAGCTGCTGCTGAAAAGCCGGATGCCGGTAAGAGAGCGGCGAGAGTTCGAAAGCGTCAGGCATGACCGAGCGCCTAGGCACTGCCCAAGCTGAGAAAAAATCCAGCCAGGGCGGCACTCATCAAATTTGCGAGGGTCGCTGCGAGCAATGCGCGGAAACCAAAACGCGAGATATCGTCGCGCCGATTAGGTGCGATGGCCCCAAGTCCACCCAGCAATATCGCGATAGACGATAAATTGGCGAAGCCACACAGGGCAAAAATGACAATGGCCTGTGTTTTAGGCGCGACCTGAGTCATGACATCGCTCAACGTCACATAGGCGACAAACTCATTGAGAATAAACTTTTGACCGATCAGGCTACCCGCTATTTGGGCCTCTTCCCACGGCACACCCAAGCACCAAGCCAGAGGTTGTAACAGACTCCCCAACAGAGACTCGAGGGTGAGATGCTCAAGCCCAAATCCATTCCCCACCGCGCCCAACATGCCGTTGATCAGCGCAATCAGCCCGATAAACGCGAGGAGCATCGCCCCAATGGCCCCTGCCATGTGCAAGCCATTCATCGCACCTTTGGCCGCCGCGTCGATCACATTCACATACTGCTCAGCCGCCACATCCGCGTCGGGACCCGGCGCAAGCGGTTCCTCCGTCTCGGGTTCCAGCAGCTTGGCCATCAACAGCCCACCCGGCGCCGCCATAAAGCTAGCCGCCAGCAGATATTCCAGTGGGATGCCAAGAGCAACGTAGCCCGCCATCACCGATCCGGCGATCGAGGCCATGCCACCCACCATCACGGCAAACAGCTCGGAACGGGTCATGCCGGCGATATACGGGCGAACCACCAGCGGCGCCTCGGCCTGCCCCACGAAGATATTCGCCGCTGCGGACAGCGACTCTGTATGACTCGTCCCCAAGAGCGCTTTGAGTCCACCGCCCAAAAACTGGATCAACCACTGCATCACGCGGAGGTGATACAACACCGCTATCAACGCACTGAAAAAAATCACCACGGGTAGTACGTTAAAGGCAAAGACAAAGCCCAATGAAGAGGACGGGTCTACGAGGCCGCCAAATACAAAAGTGATGCCAGATCTGCTGTATCCCAGCAGCGCCGCGACGTATTCCGACGCGACCGACAATGCGGTAATTCCCCAGTCAGTGAACAGCGCAAAGAAACCCATCCCTGCCTGAAGTGCGAATGCGAAAAGCGCCGTCCTGCCGCGGATCGCGCGACGGTTGGAGGACAGACCCACCGCAACCGCCAATAACATCAGTATGCCGAATAGGCTGACCATGAGGGTGGCCTCGATTGAAAGCGCTACTGTACCCTGAGGCCCTCCCTGTGGACACCGGCCACGTCAGCCTTCAAGTGGCCGCCGGTTATTGACAGTCCCGCCACCCGAGAAATAACGCCATCTGTGCAGTCTCACCCAGCATCACCGAACTGGGACTCGCTGGTCAAACGAGCCGCTCAACAGAATAAAATATGACTGAAACGCCTGCATAGTAGGTGATTAATAATCCTAAACTATTTATCCAGTGGTTAAATCGCTTTTTCATTCCAATATCCTCAGCTATGGGCCCGTCAGGCCCTGAAAACGCCGCGAATAATAGAAGAAATAAGGGCAAGCTGCGCAGTTGAGCATGCCTTTAGCGGGATAAAAATACCTATTGTTAACTATTTTTAATATTTAATAACTTATATTTATATTTATAGTTCCAGCGGGTTGTAGGGAGATCCAGCTCTCACCAGAGATCTAATGGAACTCGCGGTCAACATCGGCGAGTAAGCCATAACACGCCGCGCCAAAAACCGAGACGATGGCCGCAAGATAGAAAACCGCATCCCAACCGCCCGAGACATCCTGTATCAAACCGGACACAAACACCGATACGCTGGAAGACACCGCCGCCAACGTATTGGTGACACCCATCAGTAGGCCCGACTGATTGGGCGCAATATCAAGATGATTGGTAGCAAAGCCACCAATAGAAAACGCTGTTAGGGCATTACTAACCGTGATTACGGCCACACTGAACATGAGCGAATCTGTCAGTGTGACCGCCAGCATCGCCAGCGTAATACCGGCGAATGCCGTGGTCTGCATGACGCGGCGCACTTTACGTCTGCCGTAACCCCGCGAAACCAGAGTATCGAACAAGCGCCCCGCTACTGGCGCCATGATCAGCGACATCAGGGTTGGTGCCAGGGCCAACAATCCCGCCGTCTGCAGGTCCGCTCCCAGTTCCTGACTCACAAACGTGGGGAACCAAGACAGAATCAAATACAGTGACCAGTTGATACTGATATGAGCGATGGCGATCGCCCACACCGCCCGCGAGCGCAACATCCCTCCGATGGTTAGCCGCGGGAAGGCTGCCGCGTCCCCCGATGCCTCGAGCGCCAACGCCGAACTTGGGTCTGTCGCCGGCGCAGCGCCGGAGTGCCACTGGGGCAGCGGTGAGGGCCTCGACTGGGCGCTAACTATCCAAACGATGAACCACGCCACGCCCAAAGCACCGTATAAATAAAAAGCCCCCTGCCACGACCACACCGTGATGAGCCAGGGCGTACAGATCAGAGCAATCACGCTACCCCCCGCAATGCCCGAGTTCATCAAACCCACCGCAGAAGCCCGGCGATCAGGATGAATCCATTGCGAGTACAAGGCATAAATTGACGGCCAGGTAACCGACTCCGCCATCCCCATCAGAAATCTGCAGAGGAACAAGATGCTGAGTCCCAGCATGGCGGATATCGGCGTCAGCAGCGTGAATAGCGACCAGAATATAACGCCCAGCCCCAGCACCCACTTGCCGCCAAATCGGTCAGAGAGATAGCCCGCCGGGATCTGCAGCAGAAGATACCCCACAAAAAAGGCGGACATCACCGCTCCCTGAACGGTCGGGGACCAGCCTTGCTCCTCCGCCATGGGGATAATGGCAATCGATATGGCAATGCGATCGATCATGCAGATGTAGACCGCCAAGACCGTCATCACCAGCATCAGGCGGGCACCCGGAAGCAAGGGGTTAGAAGAAGAGGTGGATGACATTACTCAACTTAAGCCTGATAAAGCGATTGAGGCGTGGGCCGCAGATCAGTTGGAACAAGCCCAGCACGCGAGTGCGCGCATGCGCTAATCCAAGCTTGCCAGCATATCCCGGCTGTAGGCCTGTAAACCTGAGGTATCACCCGAACGAACAACCTTTGGCCAATCAGCGTTAGCAATCAGCGCCCGACCCACCGCAACCAAATCAAAATCGCCCCGATCCATCATCTCCAACAAGCGATCGATGGACGCCGGTTGGCTCGCCGCGCCATCCCCCTCCGCGGGTTGCGCGATAAAGTCCTGATCAAGACTGACGCTGCCCACCGTGATTGTGGGCATACCGGTCAGTTTCTTAACCCAACCAGCCAGATTCAGGTCCGAGCCGTCGAATTCAGGCTCCCAGAAACGCCGCTGACTGCAGTGGAAAGCATCGATCCCCGCGTCAATCAGCGGCGTCAGAAATGCTTCGAGCTCCTGCGGCGTAGGCGCCAACCGCGCCGTGAAGTCCTGCTGCTTCCACTGCGACCAACGCAAAATCAGCGGGAAGTCAGGCCCAACTTCCGCGCGACAGGCCTCAATGACCTCAATCGCGAAGCGACTCCGTGCCGCCATCGATCCGCCATAGCCATCGCTTCGCTGGTTTGTGCCCTCCCAGAAAAATTGGTCAATCAGATAACCGTGGGCACCATGGAGTTCTACTGCGTCGAACCCCAGCCTTTGCGCATCACGCGCACCCTCTGCAAAAGCGCGCACCACATCATCGATGTCCTGCTGGGTCATCACATATCTCGCGACTTTACCGGGCACATTCATACCCGATGGCGTATACCCGTCCACATCTCCTTCTGGCATCACGCCGCGTTTGCGCATCCCGCCACAGTGCCACAACTGTGGCGCGATCTTTCCGCCCTCACTGTGCACCGCATCCACCACCTTCTTCCACCCAGCCAAGCGCTCCTCACCGTGGAAGTAAGGCACATTCTCGTATCCGTTGGCCGCGATATGGTTAGGGCATGTGCCCTCGGTAATGATCAGTCCAACACCCCCCGCGGCGCGACGTCGATAATATTCAACGGACGCGTCGCCGGGCACATTATCCGGGGATTGATTGCGGGTCATCGGCGCCATCACCACGCGATTGTTCATCTCGAGGGATTTCAGAGAGAAAGGATTAAAAAGACTGTCAATCGCGGACACGCGCCACCTCTTAGCAATGAGTTTATCCGGATGATTCGCGGGAGCGCAGGCAAAAGTAAGCCCAAGCTCCGCAACAAATCTGCCAGCGGAGCAGACTACCCTAATTGCTCTTATTGCGCCCCCCTGTCAGCGGCGGGCGAGGGATCATTTGCAGGTTGACAGGTGCGCCATTTACGACGGCTGTGGCGCTGCAACCGCACGTTGATGCGGCGTCCAAATGAGCTCCAGAATGAGGACCCAAGGCCACCGAGAGGAGACGGTCGAGTCAGCAATACTCGCTGGATAGGCTGCCCGCTACGATGCGGCCGACGGATGATTAGCCCCTCTATTTAATGTGGATACCCCGCAGGAAACTGCTGCTGCCAACACCAGGCGCTGGCAATGATGCTGTCAAGATCAGCATGCCGAGGTTGCCACCCCAGTTCTTTACGAATGAGCTCACTGGAAGCCACCAGCCGCGGGGGGTCACCCGCCCGCCTGGGGCCAATCTGTTCCGGTATCGCCTTGCCAGTGACGCGCCGGGCGGTATCGATGACCTGTCTGACACTAAAGCCCTCACCATTACCAAGGTTGTATACCCGGTTGCGCTCTTCCATCGCTGTTAACGCGAGTACGTGAGCCTCGGCCAGATCCAGAACATGAACATAATCTCGAATGCAGGTGCCGTCCGGCGTGTCATAGTCATCTCCAAAGATCGTAATGAATTCGCGGCGGCCCGCCGCTGCCTGCAACACCAAGGGAATCAAATGGGTCTCGGGTTCATGGTGCTCGCCCCGCATCGCGCTCGCGCCCGCGGCGTTGAAGTAGCGGAGACTGGCATAACGGAGCCCGTGTGTTTGTGCGACCCAATGGAGAGCGCGCTCCAACGCCCACTTTGACTCGCCATAGGGACTGCCGGGCGAGATGGCACTGTTCTCAGCAATTAAGGGATCTGTGGCTTGCCCGAAAAGGTTGGCGGTGGAGGACAGAATAAATCGACCTACACCTGCCGCAACACAAGCTTCAATGAGATTGAGGCCATTAACGACGTTATCGCGCAAATAAGGGAAGGGGTGCGCCATCGATTCACCCACCAGTGACCGAGCCGCAAAATGCATGACCGCATCGGGACGATGAATCGCCATCGCGCTTTGGATTTCATCGGGAACAGAGAGATCTCCCAACACCCAGATTGCGGCGTCTGGTACCGCCGCGCGATGCCCCTGAGACAGATTGTCAAAGATCACCACCTCATGATCATGAGCAAGCAATACTTCGGCGGCCACACTGCCAATGTAGCCCGCACCTCCAGTCACCATCACTCGCATCGTGCTTCCTCTACACAGGGGCCCATATGAGGCCCCACTATGTTCACTGCAAACCGCTTAATGATTGCAATCAGCTCTGTCAAAATCACGCCGCAGTGCCGGGCGATCTCAGGCCCCGATTGCACCTCGCAACTGCTCGGCCGCAGCCTCTGGTGTGAGATCGCGCTGCGCTTCGCTCAACATCTCATAACCCACCATGTGCTTGCGCACCGTAGCAGATCGAAGCAACGGCGGGTAAACATGAGCGTGCAGCTGCCAATCAGGTCGCACTCCGGGACCGGGGGCGCCGTGCCATCCCATGGTGTAGGGGCAGGGGGTCGCAAAGAGCCGGTCGTAGCCGCTGAGTAACTGCTTCAACAGCGTGGCCAGCCCTCGCTGCTCCTTTGAGTCGAGCGCATCGAGATGGTCCACGCGACGCCGAGGCATCAACAGCGTTTCGAACGGCCAGACAGCCCAGTAGGGCACAACCGCACACCAATGGGAGTTGGCGGCAACCACCCGCTCCCCGATGGCTTCCTCGCGGTTTCTGTAGGATTCGAGCAGCGTCTCGCCGTTCTCGGCAAACCACGCGGCCTGCTGCGCTGACTCCCGGCGGGCTTCGTTGGGCAGGGTATCCACTGCCCATATTTGCCCGTGGGGATGCGGGTTGGAGCATCCCATCATGGCGCCTTTATTTTCAAACACCTGAACCCACTCATGCCGACGGCGCAAGATCGCAACCTCGTCTTTCCACAGCGCGATCACCTGCTGGATTTCGCCCTCGGTTAGCTGAGATAAGGTCTTCGAGTGATCCGGGCTGTAGCAGAGCACACGGCACGACCCCGTGAGAACCTCTGACCGGAAAAGCTCATCGGGCGGGGGAAGATCCCCTGACCCCATGCCGGCAGCACTGCCCTGCGAGGGGCCAACAACTGCGGGGAAATCATTATCAAACGCCCAGGGCGATTGGTAATCGGGGTTTTGTTGTCCATTAACACGGGTATTACCCGGGCAGAGGTAACACCCGGGATCATGGGCCGCTGTCGTCTCGGATTGTTTGGGTGCTGCTTCACCCTGCCACGGTCGTTCAGCCCGTTGCGGCGACACTGTCACCCAATCGCCCGTAAGGGCGTTAAACCGCCGGTGTGGCGTTTGCATGGACAGATCAGTCATACCGGCGCATCCATCTCCCCCGAACCCGCCGTGGCGTTCACCGTAAAACACAGCGTCGTTCTCCCGATATATTCGGTGTAGCGTCGGCAAATCGCAGTCGCCGCCGTGTCGACCCACTCGCTACGAACCAACGCGATTACGCAGCCGCCAAATCCGCCGCCCGTCATTCTCGCACCCAGAACGCCCTCCTCTTCCTCTGCCAGTGTCACCAAATGATCAACA
>Ga0255755_1001559_pt1 | contig 20201 bp, 29 predicted proteins | sample 011ome_18_FD_179955 | JGI IMG/M metagenome (GOLD analysis project Ga0255755, IMG submission 179955) | Coastal salt marsh microbial communities from the Groves Creek Marsh, Skidaway Island, Georgia - 011501BT metaG (version 2) | ecosystem: Environmental > Aquatic > Marine > Intertidal zone > Salt... | reverse complement strand
ATTGAACTCAAATTGTTTTGTTGACAAATTAAAACGATCTGTTGCCATATTTTGGTTAAACTGTGTATTACGGAGATTTTGTTTATCAAGTGTTTGCTGCCTATTATCTTGTTGTAATTGTTTAAACCTATTTCTTATGTCAGATGTTCGATTTGCTCTAGTTTGGTTTAATTGGTTCCACAAAGAACCTTGTTGAGATGGTGCAGCACCTGCAGCTCTAAACGCGGCTCCAAGATCACTTAATTTTTGAGAAAAAGAAGGCTTATTATATTGCTCATACATTTTTAGCATTGCATTTTGATCGTGCATATTAGACATCATTGCATGAGGTGAATTTGGAGGTAGCATATTGTTGTTACCCATGCCTAAGTTTTGGTCGGGATTAATTTGTGGTGGGCTATTATCAAATAAACCGCCTTTAAATAAATTACCCATTTATGCCTCCACCAATTTGTCCATGATTTTTTTGAGAAACTTTTTAGTTCTTGGTTTATTACTAATGAAAGCTGCAAACCTCTGACCAAATTTCCAGTAAAGTCTATTTAACCACCAAGGCGCTCTTTCAACCATATATTCTCTAAACTCAAGCCATTTAGGATTTTCAGGTCCATATACTTCTCTAGCAACCCAGCAGAACATTGAAGCAATACCAATAATATTACCTATATTTTGCATCATTGATGGGTTTTGTTGTGACGTACCTGATGTACTTCCACCGTAACCTTGGTTACCTGAAGCAAGTTGCATCATTTGTTGAAGTTGGTTCATAGGAACATTAAATTGGTCATAAAATGCCTTTTGATCTGCATCCATTTGACCTTGATTATTCATTTGGCCTAACGTACCAAATTTATTAAGCATGTTGATACCTTGAGAGTCCATATTCATACCAGTACCAAGATTTGCAATACTGTTATTAAAAGCATTAGACATACCGCCTAAAGCACTCATACCTTGACCAAAATTTGTATTATATTGGTTTACACCTTGATTAAACATTTGATTTTTTATTTGAGAAGACACATCAGCTGCTCTATCTTCGGCACCTCTCATAAGTAAAGCATCTTGCATACCTGCTCGGTTTGAGTTCATATTACCTGTTGCTGCATATCCTCTATTTGCATTAGGAAGAGCATTTTCATATAAATTTCTACCAATATCTCTAGTAGATGCATTAATCATATTATTAGCCATATCACTATTAGCTAATTGATTTCCCATGTTAAATGCACCAAACGGATTTTGAGTCATTGCAAACATATTTGTAAAACCTTTACCAAAGTCTCCGGTATTAGCTAAATTTTGCATAGAATATTGATTTACTGCATTAGCATTATTAGCAGCATTAGTTGCATAGTTCCCTGCACCTGTTTGAGCTTGATTTTGGTAATCAGTAAAATTTGCAAAAGTTGGTCCTGAATATACTCCAGAATTAATTGCATTTTGACCAAATTGTAATCCTTGATTAGACGCATAATCTAATATCGGTCGAGCCATATTAAACGCAGCATCAGCATTTGGATTTGATGTGCTTGTATTAGTTTTAGGACCTTTAAATAAACCGCCCATTTTATTTCTCCCATATCCATATTTCCATTTGATCTTCAAGCGTTGCTTTAAATTTAAAACCAAACTTCTTTAAAAATTTTTCGTGTTTTTTGTCGCTAGGATCGTGCATTGCATGGATCGGACCTTGATGGCATAACTTTAAAAAATACCAACCATCTTTTAATTCTATTTGAACTTGTTTTGACCATTTTGTTTTTATATCACAATGTATAAGTGTTAAATCTGGCTGAACATGTTCTAACGAAATAACATAACACCAACGTCTTACTACAGGCACTTTTAAACTGTGCATTATAAACTTCCTGCTGAAAGTCTTGTGTCAATTTCTGTTATTATTTGTTGTAATCTCTCTTGTGCTGCAGATAATTTTTTTAATTCTTCATATAAATACGAAACCAATTGATCAGGGTCAGTAGGAGGAGGGTTTTGTAACTTATATTGCTCATTAAGAATTGAATAAGCCATATTATCTCCTACTTGTTAATGTAATATCAAAATCTGCACCTGAAAAATTAAAGGCATTACCTTCAGTTTCTTCTATTTTATATGCTAAAAGTCTACCGTTTGCTCTTGAGTCAAGTTTATACATGCTTGAAGGCGTATAAGTTGTAGTTTCAGAGTAACTTGGAGCAGATGTAGTAGCATATTCACTAAAACCAGTCTTAATAGACAAAAAACCTGATAAATTAGGCATTGTAATTATAGGTGTGATAGTCTTTAAATGCTTAGATGATCGCAAAGGTGCTTGAGTTTCATCTAAATCTAATCCAAATCTTTCTACAAAAGCAGTTTTTATAGTTTCTGGCTCTTGTGTTGAGCTTAATTGACCATTTTCATGCATATCTAAAGCATAAGCTCTACTACCTGTATGATTTACGGTTGTTTGTCTTGCACCAACCATAACTGCCATTTCAGTAGTTTCAGAAGATAATCCTAAATTTGTACTAATGTTAAGTGAAGCTGCACCAACTACATTAGGAAGATCCATAAAAGACCATGTATTATTAACTATATTGTAAACTGCAGCTTTATTACAGTAAGTACTATTAGCGAAACCTATATCTGTTTCACTAGATACGTAACAAAAATATACTAACTGTAATGAATTATCATAATGAACAAAAAATTTGTTAGCTTGACTACGGTCTATTTCATTATAAATTCTATCTCTTACTAAATTAGTAGCTAAATTTTGTTTAGCATTACCATTATGTTTATATAAGTTATTAAAACCAAAAACGTAATGTTGACCCCCAATTTCAGCTATACAGTTTAAGTTAATAACACCATCATCATTAAATAATTCTCTAAAGTTAAATACTAAACTTGAAGCAGTATATTCCATTAAAACAGCTTCAGTTTCTGTATATATAATAAATACGTTACCTAATGCTAAACCATCTTTAATAGGTGTTTTAGCTTGACCGAGTATATTTGAACCTGCGCTATTAGCAGCAGAAGGTGTCCATATTACGCCAGTTGCTTTATCAGCTCTATAGCCAATTGGATCAGTCCATTTAACCATAGTATGTTTTTGTGTATTAGTTTCATAAACATTTAGTGCAATAATAAAATCTTTAAATGTTCTCATTGATACTGCGTAATCAGTACTAGGCCAATCACCTACAGTCATTTTTGAATAACTAGCGTCAGATATTATATCTCTAATGTATGGACTATAACCATATCTATTTAATACAGATAAACCTGATATTTGATTATGTGTCCAGCCTACTAAATCAGTAGCAGTTGTACTCGATGCAGGACTAACATCATCAAAATTACCATTAATATAATCATATACACTTCCGTTACTATTACAGCCTATTAATACCGCTCCATTTGTTGGAGAATAATAAGATGCAATATGTCTTGTTTGGTCTGCATTATCTGTAGCTAAACCTCCGTACCATGTAAATGCATATGAGTCATAGCTTCCTACAGCAGAAGACCAAGGTACCACTTCGCTTACAGCAAGTTCATATATTCTTTTAAATGCTGGTGATCGTTTAGCACTGTTAGTATCAAATATTACATTTCTACAATCTGTAAAAGCACTTAGAGGAAGGTCTTGGGCGTCTAAGTCTGTAACAAGACCTGTAGTACCTAAATTTCTAATAGGTAAATTAGCCATAATAAATCCTCTTATGAATTAGTTGCACCGTAAAAGTCGTTAAGATCTATAGTTCCTGAAGTAGGTACATTTGCATTAGCAGATACTGTAACTGTTCTTGTATCTGAAGCATCGCCACCTACTCTCATACCATTATATGACCAACCTGCAGTAGGACCTGACATATAAGCATGTATCTCGTCACCTGCAGTATAGTTAAAACTATGACTTACTGTGTTTGTATTGTCGTTTGCACTTACAGTACTATTGAATACTTGAGTACCATCTATAGTTAATTGTATTGTAGCTGTTCCAGTATTACCAAAACCGCCATAATAAAAGACATAATCAATAGTATATGTTCCAGTTTTATCTATGGTAAAATATACGTTTTGTGTATTAGCTGCGCCGTTATCACCCCATAAATTATAGTAAACTAATCGACTGTTTGTATTCCAATAAAAGAAGTCAATGTTTCTTCCTGAGTTAGTACTATTATAACTATTATTAGCTACAGTAGCTTGTTCTGCTATAGTAGCAGGTACAATGCCACCACCTTTATAACATTCCGACAATGCTATAGAACCTGTGTCACCAAACTCAGTTCTAATGTTATTCATCGAAATTGCACCACTAGTCTGAAGAGCCATTGCAAGTACAACCTTTCTTATGATTATCAAGTTCAAGTTTTAATTCTTTAACTGCCTCAATAAGCAAAGGTACTAGTTTTTCATAATGTACAGTTTTGTATTCTTCGTCTATTGGAGCAGGAGCTATTATTTGTGGTAGTACTTTTTCTACTTCTTGTGCTGACACACCTACTTCTTCTTTGTCTGTGTAACCCATGCTTATAGCAAGGTTGTTAGGTCTAAATGTAAAACCTGATAATTCATTTACTTTTGAAAGTGCGTTTGTAATTGGCTGCACTGATGTTTTTAATCTCATATCAGAGTAGTAAGCAGTAACGTTACCTGTTGATCTTACTTCACCAAAAGTAACAGTATCTCCAGTTCCCACTGATTGTCCTATGGAAATAGTAGGAGTTGCTCCCTCTGCTCCAGATCCAACCACTGAGACACCTGTTCCGGCTGTAATGCCTTCTACATAGTCACCTGCTGTATGTGTTCCTAGAGTTAATCCTGTGCCTGCTAGAGTAATGTCACCACCAATAGTAATGTCTGATGTTATATTAAGTACTCCAGTTACTGTTGCACCAGTGGTGGTTGCTGCTACTCTTGTAGTAGTACCTGAGTCTACGAGTAAAGTGGGTGTAGCGTCTATCTCTGATTGAGTACTAGTTATAGCTCCAGTTATATTTGGAAAGGTAGCTTTTATAGCACTTTTAATTAGACGTAGGTGGTCATCTCCTTGTGAGACGTTATCTGAACTAGTTGGATTTGTTGCAACTAAATCACTTATATATGTAGCGCTTTCTAGTGCCATAGGAGCTCCTATTTTTTTGTGGGACAAATTTGTGTCGTAGGTCAAACAACAACAATTCCCGAAAATTTTAAAACGTAATAACTAACAACGTAAAATGAAGGTAAAAAGCTTAAAGTAAGGTTCTTTAAGTTATTGATTTTATTAGATATTTTGTAATAATAATATGTAAACTGTTGTTAGATGAAGTATCTAATTATAAAAATATTCGTTACTTAAAATCGAATTTTGTACGTGCGATATTTTGTTTTTTTAAAAATTCGGCGCATTTTACATTCGACAAAACGACATTCGCATTTTCATACGCACATTTGCACACATAATGGACAACAATAAAATTGGAGATAATTATGCCTAAAACATTTGAAATAAGAAATGACGTATTTGTTACTGGTTCAGTTGCATCAGATCAAAAAGAATTACGTGAATATTTCAGAGCAAATGTAGATAATTTTATTAAAGCTTTCGATGAATGTAAAAAGTTATTGAAAATAAATAATTATTCTATGTTAATAAATAATATAAGACGTAAGAACGTCGTTGGCACTTGTATTTCTGGAAAGAAAACAATTTCCGTTGATATTCGACGATATAATTTAAAAAGTATTGTGTCGACTATTATTCATGAAATGACTCATGCACAACAATTTGAAACTAAAAAGCTTTCTCATAAAAATTCAAAAGTTTCTGTATTCGAAAACAAAGAATATAAAGTGGTTAATAGTAATAAAGACTACGAAGCATATCTGAATTTACCGTGGGAAATCGAAGCACGTGCAAACGAAGAAAAGTATATTGATCAAGTCATGAAAGTAGTTTCACCATCGAAAAAATCTAAAAAGAAGAAGAGCGCTTAGTCGCTCTTTTTTTTTGTTTTCATACGCAAATTTTAAACCTTTATGGACAACAATTATGGAGTAAATAATGGACGATATTTTTGGTTATGTGTACGGAACATTTTTAGTAATGGTTGGCGTATGTTTATTCTGTTTTAGTTTTGCATTTGTTGATGTAATTACAACAGATTTTGAATTTTATGCATTAGTTTTACCGATGTCACTTGTAAGCATGTGTGTTGTTGCGTGTGGTATTTTAATATTCGGTGATACTAAAAAAATAAATAACATTCGTAAAAGACGAAGATAAAAATGAGAGCGATTAATTTCGCTCTTTTTTTTTCGAATAATTACATACGCATTTTTTAATACCTAATGGACAATAACTAACTATGGAGCATTAAATGCAATATAAACTATCAAAAGATGGTACAAGAACTGACGCATATAGATTTACAGTAAAATCTAAAAATGACGTAAACTTAATTGCATTAAAAAATCATATAAAACAACATAACAATCATACTCGATATCATTGTCGTGCAAGAAATAAAATATCTGATTTTAGTAAACTATATAAAGTACGAATAATGGCTCGAGGACCAAGAAAAAGCAATGAGTATTTAACGTATAATGATTGCATTAAACTTAATGTCGATCCTAAATACTATGTTGGTAGACGTGCACCATTAATAGATAAAAATGGTAACGTTCATTGGAACCAAGATCAATCATTGCGACACGAATTTGGTACTAGTTTTGATGTATATGTTTCCGAAGACACATTAGCATTATCATTACTTGATGATGAAATAAAATACGGAATAACAACACATAGACGAAAACAAATTCAAAACTTAAATATTGAAATTAATAAAATAAAACAACAAGCATATAAAGATGCAAAAAATATAGAAGTCTTTCGACTAAACTTTGCATATTAATAAAAGGCCTCTCTTCGGAGAGGTTTTTTTTCGTTCTAGTTCAAACGCCAATTTTACCACTTTATGGACAACTAACAACTTACGGAGATATTATGGAAAACATAATAAATAAAATTACTGAAAAAATATTAGAAAGCCGAGCACCGTACGAATGGTTTGAAGAATGGTTTAGTAATGCGTTTCGAGAAGATTTAGCATCCGATTTATTAGATGATGTCGAAGAAGTAATGACTCAGTTAAATATTAAAGAAACCGAAACTAGTTCAATTGCTTACGACACTATGAACGAAATTCAATATTTATTGATTAAACGTTTATGTGATCAATGGCAAGAAAATTACGAAACATACAAAGAACTTAAAAACGGAGGCAAGTAATATGTACTACGCAGAAATAGAATTGTTTTGTGATATGTCAGGAATGCACCCTGATTTAATCAAAGGTGAAATTGACGATCATGAAAAAAGTAATTCTCGATGGGTTGATAATGATAAAATAAACTATGTTTATAATCATACAAGACCGAACGGTAATTATGGCTTTTGGGTATTATGCACAAGCAAAAATATATTAATCGATATATTGCTACAACATCATTACGGAAATAATTTTGATAATGATGATATAAAATGGGTTTCTGATCAAATTAAACAATTAGCTCCTGATCGTATAGGACGTGATATTGTTGATGATAATTGTATCGATCCTCATACTATTTACGATGATGTTCAAGAACAAAATAAAGAAATTCTTGAAGAAATCGGATCAGCTCACGGTATAGGTGCTGTTAACGATATGATGTATGATCTCGAACCACCTGAAAGGGACGAACGAGATGATATAATAAATGCTGACGACTCTGATCTTTACGATGAAGAATTTTCATTTCAAAATCATGAAGACGAAACTGTCGGCCCAAGAACTGGATACGAATAATAAATTGAGCGCTTCGGCGCTCTTTTTTTCGAATAATTACAGACGCAAATTTCCATACCTAATGGACAACTAACAACTAATGGAGATTATTAATGTCTTTACAAGATATAAATATAAAAATATTTTCAAACTATTCTGATGATACTACGCATCTTGACACTAAAGAACGTATGCAAGCAGATGGTTATCATAACATTGTTGACTATATAAATCAGTATACTGACAAAGAACGTGGTGAATTTATTGGCCTTTTATTAGAACACTTTCTTAATGATCGTAATTTTAATACTAAAAAAGGTGCTCAATATTGGCACGAAGTTCTTGCATCATTACGTGATGAAGTAAAAGCAAATGTATATCGTGCAGATGTCAGAATTGCTGTAAACTTAAGCGTAATATCTGATAAAGAATATGAAACTGAGCAAGAGTTTATCGATGCTATATACGAAGAAGATATCGATGATTTAATCAGAAGCAACGGTTATCAAATAACTGTAGAACACAACGATGCCGAAATTACGGACATAGATGATGTTTGCACAGTTGATTAAGTTTATCAAAAACGTAGTCATAGCGGTCATTACATTTATTGTTTTGGCCGTTATCTTTTTATTATGGAAACCAACGAGGGACCAATGACAAGAAAAGATTTTGAATGGTTTGTAAAATTTATAACTGAGCATCGTATTGATAACTCAGGCGTACTTGATTTAGTAGAATATTTTAAATTTACTAATGACAAGTTCGATAAAAGTAAATTTTTAAATGCGGTATATGAAGCAAAATGTGAATACGAACGTAAATCTCATGAAATTATGGATCGTATGATAAAGCGACAAAATGTATCGTGATTATGATAATGCAACAAAACATTTAGTCGATGTTGTATCAGAACATAAACGCCTTCGCACTTTACAATATAATGCAGAGTGGGAAGGCGATAATATAAAAAGTGAATTTTATAAAAGCCAAGCAAACTATTACAAAGAATTAGTTCGTGAAGGCGTTTTATATAATCCAGAATTTTAGAGCACTATTATGTGCTCTTTTTTTTCGTTTGTGATTTCTTTAATGCCATACGAGTAGGTGCACCTTTCGATTCTGGTTTACGCATAGTTTCACCAGAACCGTTTTTGATGCGTTTACGCTTTGCATGGATATTATCCCATAGTCCTCGTTTAGTCATTATTTTCTTTTTCCGCCGTAGCTTTCTTTACATTTACCCATAAGTAACTCCTATAATATTTCGCAACTACCTGACGTACAGGCTAATTCTTGCGAACCGGTTGTTAAATCTTCGACTTCAATCATTGATGACCAGTCGATCTCTTTTGGAAATCTATTAGCAAACTCTAAATATTCTTCGCGTTCAACTTCTTGATAAGGTGCTTGTCGATAACTACCGCCATCGTAAGGTAAAAATGAAATACCTGATATAGCGTCAAAGTTATTAAATACCCATGCGCCAACTTCTGGCCATTCGTGTTCCTTAACACTAACAGTTATAGACGGTTTATGTTCACACCAATTCTCTTGATACGTTTTCCATAACTCGAGATGTTGAACAGCAGTTAAGTCTTCACGAGTTAAGCAACCATCAGGTGCTTCTATTGGAAATGTAAATACAGTAGTCGTATCAGGTTTCATAACGCAAGGTTCATTGTGAACTCCTGAATTAATCATATGATGAGTTAACGGATCTTTATTATCACCTCTAACAGTACGTAAATAATACTGACTATGACGAGTATGAATACCCGAAGCTGCGTTAACTAACTGGCTAACTGTACCACTTGGTTTTACGCAAGTAATAGCTGCGGATCTAGGGATACCTAACATTTCAGCGTATTTAACATTTGTTTCATCAGCTATATTACGCATGTTCTTTAATATAGCTTCAAGGTTTTGTGTTTTATCAATACCTGAAGTAATCTCGTTATCTAAAATACCTGTTAACGATACTCCTAACAATCTTTCTTCCTCAGTATTCTTTTGCCATATTTTACGTAAATACGGAAAGTAAGTTAGTTTAGATTGTATAGTGCCAAGTATAGTGGCGAGCCTAACTTTGTTTTTAAGGCTATCTTCATTATCGCTTGGTCTTATGACGACTTCGGTCAGATTACAAAACTGATATGGTCGTAAAATTATTTCTGAGCATGGATTAGTACCGAACTCATAGTTTGGATCTCTTTTACCATACTTCTCGGCTTGTTTTTGACTAGCCGTTCTATTAAAAATTCCTCTTTCACCTGATTTACTTTCATATAAAGATGTCCATTCTCGTAAGAATGCACCTACATCAGGTTTCTCAGTAAACGATACTGAGTTATTTGCTAAGGCTCTTTGGCCGTTTTGGTTCCACCATTCGCCGCTCTTAGCATGTCTCATTCTGTCGTCAGTTAAGTTACTAAGACTTATCATAGCACTTCTGCGCACTCCTCCGACGACAACAATTTCCCCTATTTTACAAAACAAATCATGTGCTTCTATAGAAGATAATCGTCTACCTTTAGCTTTCTTAAACAGATCAACAGTAAACTTAAATAAATCTATTAGTGGCTCAGGCCCTGAGGCTCTACCACCGAACTGTTTTAGTCGTTCTCCTGCTGCTCTTACCTTTGATGTATCCCATGTAGGTATTTCACCTGCATAAAGTAATGCTATTAGCATTCTAAAGGCTTTAGACCAACCCTCTTTGCTATCAGACACACTAATACATGTCTCTGACTTAAACATCTTCTCAGGGATCTCAGGTAACTTAGAAATATATTGTCTTTCTACAGAAAACCCTACACCTGTACCACACATAAGTATGAACATAGCTTCATCGAAAGCTTTGGGATCATCAGCGACTAAATACGAGCAATTATAACCACAAGTATTATCACGGTCTAATGCAGCTCCTGAAGTCATTAAGGCTCTCATAGATGGCATAACGTCTTTCATTACGATAGCTCTTCTAAGCTCGACAAAAGTATCTCTACTTATTTCAGGTGCTTTAGTTTCCATAAAGTCGATATATCGATCTACGGTTTCTTCCCAAGTTTCTCTTCTCTGTTGGTTTTCTAAATATCTTGCATAACGTGACTTATGTATAAAGTCACCATAGGTTTTTTCTATAGTACTCATAGATCTTTAATTCCTTTTATAGATGTTCTAGTTCTTCATACTTAAGGAAATCCTAAGACCTTAGGGCTCTCTTAAGTGCGGCGTATAAAGCGAAAAAAAACCCTCAGAACACGAGGCTCTGAGGGCTTGCATAGCTCTACCGATTGGTTTTTCAAATCACGCTTGTAGATTAATGGCTACCAAAGCTGCCACTAACTATGCTTGGACAACATACTTTTGGAGTATGTATCTCACAATGTGTGCAAAAAGGCGTCTGAAACTACAAACATGGTTTATTGATCTTTAGATCACCATAGGCAGACAAACAGCCTTTTTGCTATTTAGCCTACAGCTCTCCCTCTGTAGACTGGCTCTCTAACAGTTCTATAAGCATTTTACAGTACTGTTTTGCTTTACGAATGTCTTCTGTGCCATTTTTGTACTTATATCTTGACACGTACTTGATAATATTGCCTGCGTAGTAGTCTTCGGCAATGTTTAGGCTTTCCATATATTCTGCTGGTTCAATACCTATATTGTAATGTTTAGGCTTTTCTATTTTATCAAATAGTTCTTGCTGCATATTCATATACTCCATATGTCTCATGATCTTTTTTGTCCTCTTCGAATAACAACGCAGTGTTTCATATAAAAATAACTGTGTATTTTACCAAATATTTTTGCTAACTCGAGATAGACTCTAGCTTTGGTTCCCATAGATTTACCTTTTTATGTTCAAAATCATAATCTTCATGTCTAAGAATACGAGCTAATCTTGCTTGACGAAGTGCATCATCATACGTTAAGCCTGCATTTTCAAACGCCTTTAGTACTGCTTTAAACGAACAATCTTTATTAAGTATGTTTGTAGCAGCTTTAGGACCAATACCAGGGCAACCTTTGTAACCGTCAGCTGTATCTCCAGTAAGTGTTTGATATAGCCAATTATAATCTGCAGTCTTTTGTGTGATATTATGAAGCTCGCCTAATCTATATATTTGACCAGGTATAGTTAGTAAGTCTTTATCGTCTGATATAACTATGACTTTATTTAAGTTAACTTCTAACGTAGCTAAGTAACCAAGCACATCGTCTGCTTCTAAGTTGTCCCAAGTTTCGTTATTATAATTATTACATATATACTCAACTAAAGACTTATACGCTAATGGTTTGCGTGTTTTTTTTCTGTGATATTTGTAAGTAGGATCAATAGTTTTTCTAAAGTTAGTTTTTGAACTAAATACCCATGTAGCTCTATTCTCACCGAATGTCTTTTCAAGATGATCAACGTACTTATTAAGTACATCGACACAATCTTCTAACCGTGAGTGTAGCGTATGTAAATCGTCGTCCCATCTAACTTCATGCTCCATACCTGCACAAATGCTATAAGCAACTCCATCACCGTCAATCAATAGGTGTTTCATTGTTTAAACTCTCCTGTAAAAGCTCTTCTAAATATTGAAGACCTTCAGCTGTAATTTTAAATATGTTAGTCCAAGTATTTCTACCTATTTCAGTAGATATCAGTTGGCATCTAGTTAGCATTGCAACAGTGTCTGCGTGTCTTCTTGCAAAATCACTTTTTGTTGTAAAACCCTTGAAATGTGCCTGACATAATACTTCGACTGCTTCTGCATCTTCTTTAGTGGGTTGCAGCCCAATCAGTTCCGATGCTGTATTCTGCGTCAACTTTGCATCTGAATTTAAAGTGTTCGCCAGCTTTTTCCGCTGCTCTTCTAAGTCTATTACCGACATCTTCTGCTATTTCCTTTCTGCAAGACACTTGAACTTCGTCGTGTATCCAACCTGAAAATACAAATTGATTACCCCAACCATGTTCATAAGTTTTGCTAATATCTTCAAAGGCTAATATAAGCCATTGCTTAGCTACCAATGCTCCTGCTGATTGTAATAAGGTATTTAATGCTGCATGCTGTGATCTTGGATATAAAAATCTTCCATCTAATCCTATTAAATAGTTTTTTACATTCAACGCATTTTCTACAGCTGATCTTAAAGCATTAAATGCAGGTATAGATTTAAAGAATTTATTCTTCATTTCTCTACCAGCATCTCTACCTTTACCAATAATTTCGCCTAGTTTCTGATCTCCACCACCATAAACAAGTGTGTAGATAAACTTCTTAGCAGCGTCACGATCTGGTAATCCTGCTGCTTTTTGATTTGCAGTATGTATATCTGCTGACAAAATTATATTGGCATAATCTCCTTTGTCCCATTTAGATAAGTAGTGCGCAAGGCATCTAAGCTCGATGCCCGACAAGTCGCAGCCGACCATGGCCCACCCATCTGGCACGGTAAAGCACTTTCTAATTGAGCTACCGTAAGGCACCCGCAATGAGGGCACTTGCGCCAAATTTGGACTGAAGTGTGTTGCTCTTCCTGTGATTGCTCCGTTTGTGATATACTTACCCCGTAGTTTGGAACAGGCATCGATAAGTCGTAAGTAGCCATTGTTTCCCTCCGCAATCATGCCGATGCGTTTTTCTAACAAGAAATATTCTGCTAGCTGTTTAGCTTCAGGATAATCTAGTTTTCCTAACGTTTCCTCATCAATTCGAGGCTGACCGGCTGGTGTCCAGTCTTTCGGCTTCCATTGGTATTTGTTGATAAATTGATTAGCAATTTGTTGTCTGCTTGACGGATTAAACGGAATGGTAACAGAAGGCTTTGTTTTATAAGTCTTAATAGTGCCATCAAAGTTTTCCTCCATATATTTTTTTATTTTATCACGCTTAGCAGCTAGCTGACCATACAGATCAGCTGCTGCAATGGTGTTAAAATGAAAGCCAGTTGCTTCCATATTAGAACAAACTTCTGCTATATTATGTTCGAGTATTTCAGCGCTGTTAGCAATCCCGGTATTGCGGCAATGCTTGTAAAGGCTGTAAGTAACACTAACGTCTTGCTCACAGTAAGTAAGCATCTCTTCGTTGAATTGAGTGAAATCGTTTGCATAGTTTTCTTTGTAGTTCCCTAGTCTGTAACCCCAAGCTGCTAAACTATATCTTCCGTATAATTTAGTAGGCATGTTGTCTGGTTGTTGTAAAAAGTCTTTGTCTTTAATGTTAGGCCATATAAGGCGAGAAAGAACTAATGTATCAGTTACTTTTTTAGGTTTAAATTTTAAATAAATCTTTTTAATTGCTGGTACATCATAGCCTATAACGTTATGACCTATAATTTCGTCTGCATTTTCTAATGCTTTTATTGCCTCGTCTATTTGGTCAGGACGATAGCTAACAGTTTCACCTGTTTTAACGTCCTTAGTAACTATGCAATGTATTTGTGTTAAATTATCTAATAAATTGTCAGCTTCTATATCAAAAACCAACTGCATCTATGCTCTCCAATCTGCCAGTTTCCTCATTGTACATAAGGCTTCCGGCTTTACCTGTTGCACCTGTAAATCTGTTTTTGACTACACGCACAACAGTTTCATTACTTTGCGATTGTTGATCACGCTCTAAACCAATTACCATGTCTGATAACTGACCTATAGAATGAGAACCTCGCAAAGAATTTAGTGATACCTGCGCACCATCTTCAAAACCTTTGTTTCCTTCAGGTCGTCGCAAGTGTGAGACTAACAACATACCTACACCTGTTTCTTCAACAAATGTACGCAGTTTAGTCATTATCATATCGATGGCTTTTCTCTCATCAGGTACATCAAGACCACTAACCATAATGGAAAGATGATCAATGATAATCCAATTACACTGTTCTCCGTGGGCCAAGTAACGTAACTTAGCAAGGACATGCTCGAGAGTAACGCTGCCAAAATGATCGTAAACAAAACAGTTCCCATTAGAGAACAAATTGTCAAAAGACTTACGTATTTGGTCCACTTCAATACCTGATCTATCAATGTGAAGTGGTTTATTAATATCAATACTGACCAAACCTGTAAGAGTTCTTTTAATACTTTCTTCCAAAAAGAGTAAACCAACTTTATCTCCTTGAGTTAATAAGTGATGAGCAATTTCACGAACAAAAGCTGACTTACCAATACCACTACCTGCGGTAATAGTTACAAGTTCACCTTTTCTAAGACCTTTTGTTTTATCATTCATAAAATCGTAAGGATAAGGAACACTTGATACCTTATCTTCCGTTGCCACTAAGTGGAAAAGATCTTTTGCTGCTACTATACCATCAGGTCTATAAACCGGAGCGTCCCATGCCGCTTTTATTAACTCTTTAACTCTATTATTTTTAAGCATTTCGCTTGCATCTTTTAGAGGTAAATTAGCTACATGAGCTTTGCCTGGTTCGAGTAACTCAGCACATTGAGCAACTGCTTCTTGACCAGGTTTATCTTCATCAAACATAAAGACAACTGTCTCAAAGTTCATAATATATTCTAGTTCTCTTCTAATAGCATCTGGTGCTGACTTAGCTCCATTAGGTACAGAAACTACAGGCCATTTATTTCCTAATGCCTGAGATAAAGAAAGTGCATCTAGTTCACCTTCTACTACAAATAGTCTTTTACCTTTGCTTTGTAGGTTTTGTCCAAATAGTGGTAACTTCGAACCTTCACCAACAACACTAAAATTTTTATTTTGGTCGCGTGTCTTAAGCGCAACAAGTTTTCCATTTTTAAAATAAGGAGCAAGATGTCTACCACTACCAACTTTATAGCCAAAATGCCTCGCTGTATCAGCTGAGATATTTCGGCTTTTGAGTTCTTGAATTTTACCTTGCGAGTATACCGCTTGCGCTGCTTGGTTATTCGAGGCCGTAGTTTTGGAGAACTCAGTTGGTGTGCTATTGGGTTCTTGATCTTCTCCTCCATAATATGTATTACATGAAAAGCAGTATGCATGGCCATCGTCATAAATGGCCTTTGCATCGCTACTTCCACATGCTTCACAATTCGAGTGCGTCTGGAATGAAGCCGAGGTTTCCTGCATGGTCTGGTGCCTCCCAATTTTTAGGTTTAATTAAATCCCAACCACCACTGTGGTCGCGTCCCTCTTTAGTGCCGCGTATTTTAGACATGTTGGCTAAATGAACTTCTTGCCATGCCTCTTCTACGTCAACCCCTGCAATTGCCAGAGTACCTAATGCAAACACCGTTATATCGATTAAAGCATCAACCATTCCTTCAGCATCTTTGTTTGTAAATGCCGAGAGTAATTCCTCAAATTCTTCTTCAACTTGATCAACTCGAAGTGCTAGTTTTTCACTATTTAAAGGCTCGTGATTAAAACCATATTTTGCTTGTAAAGCATAAACATCTGCAACTAATGTAGACATTATCTCTCCTTAAAATAACTAGAAATAAACTGAGTTAAATTGTTTTTATCAAAATCATATTTAAACCACTGACCATATCTACCCATTAAAACAAGTCTTTGATATGCCTCTGAAATACCTTTAATTGTATCAAACATTTCAGCTCGGTTTTCTTTATTAATTTCATGATTTTGTTCTGCATTTTCATTGCTGCAAAGAATTAGCATTGGCTTATAATGCTCTATTGCTTCGTTCATTAATGCAACAGTGTCATATGATGGTGCATCTCTATATGCATAACCATACACTTCTTCACTTAATGCAAATCTATCTATTACACATGGAATATTTGCTTGAGACTCTAACCTAGCAGCAGTATGTAAAATGTGCCTGTGATAGACTTCTATATTCCAGTCTTTATGATAACTACAATGAAAATATTGACCACCTATATAGTCTGCAATTGCACGAGCTAAAGTGGTTTTGCCTGTACCGTCAGTACCTTCAATTATTACCAAAGGCGTGACCTTGTTTATCTAATTTATCAGCTAAACTTCCAACAGTAATTGTTGAACTTAGTATTGAATTTAATGATGTAGATGCTGTTTTGTCATACTCTTGATTACTAATCCAGTCATCTAATTTATAATAATCAGGTTCATAATATGAGCTGATCCTGCTCTTACGCATAGTTCACCCATATCGACCATGAGATTATAGTAAGAAAATAACAATAGCTGTAATGCTTTAGCTACCATAGTAAATGTAAATACATCGTATGTCATACCATATACTATGTCTTGCGATCTCATATTAACTAATGCATTTAATCGTCCTTGTCTTATAATAAATTGCATACCTGTAGTGCAGGGAATATCTTTACTTTTGCCTGGGCGTTCACGCCATATATTAATATAGCAACGTCTTGAGTCATTATCTTCTTTAAGTTCATTAGCTGCCCATGATAATTGATCCATAATTTTAGGACCATAAGCACCATTTAATGTAAAGCCATCATCACTATATTTTGCGTAACTTTTCATAAAATTTGATATGTATTCTAAGTCATTTCTGCCTTTTAAAATCCATGCTGCTTCACCAAACATAAATTTGTAATTAAGATTTCTAGCTTTGTTACAAATTATTGGTTCATTCATGTCAACTGTATAAATATAATTTAGTCTTTCTCTAATTTTTAAGTTTCTAGGACTGCTTTCATAATGAAAATCTTTTCCACAGTCTTGCAGTGCTTGTTTCCAAACTAAATCTGCGTTCATATAAACTCCTAAAAAAAACGGGGCCGAAGCCCCGCTGTTTAACTTGCTAATTTATGAGGTTTGCCAAGATAATACTCAGCATATATTGCATTATGCGCATCGCGTCTTTTAGTGGTTTTTATATTCCAACCAGCTTTTCTAAGATCACGTATTCTTGCAGTTATGTTTTGAACTCTATATTCATATAAAGCTATTAATCTAGTAAGTCTTTTCCCACGTTTCATGTGAGTTAACATTTCACTACTTTGCGACATTTACTCTCCTAACCATTTATTTGGAATTAATTTATCTGCAAAGGGAAAACCATATTTAGTACACCAATTGGCATACGTGGTTTTACTTCCTTTGTTTATTTTTGATGATGAACGAGAAAACACAATTCTTATGTCAAGATTAGGGTGCTGCTCTTTTACTAATCGCATTTTTCTGCGGTCTTCTGATGTGAAGCGCCCCTTACATTCTATAATCATGTCTCCAATGATAAAATCAGGAATATATTTAGCATCTAGCTTGTATGGTAATCTTAATGTTTCATACTCATATTCTATTCCACTTTTATCAAGTTGATCAGCTACTTGTGCTTCTAGTCCACTACGATAGTTATTAACAAACTTTATATTCTTAAAAGTCGTTGAACTCTTCCGTTGTGTCACTAGTGCTCTCCGTATTTTCATGAACATATCCATCTTCTTCTTCAAACTGTGAACCTCCAAACTCAACAAGGTCTATTATTTGAACAGCATTTAGATATGCAGTAACACCAATGTTACCTCCAGCAGAATATGTATTAAGTATACCTGCTAATTTAATAGTTGAACCATTGCCAACTGCTAAATCTCCTTTTATGACGTTACCTTTAGCATCAACTAACATAGGTTTTTTACTGGATTTAGCTCTTATTTTTAAACCACCAGCTTCATCGTCATTCATATAAGGCCATTTTGCTTTAGATAGTGATTTCTCACCAAATTCTTCTATAAAAATTTGTTTGGCCGATTCAACAAATTCTTTAGCATCTTCTTTTTTAACAATAAGATCACTTTTATATTTACCTTCGGCATCATACCTAGTGTCAGGTTTAGATAACCACGGCCACATAGCCGTACCTTTAGGACTTGTAAATTTAGCTTTAGCCATATTAGTTTTCTCCTATGACATAACAATTAGTTTGATTTGGATTAGAAGACATACTTGCTGCTTCTTTAAATATCCAGTTTATGCTTACACCGTGCATGTCTAAATTAGCTAAAACATCAACTGGTATAGCTTTATTTTCAAGAACCAGTGCAACAGCTGTAGCTATCCAATGATCCTTTTCATCATCTCTATGAACTCTATCGCCATAAAGACTTTGCCAATCTTTAGTGTGCTTACGCAAATGCATAGTCACTCCTTAATACTTGATTTATATTTAGTTCACCTTTTTCAGGTGTCTCGACCATATTTGAACGGCCAGCTGGGCTTAGCTGCTCATAGGTAGTATCGTGAAGATCTTGCATGACATCAAAATGCTCATACATAGCAACAAATTGTTCTCTTATTAGATAAAAGAACTTTTCAGTGTCTGCCATATGAGTTGCAAAAGAGTCATGAATTAAAAGATAATTATGAATATTATCTTCAATACCTGCAAGAACTGTAAACATTAGATGGCTAGCATCTAAACTATGAATAAAATTAGGTGCAGCTGCATTGCGCTGTTTAATTTTATCTATAGTGCCTTTTGGCTTAGTGCGTATATTACACATGATACATTTGTAAACATCGCCATCAGGTGTAATTTTACTATTTACACTAGCATTAGCTAAGTTTATTTCTTTATCATATAAAAATATACGTACCCTGTTTATATCCCATTGCTGGTAAGCGTGAACAATAGGTAAACCAATTGGAGTAACCCATGTTAATGGTTTTGCTTCATGTGCACAAAGTGATGCACATCTTTGAATGAACTTCATGCCAACAGCAGCTTTATTAACTACTACATTGACAGCTTTCCAAACTTTATCAGCAATATAACTTGCAGCTTTATGACCTCCGTCTTCACCAAATGGGTGTTCTTTTATGATACCATCTAGCACATCATCTGCTAAAGGCTTCATTAGATCTTCCATTTGTTGCTGCTTAAATCCATACTTTTCAGATGAATAAGCAAAAGTCATAACATTACGTTTTACAACTGATCTTGTAATACCGTAATCAAGCCACATCTTAGCAAGCTCATAATTTTCTGTATCAGATCTAACTTGATCTGTAACATTGTCTGCAACTATTTGATAAACATCTGCAGGCATATCATGAGGAACTAAGTTTACTGTTGAACCGCCTTCAGCATCTCTTAGTGCGGCACAATAATGTTGAACACCAGAGTTAGTACCATCAAGTGAACAAGGTAAGTAAGATACATAGCTATCGCCTTCTTCCATGTATCTAGCAAACTCAATACAAGCTGCTAGGAAACTAAAAGGCTTATCAGCGTTTTGCCATATATCTCTTGTAAGACCAGGTTTTTTACCAACCAAATAAATTGCTCTTTGGTTTTTATTAACCCAGTTAATGCGATCATTTAGACTTTTTTTACTAACTTTTTCAAAGTCACCATTATTAGCTACACTAATAGCAAGCCAGTACGCACCATTTTTACCTAGTGGTTTTCCATTAGCAAACTGAAACATAGCTCGTATGTGATCAGCACGCTGATGATTAA
>Ga0255755_1001552_pt1 | contig 20268 bp, 20 predicted proteins | sample 011ome_18_FD_179955 | JGI IMG/M metagenome (GOLD analysis project Ga0255755, IMG submission 179955) | Coastal salt marsh microbial communities from the Groves Creek Marsh, Skidaway Island, Georgia - 011501BT metaG (version 2) | ecosystem: Environmental > Aquatic > Marine > Intertidal zone > Salt... | reverse complement strand
GGCCCGAAGTAGAGTTCGTGGTCGAGCACGCTGCGGTTCAAGGCGACCGCTCCGTCACTGAAGTAATGGCAGCGCTGGAAAAACTGGAGAACAATCCTGACGTTGAGGTGATCATCGTGGCACGCGGTGGTGGAGACTTTATGAATCTCCTTCCGTTCAGTGACGAGCGGCTCGTCCGCCTTGTTGCCACCCTGACCAAACCCCTGGTGAGCGCTATCGGTCACGAGGCTGATCGACCGATCCTCGATGAGGTCGCAGACCTTCGAGCCTCGACTCCTACCGATGCGGCCAAGCGTGTGGTTCCCGACGTCCAGGCCGAAAAGCAGCTGATTGAAGAAGCCAGGCACCGCCTCGACACAAAACTCTCCGCGCTGATTCAATACGAAATCGAACGGCTGGATTCTTTTCGCACTAGACCAGCCCTTGCTGACCCTGACACTCTCATCGATCGGAAGTCTGAAGAGCTCCTCCAAATAGTCGCGCGGGGCGCTGACATCTCCTCTTTGGTCATCGAGCGCCATCAAGCTCAGTTGGCTCAGTTGGGTGGGTCGTTGCGCGGGCTATCGCCCCAGAACACTCTCGATCGCGGCTACGCGATCGTGCGGGACAAAGACGGTCACGTCATCTCACGTGCAGACCAAGTCACCTCGGGAGACGCCCTGCGCGTCCGGGTGAGTGAGGGTGAGATCGACACTCATGTTGATTAGGGCCCGCCCTTTAGACTGGAAGAGATGAGCGAGACAAAAACACCGGATGACATCCAGGCCATGTCCTATGAGCAGGCTCGGGATGAGCTTGTCGCGGTCGTCGGAAAACTCGAACAGGGCGGCACAACCCTGGAGGAATCGATCGCTTTGTGGGAGCGAGGAGAAGCTCTTGCGGCCCGCTGTGAGGAATGGCTGGTGGGAGCGAGAGCACGCCTGGACGCGGCCAAGAAAGCCCGCGAAGAGTCCTAATGGCCCGAACCATCATCACCTCGGGGCCGGAAGACCCGGAGGCCAAAGCCGCTCGGGTCGCCAAAGCTCGCGCTGAGCGCAAAGCCCGACAAAACATGCGCAACCTCGTGTGGTCGATGTTGGCGTCCCTGGGGGTCGTGGCGCTGCTGGTAATCGTGGTGGTGCGCCCGGATACAGACCTGGTGCAACAAATTGACTGGCGAAAAGTTGCGGAGCAAAGTGCAGACCAGCTCCCGGGTGAGCCTGTCATCCCGATGCTCTCTGATCTCTGGACATCCAACCGGGCCGAGGTGACCTCAGAACCAGGTTCGGATGTCACATGGTCGATTGGTTTGCTGGGACCAGAGGACACGTACGTCTTTGTCGACCAGGGCTTCGGTGCTAACGAAGCATGGGTGGCACTTCGAGTGGAACAATCGGCCAGCACCGGCGAGGTCCTTTTGGGGTACGGACCGAACCAGGTCGAGTGGGTGGAGTATGACCGACGAGATGTTGATCCCGGTGGCAACAACGCCTACGTCGTGGTGCTGGAACATGACGACAGCATTGTGGTTGTCGGAGGAACAAACGCCAAAGGCGTGAACGAGGTCGCGAACGAAGTGTCGTGGCGCCTGACAGAGGACAGCTTTCGGTGACCGCGCCAACACTCACCCCCTCTGAAGCGTGGCGACGGATGAAAGCCGGCAACGACAGATTTATTGAGGGTGTTCAGCGCCATCCGCGCCAAGATGCTGAGCGCCGGAGTGAGATTGAGAGCTCTCAGTCCCCCCAAGCAGCAGTCTTTGGCTGCGCTGATTCACGCATTGCGGCGGAGATCATCTTCGACAAGGGCCTCGGTGACCTCTTTGTGGTCCGTAACGCCGGGCAGGTGATTTCCTCGTCGGTGATTGGTTCCCTGGAGTATGCCGTCGAGATTGTGGGGGTTCCCTTGATTGTGGTGCTCTCCCACGACAACTGTGGAGCGGTATCCGCAGCTCTGGAGCAAGATAATCCGGAGTCCACACCCTTACCGTCACATATTGCCGACATCACGGATGCGATTGCTCCTGCGGTCACACGAGTCCGCTTATCCCGGGGCCTCAAACCCGGTGAACTGAAAGATCCCGAAGCCGTGGGACGGGAGCACATGCAAGACACGGTGTCAGTGCTTTTGGCCTCGAGCGAGATCATCAGTGACGCGGTGGCACTGGGTAAGCTTGCGGTGGTGGGAGCACAGTACATCCTGGCGGAGGGGCGCGTTTCGCCGTCAGTGGTCATTGGCGCATTGGACGAGTAGAAAGATCAAGGATTGACCTCATGAGTGAGTCGACTGAGTTCCGTATCGAGCACGACACCATGGGTGAGGTCAAGGTCCCCGTCAATGCCCTCTACCGGGCGCAAACTCAACGCGCTGTGGAAAACTTTCCGATCTCAGGCCGAGGTCTCGAGCCCGCACAGATTGTGGCTCTCGCTCACATCAAACGCGCGGCGGCAATCGTAAACAAGGAGCTTGGCATCGTCGATGCTGTCATCGCCGATGCGATCGTGGCGGCGGCGCAGCAGATTATCGGTGGGGCTCATCACGACCACTTCCCAGTCGACACCTACCAAACAGGGTCCGGCACCTCCTCGAACATGAACATGAACGAGGTGCTGGCGACACTTGCCACCACCCACGGGGGCGTGGACGTTCACCCAAACGACCACGTGAATGCCTCGCAATCCTCCAATGACGTGTTCCCGACCTCCGTGCATGTGGCGGTGACAGAAGCTTTGCTGAACTCCCTCATCCCAGCGCTTGACTACCTCGCGAGTGCCCTAGAGGACAAGGCGACACTGTGGAAGGCGATGGTGAAAGCCGGTCGCACCCACCTCATGGATGCCACCCCCGTCACTCTGGGGCAAGAGTTCGCGGGTTATGCCCGGCAGATTCGCTTGGGCATTGAGCGCATCCAGAGCGCTATCCCTCGAGTGGCAGAAGTCCCCCTGGGTGGGACTGCGACCGGGACCGGTATCAACACTCCATTGGGCTTCTCCGAGAAAGTCATCGCCGAGCTCGCAAAGGCGACCTCACTCCCCATCACCGAAGCAAAAGACCACTTCGAAGCTCAAGGGGCCAGAGACGGTCTTGTGGAGGCATCGGGTGCTCTTCGTATCATCGCGGTGTCCCTGACCAAGATTTGCAATGACATCCGCTGGATGGGCTCAGGCCCCAACACGGGTCTTGGTGAGCTTCACATCCCCGACTTGCAGCCGGGAAGCTCCATCATGCCCGGCAAGGTGAACCCTGTTGTTCCCGAAGCAGTGTTGATGGTCTGCGCACGGGTAATCGGTAATGACCAGACCGTGGCATGGGCCGGAGCGTCAGGAAACTTTGAACTCAATGTGGCGATCCCGGTCATGGGAACCTCGGTGCTCGAGTCCATTCGCCTCCTGGCGAATTCCACCCGCGTGCTGGCCGACAAGACCGTCGTGGGCCTGGAGGCCAACGAGGAGCGCGCTCGCGCGCTCGCGGAGTCTTCGCCCTCGATCGTGACACCGCTTAATCGCGTGATCGGCTATGAAGCAGCGGCCAAAGTGGCCAAATACTCTGTCGAGCACAAGAAGACTGTCCGTGAATCGGTCATCGAGATGGGTTTTGTGGAGCGCGGCGACATTTCCGAAGCAGAGCTTGATCTGGCACTCGATGTGTTGAAAATGACAGCACCAGGTCTCTGACCACCCGAGTATCAGGCGACCTGGTTACCCTCTTCCAGCAGATCGGTCACGAGAGCAGCGATAGCGCTGCGCTCTGAGCGCATCAGGGTGAGGTGCGCAAACAAGGACTGACCCTTGAGTGCTTCGATAACGCTGGCGACACCGTCGTGGCGTCCCACTCGAAGGTTGTCGCGCTGAGCAACATCGTGGGTCAGCACAACCCGAGAGTTCTGACCAATGCGGGAGAGCATGGTGAGCAATACGTTTCGCTCCAGGGACTGCGCCTCATCCACGATGACGAAGGCATCGTGGAGGGAGCGCCCTCGGATGTGGGTGAGGGGGAGAACTTCGAGGAGGCCTCGGTCCATAATCTCTTCCACCACGTTGTGGGAGACGACGGAACTCAGAGTGTCGAAAGTGGCTTCAGCCCAGGGGTTCATCTTCTCGGTGGCATCGCCGGGCAGATATCCAAGGTCCTGGCCGCCCACGGCGTAGAGCGGACGGAACACCATGATCTTGCGATGTAGCTGGCGCTCCAGCACTGCTTCGAGGCCAGCACAGAGAGCCAATGCTGACTTACCCGTACCTGCTCGCCCACCCAGCGACACAATCCCCACGGTCGGGTCCAGGAGCACGTCGATGGCGAGGCGCTGCTCAGCAGATCGACCGCTCAAGCCAAACAGGTCGCGATCGCCCCGCACAAGAGAAATAACACCCGGTGAGGTGACGCGTCCCAGTGCTGAACCACGCTCTGAGGAAATCACTAGCGAGGTGTTGACTGGCATGTCTTTCACCGTCTTGGATTTGATGGTCTCGCCGTCATAGAGCTCTGCCATCTCCTCAGCACCCATCGCAACCTCGGCAATACCCGTCCACCCAGACTCCGGCGCGAGCTCTGCCCGGTATTCCTCGGCAGCAAGACCCACAGACGCTGCTTTCACGCGCATGGGAAGGTCCTTAGAGACCACGGTGACCTCAAGGCCCTCGTTCGCGAGGTTCAACGCAACCGAGAGAATCCTGGAGTCGTTATCCCCCAGTTGGAGACCACTGGGGAGAACGGACTGGTTGGAGTGGTTCAGCTCCACCCGCAAAGAGCCACCTTCGCCCACGGCAATCGGGAAGTCCAAACGCTCGTGCTTCGAGCGAAGCTCGTCCAGATTTCGCAAGGCTTGCCTCGCGAAGTAGCCAATCTCGGGGTCGTGACGCTTCTTCTCGAGCTCCGAAATAACGACCACCGGCAAGACCACCTGGTGTTCCGCGAAGCGGAATATTGCTCGTGGATCTGAGAGCAACACCGAGGTGTCGAGGACGTAAGTCCGCTCCCCCGTCTTCTTTTTCTTGCTTGTGGATTTTGACGTTGTGGGGGTAGCGGATTTTTCCACGAAGGCTCCTTAGCCAAGTTGAGAACCGATGACTCGAAAATACGCGAGCACCTTCGCAACCTGAGTCAATGACACGCCTTCAACTGGTGGACGAAGGTTAACTTTCTGACACAACTACTGCCCGTATCGGCGAACCCTGGTGCCAAAGTCTCGAAGGGCACGGAGGAAGTCAATCTCACGAAGGTCAGGGCCGAGCGCTTCGACGAAGTAGAACTCGGAGTGGGCACTTTGCCAGAGCATGAAATCGCTAAGCCTTTGTTCCCCGGATGTCCTGATGACCAGGTCAGGGTCAGGTTGACCCTGGGTGTAGAGGTGACCGGCTATAGCTTGGACACTGATCGAACCAGAGAGGTTGTCGAGAGTTCCCCCTGACGCCTTGTGCTCTTCTACCAGCCTGGCAACAGCTTGGGTGATTTCTTCTCGACCCCCATAGCCGACCGCCAGGTTGATGTGGAGTCCTGAATTACGAGACGTGCGCTCTGTGGCTCCCGAGAGGGTGTCTTGGAGGTGGGGAGGGAGGGCTTCTCTATTTCCCACGTGCTTCACACGCCAGTTGGAGAACCTCGAGAGCTGGTCAGCAAGGTTTTCAATGATGAGGGCTAGGTCATCGAGCTCTGCTGGGTCCCTGGCGCCCAAGTTGTCGGAGGACAGCAAATACAGGGTCACGACCTCCACACCCTGCTCTTCACACCATGTCAGGAACTCCTGAATCTTGTCGGCTCCAGCGCGGTGGCCGTGAGCGCTGGATTCCAGGGCCCGCAGTTTTGCCCACCGCCGGTTGCCATCGAGGATCATGGCGACGTGTTGGGGCTTAGTGAGGCCCTCAATTTCTCTGAGGATGCGACGACGGTAGAGGCGATAGAGAAGACCCTCACCAAGGAGATACCGAAGCCACTTCACAGAACTAAGCTAGTCCTTTCTTCAAGGCTTGGTTACTGGCTACAACAGCTCACGGGTTTCTTAGCGTCGGCGCATACAGTGAGGGCATGAGTAGTGCCGAGGAAAAGTCGCTCGATAATGGCGCAACCAGCGATGGGCTGCACCTCCCGCTGCTCGAAGAATCACTCGCGTATGAGAAGGCTGATCCGAAGCCCTCCTGGCGGGGTTGGATTCACCTGGGAACACTCCCGCTGGCGATAGCCGCAGGAATTGTGTTGATTGTTCTGGCCGATGGTGTCGGCGCGACTGTCACCAGCACGATCTTCGCGGTCTCGTCGTGGTTACTCTTCGGGATTTCTGGCACGTACCACCGCTTCAACTGGGGACCCACTGCAAAAGTGGTCCTGAAGCGCCTCGATCACGCCAACATCTTCCTCTTGATTGCCGGTACGTACACGCCCATTGCCTGGTTGGCACTCCCCCAGGACAAAGCCATCTTTTTGCTGAGCCTCATCTGGTTAGGTGCTCTGTTGGGGATTGGTTTTCGAGTCTTCTGGATTAGCGCACCGCGCTGGCTCTATGTGCCGATCTATTTGGGGCTTGGCTGGGCTGCCGTTATTTACATTCAGGACCTGTTTGCGGCCAACCTGGCGACCATGGTTCTGGTGATCGTGGGCGGGCTTGCCTACTCAGTGGGAGCTGTTGTCTATGTGCTGAAGCGCCCCAACCCCAGCCCCAAGCATTTCGGTTTCCACGAGATATTCCACGTGCTGACGGTCATCGCGTTTCTCTCGCACTGGACCGCGGTGCTCTTGATTGCTATCGATCCTCCGCTGGTGGGGTAACACCATCGAGTTTGTCGGCGATTTCTTGCCGGTAGCGCACGCGTCGAACCCGGCGCACCATGTCGAGAACGAGAAGCAAGACCGCAATCATGACCCCAAAGGTCATGATGAAACCGATGACACCGGGTGTCACCGAGTTGGGGTCCACCTCGATAGCGGGGATAAGGTCCTCTTCCATCAGAACAAGGTTGGTTAGAAACCTCATGGTGGTGATTCCCCGCTTCTTCTCACGCTGGATTACTACTGTGGTCCTAGCGTAGCGAGAGAGAACCTGGAGATGACCGAGACACAAACCCGCCTGGATGAGCGCTATGGCAGAACCGCCCGCTCCTCCCGCACCAATAGAGCCATCGGTGTCGTCACCGCTGTGGGATTCACTGTGGTGCTCGGTGCGTGGTTGTGGTGGGGCGGAGTCTTGGAGACACCCTCCCAGTTGCAGTACCGAGATGTTGCTCACACCATCGTCGATGAGACCGAAGTCTCGGTCACCTATGAGATCACGGCCGCTCCTGGGACCACAGCAACCTGCGCTGTTCATGCCTTAAATGCGTCCTACGGAATTGTCGGGTGGCGGATCGTCGAAATCCCCGTCAGCGACCGGTGGACACGGGTCTTTGACACCACGCTTCGAACCAGTGAACCCGCTGTGACGGGGTTGCTCTACGAGTGCTGGTTGCCGTAATCTTCCGGGGAACACAAACCGGCCCCACGGTGAGGCCGGTTTCTTCATTACGAGGAGAACATGATGGCATCGAAAGAGTCTGAGAACACGGTCTGGCTCACTCAAGAGGCGTATGACCGTCTTGCCCTCGAGTTGGAGCAGCTGACCACCGTGGGACGTGCCGAGATTTCCAAGCGCATCGAGATTGCCCGCGAAGAGGGAGATCTCAAAGAAAACGGTGGTTACCACGCGGCGAAGGACGAACAAGCCAAAATGGAGGGTCGCATCAGGAACCTCACCGACATGCTGAAACACGCCGTCGTGGGGGATCATCCCGCCAGCTCCGGTGTGGTGGAGCCAGGCACCGTCGTCACTGCTCATATCCACGGTGATGAGGAGAAGTTCCTGCTCGGATCGCGCGAGCTCGCTGGGGACACTGACTTGGATGTCTACTCCGAGCAAAGCCCCCTGGGCCAGGCCATCATGGGCCTGAAGATTGGTGAAAGCAGCACCTACACGGCACCTAGTGGCGCCGAAATCGCCGTCGAAATTATCGACGTCGAAACGTTTATTCCCTAGAACTCAGTTCTGGGTTCATAGCCTTCATCACGCAGGGCGTTCAGGACCTGCTCGGCGTGCTCGGGTCCGCGAGTTTCAATATGAAGCTCGAGCTCCACTTGGCTGATCTGCAAGCCAGTGCCATGACGGGTGTGAAGGACCTCCACGACGTTGGCGTTGTTGTCTGAGACGATCTTGGAGGTAACAGCGAGCTGACCGGGGCGATCAGGGAGCGGAATACGCATCTTCAGGTATCGACCAGCTCCGGCTAGTCCTCTCGAGATCACACGCTCCATGATCATCGGGTCAATGTTTCCCCCACTGAGGATGACCGCGGTGGGACCTTCTGCCTTAATCTTTCCTGCCAAGATTGCGGCGACACCGGCTGCTCCCGAGGGCTCAACAACCATTTTGGCGCGCTCCAGAAGCACCAAAATGGCTCGCGCTGTTTCGTCATCGCTGACGGTCACGACCTCATCAACGGTGTCTTTGACGATGTCAAAGTTGAGTGCACCGGGTTTCCCTACGGCGATTCCGTCGGAGATGGTGGGCTTCACCTGAATCTCGATGGGATGGCCTTCCTTGAGGGACTGCGGGTAGGGGGCAGCATTCTCCGCTTGAACACCGATGATGCGGATACTGTGGCCAAGTTGTGCAGCCTGCTGTTTCATGGCACTGGCAACACCCGCGATGAGACCTCCACCGCCGATGGGAACAATCACCGTGCGCACATCGGGTTGCTGCTCCAAAATCTCCAGGCCCACGGTGCCCTGGCCGGCAATGATGTCGGGGTGGTCAAACGGGGGAATGCGCACTGCACCGGTTGTCTCGGCAAACTCTTTGGCCTTGGCGAAGGGCTCGAGCATGTCATCCCCACCCAGGACAACATCCGCTCCATAGGCTTTGGTGGCTTGCAGTTTCGGCAAGGCAACACCCATCGGCGTGAAGATGGTCGCCTTGATGCCCTGCTCTTTGGCGGCAAAGGCAACGCCTTGGGCGTGGTTTCCGGCGCTCGCCGCAACCACGCCTTTGGCTTTTTGCTCGTCGCTCAGCTTGGAAATGCAGTAGTACGCACCACGAATTTTGTAGGCACCCGTGCGCTGGAGATTCTCACACTTCAGATACACCGGGACACCCAGAACTTCTTCCAAGTAGCGGGAGTACTCCATCGGTGTGGTCTGCGCGACACCCTCCAGGACGCGTTTCGCGTCCTGGAAATCAGCCAATGTGGGTCCGGGGAGAGCAACGCCGGTCTGGTTATCAAGCAGCGTCATCGGACCACCAGATTCTCATTCGTCGGAAGGGATTCGGGGTCTCCTCGCCAGTCTCCCGCCGCCAGGTACTTGATGACCACGTTGGTGAACGCGACCACAGGAACGGCGAAGAGAACTCCCGCGATTCCGGCGAGATACCCACCGGCCGCAATGGACAGAACAACCGCGAGTGGGTGGATACGAAGAGCAGGTCCCATCACGAGAGGCTGCAGAATCTGGCCCTCCAACTGTTGAACAGCCAACACGATGATCAGCATGATCAGGGCGATAAGCGGTCCCTCGTAGACGAGAGCCACGAGGACGGCCAGAGCGGCAGCAACGGTTCCACCCACGATGGGAACAAAAGCGCCCAGGAATACTGCGACCGCGATGGGAACAACCAGGGGTAGACCCAAGAAGAGCGCACCCAGTCCAATTCCCAAGGCATCCACGAACGCCACCAGAATCTGAACTTTCACAAACTCGATCAGCGTGTTCCACCCTGAGCGGGAAGCGCCGAGGATGGCTGGTCTCGCAAGCTTCGGGAACCAAGAGACGACATATTCCCAAATCCGAGCTCCGTCATGGATAAAGAAAATCAGCGCGAAGATGGCGATACCCGCTCCGACCAGCCAGGAACCCACCGAAGAAGTCACCGAGAGCGCTCCGGAGAGCACCCAGGACGAGTCGATGTTGAACTCCGTGGCGAGCGCGATAACCCATTCGTTGAGTTGCGACTCGGTGACCTGCAAGGGTGAATCGAGGAGGTACTGGACGAAATCGTCATACGCAAGGATTGTCCGGGCCTGGAGAGACTCCCAACCTCGAATCACCTCGTTGATCACCAGGTAGAAGAGTCCACCAACGACCGCGAGAAAAACAATCACGGTGGTCAGGGTTGCCAGCCACCGCGGAAACCGCAGTTTCCGGAGTCCCACCGAGATGGGTGCCACGAGGGCAGCCAACAGAACCGCGATAAACAGCGGAATGATCAGGAAACTGAGTTGAGCCACCACAAAAAGCCCGACAGTAATCGCTGCTGCAATCAGCAAGAGGCGCCATGACCACTGCGTGGCACGCTCCAGGCCCGCAGGAATCACCACACGGGGACCCTGCACCCTGGCACTCTTGCGCGAAGGAATCATGCGATTAGTCTAGGCGCGATGCCCAGTCGGCACACCTAGAAGCGTGCCTTGTTCTCCAACAGACGTGCCACCCGGTCCTTGATCGGCGGATGAGTCTGGAACATCCGGTCAATGACACCGGGCTGGATCGGGTCTGCCATCCATAGATGAGCCATCGAAGCCTGCTGTTTCTTGAGCGGCCGCCCGTATTGGCCCAATTTCTCCAGTGCACTGGCTAATGCTTCGGGGTGACGGGTGGTCAGAGCGCCTGTCGCATCCGCCAGGTACTCGCGTTGCCGAGAAATTGCCGCCTGAATGAGCGCTGCGAGCATGGGTGCCAGAATCATCGCCAAAATCCCGACGACCAGAATCAAAGGGTGGCCACCGCCGTTCCCGTTACGCCGCATCCCTCCAAAGAACGCCATCCGAGCGAGCACATCCGCAAGAAGCCCAATCACGACGACCATCCCAAAGACAATTGTGGTGACTCGAATATCGAAGTTCTTGACGTGGGCCATTTCGTGCGCCATGACGCCCTCGAGTTCTGCATCATTCATAATCTCGAGCAGTCCGGTCGTCGCTGCGACCGCAGCATGCTCGGGGTCTCGACCAGTCGCAAATGCATTGGGGGCGGGGTCCTCGACAATGTAAACCTTTGGCATCGGCAAACCGGTCGTAATCGCCAGGTTTTCCACGATGCGATACAACCGGGGATTGTCAGCCTTGGTGATCTGTCTGGCTCCAGCCATGGAGAGAGCCTGCTTGCCGGCCGAGTAGTACTGGATTGCCACGTAAATGAGGGCGCCAATCAGGACTCCGAAGAACACGACTCCTGTTCCTCCACCGGAGAGGTAGAGGTCAAAGACGTACCCAAGTCCTGCAACGAGCGCCACAAAGAACGCCATGATGAACCAGGTGTTGCGTTTGTTGGCAGCTATCGCCCGATACACGGCAGGTGAGCCCTCTGACTAGAACTGAACGCGGGGTGCGTTAGCGATAGCCGAAGCGTCTTCGACCTCAAAGAAGTCGCGCTCGCCAAAGCCCAAGCTCTTCGCAAACAAAGTGTTCGGGAAAAGCAGGACACGAGTGTTCATCTCGCGAACGCCACCGTTATAGAAGCGCCTCGACGCTTGAATCTTGTCCTCGGTGTCGACAAGCTCTGCTTGCAACTGGAGAAAGTTCTGGCTGGCTTGAAGCTGCGGATAGGCCTCAGCGACAGCAAAAATGCTCTTCAGAGCACTCTGCATCATGTTCTCTGCTTCGGCAGCGGCCCCAGGGTCGCCGGCACTCAGTGTTGCTGCGCGTGCTTTGGTGACGTCCTCAAAAACTTTGCTTTCGTGGGCGGCATACCCCTTCACCGTCTCAATGAGGTTAGGGATGAGGTCAGCACGGCGCTTGAGCTGAACAGTGATGTCGCTCCATGCTTCGTCCACGCGCACATTCAGGGTGACCAAACCGTTGTAGGTGACCCAGAGGTAGATTCCGACGATGGCGGCAAGTCCCAGCACAACGCCGATGATGATGAGTGATTCCATAGCTTCGAGCGTAGAGGCCGTAGCTGTGGAATGGGTGAAGGTGCCCCGGCAGGGACTCGAACCCTGACTGGGACGATTTTAAGTCGTCTGCCTCTGCCAATTGGGCTACCGGGGCGGTGGCCCCAATACTAGCGAGCGCCGACTTTTTGCTTGGTGGCTTTCTTGGGCGCTTCCGCCGGCCGGGAGGCGAACTCTTCAAAGAAGTCGCGCGGACGCTGTACCTTGCGGACACTGGAGAAGTCGCGTCCCCAGAAGAAGTGGACCAACCAGTTGGAGAAGACTCGAGCTTTCCGCTCCCACATGGGGATAGCGAAGCCGTGGTAGAACCGGTGAGCAAACCAGGCGAGCAGACCGGTGAGCGCGAGATTCCCACTCTGGAACACTCCGTGACCAATCCCTAGACCTGCGACAGCACCTAGGTTTTTGTGGACGTAATTCTTGGGTTCTTCGTCACGGATGACCGCCACGATGTTCTTGGCCATGATCTTTCCTTGGCGGACGGCGTGCTGCGCGTTCGGAACACAGTAACCACCGACTCCTCCACCGCTGAGGTCGGGAACACGGGCCACATCACCCGCGGTCCACATTCCCTCGAGGATCGAGTCACCATCTTCGACGCGAAGATCCGCGCGAGCACAGATGCGCTCGCGCTCATCGAGGGGAATACCCGTGCCACCGAGCATGGACTGGGCTTTCACACCGGCAGTCCAAATCACAATGTCAGTCTCGAGTGTCATGCCGTTCGAGAGCTCCAACTTGCCATCCACAGCACTCGTGAGCTGGGTGTTCAGGTGGATGAAGGCTTGACGCTTCTCCAAGTTCTTAATCACCCACTGGGCGCTCTTCGCCGAGACCTCAGGCATGATGCGATCCATCGCTTCGATGAGGTGGAAGTGTGTGTCGTCGATACCGATTGTGGGGAATTCCTTGAGCATTGCGGACACCATGCTGCGCAACTCGGCGAATGCCTCAATACCGGCGAAACCACCACCGACCACCACGATTGTCAAGAGGCGGTCACGAGCAGGTCCAGGAGGCATATCTGCCGCCAGGTGGAGATTGTCGATGACGCGGTCTCGAACGGAGACCGCCTCTTCGATGGTCTTCATCCCAATGGCGAAGTCAGCCACTCCAGGAATCGGGAACGTTCTCGACACCGCACCAGCGGTGATCACGATGTGGTCATAGTCCAGGCTGAAGGAGGGCTGCCCCTCCGGAGTGACGGTTACAGACTTGCTGCCGTGGTCAATACCGGTCACACGCGCTGTGATAACGCGGCACTTGTTCAGGTGGCGACGCAGCGGAACAATCGCGTGACGAGCCTCAATGGAGCCTGCTGCCACCTCAGGGAGGAAAGGCTGGTAGGTCATGTAGGGAAGCGGGTCGATGACGACCACTTCCGCTTCACCGCGACGGAGAAGCTTCTGGAGTTTGTAAGCAGTGTAGAAACCGGCGTAACCGCCGCCCACAATCACAATTCGAGTCACGAGGCACCTAAGACTGGGAGAACATTAAGACTCTGACTAATCTATCGCTTTCGTAAGCGCCAGAGGACCAGTACAACGCCAGTCAACACGACCACACTCAGTGCTGAGGCGAACCCCACGGTCACCACATAGGGCAGAAGCCCCCACTGGGGAGCATCGCGCGCTGGAATGCGCGGAGGCAGTGCTTGAGCATCATCTGCCACGGTGGATTGCGGCCCGAGAGGCACCACAATCGGGTTCCCCTCCTGCTTGCGGTGGAGCACCACCCAGTCATCGATAGACCCGAGCGGATTACTGCTGACATAGGGAACATCAGCGGTGAGCGCCTCATACGCGTCGACCAGCCCATACCCATAGATGGGGTCAGGGATGGTCTCGGTGACCCGATCCGCGCTCAGAAGAACCCGGTTGATGACGTTTGCTGCATCCATGCTCGGATAGGCCGAGCGCACAAGTGCCACAATCCCCGCAACGATCGGGGTGGCGCCACTGGTTCCTGACCAGGAGACATAGCCGCCACCGGGTGTGGCGCCGACGAGTCCCTCGCTGGGTGCCATCACTCCAATGGTGATGCCTTGTGAAGAGGCAGAATCGCTGGCTTGACCGTCTTGGTCCACTCCCCCCACGGTGAGCACACCGGGCATGGTCGCGGGCGCTCCGACCGATACGGTCCCGCTCCCCCGGTTACCGGCAGCGGCCACGACGACGACGTCGTTCGCGGCGGCATAACTAAACGCTCGGTCCCAAGATTCTGGCCAGTCGCGGGTGTTTCTCGTTAAGGACAGCGAAATGATGTCGGCATCGTTGTCCACCGCGAAGCGCACCGCGTTGGCGACTTGCTCATCTGGAGAGATCAGGCTGCCAGAAAAAGCCATCGACAAACTCAGGATTTCAGCTTCGGGTGCGCTCCCGATGACGCCGTCGACGCTGTTGTTGCCTCGTCCAGCGGCCAGCGACGCCACCATCGTGCCGTGGCGCCTATCGGGGCCCACCGGGGTGAGCCCGTCCACGCTGCCCAGGCCCGAAAAGTCAGCCCCTCCTGCTACCGCACCCACCAAATCCTGGTGGGTGGCATCGATACCGGTGTCGATGATGGCAATTCGGACTCCAGCTCCGCGGGTAATCTGCCACGCCTCTTGGATGCGGTAATCCTCGAGCCAGTATTGGCGCTCACGAACCTGATCGGCAACCGCGGGTGTGCTGTGCAATGCCGCGCTGGGTACACCCACGAGTGCTCCTAGTAGAGCCAGTGCGAGGAGTCGTCGAGTGACCTTGGTACCTAACATGAGCACACGTCTTTGCTCCACGGTGTGTCAGCAAGCGCCCAATCACCCACCGGGTTCACTCCAGGCCCCACCGACAGAGAGTGCGCCATCAGGGAATGCAGGCACTTCACCCGTGTAGGCATTCCTCCTGCAGAAATCCCGTCAATTTCTTCGATAGCACCCAACTGCGCTCTGGTGGCGAGGAACGACTCGTGGGCGAGGCGATAGGCCTCCATCGAGTTCTCATCCTCTGCAAGGCGCTCCTGGTATTCCGCCATCTTGCCCTCCGCTTCGAGGCGGGAGGCCGCCTGCGTAGCGGCGGGCTGGGTCAAGTAGTAGAGCGTGGGGAACGGTGTCCCATCCTCAAGCCTCGGGTTGGTGACTACCACGAGAGGGTTTCCACAGACGCATCGTGCCGGGATTCCGACAATGTCTCTCGCGGGCCTGCCTAACTGCTCACTCACCACCTCGATGTCATGAGGTGTCGGCTTCTCCCCCAGACTCATGGGGTGCTCTCCTGCTCAGGAGAGGGAATCCTCTCTGGGTCCGTGGACGACTCACCACTCTGGGTGATTTCCACTTGGTAATCAGTAGTCGTTGTTGCGGCCACCAGATAGGACGCCAACAGTGACTCTCGCCAATCGGTCTGCGCTTCCACAATGCCGGTGGAGATCTCGAGATCTGCACCGTCGTCAAGGTTCTCAGCATCATCAATAACCAAGTACGTGATATCTCCCGGATAGACAAACAGCAATCGCTCCCGAGCTTGCGTTTCCACAAAAGCTGGGTCTTTCCAGCGCTCTCGCTGCTCTTCCAGTGCCACGACCTGCTGCTCACTCTCCGCAAGCGCCGCTTCCAAACTCGCGATTTCTTGTTGCTGCTCCGCCAGAACCCGCAGCGTCGGGGACAGAATCACGACTCCGGCAACAATGAGCACCAAAAAGGTGACGACAAAGCCTGAGGCTTGCAGGTTCAGGAGAACCTGCGCTGCAGAAGCACGACTCCTCGGAGTCTGCTTCTGTTTTTTTTGCTTCGGCTTCGCCACGGCATCAGTGTAGACAGGGCGCCTCGGTGTGACCCTAGGGCGCGCAGGTCTTAGCTAAAGCGCGGGTATGCGCCAGCTCCCGCGTAGCGGGCAGCGGTGTCCAGTTCCTCTTCGATCCGCAACAACTGGTTGTATTTGGCGACGCGCTCACTGCGTGCCGGAGCGCCGGTCTTGATCTGACCACAGTTGGTGGCAACGGCCAGGTCCGCAATCGTGGTGTCCTCTGTCTCACCGGAGCGGTGCGAGAGGACTGCGGTGTAGCCATTGGTGTGTGCCATAGCTACAGCGTCCATGGTCTCGGTCAGGGTTCCGATCTGGTTGACCTTCACCAACAGCGAGTTGGCAGCACCCTTGGTGATGCCCTCTTGCAATCTGGTGGGGTTCGTCACAAAAAGGTCATCTCCCACGAGCTGAACCTTGCTGCCAATCGCTTCGGTCAAGCCAACCCAGCCATCCCAGTCGTTTTCATCCAGTGGGTCCTCGATGGTGACCAGTGGGTAGCTATCCACGAGCTCGCCATAGTAGGAGGCCATGAACGCGGCATCGCGTTTCTGGCCTTCGAACTGGTAGCTGCCACCCTCAAACATTTCGGTTGCCGCTACATCGAGACCCAGGGCAATATCAGCACCGGGTGTGAAGCCCGCAGAGGCAATGGCGGTCATCAGGAAGTCCAGTGCCGCGCGGTTACTGGCGAGTTCGGGGGCGAATCCACCCTCGTCACCGAGTCCGGTCTGCATTCCCGCTTTCTTGAGCTCTGCTTTCAGTGCGTGATACACCTCGGCACCCATTTGCAGGGCCTCACGGAAGGTGCCAGCACCAATGGGAAGAACCATGAACTCTTGAATGTCGACAGCGGTGTCCGCGTGAGCGCCACCATTGATGACGTTCATCATGGGAACGGGAAGGACGTGGGCGTTGGATCCGCCGACATACTGATACAACGCTAGGTCTGAGGACTCTGCTGCTGCTTTGGCCACAGCGAGAGAGACACCAAGAATCGCATTAGCGCCGAGCTTTTCTTTGTTGGGGGTGCCATCGAGGTCCCGCATGAGCTGATCAATGGCGCGCTGCTCGGTGGCATCCATGCCCTCAATCGCGGGCGCGATCATCTCCAGAACAGAGGTCACGGCCCGCTGAACACCCTTGCCGAGGTAGCGAGACTTCTCGCCATCGCGCAGCTCAAACGCTTCAAAGGCTCCTGTGGACGCACCCGAGGGCACAGCGGCCCTCGAGGCGGTGCCATCTTCGAGCAGCACCTCCACTTCAATGGTGGGGTTTCCCCTCGAGTCAAGAATTTCGCGAGCATTCAGGGCGTCAATTACGGCCACGAGGGGTCCTCTTCCTTATGGGGATGTGCGAGTGGGTGGCGGGGTATCGCCAGGACAATTCTAGTAATCCAAATGCCACACCTGGGTGGCGTTTACGTTAACTCTTTCCAGGTCAGCTCTTCCACAGTATGGGCAGTCTCCACGGCAGTGGCCACGCGGGTGAAACCATCAGCCACCAGTTGCTCATAGACCACCCTCATGTTCTTTTGCTCAGGCACCACGCGCACCGTGTGACCGGTGTCGACGAGGTGCTTTTTCAGAGCAATCACGTGGGGGGTGTCAGCACCGGCGGGAATCACCAGCGCCACCCGGTCGTGGTGAACAACAGGTGAGGTCTCCAGAACATCGACCAGTCGCTCAAATCCGAGCGAGACACCAAACGCCGGAACATCCGCACCCAGGAACCGCCCAATCATGCCGTCATAGCGGCCTCCGCCACCGAGGGAAATGCCAAGGTCCGGGTGAGCAATCTCCACAATGGAGCCGGTGTAGTACCCCATCCCGCGCACCAGGGTGGGGTCAAACACCAGGGCGTCTTCACCGATCACTCCTGCCACCTGGGACACCCAGCTGACAAGCTCAGTGGCAGCAGCAGCCGACTCTGGTGTGTTTCCCATGAGAGCCGCAATGGCGGTCGCATCGTGGGCGGGCGTTGTGCTGGTCAGCACTGCGTGAATCATCGCCTCGTCAAAGCCTGCTGGCAGTCGCTCGCGAAGCTCGGCGAGAACACCGTCGACTCCAACTTTGTCGAGCTTGTCAAGAGTAATCAGCGCTGAGGGCTGGTTTTCTGCAGCAATTCCTGCCGCACCCAGTAATTCTGTGAGGAGTCTGCGGTCATTGACCCGAAAGGTGAAACCTTCCACGCCGACCCGAGTGAGCGCATCAGCAGTGGCCATCATGACCTCTACTTCGGCAAGAACTCCAGGCTCGCCCAAAATGTCGATATCGCACTGCACAAACTGTCGGTATCGACCTTTCTGGGGGCGCTCTGCTCGCCACACGGGTCCCGTGTGAAACGCTCGAAAGACGGGTGGCAAGACCGCGTGGTGGGTCGCATAAAACCTCGCCAGGGGCACGGTGAGATCGAAGCGGAGCCCTAGGTCAGACAGCTCCGAGGAGTCCTTCGCACGGGCAAGGTCCGAAGGTTCGAGACCGCGCTTCAGAACTTGAAAACTGAGCTTTTCGTTGTCTCCCCCCATTCCCGAGTGCAGGACGCTTGCGTCTTCGAGCGCTGGGGTCTCTATAGCCTCAAAACCGTGGAGGCGATAGGTCTCGCTGATGACGGCAAGAATCGCGTCCCGTCGCTCCTTCTCGCGCGGCGAGAAATCGCGCATACCGCGAGCAGAGGTGACAGCCATACAGCGATTCTGCCCTAAGACTGCGGCGGGTCTTGGACCCCATTCCGGGTAGCCTGCTCTGCAGCCCGGACGCGCTCCTCCCACTGCCTGGTGGCAACGCGCAGTGCTCGCTCAGGATCAAGACCCTGTGCTCTGGCATCAGCGACCATGGCCAGAAGCTGGTGACCCAGCTCTTCCTCGGTAGTTGCCATGGCGAGTTCTGAGGTCGGAGCAGGAAGAACGTCCTTCGAGCGTTTGAGGACGCTCGCGGCTCTGGCCAGAGCGGAAAGCTTCTCGGGGATGCCCTCCACCACGCTCTCGCGGTGCGCTTTTTGCTCTTTCTTGATCTCATCCCAGCGCGTGATCACCTCATCAACGCTCTGTGCATCACCATCGGCGAAGACGTGGGGGTGTCGAACCCGCATCTTCTCGTCGACGGCCGCCGCCACATCGTCGATCGTGAACGGGGAATCACTGGCGTGAGCGGCGATGTCGGCGTGGAAGAGGACTTGGTAGAGCACATCGCCGAGTTCTTCTTTCACATCCTCGGGGCTGCCGGATTCGAGCGCTTCGACCAGCTCGTAGACCTCTTCGATCACATAGGGAACGAGAGATTCGTGGGTTTGCTCCGCATCCCACGGGCACCCACCAGGACCCCGAAGCTGCGCCATGGTCTCGACCAAGCGGTGCAGGGCCTCGTTCTGGGACATGTCTTTAGTCTGCACTCTTCGGCGGTGGATAGAGGGCCTCGATGATGCCCTCGACCCAGGTGATAAGCGCTTGGTCGGTGTAATCCTCCGGGAGCGGAACAAGGAGCACCCGGGCTGGCGCCATATAGGTGGCCTTGGGATAGAGCCTCTGAACCCTCACCTGCAAAGAATCCGGCAGGGGTGGTCCAACCACGCGCAGTTTGTTGCCCATCACGATGGTCTCCCCGATGCCCCGGGTCATCGCGCGGTGTCGCAACTTGGTGACCCGCACCAGAGTCCCCACTGCCGTGGGCGGCTCGCCATAGCGATCTGTCATCTCCTCGACGAGCTCATCGACAGCGGTATCTGGCGCTGTGGGCGCTGCTGCGCCAGAAAGTTTCTGATACATCTCCAGGCGTAACCGCTCGGAATCGATGTAGTCGGTCGGGATTCTGGCATCCACCGGGAGCTCGAGGCGCAGCTCGGTTTGTCCCGGTGCCATGTCGTCTCGGAACATGGAGATGGCTTCACCCACCATCCGCAGGTAGAGGTCAAAGCCAACACCTTGGATGTGGCCGGCCTGCTCGGCGCCCAACAGGTTTCCAGCTCCTCGCATCTCGAGGTCCTTCATGGCAATGCGCGTTCCGCCACCCAGATCGGTAGTGGAGGCCAGGGTTGCCAGGCGGTCATGGGCGTTCTCTCCCATAGGAAGGTCATCGTCATAGAGCAGGTAGGCATAGCCGCGTTCTCGACCACGGCCCACGCGACCACGCAACTGGTGGAGCTGCGAGAGACCGTAACGCTCTGCTCGATCCACGATCAACGTGTTCGCATTGGTGACATCAAGACCGGTTTCGATGATCGTGGTGGAGACCAACACATCAAAGCGTCGCTCCCAAAAATCGACCATCACCCGTTCCAGGTCGGCTTCACCCATTTGCCCGTGCGCAATCGCGACCCGGGCTTCGGGGACTAGCTCCTGGACACGGGCCGCGACCTTGTTGATGCTGGAGACCCGGTTATGCACGAAAAACACTTGTCCTTCTCGCAATAACTCACGACGAATCGCAGCCACGACTTGGGATTCGTTATAGGGGCCGACAAACGTCAAAATCGGGTGTCGAGCCTCGGGTGGCGTGGCCAGTGTGGACATCTCCCGAATACCGGTGACCGCCATCTCCAGTGTTCGAGGAATAGGTGTTGCCGACATCGCCAACACATCAACGTTGGTCTTCAAGGCTTTGAGTG
>Ga0255755_1001532_pt1 | contig 20413 bp, 28 predicted proteins | sample 011ome_18_FD_179955 | JGI IMG/M metagenome (GOLD analysis project Ga0255755, IMG submission 179955) | Coastal salt marsh microbial communities from the Groves Creek Marsh, Skidaway Island, Georgia - 011501BT metaG (version 2) | ecosystem: Environmental > Aquatic > Marine > Intertidal zone > Salt... | reverse complement strand
ACAGTATGGATGCTGACATCAAAACACTTCTAGCCCTAGCCAACCAAAGCAAAGGTGGTTTCTGGATGGGAATGACCATAGCATCTATTGTTGGTGGCATCCTCGCTTGGTTCGCACAACATTGGATGAAATAAATGGACCCCATTAGCCTCTTCATGGCAGCAACAGCAGCTTTTAACACCGTTAAGAAGCTTGTGGAGGCTGGTAGGGAAGTCGAAGATGTCTTAGGACAAATCGGTACTTGGATGGGTAAAGTCAGTGAGCTACAGGCTGCTGACAATAAGAAACCAAGTATATTTAAGCGTATCGGTGGTGGTAAATCCGTGGAACAAGAAGCCATGGAGCAACTACAGCGCCGTGAGGCTGTACGTAAGCAACACCTTGAACTTATGTCTATGGTGAAGCTTGCTTACGGTCCTCAGGCTTTTGACGACCTTATGCACATGCAGCGTCAGATTAAACTGAAGCGTGAGCGTGAGATTATTCATCAGCAGCAGCGTAGGCGTGACATGATTGGTTATGCTTTGGCTGCTGTTGTGGTTGTCTTAGGTGGCTGGGCTATCTGGGGTATGGTCATGACCGCCTTAGAATGGAAACAGAACGGAGTAGGATGATGTTACCACTAGCAGGACTATTAGATATTGGCAGTAAGCTGGTTGATAAGCTTATTCCAGACCCTGAGGCTAAGGCTAAAGCTCAGGCAGAGTTAGTTAAAATGCAGCAGGACGGTGAGCTGGCTAAAATGGCTAACGACACCGACCTATACAAAACAGAGCAAAACAACCTCACAGAGCGTCTTAAGGCTGACATGGGTAGTGACTCATGGCTGTCCAAGAATATTCGCCCTATGACCCTTGTAGCGATTCTGGTGGGGTATTTTACATTCGCCATGATGTCTGCTTTCGGTAGGGATGCAAATCAAGCCTACGTAGAACTTTTGGGTCAATGGGGTATGCTCATTATGAGCTTCTACTTCGGTGGACGTACCCTTGAGAAAATCATAGATATGAAGAAGAAATAGCCATGTTCTGGATACCCGTTGCCTTTGTATGTCTCGTAAATGATACATGTTCTTTCTACCATGGCGGTATCTCCATATCCATAGAACAGTGTCATGCGGAGAACAAGAAAGCTGTTGTAGTTATGCAACGGGATGCTGATGTAAAAGCCTTCAGGATTGACTGTCTTGAGATTAAACCAAAGGGGACTGATTCTGTATGAAGCTGACTGATAACTTTTCACTGGCTGAGATGACCAAGAGCGATACAGCCCTTAGGTTAGACATAGATAACACCCCGGGTCCTGAGGAAATCGAAAACATGACTCGACTTTGTGAGTGTGTCCTTCAGCCCGTTAGGAACCATTTTAGTAAGGGTGTGAAGGTTAACTCTGGCTTCCGTCATCCTAATGTCAATGCCAAGGTAGGCGGTAGTAAGACTTCAGACCACTGCAAGGGCATGGCTGCGGACATTGAGATTCCCGGGGTTGCCAATGCAGACTTGGCTAAGTGGATTGTAGATAACTTGGAGTTTAGACAGGTAATACTTGAGTTCTATACTCCTGGAGTTCCAGACTCAGGATGGGTACATGTTAGTTATAATCCCAGTGATAATAAGAAACAAGTACTCACAGCAACCAAGAAAGAAGGAAAGACTGTTTATCTTAACGGTCTAATTGCATAAGATGAATGCTGCTTATTGGGCAGACAAAGTAAAATGGTAAAAAGTACTTGACAAAAAGACAAAAATATGGTATACTATATACATTAGTATACTTAGGTTAAAGTACTTAGTATTTAAACATAAAGATAATAAACCTTAGGAGTACTTAAGATGCCACTTAAGAAGGGTAGTAGCAACAAGACAGTCAGCGAGAACATTCGTCGTGAGATGAAGTCTGGCAAACCACAGAAGCAGGCAATTGCTATTGCAATGTCTAAAGCAGGCCGTAGTCTTCCTGAGCGCAACATGCGGGCCAAGAGAAACAAAGGGAAAAAGTAATGGCTTATCAGTATCCAACCTACCAGCAAGCATTACCCGATACGACCCTCTATGAGCGTCTTCAGGGTAGCTATATGCCTATCCAAGGTTCTAATCCCTATGCTAACTTTGAGCAAGGGGGTATGCTTAGTCAGGATGCTTTAGACTACCAAGCTGATCCCTTTGGTTATGTAAAGAAGAAATTTGGTAGTCTTGACAAAATATTGAAGAAAGACGCACCTGATGTTGGTCTTGGTGGTTTGTTTGGTTCTCAGCCCTCTACTGGTGGGGACTCTGGTGGAGACACTGGTGGTCGTAACTATTACGCAGAACGAGAAGCACAGCTTCGGGAGGCTAATTTACCAGAAGATGTGGTTCAAGCAATCTTAAGTAAAGAACAAGAAGAGAACAGTGCCCGAATGGCTGCTGGTTTGACTTTGTTTGGTAATGCTATTATGCCGGGAGCAACTGTTTTAGGTTTGTCTAAATATGGTCCCACAGGTTATAAGGATTATCTGCAAGGTAACTTACGTGTAATGATGGGAGATAAAAGCGGATACCAAGGTCCTTATGCACCTAAACCTGCTGGTGTAGCAGCCCCTGTTGTCACTGGAAGCGGAGGAACGACATATAGTCCAGAGGCTATCCAGTATTCAGCTCCCGGTTATACTTCTTCTGGTAGTGACGGTTCTAGTGTTAGCTATACTCCAGACTCACCAACCACAGGAACAGGTGCTGATGTTACCTATGGTGACACTTCTTGGGGCACTTTGTTTTAATTATGAGACACTCAGTAGGTAAACAACTGACAGCTGGGGTAGCTAATACAATCTTTGAAGTCCCACAAGGATACAAGGCAGAGGTGGATATGTTATTCATCTCTAACCTTGACGCTAACAACAAGACTACCACGGCTTATTGGCAACACGCTCACGACATTAACCACAAGATTAAGATTATTGACTTGTACCCAATGTCTTCTCATAGTTATCTTCAGTTTAGCAATGGGTCTATTGTAATGCAACAAGGGGATTCTTTTGTTATTCAACCACAAGAAGGTGCAACTCAAAGCTGTATCATCACGTTTGACCTAAGAAAAGAACCACAGACTGTTGCATTTGATGGCGAATAAAGGAATAAAATGACATACTTAGAACTTGTCAATGCTGTGATGCGTAGGCTTCGAGAGAGTGAAGTAGCCACTGTTCAAGGGTCTGGTAGCTCTAATAGCTACGCTCGTCTGATTGGTGACTTTGTTAATGAGTCAAAGGCTCAGGTAGAATCTGCTTGGGACTGGAGTGCTTTGCGTACCACATTAACATTAAATACTACAAGTGGTGTGTTTAACTACGAACTGAATGGTACACGTAATAACTTCAAAGTGTTAGATGTCTGGAATGATTCTGACGATATTGAGATGCTGTACAAAGATGCTAACTGGTTTAACAGGGAGTTTCTAACAGCAACGCCTCAGACAGGAACTCCGATGTTCTATAACTTCAACGGGGTTAGTGCAGATGGAGATACACAAGTTGATCTCTACCCAATTCCTGACGCTGTTTACTCTTTACGGTTTAACGTAACTCAGCGAAACCTAGCCCTATCAGACGATGCGGATACCATTGTTCTTCCTACTCGTCCCATCATTCTATTAGCCACAGCGATGGCGATTGAGGAGCGTGGTGAAGATGGTGGTCAACAAAGTATGAACGCCTACGCTGCTGCTCAGTCGGCATTGGCAGATGAGATTGCATTAGATGCCGCTCGTCATCCAGAGGATACTATTTGGTATAGCGTATGAAACAACTACAAACGGTTTCTGTCGTATCACCCGGTTTCTACGGGCTTAACACACAGGACAGTAGTGTTACTTTATCCAGTAACTTTGCACTTACTGCTGACAACTGTATCATTGATAAGTTTGGTCGGTTAGGCGCTCGTAAAGGCTGGACACAACAAACTACTACTGGTGTAGATGAATTAGCTAACCTTAATATCGAAATGTTGGCTGAACATACCAACGCAGATGACACTGTTGTTACCCTTAGTGCAGGGAACAATAAGTTGTTTACAGGCGGTGTGGGTGCTGTCTTGACTGATGTTACTCCTAGCCTCTATACCATTACAGCTAACAACTGGAAGGTAGCTACTCTAAACGACCATGCTATGCTTGTTCAAGCTAGTCACGAGCCTGTCATCTACACTGAAAGTGCATCTCCTGTAACTCAGACAATGACTGATTACACGGGTGTTACTCAGAGTTATAGCACTAGCTATCCTCGTGATGTGTTAGCTGCCTATGGTCGTTTCTGGGTACATGATGGGTCTACAGTCTACTGGTCAACAGACATTGCTGACACAGCCTTTCCAGCCTTCAATGGGGGCACTAGCGGTACATTAAACATTGCTGCTGTACTACCTAACAACGTAGACACAATAACAGCCATAGCGGCTCACAATGACTTCCTAATTATCTTCTGTTCTCGTAATATAATTATCTACGGTGGAGCAAGTAACCCATTAGGAGACTTTAAGTTAAACGATGTTATTGCTGGTGTTGGCTGTGTAGCCCGTGATTCTGTTCAAAGTACTGGTGGTGATTTAATCTTTTTGTCAGACACAGGTGTTCGTAGTTTAGGTCGTCTGTTACAAGAAAAGTCATTGCCTATGCGTGACTTAACAAAGAATGTACGTGATGACCTTTTGGAAACAATGGGTACTGAGCTTGGTATTGTAGGAACATACGACAAGGTTAAGAGTGTCTACTCAGAAGTAAATGCTTTCTATCTTCTTTCGTTCCCTTCGACATCCACTGTCTATTGCTTAGATATGCGTCAAGCACTAGAAGATGGCTCTGCTCGTGTTACCACTTGGTCAACCAAGACTACAGCCTTCTTACGCAACCGTGCACGTAATGTTTTGTTTGGTAAAAAGAATGGTATTGGTTTATACACTGGTTACTTAGACGACATCACACAGTACCGCATGAAATACTTCTCTAACTACATGGACATGGAAAACAGTTCTATGACCAAGATTGTTAAGAAGGTGAGCATAACTGTTATTGGTGGCAGTGGTCAATCGTTTGTTGTCAAAACAGGCTACGATTACTTAGGTGCTGCTTTTTCATATCCCTTCACAATCAACGAGGGTGTTGGTAGCGAGTATGGTATAGCAGAATACAACATTGCTGAGTATACGGCTGGTGTGTTAATTGACAGGGTAAATGCTCAAGTACAAGGGTCGGGTAAAGTTATACAGATTGGTTTTGAGGCTAATGTCGAAGGAAGTGAAATTAGCGTTCAGAAATTGGATATGTTTGTTAAAACAGGAAGGATTAGCTAATGTCTAATTATACGAAACTCACAGATTTCGCTGCAAAGGATACACTTCCTTCAGGCAATGCAGGTAAGTTGGTTAAGGGTACGGAGATTGATGATGAGTTTAACGCCATCTCGACTGCCGTAGCTTCTAAAGCAAACACAGCTGCCCCTACGTTTACAGGAACTGTGACAATTGCAACACTAAACGGTGCCACAATTGACGGTGGTACGTACTAATGTTGCCTGAGATTAAGCACCACTTTAGTGACGGTCTGTATGCCAAAGAAACCTTTATCCCTAAGGACATGGTTCTTAAGCAGCATAAGCATACATATTCACATTTGTCAATCCTAGCCAAGGGTTCTGTCGTTATAAATAAAGAAGGCGAACTAGAAGTGTATAAAGCACCCTGTTGTATTGACATTGAAAAAGAAATCTCTCATGGAGTTTTAGCTTTAGAGGATTGTGTTTGGTATTGTATCCACGCTACTGATGAAACAGATGCAGACAAAGTGGATGAAGTTTTAATTCAGAAAGAGGTATAATCATGCCATGGATGCTCCCTGCTGCTGTCGTAGGCAGTACATTATTTTCAGCAAACGCAGCACAGAAAGCTGGTGCACAGTCCGCTGCAGCACAACAGGCTGCTGGTCAGGCGGCTGCTAAAGCTGCAGAGTTTAAACCATATTCAGTCACTACTGGCTTTGGAACAGGGTATATTAACCCTGAGACCCAACAGGCAGGCTACCAGCTAGACCCTGTACTAGAGGCCTTTAGGAACTCTATGTATGGTGGTGCTGGACAGTTCTTGTCTCAAGTACAGGCTGATCCACAACTTGCTGCTCAGAACTACTATAACCAACAACAAGCTCTAATGGCTGGTGGTCGGGGTGCTGAGGACATTGCCCTACGTCAACAACAGCTCCAACAGGGTCGTATTGGTCTAGGGTTGTCTGGCGCAGCAATGGGTGCTGGCATGGGTACTGGCTATGTCAATCCACAACAGTATCAACGTGACCTAGCTCGTGCTCAGATAGATCAACAGCTTGCCGCCTCATCAAAACAGATGGCTCAAGCAGACATTGATAAGGCAATTGCTCGTGGTACTGGCTTGTTCCAGACTGGTGCTGGTATCGAAGAACTTGGTCTCCGTCCGCTTACGCTGGGTGCTGACATTGGTTCTAAACAGGCTGTATCCCAAAGTGGACAGGCTCAGGCGTTGCTTGCTGGCGGTCAAGGGGCTGCTCAGGCTAACCTTGCAGCTGGCATTAACCAAGCTAACATGTTTGGCGGTCTGGCGCAAGGAATTGCTGGCTTAGACCCAACCAAGAGAAATGCTTTCTCAGGTTTGTTTAGCAGCTAATAGGAGATAAAGATGGCTGAAAGTATCTATAAATTATTCGACTACGAATCTCCTGCAGCTTTACGAAGCAACTACCTAAAAGGAATCACAAGTCCTACCTCAGGTGGTGATTTGTATTCTCAGCTTGCACAAGCAGGGACAAACACTGGTGCCCTCCTAGGTTATGGCTTAGGTCGTATGTTTGGCTACGATGCCCCGGGTGCCAACAAAGCACAAGCTATCGACCAGATCATGGCAGAGGCTGCTAAAGGTTCGGACCCTCTAGCACAGGCTACACGGGCTTATGAGCTGTTCTCAGCCCAAGGTATGGGTCGTGAGGCTCAGATTGCCATGGAGCGTCTTCAGGAGCTGCAGAAGGAGGCAGATAAACGTCAGTTTGACATTGGTATGGGTGAAGCAGACCTCACGAGTTCTGAGGGTATTCTTCAGCAAGCTAAGGCTGCTTTTGCTGCTGGTGATCGTACTCTTGGTGCAAGTTTAATGAAGGATTATGCTTCTGCTAAAGCTGCTGAGAAAACTGCTGCCGAAGAGTCTAATAAGATTTTGACCAAACAGGCTGCTATTACACGCAACACCCAGACTATCACTAGATTGACTCCTGATATTGATTCAGAGCTTGCCTCAGGTATTGCCTCAGACCCTGAGTTGTACAAAGAGTATGTCAAGGAAGTCTTTAAGACAAACCAGACAAAGAACAATGTTTCCTTCCAAAAGGTTAATGGAAATGTAGAGGCTGTTGTTACAGACGCTGCAGGAAACATCCTCAAACGAACAGTCTTAGGGGCAGCTCCTAGCGAAGCACCTAAAGTTTCAATAACGCTCGACCAAAAAGGTAAGAGTAAGTATGCAGAAACTGTAGGTACTGAGGTTGCCAAAGGAGATGTTGCTTTCGTTAATACAGCAGAGAAGGCATCCGAATCCTTACCAAAGATTGATCAGACGCTGACCCTGCTTACAAAAGGTGATGTAACAACAGGTATTGGTGCTGAACTTCTTTTGAACGTGAACCGTGTACGCTCTCAGTTCCTGAGGGACAAGAAGGCAGGTAAGAACGTAACTGATACACAAGTCTTAGACGCACTGTTGGGTTCTGAAGTGTTCCCAATGATTGATGCTCTTGGTATCGGTGCTCGTGGTCTGGATACACCAGCTGAACGTGAGTTCTTACGTGGTGTCTTCACAGGTACCATTCAGATGGACAAGAACACGCTGATCGAGCTTACCAGAATTCGTAAGAATGTTGCAGAACGAGCACTAGAAAAGTATAATAAACGTCTGGATGAAGGTTATTTTAATAACTATGAAGAAGCCTTAGGTCGCAAGCTCAGTCCCTTAGGAGCACCTGCGTCAACTGGTGCACCTACGACATCCAAAGGTACTAAGTATCAAATTATTGAGGAGTAAGCATGCCAGTTTATCTAATAGAAGGCAAGAAGGTCCGAAGTGAGACCCCCTTGTCTGATGCAGAGATTGATGAGATTGGTGCTGAAATACGTGCTTCTCAACAGGCTGCTCCTACTGTTCCTACACAGGAAAAACCCATGGGTTCCGTGGACACAGGGGACATTACCTCTGGTTTCCTGATGGGTATCAAGGACCCCATCACTGCAGGTGCTCAGATGCTCCCTAGGGGCCTTGAGACGCTGACTTCTGCTGGTGGTATGTACCCCAACGTGGTCAGCAGTTTCTTTGCCTCTGAGGCGGCTAAGATGGACGCTCTGGCTCGTGAGGAGGAACAGAAGTACCAAGCTTCTCGAGCAGCTCAAGGTGGTGAAGGTTTTGATACTTCCCGTCTTGCAGGTAACATTTTAAACCCAGCAAACATTGCAGTGGGTGTCCGTGGTGCTCAGTTGCTTCGTGGTTCTCCCGTACTCCAAGCAGCAGGCACAGGTGCAGCCGCTGGTACCCTTCAGCCTGTCACAGATATGTCTGAGGAATCCTTTGCTGCACAGAAGGCTACACAGGCAGGCATTGGTGGTGTAGCAGGTCCTGTAGGTATGGCTGGTGCTCAAATCATTGGTCGTGCTGCCAGCCCTCTGGTTACTCAGGCAGAGAAGACCATGCGTGAACTAGGTATTACCCTGACACCCGGGCAAATGCTTGGTAAGCAGGCTAAGGCTATTGAAGAGTTTGCTCAGAACATTCCACTTATTGGTTCGTTCATTAGTGGTGCCCGTGAACGTCAGTTGTTCCAGTTTAACAAGGGTATTATCAACCGTACTCTGCGTAAGGTAGATGAAACACTTCCTGATGAGGTTATTGGGCGTGATGCTGTTGCTTACACACAACAGGTTGTAGGTCGTAAGTATGACGAAGTTCTTGACAAAATAACTTTTGATTTCGACAAAAGTGTTGCGTCTCTTCTTGAGAAGATTATACCTGCTTCTAAGATTCCAAGTGCAGCCAAGAAACAAGAACTGTCTGATCTGATCAATGACCTTGTGTACTCTCAGATTCCTGTGGACGACACAGGTCGTGGGATTATCTCTGGTCAAGCCTTTAAGAACATAGAGACAGCCGTTAACGACAAGATTGGTAAGTACTCACGTTCTACTAACCCAACTGACTTGGACATTGCTGATGCTCTGTCTGACATGTTGAAGACACTGCGTAATACACTGTCCTCACAGAACCCTAAGCAAGCACAACAGCTCAAGAAAATCAATGCTGCCTACGCTGACCTGACGGTTATGGAGACTGCTGCAGCCAACGGTGGTGCTAAAAACGGTGTCTTTACGCCTAAGAACTACCAGTCAGCTGTCCGTATGCGTGACCAGTCTCGACGTAAGCGGGCATTTGCCGCAGGTCGTGCTAGAGGACAACAAGTGAGTGACGATGCTGTGGAAATCTTGTCACCTGAGGTTGCTTCTACGGTTGAAGGTCGTGTTGCCATGAGTCTCGCAGGGGGCTACGGTGCCCTTCAGAACCCTGCAGTTGCTGGTGCAGCCCTTATAGCTACGCCTGTTATCTACTCTAAGGGAGGTCTAAAGGCTCTTGAGGCTATCGCCACCAAACGACCTGACATTGTTCGTAAGATGGGTGAGGTGTTCAAGAAACGTTCCTCTCGTGAGGGCAGCATCACCGCAGCAGAAGTTATGGAAGAATATCGCAGGCAGTCTGGAGAGATGCCTTTTGAAGGAGCACGTTAATGGCTACGGGACTGCAAAACCCTTTCTTTGTTCCAGATGAGTTTGATATAAACGCTGTGGAGCCTAATGTTTTAACTAATGATTATTTAGTAAAAAATATTAATCAACTCTCTGATAGATTTAGTACTATCGACAAAGCTTATCCTGATGACTTCTTAGGATACGCCCAACGCGCTCAGGAAGGCGGTAGTGCTGTTCTTGGGCAAGCTGGTAAGATGACGGGCGATGCGTTAAGCAGTCTTGGGGGCGCTGCCATGAAGATTATAGGCAATGTAGCAGACATGGCTACACCTGATGCGCTTACAGACCCTTTAATCAACGCCACAAAAAGCATAGCTTCTGCCATTAAGAATGCACCTACAGTCCAAGAAGGCATGAAGATTGCTAGTCAGTGGTACAGTTCTCTACAGCCAGAACAACAGCGTATGCTTGGTGACTTTGGGAACATGACTAACATGGTTGGTGCGTCTACTGTCGTTCCTTTCACAAACCCTGCGCTTAGGGGTGGTGGTATGACAGCCTTTTCAAACCTCATACCCGGGAAGTATGGAGCATCAACATTAAGCATGTCTGTTCCTGAACAAAAGTTGGTAGAAGGTGTAACCAAGCTAGCTGAGAAAGTTGGAGCGCCTTTGACTGCTTCTCAGAAACAAAACATTGAGACAGGATTAGGTCGTGTCATGGGTTTTGGCAGATGGGCTGCTGAAGGTGCTAAGAACGCAATAACATATTACTTTAATCCCAAAGCAAAAGCTTTGTATGAAGAACAGGGGATAGGTCCTTTGGTAAAACAAATGGCTAAGACAGCTGGGACCGATGAAGATGCCATTAAAAAACTAATGGCTCAGGGTATGTATAACAGACACATTATCAAGCAGTCTGGACGGGAAGGTGTAGTTTCTCCGCAAATGCAAGCCATTGGTAACTTTGGTGTGCTGGCTGAGTCTACAACAGCTAAACCCGGTGTATACAAGGAGATGGCTAAACCCTTCGACCAAGCAAATATTCCAGATATAGATTTCGATGCCTTTGAATCACATGTCCGTAATGCTTGGAAAGATGGGATGGCTTCGGATGCAAACATAATTCTTAAGGGGTCTGCACAACTATCGGGACAACACTCTAGGGACCTTTGGCATTCTCCTGTCTACAAAACGCTGACTAAAGCTTTTGATGACATTGAAGATGTACCCGGAATGAAGTACAGGTTTGATAACGATGATCAGCTTAGGGATTATCTTAAGAAGTATGTAGATGAAACTTCAGTAGAGTCTAGTCTCACCGCAAGCACGAAGCACATGTTGAAAACAAAAGGTCGTGGGGAAGAGCTTAGAAGGAAACACTTTAATATTATTCCTGAAGACCAGATGACTCCTGAAATGAAAGCTGCTGGTGGTGTATGGATTAAAGACGCTTTTCCCGGAACATCAATTACAGAAGGCGGTGTTAACGCTATTTATAAAGTAGATAAAAACTGGAACGTGACAATGGTCATTTCAGACGAACACAACTACTTTGAGAAGTTCACCAAACCAGTCCTGCCGAATAATCAAATGATGGTATCTATGCCGTTCTCAAAGAATATAGCAATGCAGAAGTTGTTACCAAAAGCCTCTAAAGAAAAGTTTGGTTTTGAAGGCAAGAACTTTGGTATGATGGGTGGAGATGCCAGTAAAGAAAAAGCTTTAGGTATTATAGCAGATATAAATCAAGCTTCACCTACAGCCTTCGGTACTGCAAGGCAGGCAAGCGGTTTGTTTAACACTTACGTTAGACCAACAGAAGAATAAAAGAAGGGGCTACTAAGGCCCCTTTCTTCATTCTGCTACTTGTACAACATGCGGTACAGTTCGGACATCTGGGAAGGTGTCCATGAACTCCTCCCTACTAATATCTCGACCTATCCTAACCTCAGTGAAGAGCACCTTGTTTTGAGCATAGGTGGCCTTCAGAGTAGTACACGCCGGACAATTGTCTTTGGTGTAAATAACTATCATATTTCACAGACCCCTGACACACATGCTAGCTGCTGTGCACCTTCCACGTTGTCGTCTGTCTCGATAAAATCGTTCCAGTCAACCTCAGGAGGCATTGCAGCCAGTAGCTTGTTGTAGGTCGCCTCATCAATCTCCTCGTAGGGTGCTTGGCGATAACTACCACCATCCCACGGCAGGAAACTAATGCCGCTAATCTCATCGAAGTGTTCCCACACCCAAGCACCTACAGCAGGCCAGTCGTCTTCTTTGACGTACACGGTCACAGAGGGCTTGTGCTCACACCAGTGACGCTGGTAGGTTAACCAGAGCTTCAGGTGTGTGAAACTATCCAAGTCGTCACGGACCACACAGCCATCAGGTGCCTTCATAGGGAAACTGAAGATCGTGGTGTCATTAGGCTTCATTACGTCTGCTTCGTTGGGGATTCCTTTTTCCTTAAGAAACGCTGTAATGGGGTCTTTATTATCGTTACGAACTCGTCTAATATAGTAAGCACTATGGCGAGCATGGATGCCACTAGCAGAATCAACAAGCTGACTAACAGTACCACTAGGCTTAACACATGTGATAGAAGCTGAGGGAGGAATTGAGAGAACACTAGCAAACTCCTTGTTAGTTTCCACAGCCAATGAACGCATACTCTCGAGTCGATCCTTCAAGCCTGAATCATCAACGTTGTTCAGCAATGGGCAGTCCAAGATACCTGTGATTGACACACCCAACAGACGCTCTTCTTCGGTATTCTTCTTCCACACATGACGCAGGTACGGGAAGTCCGTCAGGGTAGACTGGAAGGTACCTAGGATTGTCGCAAGTTGAACCTTACGTGCCAACATAGCCTCTGTGTCATCCACACGGGCAACAACCTCTGTCAGGTTACAGAACTGGTACGGACGGAGAATAATCTCTGAACAGGGGTTAGTACCAAAGTCATAACTAGAGTCCCTACGTCCCAGTTTCTCCACGGTGGTCTTAGCAGCTGCACGAGAAAAGATACCACGCTCACCGCTGTGTGACTGGTACAAGGATAACCATTCAGTCAGGAACTCGCCTACAGTGGGCTTCTCGTTGTAACTGGCGCTATTGTTTGCCAGAGCACGTTGACCATCACGTTCCCACCAGCTGCCTGCCTTGGCGTGACGCATACGGTCATCTGTCAGGTCAGACAAACTAATCATGGCTGAACGGCGAACACCACCCACCACAACTACTTCACCAATCTTACACATGATGTCGTGGCACTCGAGGCTGGTCAGCTTACGACCTGTGGCACCCTTGAACTTACCGACAACAAACTTGAACAGGTCTTCCAGTGGTCCGGGACCTGACGCACGACCACCAAAGGTCTTCAGTCGAGCACCCGCAGGACGTACCTTGGATACATCCCATGTCGGGATTTCACCAGAGTACAACAGAGCAATTAACTGACGAAGGCTTTTAGCCCAGCCTGCTTTACTATCACGAACCACGATGTTGGTGTGGCTATTAAACAACAATGCTGGTACTTCAGGCAGCTTGTTAACGTACTTGCTTTCGACACTAAAGCCTACACCTGTACCACACAGGAGAATATACATGGCTTCGTCAAACGATTTAACGTCATCCACGGGCAAGTAGCTGCAGTTGTACCCTGCGGTATTGTCACGGTCCAAAGCCTCACCAGCGGTCATTACAGCCCGCATAGAAGGCATTACTTCACGGTTCAGGATGGCAGCATGAAGTTCTTCGTGAAGCTCCTCAGGCATCACATATCCATGCTTAGAGGACAGCTGCTTGTCGATGAACGTCATGTAGCGGTTGACCGTCTCAGGCCAGTGCTCACGGCGTTGTTTGTCATCTAGGAAGCGGCTGTAGCGGCTTTTGGCGATAAAAGTTTCGTATGTATTCATTGTTCCTTTTCTCTTTTCTTTTTCCAGCGGGTGCACCAAGCACTTAGGCGTTTAAACTGTTCAGCATCTTCTTCGTCCATTTTGATTGTTCCTCGAGACCCTTCAAAGCTCCAGTTAAGACCTTTGTCTGTGTCGAGATAAGCCCCTGAATTGATGATTCCATATGCTTCTGCAAATCTAATGGCTGATTTGGACTTAAAGATAGCGAGTATAGTCTTTCTAACAATACATTCTGGAGTGCGCTGTATTGTTTTACTGCTGCTACAGTATTGTCGCCAATCATTTTCAACCCATCCATTGCCTCTTTTAGCCCAAAATTGTTTTCTTCCGACATAGTATTCTCCGTTCTCCATTTCAATTAAGTAAATAAAACCTAAGAAGTCCTCAAGCCGACTTACGTAGTTTGTGATGTTCGTTGCATTCTTCCATCTTAGGTTATTCTTCAGCATCTTCTGCAAACTCCTTTTCAAAGAAGTCTGCCATGTCAACGATATGATCTGTCAACACCTCGACTAGCTCCTCTGTGGTCACCTTAAGAACATCTACCAGAAGGTCTGGATCGTATGTCTCTACGATTTTTTCTTTTAGTTCTTCTATGGTAAACATCAGTTTGCTAGCTCCCCATTTACCTCAAAGTCTTCCAGATCGATGTCTTCATCAACATCAAGATCGTCCTCAAGAACAACTGTGCGATCCAGTGCTGCCATGAACTCCTCAAGCTCTGCCTGAAGGTCATCGAGGCTCAGACCCCTTGGGAAGGCAGGGGTTGCCCCTATGCCCACCAAGTCGCCCTCTGCATCGTACACGGCATCCCTAAAGGTCATGAAGCCGTTGCTCTGTTGATACACGATCATCTTGTTTAAAACAGCTCTTGTCATTTTCCAATCTCCGGTACTTTAGGTTCGTTTACGACTTTCACCAAATGCTTTGGACCATTGTAATACAAGAATGTTCTTAACTCTGGGTAGCAAGCCTTTTTGTATTGACAGTAGGAACAACCTAAAGAAAGTTTTAGGTTTCCAGACTTTCCATCCTCTTCGGAATCGTAACACAAGTCTGGTGGCGTATCCGATTCCACAGCCTTTTTTAGTGCAATGATTTTCTCTTCAATATCTTCCTTCAACTTAGGATGGTCGGTATTCTCGAGGTCATACTCTAGCCAAGTAAGGTGTCCGTTCTGCTTATCCATGGCAAGCCAAGCAATCTTGGTGTCACCTTGGGACTTCGCATAGGCCTTCAGCTGATCAATGTATCCAAAAGCATCGTTGTCCACCAGTGTGCCATCTTTGAACTTCTTGAAGCTGTATGAGCTTGTACTCTTTACATCCATCAAGGTGCCATCGATACGTCCATCCATGTGTCCAACAATACCAGCGACCTCACAGCGTTTCTGCTCATCGGTCACCTTATGCCCTGAAGCCTTCACGAGGAACAGCAGCATCTCTTCGATGATATGTCCGTACATGAACTTCAGGTGCATGTTGGGTGTCAACTCTTCCTTCTCAGTACCCCGCATGAGGTTCCAAAGGTACAGAGGGGTCTTCCCAACATTCGACAGCCTGAGGGTGCGTGTGTCTGACTTGTATTCAGATAGCTGGCGCTTCATGATCTTCTTCATGGACTCGCCGAACTCGTGAATAAGGTAGTCAATGTTGACATCCTCAGGAACTTTCTTGGTATCTAACAACTTGTATATGTCGTCGATTAGTGTGTCTGTGCCCATGTTTCTCCAATCTTAAAATCACCGTCCAGAGGACATCTTAGGTTAAGCTTTACGCCTGCCGCTTTTATACATTCGACTGCCAGCCATCCGAACTTCTGTGCTTGATCTTCACGAACTTCAGCCTGTATTTCATCATGGATGTTACCCACAAATTTATACTGTATATTATATATTTTAGCATACTCATCCAGAATTGTCAATGCCTTTTTCATTACAACAGCCCCTGCTGACTGTAACAAAGTATTTAAGGCTGCGTGGGGACTTCTGACCCAAAGTCGTCGTCCGTCCAACCCAGTGAGATAGCCACGGTTAGCAGCTGTTCCAACTCTGTCTCGTAGGTTTGCAAGAGCTGGCGTATTTGAGAGAAACTTTTCTTTAAGTCGTCTACCAGCTCCTGCTGATCCTCCGGTGATAGTACCAATTTTTGCATCTCCGGCACCATATAGAAATGCGTATATAAAAGTCTTAGCCTGATCTCGTGTAGCGAGTCCTGCAGCTGTTTGGTTTGCTGTGTGTATGTCTCCATGTAAAATTTCCTTTGTGTACGCTGCGTCATCCATGTAGTGCGCCAACATACGTAGTTCAAGACCAGAGGCATCACAGCCCACCAACTTGTAGCCCTTAGGCACAATCCAACATGACCGACACTCTTTACCGTAGGGACTGTAGCCTGCGGGCACCTGTGCCATGTTAGGGCTATTGTGCGTCATACGTCCTGTGACTGCACCGATAGCATTAACATAACCATGCACACGACCATCGTCTTCTACGGCATCGACCCAAGACTCCACCTGTGCGATACGCTTCTGGACCAGCAGGTACTCGCCAATCAGCTGTGCCTCTGGTATGTCCTTCACGTTGCTCAGAACCTTTTCGTCCACGATAGGCTGACCGTTGTCAGTAAACTCCTTAGGTTTCCATCCGAACCATTGGAGATACTTACCGATCTGCTGTCTGGACCCTAGGTTGAAGTCAGGGTAGTCAATCCGACTAAATGAACCACTAACGAGAACATAGCTATCGCCAAGGAACTTAAGACCCACGTTAGACAAGCTGCCATCTTTCTTGTACTTTGGAGCAATCTCCTTGACAAAAACAGGTAGCGGTCTGAAGGTATCCCTGACGGTAGTTTCAAGTTCAAGTTTCTTTTCATATAACGTTCCCAGTAGTTCCATTGCCTGCCTTTGATCCAGCAGCCAACCATTCTCGATCTGACCTGCAATCACTCGCTGCACATCGTGCTCGAGATCAATGCTCTGGTCACCAAAGGGCTTCAGCTTGTCTGTCAGCCAGTTGTACGTGGCATGGGTCACTTGTACGTCTTGTACACAGTAGTCCACCATCTCCTGCGTCAGCTGGCTCCAGTCATCGTAGTCGCCCTTGTGTAGCTTCAGTCTTATTCCCCACTCTCTGAGGCTGTGTCCTCCTTCCAAAGAAGGGTTATATAGTCTCGAGAGTACCAGAGTGTCTGTAAGTCGTACAGAGGAACTATCAAATCCCAAGAGGCGGTCGAGAACACGTACATCGTAGGCAATAATGTTGTGCCCGATAATGTGTGTAACACCGCCCAAGAACTCTTTGAGTGACTCACGGGTAGGGTTCCTCAAAATCGAAACTTCGTTGGTATCCACATCCTTGGTTACGACTACCCAGACCTTCTTGGGTTTCAGCCCGTCCGTCTCGATGTCCAGAATAACTTTTCTCATTCTTCATCCTAATATGCTCCAATCTATGACAGTTGGAACAGAGCACTACACACTGGTCTGCTTCTGCTACCACTTCTGATTTTGCACCTGAGACACCGCGCCATGCCTTGTACTCCAAAGCCATCGTCTTGACCACATCCGCTGGATGGTGGAAATCAAGAACTGCCTGTGGGTACTTCCTCTTACAGCACGAGCATATAAGCTTGCATCTTCTTAAAAGATAAAGCCCTCTGTTACGGTTCCCAGTTTTGTCCCACTCACGGGTCTCAGAACTCATCTTCTGCAGATGCTGCTTTGACCTCTGGTGGAACTCCAGTCTCCAATCGACCTGTACCTTGATTATAGTACAACCAGCCAGCAGGTCCTGTCATGCCAGTCCTACGGCACTTCACCAGCTGCACGAAGGTACTGTTCTTGGCGTACTCATCCTCTGCCATCTTGTCACGACTCAGGAGAATCGTATTGAAGGCGATCTGGTTGATACTGCCTGAACCCTTCAGGTCATACTCAGACACGTTGTGTGGCTGCGAGGCGCTTGGCTTACGCATGTGGGACACCACAATGATAGCCACGTTGGTCTCCTTCGCCAGCTTCAACAGGCGGTCCATGAAGTCATCTATGACCTCGTTGGTGTTGCTGGAGACACCTGCCTGCAGCGGGTCAATGACTAGGATATTACATCCGTTGCCCTTGACCATGGAACGAAGCTTAATGAACAGCTCATCGGCATCCACGGCACCAAAGTGGTCCAGAAGGTATATACGACCATCGGTAATGATGTCGGACTTGTACTTGGATAGATCATGGTCCTCTAGATTCTCAAATGAGAAGTTCAGGTTGTTGTGAATTGTCAACAGGTTCTTCACTGCTTCACCTTTGGAAGCCTCGAGGAACGCACAGCCAATGTTCAGGTCGGTGTTCTTCCACAGGTGATACGTAATCTCGTTCACCATGGTCGTCTTACCGACACTGGTCAGGGCACCCAACACGGTAATCTCACCCGCTGCGATACCCCCATTCATCATCTGGTTCAGTTGACCAAAGGAATCTGGGAAGGGAATGATCTGCTCCTTACCCATCTTCAGGAAGTCTTCCCAAGCCTCCTCCAGCGTAATCACGCCAGTCATGACGTACGCTTTGGCGTTCCACCACTCCTGCATGAAGGCTTTTGCTTTGCCGTTCTTCAGGTAGTCACAAGGGTCCTTGAACTCCTCTAGGTTGACGATCTTTGCCTTGTTTGGCGATAGGATTTGAGCGCACTCTTCAGCCGCTGCGCGACCCGGCTCATCCGAATCAAACGCAATGATGACGTTCTCAAATCCTTCAAGCCACTCCAGATTACGTTGGAAGTCCTTTTTAGCGCCAGCCGCACCTTTAGAGACGCTAACAACAGGCCAACGCGAACCCAGTAGCTCATATGCCGCCATCGCGTCCAACTCGCCTTCAACAACTGTGACATACTTTCCCTCATTACTAAATAATTGTTGACCAAACAGTGTGTTTGACTTCATGTCACCGCTGGTCGTGAACCGCTTGTCACGCAGCACACGGACCTTGACGCCACACTGTGCACCCTTCCTGTCGAAGTACGGGTAGTAGTGCTTGATAGCCTCTGATGTGCCAATCTTGAACTCTGATGTCACGCCATACTTCTTGGCGGTGTCCATAGAAATCTTACGGTCAGCGATACCTGAGACCACCCCATGCTGCTCAAATGAGCGTTGGGTAGGGAAGTCCACTACTTCCGCTTGCTCCCCTGAAGGAAAATAACTATTACAGCCAAAACAGTAGCCGTGCCCATCATCGTACCTCGCTAGGTTGTCCTTGGAACCGCACTTTGGGCAAGGCTCATGTTTTACGAAATTAGCTTCAGTTTTATAACTTTGCATCGTTTTATCCTAAGTTAGGGGCCGAAGCCCCATTAGACCCTTAAAACTCCTCCGCAGTGGTCGCCTGTTCAGAGAACTCGAGGACTTTGACCGCAGACAGGTATGGTGAGATACCGTGGACAGGGTGTGGTTTACCTGCGGTCCACTTGAGACGGACCTTGGAACCATACTTAAGATCGGATGCGGGGATTTCGTTACCCTCAGGATCGTAGACAGGAACCTGATACTTGGTAGCGAACTTGCGCTGCGCCTTGCCTTGGTACTCCTTCAGCTTGATTCCCATGTTCTCCAAGGCGACTGCCTCTTCATCGTCCATGGTCAAAGTTAGTGAGTACTTACCTGTGTCTTGACCGTTGTACTTGTCGGTCTCTGTCAGGTTAACGAAAGCAGCAATGCCGTTGGTGTAGTTTGCCATGATTACCTCCTATAAGATCGTGGCTCAGTTGAAAAACGACCGAAGTCGTAGTAAAAGTATATCACAAGTCGGAAGACCTTGTCAAGACATCCTCTTCAAGTTCTTGAAAGACCTCACCCTTAAGTTTATTCTTAAGTTTACTTCTTTTATACTCTTTCTTTGGAGAAACTATGTTTTTACTCTTATGTAGTAAATCCATATATTTCTTCATATAGTTTCTTTCCTTAGGTTTATTATACATAAAGATAATCTCCTTTGGTTATACTTATGTATATATTGTATCACATATCATCCTCCTTGTCAACCGTGTTGTCTTCTCCATCGTCAAACGTCTCGTAAACATACTGTAAGCATTCAAAACACATGTCAGTGTACTCCCCTCGACTGTCTTTAAAAGTTGACTCTTTGTCACTCAGAGCTTTGTTACATGCTAAACACCTCATAAAATACCTCCAGAAGGCCTCAGAACGGCCTGTGTTGCGTTTTTAGGACCTTGTCCATACCTAGGTATACCTAAGACCCTAAAATGGCGCATCTTCGGTTTCTTGGATCAAGTCATGAAGACGCAACATGGCAGCCTTCCTGACGACCCACTCAGGTTTTATACCGAAGGGGTTAAAACAACGTCCTGTCCGTGAACAGAACCCGTAGTACTCCATGCTTTTCACTGGTTTTCCTCCTCCCAATCTAAAAATTCCTCCTGCTCGTAAGCATCCATTTGTGCAAAAGTACTAAAGTGCACTTCTTTACAGCAACTAAAAGTTGTACGTTGTGTACCACAATAGTTACAGTATTCAGTAGAATCGTTCATGAACTCATCACGTAGTTCTTCTCTTGTCAGTTTCATAGCTTCTCCAGTTCTTTAGATACCAGTGTAGCGTATCCTGCGATGTCCTTCCATGAATCCTCATAGTAGGGGTCACCGCAGCAGATACGTGCCAGCTTGTTGCAGATCATGTCCATGGACTCCTGCTGGTAAT
>Ga0255755_1001527_pt1 | contig 20448 bp, 27 predicted proteins | sample 011ome_18_FD_179955 | JGI IMG/M metagenome (GOLD analysis project Ga0255755, IMG submission 179955) | Coastal salt marsh microbial communities from the Groves Creek Marsh, Skidaway Island, Georgia - 011501BT metaG (version 2) | ecosystem: Environmental > Aquatic > Marine > Intertidal zone > Salt... | reverse complement strand
GCAAGGTTATTACTGCTAACAGCACTACAGAGCTATTAGAAAGACCCATTATTATTCATCAAGGTGAAATTATTAAAGTACAAGGCAATCATGCTGGTAATTTAGATATACACATGAGTATCGTTGAATATGGAAAAGGCGATTAATAAAGTCATACCAATTAAAAAAGAACCCGAAGAGTGGGAAGTGCAGTGGCAACGCTGTAAGCCTTTAATTGAAAAAGCTATAGAATACCAAGACTCCTATACAATTGAAGACATAGAAGATAAAATAAGAAATGGAATAGCTTTATTATGGCCAGGTAAAAAATCAGCTATTGTTACAGAATTTGTAGTTTTTCCTAACAAGAAAGTATTACACATTCTCTGCATAGCTGGTAAATATGAAGAAGTGGAAGAGATTTATAAAAGTATAGAAAACTACGCAAGAGAAATAGGTATAGATAAAATTACTGGAATTGGTCGTAAAGGTTGGTTTAGAAAGGTTAAACACCTTGGATTTGAACAAGAATACATGATAAGTAAAGAGTTATAGGATAGATATATGGCACAAGCAATACCAACAATAGCTGCAGTAGTTGGATCGGCGGCGGCAGCAAAACAAGCGTTTGATCCAGAAACAGGCAAAACAGTTACACAGATGGATCCTGCGCAACAGGCCATGTATGAAGATCTTTACAGAAGATCTCAGGGCATTGCGGCTCAACCATTTGTACCTTACACAGGCAAAAGAGTTGCTGGATTTTCTCCGGATCAACTTAGAGCCTTTCAAGCTACCCGTGGTATGTTTGAAGCTGGTCAACAATACGATCCGCTTGGAACACTTAGTCAATTAGGCCAAAAACCAACACCAGGTTTATTACAAGCAGATATTGGTGCATATCAATCACCTTATCAGCAACAAGTGATAGATCAAACTATGGCTGATATTCAGAGACAATCTGATATTGCCCAACAATTAGCACAATCAAGAGCAATTAAAGCTGGTGCATTTGGTGGTTCTCGATCTGCTTTACTTGAAACTGAAGCAACCAGACCTTACATAGAACAAAAGGCAAGAACTTCAGCCGCATTAAGACAAGCTGGTTTTGAACAGGCACAAAGAGCCGCAGAATCAGACATCGAAAGACAGATGCGAGATAGGGCATTTCAGGCTGGTATCCAACAACAACTCTTAGGCGAACAATACAGAAGCCTTGGATTACTTGGTGGTATCGGTGGTCAACAACAACTTTTACAACAAAGAGCGTTGGATGTTCCTTACCAAGAATTTGGCAGAGCATTAGATTATCCAAAACAACAACTTGGTTTATTGGCTCAAGGTCTTAGCGGTCAACCTCAGTTTGGTGGAACATCTGCTTATCAACCATCTTCATTAGAAGGCGTAACATCTGCACTAAACATTCTTGGTTCTCCATTTATGCAAAGTGCTTTTAGTGGCATGAGAACATCTCAACCATCTATAACGCAACCAGCACAGCAAACATACTCTCTTGGCCCTGGATTCCAGACATATTACACTCCAGGCAGTTAATTAATTATGGCAAATTCATTTCAAAAACTAGCAGACATTCTTAACATCGAAACCGCAAGACTATCCGGTGATCCTAAAAGATTACAACTTGCATCACAGATGCAAGAACAAAAAGAATTAAAACAAGCAACCGCACAGAGCGAGGCTGAGATCAACAAAGCGATTGACGAGTCTAACTTGCCTGAAAGTCAAAAGAGATTGTTAAAGGCTTTAAGTCTAAGAGAGAAAGCTGCTTTGTTCCTAGAAACACAAAAGCCTGAAAAAGAAAAAACCATTGCAGATTACAAAGCATATTTGGCAAAAAAATATGCTAGTGGCGAAAAATTATCTGCGGAAGATTTACAATTAGAAGCGTTTATACAAAACCTTGATGTTTTTGAGAGAAGAACTAGAGGTATTCCAGGAGGAAGTCAATCGGTGGCAAAAGGAACTAAAGATAATCCGGTAGAAATAACCTCTTTAGATGAAGCTGAAAAATATCCAAAAGGAAGCTATGTGAAATTTAATAATAATGTGATTATAGTGGATTAAAATGAATCATGGCAGAACCAAATCAACCATTAACCCTAAGCGAATTTAAAAAAAAATTATCTGAAGATTCTGCAAAACCAGCACAACCAATAACTCTATCAGAGTTTAAAAAGCAAACATTTCAAAATTTTGAAAAAGAAGAAGTAGGCACTATAGAAAACTTATATAGAATTGGTGCTGGTGCTATAAGAGATGTGGCTCAAGTTACTAAAGATAACTTACAAGAATCTTTAGCCTTTCAAGGAAAATATGATCCAATAAAAGCTGTTTATTCTAAGTTAATAGATGTAACCCCTGATTTACCAGAAATAGAAGAACCAACTACATCATTGGAGGTTAAAGGTGTAGATGTTCCTGTTGGAAGTTTTGCAAGAGATCTTACTGGTATTGCAATACCTTTTGGGGGCCTTTCAAAAGCGGCTGGTCCTGTTAGAGAAGGTGCATCTTTATTGCAAAAAGGGATTAGATCTGCAGTCTTTGGTACTGCTGCTGAACAATTTGCTTTTTCTCCCACAGAAGAAAGATTGTCTAATTTTATAGAGTCTTTTCCATCTTTGCAAAATCCAGTTACAGAATTTTTACAAGCAGACAAGGATGATCCTCGTGCGGTCGGTAGATTAAAAATGGCAATCGAGGGTGCTGCAACCGGAGTCGTTTTTGAAACTGTATTTAATAGTTTAAGGGCAATAAAAAATATTAGAAAAAAAGATGTTCCTGAAGAAACATTGCAAACAAGCGAAAGTGCTGTGCAAAAAGCCGAAGAGGCCAATAAAGAAGTTGAACAAGTAATTCCTAAAACTCCTATAGAAGAGCCTGGTCTTACAGTGGAAGCAATTAGAAAGCAAAGATCTGAGGCAACAAAAACACCATTTAATTACGATGCTGATAGAAATGTATACACAGCAAAGATTAAAAAAGATAACTTTGAAATTGCCGAACAAACACCTGGTTTATTTAGAGTTTTTAAAACCGAACCACTAACACCAGAACAAATAAATCAAAGACTAGAAGCAGATATTACAGGTGAATTAAAAGCATCTGACCTAGAAAAGCAAACTCAATTTATTCCTTTTGAGCAAACTTTTGAAAGCCTAGATACTGCAAAACGATTTGTAATAGAAGAGTCAAGACCAACAAAAATGCCATCTTCTTTGAAAGAACCAGCAAGACCTAAAGTAGATGATTTTCAGTCATGGTTAAGAAAAAATAGAATTAATCCTGAATCACAAATCGGTCGTGAATTTAGTCGAATGGCAGAAAAAACTAGAAAACCTTATATTAAATCTGATGGCTTCGACACAGATGAAATAGTGCAAAGAATGAGAGAAGATAATTGGTTGCCAGTGCCTCGTCCTGGTGAGCCTGATACGTTAATAGGCGTTGATGAATTTATGGAATTGTTTGAAACGAATCCTGTTCGTTCATCTGAAATAGATAAAATTGCAGAATGGGAAAACTCTGTTAGAGAAATAGAAGATAAAAAAGAATTATTAAAATCCTTTGGTATTAGACCCGAAAAATCAACCAACGAAGAAATACAATTATTGCTAGATGCTTCTACAAAACAAACAGAATCATTTGACGAAATGGCTTCTTTGGCTAAATCTCAAAACGCAAGAAAAGAAGCAATAGAACAAGATTTGATAGAGGGTAATGTTGGTTTGCCTAGTTTAAAAAATTTAAAAGATCCTGGTATAAATCCACCACCTTTGTCTGAAAAAGATATTGCAGATGTAATACCAAGACTTAGAACAGAGTTTGAAGATTATGTAAAAGATGTAGATTTGAATAGTAAATTTACACAAGTAATAAAAAAACCAACTGAAGTTGGACAAAGGCCTGAGATAAAATCTAAATATATTATTAATGTAAACATGAATAGGCTAGATACAAGTATTCCTGAAAGAAAAACTTTAGAACAAATAGCCAAAGATTATGAAGAACCATTAGAAATTGCTAGAAATGTAACTAAATTTGGTAGTAATGGAGAAAATTTAAAAGCATTAGCTGAGGAAACAGGAATATCAATAGATGAACTTTTAGATGGTCAAGCAGGAAAAGTTCTTGATCCTGTTAATATGTATAAGTTAAGAGTTGCACACGCAGAGGCATTGAAAGAAGTTACAGATTTAAGTTCTGCAATGAAAGATCCTACAAAATCTACACCTGAATTAAAATATGAATTTGATTTAGCAATTACTAGATATGTAAGTATTTTAGAAAGACTTGTTGGCCAGGCAGCAGAAGCAGGTAGAGTATTAAAGTCTTTTGATGTTCCGGTAAAAGCGGAAGACGGAAGAAATACAAAATTTATAACAAAATATTTTAAAGAAAATAAAGGTCGTGCTGATATTTTAGATGTTATGGCTGATGCTATTTCTAAATTAGATAATCCTGTTCAAGTAAGTAAATTTCTTAAAGAAGCATGGAAGCCATCTGCATTAGATAAAATACAAGAAGCATGGATAAATGCTTTGCTATCAGCACCCCCAACACATTTTGTAAATATGATTGGCAACGCTAGTAATATTTTATTATCTGTAGGTGAGCAAGGAACAGCCGCAGTTTTTGGATTGCTTAGAGGGGCAAAAGCAGCAGATAGAATAACATTCAAAGAAGTTGGAGCCAGATTATTAGGAAATCTTCTTGGTTTCGCAGATGGTTTAAAAGCTGGTTCTAAAGCATTGTTAGATGAAGATTTTATTAATGATCCATTTTTAAAAGTAGAATTAGCTAGGCAAAAATCTATTAGTGGTCTTAAAGGTAAATTTATAAGAATACCAACCAGAGCATTAGCGGCAGAAGATTTGTTTTTTAAAGCTATAAATTACAGACAAGAGTTAATGGGATTAGCAACCAGACAAGCAATTAAAGAAGGTAAAAAAAGCCTATCTTCTGTGAGAGCTAGGGTAAAAGAAATATTAGAAAATCCATTGGAACAAGCTCCGGATTTAGATTTAAGAGCCACAGACTATGCAAGATATCAAACATACACAAATCCATTAGGTCAATTTGGACAAGCTACACAAAATATTTTGTCTCAACCATGGTTTAAATTAGGAAGATTTTTTGCACCATTTATTAGAACTCCGGTAAATATTGTTAAATATGCTTTTGAAAGAACTCCGTTAGGCGTGATTTCTAAAAGATACAAAGATGCAATTGATGCTGGTGGTGCAGAAGCAGATATAGCAAGATCAAAAATGCTTTTTACTGGTGGAGTTATGTCTGTTCTTGGATTGTATGCAAATCAAGGATTAATAACTGGAAGAGGGCCTGAAGATCCAAGAGAAAGAGCAATTCTTAGAGAAACTGGGTGGCAAGAATATTCAATTAAAGTTGGAGATCAATATATTTCTTATCAAAGATTTGAGCCATTTGGAATATTGCTCGGTTTGACAGCAGACTTTGTTAATGTTGTAAATATGGTAAATGATAACCTTTTGGTTGCAGAAGAAGATGTAACTCTTGAAAAATTAAATGAAGAATTGTTAAAGGTTGGAACTTATATGGTTGCATCTTTTGCGGACAATATAACAAATAAAACTTATTTGCGTGGAGTATCCGATCTTATAAAAGCAATGGATGATCCTGAAAGATATGGACCAACTTACATAAGAAACTTTTTAACCAGTCCAATACCTAATGTATCTGGATATATAAGAAGATATGACGATGAATATGTAAGGGATGTAAGAGGATTACTTGATGCTGTTATGAATAAAACTCCTGGAATGTCACCTAACCTTCCATCAAAAAGAAACCTATTTGGAGAGCCTATAAAATATTCTCCAGGTGCGGCTCCGGATATTCTTGGTAGGGTTGGAAAAGTATTTTCTCCTGCGAGGGAGCAACAAATAACCAATGATATTGTTTTTAATGAGTTATTAGATATTGAATATTATCCAAGTATGCCAAGAAGAACAGTACAGGGAGTTGATTTAACGCCTGAACAATATGAATATATGATGGCACAACATCAATTATTAAATACAAAACAACAAGTTCTAGATTTAATACAATCTGATGAATATAAATTCTTGCCATCTTACGCAAAAAAACAACAAATCAAAAAAACCTTGGAGCAAAATAACAAAATTGCCAGATTTGAAACTTGGTTGCGATATCCTGATTTGCAAGAAAAAATAGATCTAAAACTATTAGAAAAACTAGAAGAATAAAATGCCCCTAGCAACAGAACGAGTTGGTCGTTTTGGTGAATATCTCACAGCAGCAATCCTCTCTCAAGTTTCTGACACAGTAACCATTGTTCCACACAACTCATCCGCAGATATTATCTTTGAACATAATTTAAAACTGTATAAATGCCAAGTTAAAACTCAATCTAAAATAGAACAAGGCAGAGAGAATTGGCGGTTTGATATGCGTAAAGGTCAAAGAGTTGCACACAGAAGATATAAAGATAATGAGATAGATGTGTTTGCTTTTGTTTCTATACCACATAGAAATGTGGTGTTTTCCAAACCTTTAGATCAAGGTCGATTAACCATCGTTGATGAACACATGAAAAACAATGATGCTGTAAATAACATCAAAGATATATTAAAAGATCTTAATTAAAGACTTTCAATATCAAATTTAACTTCTTGATCCTTGTAATGCTTAACGGAGTTTATTCCTACTTGTAGAAAATACTCCGCTAACGCTTGAGGATCTTTATTTTTTGATCCAGCTACATCAATTAAAGAACGAGCAATGTATCTATTTATATAAACAGGTGTATTGTTATTCCTTTCATTTAATACCGGATCATCAAAATCAGATAAGTTCATTATTACTCCTATAAGGATTTTTTTAATAGCTCCTCTGGTATCTTATTACCATCACTATCTAACCCGTAAACCTTTTCAAGTTCCAGGTCTATGTAATGCTTGGCCTTCATAAGATCTTCAATCTTGTCATGCTTATCTCTGGTCACAAGTTTAATTACATTCCCCAAACACCAACCAATATTGTTTGCGACTATGTAATCTATCGGTTCAATCTTGGTTCCCTTATTGTAGTGATCTCCACCTATTTGGTTGTTGGAGGCCAAGCGATCTCTTGCTTGATCCCAGTCCTGTGGTGCAGCTTTGTCTATTGACATAAATACTCCTTATTTTTAAATAAATATTACCATTATTAGTAATATTGAGGTATTATAGGTGAAATCTGAGAAAAGGGAAATTTATGGAAATAAAAGATCTGAAAGAATTTGACATCAATAACACTATAGATGCTGACGAACTATCCAAACGCTGGGGTGTTAGCAAAAAAACAATAGACAATAAAAGATCAAAAGGTATTGGACCTGGTTATTGGAAAATAACCGGCACCATTTTGTATGATCTTGATGATGTTAAAAGAATAGAAAAAGAATCTTACATTTCCAACAATGCCTAGTAAACACGCACTACTATCCCCTTCAGCTTCAGACAAATGGACTGTCTGTCCTGGTATGCCTAAGTTGGCGGCACAAGTTCCGTACACCACAAGCATCCCGGCCGTGACTGGAACTTTGGTTCACCAGATGTCTGAGATATTAATGAAAGGACATTTAGATGGTGATATATCTTTAGAAGATTATTGGCTTGGCAAAGTTGAAATGGTTGAGGACTTTGAGATAGAGATAGATCAAGAAATGATCGATTGTGCAAAGATCTATACAGACTATGTGGAAACAAGAACAAAAGAACTTAATGGTAAATTGTTAATTGAAGAACAAGTTTCAATGGAAGAGATAAGTGAAAACATATGGGGTACTGCTGATGCAATTATTCTTTCAGAAGGTCGCATATGTGTAATAGATTTAAAATCTGGTAAATGGCAAGTCTCACCGGAATATAACAAACAGCTAATGATCTATGGCCTGGGTGCATTAACCAGGTATGGCAATGCTGAAACAATTATGGAACTAACGATAGTTCAACCCAGGGGAGTAAAGAAAGAACGGGCGGTTAAGACATGGGAAACCACCGGAGAAAATCTTGCTAACTGGGGATTCGATTTTCTGAAACCACGGGCGGATGCCTGTATGGATGAAAACCCTAAATATGTATTTGGGGATCATTGCAAATTCTGTAATGGACGCAGTCTTTGTGAAACTTTTAAACTTAATACGGGAGAAAAATAATGTCTGAAGAACCGGTGATCGTCTTCGAGGAAGGCGGTGTGGAGTATAAAGAGTCTGAGTTATCTACTGAGGCTTCTATTATATATAACGAATGGCAGTCTGATAAAAAGCAAAGAGATGGTCTTCTTAGAGATCTAAGAAGATTAACTATTTTATTGGACTTTAATAAAAACGAATTAAAAAAATTACTTGAAGGGGGTAAAAATGTCGTTAGCTGATATAAGAACTAAGTCTAAAAAGAAACCACCAAGATTTGTATTGTATGGTGGTCCTGGTATTGGTAAGACGACCTTTGGTGCGTCTATGCCAAAGCCAATCTTTATTCTTACAGAAGATGGTATGGGAAGCATTGATGCACAACAATTTCCGTTGTGTCCGGCTTTTGATAAAGAAAAGGAACATGATAAGGACGTAAACCTTGGTGTCTTACAAAGATTAAGAGAATTAATAAACGAAGATCACGAATTTAAAACTGTGGTAATTGATTCTTTGGATTGGCTTGAACCATTAATATGGGATAAGGCTTGTCAAGACAATGGTTGGAAATCGATTGAACAGCCTGGATATGGTAAGGGGTATGTAGAGGTGCTTAAATACTGGCGTCAATACATAGATCTGTTAAATGTCTTGCGTGAAGATAAGGGTATGATTATTTTGCAAATTGCACATAATCAGATCAAAAGATTTGAGTCTCCAGAGATAGAAGCTTTTGACCGCCATGAACTTAAGCTTCACCGAAAAAGTGCCGATTTAATTTTGGAACACAGCGATTGTTGTTTCTTTGCAAACTATAAACTTGGAACTATGAAGGTCCAAGGGAAAGGTGGAACAATGACAACAAAAGCGGTGTCTGGTGATGTGGTTGCTTACTGTCGTGAGAAACCTGCCTATCTTGCAAAAAATAGGTACGCATTACCGGATGTTCTTCCCTTCTCATGGCCAGAAATTAGAAAGGCTATGTTGGGGGAAGATAAAGGTGAGTAAGTTGGGGGAAGTCGAAAGAACAAAGCGTGTTATGGCTAAGATCCAAAAGTTATTAAATCCTTTGATTGATAGCATGGATCCAGATAACAACGATTTGCCTCTCGATGGCTTACATCAACTTATTTGTATTAACCAAGACTGTGAAGAGTTCGTGGAATATATCTCGGACTATCACAGCTACGATCCAGGATAAGGAGTATATATGGATTTAAGTAAGTATAAGGCTCAGGCCGAAAGTAGTATTTTGGAAGAACTCGAACCAGGAACATATGATTTTGAATATGTTTCTGATGAGGAAATCCAGGGTAAGAATGGATGGGTGGCTTTAAAGGTTCTCTTTAGAGTCGTTGATAAACCTAACTTTATGATTGGTCATGCTTTTACAGTAGACCATGATACAAGTGAAGGTGCGATTAACCTTGGTCTATCATCATTGCATGGATTGGCACTAGCCTGTGGATTTCCGGATGGTTTTCCGGATGATAGTTCCGCTATGGTTGGTTCAAGAGTAAGAGCACACGCAGTTAAAGATGCAAAAGGCTACATTGCTATTGATGATATGAAAGGCAAGGGGTGGTCAGCACCTAAGTCAACAAAAGAAGTAAAGGTGGATGAGCCTGTTTCCAACAGTCAAGTCGAAGAGAACATTCCATTTTAACTTTTTAGAATCAGATAGGCCCTCACTATGCGGTTGCTGTGGCGATCCAGTAGGGCCTCTTCTGGTCGAGGTTGATGGTAAATGGTTTGGAGCCTGTAGCATGGAACATCAAGAAGAGATTAAGAAAGGTAATAGATCGCCTAAGGTGGCACAAGTATCTAGGGCCGGTGTTCTTCATGCTAAATCTAAACTGAAAGAAAGATATAAGGAATTTTCTGTTAAAAATAAAAGTTGGGCGTTTCGTGATTGGAGTGAGGACGATAGGGTCAATTTTTTTGAGAGTTATACCAGGGAATATTTAAAACACGCCAACGAAAGGGCAAGGAACGGGGTAGATGGATCTTACAAAATACAAGATAAGACACGGACTGAATAAAGATAAGAGTTATTTAGAAAAAAATAGAGGCAATGAAGCTGATCTTATTGCAGAAATGCAAACAATAGGATTAAATGTCGGCTTTCTAAACACAAGTGGGGATCTGGTAAGGATCCCAGTACAAGCAACTCCGGGAGTGAGGCCGGATAAAGGTAATGAGAAATCAGGTTGGTATGTTATTAATGTTGTTCATAATCACATATTCGCAACTTACGGAAATTGGAGAACGGGGGCGGAATACAAATGGAGTTCTGTCCAGATCAATACACTTACTCCAAATGAAAGACAAGATCTACAGTTAAAGATGCAACAGGCCCAGGAAGAGGCCAAGAAACAAAAGCTACAAAGGTATGAGGAAGTTGCAAAAGATTGTCAGAATCGTTTTAAAACTTACTCAGAAGTTATCAAGCATCCTTACCTGGAAGCTAAAAAAATCAAAAGTTATTCTTTAAAACTACACAATAAATCTTTGGTCGTGCCTATCTATAATTTAGATGGCGAAATTAGATCATTGCAATATATCCAGGAAGATGGATCCAAAAGGTTTGTCTCTGCCGGTCAAGTTAAAGGCAACATCTTTTTAATTGGTACTGATTTTAATTCTTTAAACAAAGTTGAATCTTTGGTCGTGGTTGAAGGCATGGCTACAGGCGTAAGCGTATGGGATGCAACACAAATACCCGTGGCTTGTGTTTTTTCAGCTAACTTTGGTAATGATGCAGTAGAAAACATAAGAAAAAAGACGGACGCCAGGATCTATTTAGCCTTTGATAACGATAAAACTGATATCGGACGCAAGAAAGCGGAAGAGATAGCCACCAGGTATTACAATTGTTTGGTTAGAATCCCATCCATTGAAGGTGATTTCAATGACTTGGCTATCAAGCAAGGCCTAGATGCAGTTAAGTTAGAGATAAGCGATCAAGGTTTAGGCATTAGAAGTTTCTCTATTAAACAATTAAAGGGTGAACCACCGCCTCGTTCCTGGTTGGTTGAGGGATTGTTAGAAAAATCTAAACCTAGTTTATTGGCGGCAGTTGGTGGTGTTGGTAAAAGTATGTTGGCCTTAGATTTAGCAATCAAAGTATCACAAGGGCAAGGCACCTGGTTAAATAAACCAATTAAAAATGCCGGTAATGTTTTAATGTTAATGGCCGAGGATGATAGAAGTGAAGTCTTTAGGCGGACCAAAGCGTTAGATAAAGGTGATAAAAGATTTGATGCGGAGTATGACGTTTTTGCCTATACAGTTCCGGATGCCCCTAAACCATTAATATTATTAAAAGATGATGCTAGAGGATTAGATCTCACACCCGAGGCCCATGAGTTAATCAATGAGATCTCAACGATTCCAGATTTATCTTTGGTGGTCATAGATCCAATACAATCTTTTGTTGCAGCACCGATTACAACGAGCCAGGAAGCGGCTCAATTGTATTGTCAGTTTTGTTCTTCCATTGCATCAAAGTTTGAGTGTTCCGTTTTATCTATCCATCATATGAGTAAAGCCGGACTCCAGGCCCAGGAATCAAGTTGGGATTCTCGTTCATCAATCAGAGGATCCGCCGCTATCGTTGATGGTATGAGGATGGCCGCCACAATATCTTTGGCAGATGAAAAGACTGCGGAAAATATTTGTGCGGATGAGGGATTAGAATTTGATAGAACCAGAGTTGTAAATTTCCAGGTGGTCAAGGCTAACTCTAGCGAGATGGATACCAATGCCATGACATTGATAAGGCGTGAGGCAGTCCTGGAAGTTTATGAAAAGAAAAACATTAACTTTGATTTTTAATATGAGTAAAGGAGGAATATATGATTAATTACCCATGCGGATCGTTTGATGTTGAACAATTACCAGGAGTTAAAAAATGAAATGTTTTAACTGTAATGCCAACATGGAAGTGGTGAAAGAAACAGATATTAGTTATTACAACGACTGTTTTAATCTCAAGATTACTTTTAAATGTAATGAATGTGGTGCGGTGGCAAATGCTTATCCACCAAAAAATAATAAAAAAGAGGTGAAGCATGGCGGGTAAAGGAGATAAACCAAGGGATCTAATTTATACAAAAGAATATCGAGACAACTTCGATAGAATATTTAACAAAAGAAAGAAAAAGGAAAATAAAAATGCTAGTAAAAATTCAAGCAAGTGATAAAGAAGTGCAGTTAATTATTAATGCGTTAGCTGAACATGGTAAACCTATCATTAAAAAGGCCAAGCCAACCATGGAAGATAAGCGAAACCTTAAATCGATTGAGAATATTATTCATCAATTAGCCTTCGGTAATCACCAGTAATAATGTTAAACTTTGATTGTGCAATCGGGATTCTACTCTCCTTAATTAATGATGAGAATTACCCCGGCTCTACCCCCCAAAATGGGGTAATTTCTCCATGCCTGGTTGCACAATCTTCTCGTTTAATGGCACTAGTAGTACCATACTATGGCACTAGTAATACCCTTCATAGGTACTAGATGTACCATATATCCAAAACAAGACAAATAGGAAGGCCCCTGGAAGGGCCTCCCTATATTCAGCGAGTGTATGAATGAACGATCAATTCTGGTGGATTGAAAATTCTATCCCGGATAAAGAGAGTGAATCCGGATGCGTTCGTGCGTCCGTGCTGAGTAAGTATAAGAGTTATTCGAAATTGAAATCGTGCGTGTGGAAATGGTTTCGTTCCCGTGCGGGAGATACATCCTTGCGTCCGGCAACCAAGCTCGTTTTATGGTCCATCTGCGAAAGGCATAGGATCGATACATTCAGTTCGCATGATGCCTATGTTTATTATGGCAAGATGACCGGATTGAATAGGCGTACAGTCGGGCGTTGCGTGGATGAGTTGGTGGATGCGGGGATCTTATGGATTGCGGTCGAGGGTGAGCGTAGGATCGTTAAACAAGCGAAACCGGGCGTCCGGAAACATTTGTTGCTCGTGGGCCTGGGTGTCGTAATGATCGAAGAATTGTCTGAGCAAGGGGATCGCTAAAAGCGGTTGATCGTTTTGTGTACAAACCCTCGTGCGAAACCTTTGCTTTTCTTTGAGTTGATCTTTGCCTTCATGTTAGAAAAAATCATTTCTCCCGTGCGGGATACATAGTTCTCAGCCTCTTGTAAGATAGCCGGATCGATTGGGTATTCATCATAGCCGGATCCGTACGAGTGCTCGTGCAGATCCGTTTCCGTGGATGCGTTGGCTCGAACGATCCTGGCCCCTTTGTAGATTTTTCTGTAGTCGTTAACCATAATTAAATATTAAAGGTGGGGCGAGATGCGTTCAAGGGGATTGGAGAAAAACCCTAAACATTCGCCCCGGGTATTGATTATCTGTTCTCGTAGTGCTTGGCCACCGCATAAAGAATGATAAAGGCGATAAGCCATATAAGAAAACCAATACCGAAGATGTAGCCGAGTATCTCAATCACGCCCGGACCCCCAACAATCTTTGCAAGTTGTTCCGTCCGGCATAGTGCCAAACCCTTTACAGCTTGGACACTTACCCATAAATTGTTTAATAAGTTTTATTAATTTATTCATAAATATGAATCCTGGATTATTACATCCTTTTTGCGCTTGTCCTCGTAAGTTTTAACAATCTTCCCGCATGGATAGGTTAAGAGCCAGTAGTCTTTACCAAAGTCTTTGCTCATGCTTGGTATGTTTTCCCTTTTGCTATTTAGTAAGCGTTTCGCTTCCTCTATCATTTCTCTATGCTGTGTCATGTTTCCCCCATTGTGCAGTTTCATTTTCTAGCCAATCTTTGCAACATCTTTGGCTCATGTAGTAATACGCGCCAGTATCAGATAAGCGATATTCTTTTAACATTTCCTTGGCGTATTTACGCCCTTGATTAAATTCGTCAACTGTTTCAAGGTTGCCATAACAATCTTTTCTATTTATATAGATATTTTTACTAATTGCGCTCATTTTTCCCCCTCGTTTAAGTTAATTGTTGAAATTATTTCTACATCTGTAGTATGTGCGTCAGCAGAATCAAGGCCGTGCGTTCCGGCTATTTTTTCCGCATCTTCTTTGCTATCAGCATCAATGGTTAAATAGTGAGTTTCAATCACCTCTAGTTTTACTTCGTATTTCATTTTTCCCCCTTGGTTAATTCAATTAATTTATCCTGGTTAAATATTAAGACTTGGTGAATCTTGTTAATTTTCTCCAGGGCGGTTTGGATAGATGGTTCACCGGTGGTGATATCTTCCTTTAAATCCAGGGCGGTATAACTTAGGTCCGCCAAATCCTGGATGACTTCGTTTAGTGTGTCGTTCATTATGTTTTACTCCTTATTAAAATAATGATGGTTGGTTTGCCTTCGCCCCTGGTTTCGTCAGAGGCTCAGAGTTAAAAGATTTTATATTCTTGATAGTTTCATCCTGTTTAATGCTTTCCGTTGCGTGTGGCTCATGTGAGACGCTAGAAAAGAAGTCGTCCTGGAATCCGTTGGAATCCTTTTTCCCGTTCTCCTGGTAAAACCATTCAATGGCCTGGTCCATAGTAAAAGTTCCGGATATATGGCAAAAGTGGGATCTGTACCCGGTGGGGGTTAGTGGGATCGGGTGATCGTCCAGGGTTTGCACTTCGATATGGTCAACGCCTTCAAAGTAGTTCCTGGTAAGTGTTAGATCGACCGCAACGCCTCGGTAATTAATCCGGGTTGTTTCTTCTTGTTTCATAATACTCGGCCCCTTTTAATATCAATCGTTGCAATGGTTCTCCCGTTATGATTTCTCAGCACATAAACAAAGTCATCTTTTAGGTTTTTAACCTGGTTTAGAATTGTTGATTTATCCCGGCTTGGTATTTCTAACTCGCCAACTAATCCCAGGACATCCCGGGCATAACAATTATATTTGTTTACCGCCTCTGTGAATGTCATTTTTTCACCCTCGATATAAAACAATCTAAATGCCCGGCCTGGATCAATCTTTTTTGTTTGTCCAGGCATTGCCCCAGGTTAGCGGACCGCATCACAACGACCGGCCCCTGGTTATCATATTCAATTATTACCTCGTACATTAAGACCACCTCTCACATTCTAGGAACTGATCGCATATGTTCCAGGACTCGGAGTCTTTAGGAACCAGGACATGGGCACCATCAAACCAATCCATATACCAATATTCGATAATGTCTATTTCTTTATCTTGGTCGAAATAAATGCGGAACTCGTCAGATGGTCCGCCCCAGGATAACTGCAATCGATAATATCCGGCCTCTCTGCCCTCGCTATCTACATAATCCCAGGATAAAGCGGTTTGGTTCACATAGTCGAATAGATCATCATACTCGTGAAAATAATCTCCCCGCTTTTTATCTAAAACTTCCAGGGCAATTCGTTGGCCTTCGGTTGCGTCCTGGTATTCCTCGAAGAACTCCCGGGCCGATTTATAATCGGATTCAATATTGTTGAATTTGTCCTGGACTAATTCCTGGCATGTTGGTTGTTGGTTTGTGTTTATCATTTGGCCACCTCAAGTTTAAGGCCATACATATAGACATCTAATTTAATAGCTATCTTTTCTGCTGGTTCATCTGATGAGTCAATGACAATGTTTCTGAATCCTTCATGTATTAAACAATCATCAAAAATTAAACCACTTCTTTTTTCGAATATGTCGGCTATAAGGTCCAACTTGTCGCCCTTGAATCCAGGACTGTTATTTGTGTTGGTTAAGTTATTCATTCTTTCTATCTCCTTAAAATGCCCAGGTATTCCCTAGGTTTCTTGATTCTCTCATAGGTAATATTAGAATGTCAACTTATTTTTAAAAAAAGATGATTAACTTACTCAAAACTGCATTAGAATAGGATATGCCAAACAAACCAGGACGAAAGAAAATCAAATTAAATGATCCGGATACCTTGGCCAAGATTGTGCAACTTGGTTCCCAGGGTTTGACCTCAGGCCAAATTGCAAGATGTCTCGGTGTCTCCTGGTCAACTATTGACAGACGCAGAAAAGAAAATGCGGAAATTGAGGAAGCTATAAAAAAAGGGGAAGCATTAGGCGTAGAAAAAATATCTAACGCTCTTATGACTTCCGCACGGGATGGCAATGTCACCGCTCAGATATTCTACTTAAAGAACCGTGCCCCGGATCAATGGGCAGATCGTCAAGAAGTAAATCATAACCTGGACCTGGCCGGGATCTTATCGAACGCTAACTCCAGGATCCTGGACGTACGCCCGGACGAGCCACAAGAACAACTCAATCTCCAGGACGCACGGGAACGCACGAGCGAACGCACGAGCGACCAGGAAGGCCAGGACGACTATATAGACAATTCGGACGAGGCCTCCTTTTAGTGCCTTCCCTTTTCTCCCCAATGACGCTGAGAGAATCTAGGCCCCGTCCGTTCGTGCGTGTGTGCGTCTGTGTAATAAATAGAGGATTAACGATTTGACCCCCCCCTTTCGTGCGTGGGGGGGGCGTATATACGTATAACTGTTGAACTAAAATTTTTTAATTTTTTTGAAATATGAAATATCCAATTAACCAAGAAAGAGAATTAATGACCGCAGTTTGGTCACTTAACATCAAAGATGATCCATTAAACTTTGTTAAATTTGTCTTCCCCTGGGGTGAAAAAGATACCCCCCTCGAACATTTTACTGGTCCTCGTAAGTGGCAGGAAAAAATTTTGCGAGATATTGCAAACCATATTAGAAAAAACGAAGCCATTGATTTACCAGAGATGTTTAGATTGGCAGTTGGTTCAGGCCGGGGCATTGGAAAGTCTGCATTAGTCTCTTGGATTATTTTATGGATGCTTTCTACCAGGTTAGGAGCAACCATTATTGTTACAGCTAACACAGAACAGCAGCTTAGAACTAGAACATGGGCAGAATTAGGTAAATGGCTAACTTTATCCATAAATTCTCACTGGTTTAACAAGACTGCTACCGCAATAAAACCAGCACAATGGTTCGAAAATGCACTCGTTGAGGACCTAAAAATCGATACTGGTTACTATTACGCACAAGCACAGCTATGGAGCGAAGAAAACCCGGATGCGTTCGCTGGTATTCACTCATCATACGGAGTTTGTTTAATTATGGACGAGGCTTCCGGTATACCAGCACCCATATATTCCGTATCCGAAGGATTCTTTTCCGAACCAACGAAAAATCGATTTTGGTTCACCTTCTCTAACCCACGCAGGAACTCAGGACCTTTCTACGACTCTTTTCACTCTAAACGCAAGTTCTGGAAAACCGAACAAATAGACTCCCGCACGGTCGAGGGCACGGACAAAGAACTATTCCAACGCATGATCGAACAATATGGCGAAGATTCTACTGTTGCCAGGGTAGAAGTTATGGGCGAATTTCCGTCCGCAGACGATGATACTGTCATACCTATGGAACTTGTCCGTACAGCCATGGGCAGAGATGTGTCTCTCACCGCATCTGAGCCTATTTTATGGGGATTAGATGTTGCAAGGTTTGGTGGTGATAATTCTGCTCTGTGCGTACGCCAGGGAAATACTGTTTTTGAAATCATTACTTTTCCGTCTATGGATTTAATGCAATTGTGCGGAGCGGTAAAAAATAGATTTGACGATGCTACTGTGATGGAGCAACCGCAAGAAATATTAATCGATGTCATTGGTTTAGGATCCGGAGTGGTTGATCGTTTGCGTGAGCAAAACCTTCCCGTGCGTGGCGTAAATGTTGCCGAAGCACCGAGTACCAAAAAAAATTATTTGAACCTTCGTGCGGAACTTTGGTTTGCAGTTAAAGACTGGTTGGCCCAAAGAGATTGTCGTTTACCAGAGGATGATGAATTAGCATCTGAACTTGCATCACCGCAATACAAATATACTTCTAGCGGAAAAATAAAAATTGAATCGAAAGATGAAATGCGAAAGCGTGGTATAAAATCTCCGGACAAAGCAGATGCACTTGCATTGACCATGGCAAGTTCTGCCGCAAGTTTTAGTGGAAGCGAGAGTTATTTCGGTTATAATTTCAAAAAACCTTTAAAATCTCGAATCATACGAGTGGGATAGTTTTACATGGCAAAAGATTACGAAGACAAAATAGAAGATATGCTTGAGAAAGAAGAGATGGAATCTTCTGAAGTAGAAGTCGAAGTTAATGAAGAAGTTGATATGGAACACCTTGCTGGTGTTATCAAATCCGAGATGGATGATGCAAAAGATTTCATTCATCAAGTCGGTGCAGAACGAGCAGAATCAACTGAGTATTATCTTGGTGAACAACCACAAGCACAATCTAGTATGCAGTCTGAATTTGTTTCAACTGATGTTAGAGACACTGTACTTTTTATGTTGCCATCTATCATGCGTACATTCTTTGGTACCAAAAAGATTGTCGAATTTGTACCGCATGGCCCGGAAGATATTCCTGTTGCCGAGCAACAAACCAATTATGTTAATTACATCATTCAAGAAAAAAATCCTGGCTTCCAAGTTTTATATGATGCGTTTAAAGATGCCTTGGTTAGAAAGAGTGGTTTTGTTAAAGTTTTTTGGGATGATTCTATTACCTCAACAACGAGCGAATACACAGACTTAGATCCTATTTCATATCAAGCCTTAGTTCTTGATCCTAATGTAGAGATTGTTAAAGAATCTGTCACCATGGAAACCATTACACAAATGGATCCTTTAACTGGTGAAGAGGTCACACAAGAAATTCCTACTAAGTATGATCTCACTATTCGTAGAATTAAATCTAAAGATCAAGTGTGTATTGAATCAATACCACCAGAAGAAGTTTTAATTTCCAGGAACGCTAGAGATTTAGAATCTGCATCTTATGTTGCACATAGAATGATTAAATCTGTTTCTGATTTGGTTGCTATGGGTTATGACCAAGATGAGATTGAGCAATATGCAACACAAAGTTCAAGTGCGGTTGACCCAGAAGCCTATGATGAAATCGAGGCAAGAAATCCATTTGACAACATGGTATACCCGGATCGAAGTGATACCGGAGCAAAAGAAGTTTTATATGTAGAACATTATTTATTTTATGACTTCGATGGTGATGGCATCGATGAAAGAATTAGAGTTTGTACTGCGGGTGAAGGCGTAAATGTGCTGAATGTAGAACAATGGGATGATCTTCCTATTACTATGTTCTGCCCAGATCCTGAACCACATACTGCAATCGGTTCGTGTCCAGCAGATTATCTTAAGCCTATCCAGGCCGCAAAATCACAGATTATGCGAGATACTCTTGATTCATTAGGACACTCTATCTTTCCTCGTATGGCTGTCGTTGAAGGTCAAGTTAATATTGATGATGTTCTCAATACTGATATCGGACAACCTATTCGAGTTCGTGCCCCTGGGATGGTTCAACCCTTTACAGTACCCTTCGCTGGTAAAGAGGCTTTTCCTGTTCTTGGATACTTAGATGAGGCAAAAGAGAATAGGACTGGTGTGTCTAAAGCATCTGCCGGTTTAAATGCAGACGCCTTGCAATCAAGCACCAGTGCAGCAGTATCCGCTACCATGTCAGGAGCACAAGGCCGAATTGAAATTATTTGCAGACATTTTGCCGAAGGTGGAATGAAGCAAATGTTTAAAATCGTTAATAACTTAATTATCAAACATCAAAACGCACAAGATGTCTTTAGACTTGAAGGTCAATTTATTCCTGTTGATCCTAGATACTGGGAATCAGATAAAGACATGGTGGTCAATGTAGCTATCTCTAAATCTTCCGATCAAGAGAAGTTCGGCATATTGCAACAAATGGCACAAAAACAAGAGCAAATATTACAAACACTTGGACCACAAAATCCATTGGTATCTTTACAGCAATACTCTAATACGCTCACACGCATGATTGAACTTGCTGGATTTAAAGATGCTAATAGCTTTATTAACACTCAAGTACCACCTATGCCACCCGCACCACCGGAACCACAACAACCGGATGCGGCTACCATGTTGGCACAAGCAGAAGCTATGAAAGCACAGAACCAGGCACAAAAAGCTATCATTGATGCTGAGACTGATCGCATGAAAATTATCATGGATGATGACAGACAGCGTGATGAGACAGAAGCACAGATTAGACTAAAAGCAGCAGAATTAACCGCTAAATACGGAGCACAAGTCAACATAGCAGAAATCAATGCTATCATGGAGCGTGACCGAGAAAACATTAGGCAAACTGCAAAGGATCAAGCTCAAGGACTATTTACTGGCAATGGCAATCAAGTTATATAA
>Ga0255755_1001518_pt1 | contig 20546 bp, 15 predicted proteins | sample 011ome_18_FD_179955 | JGI IMG/M metagenome (GOLD analysis project Ga0255755, IMG submission 179955) | Coastal salt marsh microbial communities from the Groves Creek Marsh, Skidaway Island, Georgia - 011501BT metaG (version 2) | ecosystem: Environmental > Aquatic > Marine > Intertidal zone > Salt... | reverse complement strand
TTAGAGTTTGTGGAAGGAAGTATTTTGGTAATTCATAATGCTGCTTTTGATTTAGGCTTCCTTAATGCTGAGCTAAAAAGGGCTTCTTCGCAGTATCCAACTCTTGAAGAAATATGTGAAGTTGAAGATACCCTGTTGCTGGCAAGAAGCAAATTTCCTGGCCAACGAAACTCATTAGATGCCCTTGCCAATAGATTTGAGGTATCAGGATATGACAGAAGTTTTCATGGCGCCTTGCTTGATGCCAATATTCTAGCTGATGTATATATTCATTTAACTGGAGGCCAAAGCAAGTTCGAATTTATAACATCTAACACTAATTCAAATCTAAACAATCAATCAGGCGATTTAAATATTGATTTTAAGAAATTTCCGATTCCAAAAATTATGGTCTCTCAAGAAGAGATCTTGGCACATGATCAAAGAATTAAAGCAATTAACTCAACAAGAGAGCCATCATGACGAAAGTTACAAGATTTGCACCCAGTCCGACTGGAGCCTTGCATATTGGAGGTGTGAGAACTGCTTTATTTAATTATGTGTATGCAAAACAAAACAAAGGAAAGTTCCTTATAAGAATTGAAGATACAGATCTTGAAAGATCAACAAGAGAATTTGAAACAAATATACTGCAAGGCTTATCTGATCTAGGCATCAATCCTGATGAGCCCCCTGTAAGACAGTCTGAAAGGTCAGACTTATATCAAAAAGCTGTCAATCAAATTATAGAATCTGGTAATGCCTATTACTGCAATTGCAGCAAAGAAAGGTTAGATGAAATGAGAGCTGCACAGCAATCCAAAGGTCTCAAGCCTCAATATGATGGTAAATGCAGAAATTTAGCTCTTGAGGCTGATGCTTCAACTGTCTTAAGATTAAAAACACCTCAAGAAGGTGAGTTAATTTTTCATGATTTGGTTCGAGGGGAAGTTATTTTTAAGAATTCTGAGCTGGATGACTTAATTCTCCTCAGGAGCGATGGGACTCCAACCTATCATCTTTGCAATGTAATTGATGACTATGAGCAAAAAGTTACTACAGTGGTCAGAGGCGAGGATCATTTAAGTAACACTCCTCGTCAAATTCATATTCAAAATGCATTGGGCTATCCTTCTCTTGAATATGCACATCTACCTATGGTTCTAGGTCCAGACAAAAAAAGACTATCTAAGAGGAATGCTGTCACCAGCTTACAGGACTATTTTGATCAAGGGTATCTTGAGTCATCTATGATTAACATGCTTGCTCGCTTGGGTTGGTCTAAGGGAGATAAAGAAATTTTTTATATAGAGGATTTAATATCAGATTTTAGGATCCAAGAGGTTCAAAAGGCAGGAGCTATTTTTGATTCTGTTAAACTTGATTGGATTAATAACCATCATTTAGCAGCTCTATCTTTTGATGATTTTGAGAAAAGATTGATGCCATTTCTCAAGGTTGTTGGTATTGATTGCTCTCAAAAAAGTAATGGCAAAGATATCATCGCAGCCATGAGAAGTTCTCAGCCAACTCTCCTAGGCGTGGCAAAAGACCTTGTACCATATTTTTCTTCATTGAGCTCCTATGATGAAAAAGCTGCAAATAAATTTTTAAGAGGCTCAGAATCAGTCCTGGAATTTGTTCAAAGAAAGCTTAATGGCCTTGAGACTTGGAATGAAGAATCCATAGATAAAGTATTAAAAGATGCTCAAACTTCATTAAGTCTACCCACTCCTAAACTCAATCAACCAATAAGAATAGCAATGACAGGCTCCACTCAGTCACCATCACTAGGCCTCACTCTATCTTTATTTGATGTGGCTGAAGTGAATCACAGGATAAATGCAGCTTTAGAATACTTAGCCAATAACTCTAGCTAACACAAGCTGTGATTATGGCTTTGGGATGATTCGTTGATAGTTTTTCTAGGACTTCCAAAGACATTGCCTGTGTGATCCCATATTCAGAAATACCAATTATCTCACTTGGTTCGGTAAGAAGATTATCAGAAATTTTTTCTAAACCATCGTAAGCATCTAACAAATTTAAATTTTTATCATCCTCAAAAGGGTAAAAAATTTTCTTGTTAAATTTACTCATTGTTAATTGATTTGACTCTGTGAAAACATGATAGTTTTTTGGCACATCCATGAATTTACACTCATCATCTCGCAGAATATCACCAGCGCTTGAAGCCATTTCACTACCAACAATTTCCAAAGACTGAATTGATTGATATTGAAAAATACTGATTGAACCAAGCGATGCATACAGAGGATTGAGTTCTGAATTTACATAGTTTCTTTCATATTTCTCTAGTGTAAGAAGAGAGGAGGCTAATGGAGCATGCTTGTTTTCATAATAATCTCTAAAATCTACATCAGAGAGATTAGTCATTTTATGAATAAAGGCTATAGCTTTAATCAATTTGAATTGCTACCCCTGCATTAGGTCGCCTTAGATCTGCAAATCCTTCTTTGCCTTTTGAAGATATTAAAATGCTCTGTGTTGAACCCATGGTCTTGGATTCTTCCAACTCATGTCCATAGGATTGAAGAATCTTCAGAGTATCATTGCTAAAGCCTTTCTCTAACCTCAAATTTTTGTAAGGCCAATCTTTATGAAGTCTTGGTAGCATCGTTGCCTCGCCAAGATTCAAATTAAAGTCGATGACGCCAGTTACAACTCTAAGCACAGCAGCTGGGATCAAAGCGCCTCCAGGTGATCCAGTGATGAGTTTTAACTGATTATTTTTATCAAAGACTATAATTGGTGTCATGGTGCTCATGGGTCTCTTACCCGGTTCAAATTTATTGCCTATGCTTGCAGATCGACCTATGACCTCAGGATTTCCATGCTGATAAGCAAAATTATTCATTTGATTATCAAGAAGAATTCCAGTGCCAGGAATCGTAACACCTGAACCAAAAGAGTAACCTAGAGTGTAGGTATTAGATACAACATTACCATCTTTATCAATTATTGAGTAATGGGTTGTATTTTCACCTTCTTGAAATAATGAATCTGGGTTTAATCTTTCGGGAGGTGTAGCTTTTTCATAGTCAATTTTTTTAGCTAGAGAGCTTCCTCTTTCCTTTGAAATTATTTTCTCAATAGGTACATCGTAGAACTCAGGATCACCCATATATCTTGATCTGTCCATATGCCCGCGCTGCAATGCCTCCGCAAATAGATGCAAAAAACTTGCTGAGTTTGGACCCATTTCATCAGTTTCAAAATTTTCAAGAATATTTAATCCTTCAAGCAATACTGCAGCTCCACCGGCTGGAGGAGGGTGAGCTAGGACTTTATGATTTCTATAGGTTGTTTCAATAGGTTCTGCGAATCTAGGCTTGTAACCCTCAAGGTCTTCCTTTGAAATATAGCCTCCATTTTGTTGCATGGCTTTGACAATTTTTTTTGCAATCGAGCCTTTGTAAAAAGCATCTTCACCCTTTCTAGCTATTTCACCAAAAGTCCATGCTAAATCAGGTCGCTTCATCAAAGTATGCTCTGTAACTGGGCTTTCATTTTGCAAGTAGATTTTTTTAGATTCTTCATCAAGACTTATTTGATGAGCACTTCCTATTGCTTGATTTAGATCATAGCTAACTCGTATTCCCTTTGATGCTTGCAAAATAACAGGCTGCAATATTTTTTTTAACGGCAATTTTCCATAGCGATCATGTGTTTGCAATAACCCAGCCACCGTTCCAGGAACTCCGGATGCTTTGTAACCATATCTCCTTTGATCATAATTATCTTTTAAAAAGAGGAAGTCATCCTCTGAAATATTTTGGGGCGCAGAGCTCCTAAAATCTACGGCTATTGTTTTTTGCTCATCACTTAAATAGACAAGCATAAAGCCTCCGCCTCCAATATTGCCTGCCCTAGGAAGAGTGATTGCTAAAGAAAAACCAACTGCTACCGCTGCATCGACTGCATTACCACCCATATTTAAAATCTTAACTCCCAAGTCCGAGGAAGCTTGATTTTGTGAAACTACCATGCCTGCAGTTCCAATGGTTGGATGAAAAGGTGAGGGGTAATCAATGTATCTAACTTGTCCTAGGGCATTGAAAGAGATAAATAACAATGAGAAAAGAATATGTCTTAGATTCATAATTTTTTAAAATATCAACGGAGCTAAATAAAATGCAAAGATGGTAACTAGAAAAACCCCAATAATGTTTAAAGCAAACCCTGCCTTTATCATGTCCGGGATGGTGAGTTTTCCTGAGCCAAAAACAATTGCATTAGGTGGTGTTGCTACCGGGAGCATAAATGCACAACTTGCAGCTAAAACAACTGGGATTGTTAATGCCACTGGCGCTATACCAAGCGCAACCGCAACTGCGCCAACCACAGGTAAGAATGTTGAGGTAGTTGCAACGTTTGATGTGATTTCAGTTAAAAATATAATTAAAGTTGCCACAGCCAGTATGAGAACAATGGGCGGAACATTTCCCAGAATTGTTAAGCCTTGTCCAATCCAATCACCCAGACCTGATGATCCAATAGATGAAGCCAAGGATAAACCACCTCCAAATAAGACCAGCAATCCCCATGGAAGTTTATTGGCTTGTTCCCATGTTAATAAATCAGTTTTGTTATTTTCTGAGGGTATAAAAAAGAAGCTAAGGGCGGCTAATATTGCTATTCCGGCATCAGTTAAGCCTGAAAAAGGATAAAAATTATCAAGCAGCGTTCTGAACATCCAGGCACTAGCAGCAAGAGAGAAAATAATTAAAACTTTTTTTTCATCTCTGCCAAGTTGCCCAAGATCATCTAACATATTTTGCAACTTAAGCTTGGTTTCAATATTTGCAACAAAATTAACTGGGTAAACAATTTTTGTTATTGCATACCATGAGGCAGCAAGCATCAAGAATGCTAAAGGCACTCCAAGTTTCATCCAATCAACAAAAGAAATCTCAATCCCATATGTTTCTTGAATAAATCCAACAAAAATAATATTAGGCGCTGTGCCAACTAGAGTAGACATGCCTCCAATGGAAGCAGCATAAGCAATTCCAAGCAGCAGTGAGGTTTCAAAACACTTTCTTTCTTTTGCAGAAAAATCAGGAATGGTTTCAGCAACGCTTGCACATACAGCTAAACCAATTGGAAGCAGCATCAATGTGGTTGATGTATTCATCACCCACATGCTTATAGATGCAGAGACGAGCATAAATCCCCCCACCAGTTTTGCTCCACTATTCCCAACAGCGATTAACATTTTTAAGGCCAGTCTTTTATGCAAACCAGAGGATTCAATTCCCAAAGCTAAAATAAAACCTCCCATAAATAAGTAGATGTTTGGATTTGCATACGGCAGGGCAGCAGTTTTAAAGTCTGTGACTTGTAACAGTGGAAATAGAGCTAGCGGCAATAGCGCGGTGACCGCTACAGGCACTGCTTCTGTAGCCCACCAAATTGCCATGAGGAGGGTAACACCAGCAACCAACCAACCAATGGGTGATAATGATTCGGGGTTTGGGCTTAATACAACAGCAAAGAAAGCAGCTAACCCAATCCAAAAACCTCTTTTTTTATAAGCTTGCATTACTTAAGTCTGGCATAAAACATTTCAGCAGCGTAGGGAACCATTTGCTCGGTATTACTATGACCTTTAGTAGTGGGAACTTCAACCATGCCCCATTTAAAAAATTGATCTAACTCTTTAGATTTGTTTATTGCAGATCTAAAAAAGTTTCTTCCTCTAGCTAATCGATGAGGTCCTTGCAGGGTAATGGTCTCCCAATTTTCTTTCACGTAGGCTGAATTAGGTTTTGTAGAGGTATCTGCTCTTCCTAACATAAGAAGAAAATATCTGCTAAATGCTTTTTTAAGTTGCTGATCATCGATATTTGAATTTGTTAACCCAAAAGGCCACTCTTGATCTGTCATCGATAGGTACCATCCTAAGTTAGCAGCTATTGCTAAAGTATGACTTGCTTCTGGGTGATTAAGAACATAGCGATGAACAAAGTGAGCACCTGCACCATGGCCATAGATACCCCAATTTGAAGATCGAATTTTAAATTTTGAAATTGCAGTTTGCACAAGAGGCTCTATATGTTCATATATTGAATTATTTGTAGGCTGATTTGACTCATTGAAAACATTTCCATAATTAAAGCCATACACCCCAGGAAATTTTTCTTCAGAAAACTCTGGCACAATGATTGCTAAATTTAAATCATTGGCTTTTTGTGCCCATTGATTTCTATATTCTTCTCCATTTCTTTTTCTGCCATGCATGACCACAACCAATCTGGTTTTTTTATTGATTAATTTTGGAAGAGAGTAAAAAACTTTGATGTTTGTATTATCATTTAATTCAAAATCAAAACTTCCAAGACCTTGAGCATTCAATATTGCAAATGGAAAAAAAAGAAAAAAATAAATAAAAAAATTCTTCATAAATAAAAAGAGGAGCTAAATGCTCCTCTTTATATTACAGGATTTATTAGAAATTTAGTGTAAGGTCAATGTAATAATTTTTCCCCAAATCACTGTGAACATCTGAGAAATAACCATTATATCCATCAGCAATTGGAGCTCTCTCATTATCAAGATTTTTTACAGCAAATTTAATTCTGCCTTTTGCATCTCTCCAATTAAATCTGTAGTAAACAGATGCATCAGTGGTAGTCATTGAGGGAACAACATATTTAGTTCCGTCTGCCAATCTCATGCCTGCATCAGTGAAACTTCCAATTTTAAGTGTTTTGATGGTCGCACCATATTTTCCATAGGACCAATTTAGCTTTATAGATTCTTTTTCTGTAAAAAAGCCATCTCCATTCTCAGTTAAATCACCATAGCCTTCTAATGAGATATATGGTGGTAATTCACCAGAATCAATCGCTGCTTGGAGTTGATTAAATTGACCAGTTGGAACCTGATTGAATTCAGTTGTCTCAGAATTTGAATAAGTGAATCTGAAGTCACCCATTGATGACTCAATATCATAATAAACAACAAGATCTCTGCCTTCAATTGTTCTGGTTGCAAGGTTTAGATATTCGTCGGCCACAACATCTGTTCTGCCAACTGGGCATAAGCCTACATTAGCAAAGTATTGTGCCTCTTGCTCATCTATATTCGAAGTATCATCTCTTAAAACTTGGGGTATTCCAGTGCATCCATCAGAGCTTCTAAGCCTAGCTAATAAATCAGCAACACCTTGGTTATTCCTTCCAAACAATCCAATGGTATTTTCTTTTTCAATTTCCCACACATCAAAGGTTAGGGTTAGCCCTTCAATGGATTTGGGTTGAAGAACAAAACCATAAGAGGAGTTTGTTGATTCTTCTGGTTTAAGTCCTGAGGCACCTTCTGCATACCTAATAACACTGAAGTCATAGTCACCAATGGTTCCAGATTTTGGTAAGTTATTTTCAAAAGCAACATATTTCATTACTGCATCAACTCTAGTTCCAGTTCTTGCAACCCTTTCTTGGTTGACTTGAACAAGGTTAGGCGGTCTAAATGAAGTTGATTGAGAAGCCCTTAAAAGCATCCAGTCTGTAACATCCCAGCCAAGAGCTAGTTTGTAGACAGTTGCAGAATCTGAGTCTGAGAAGTCTTCATGTCTGCCAGCTACCTGCGCATTGATGCTCTCTGTTAAAGGTAATTGGAACTCAACAAAAAGCGATTTGACAGTCTTATCTCCTTGAACATCTTCAGTTGCCGACGACCCCATAATGGCTGATCTATAAGGGTGAGTATTAGTGGGTGAGGAGGTAGAAAAGATAACTGTTCCATCTAAGAGCGGATCTCGATTATCCTCATATTCCTCTTTTCTCCATTCAAGACCAACCACGGCTCCAACATCTCCAGCAGGAAGCGTTGCAATGCTGGGATTGCTCATTTTAAAATCCCAAGATCTTAAAGTTGAAGTATCTTTTCGATACACATCCACTAATATCCTGTCTATGTTATTGGTTTCATTGTTGGGATCAAAAATGTTAAAAGCGGCTGGGGTAGTGTCCGCCAACGCAGCTTTAAGAGCAGGGTAGCTAATTCTACCGCTGGTGACATCATTGGTGTTTGATTCAGAATCAATAAAAGCAGATTCCCAATCCCAACCAGATTCAAAGCTTCCTCTCAATCCAACCAAGAACCGGTAGTCTTCTTTTTTAACATTTAAGCTGCGGCCTTGGTGGAAGGGTCTCCAACCATCTATTCGAACAGATTTAGTGTTTGTATTAAATCCTGGTACTTGAGAGAACCAATAATAATTTGCAGGAATATTACCAGTGATTCCAGCCGTATAGCCACCTTGTTCATTGGTTCGGTTAGTTTCAGAACCATACGCACCAATTTCTGCAAACATTTCCATGCCGTTGTCCATTTCATGATTTACAAATATAAAAAGATTTTTTCTTTCTAATTCAGATCGATAGTTTCTAAGTGCTTGAGGAGCATAGTAGTAGTTTGTATCTACTGCCATACAAGAACCAAACCCAGTTTCTACAGATGTTGATTTTTGACATTCAGGTCTGTTGAGCGGAAACAGTTGCGTTTCCCCAGCACTATCAGTAAAGCTTCTTCTTCCGGAAATATCCAATTGAGCCATACCATAGGTATAAAGGTTTCTTAAGTCAGTTATACCTCTCCAAGGGGAGTCAGCCGGAAGAAGCTCTCTATAATCTCCAATAACCCATTTTGGATCTTCGTTCATCTTGATAGGATCTCTGTCCCGATAATTGAAGTAGGTAGATACATTAGTTTTGCCACCATTAAATGTGATCCCAAATTTCATGTTTAAATCATGATCTTCAGCTGCAGCTAAATGATATTCAGACCTCTTAACTTGTAATTGAAATCCCTCATAATCATCATCTAAAACATTGTTTATAACTCCAGCAACAGCATCTGCTCCATAAATAGCCGAAGCACCATCTTTCAGAACTTCTACTCTGTCTAGAGCATTAACAGGAATACCATTAGTATTTGCAGTCATGGTGGGAACAAAATCTCCACCAATGAATTCAGTTTGATAGCCAGCATTATTAACCATCCTTCTCCCATTCAAAAGTGAGAGGGTATTTCCTACTCCCATGTTTCTGAGGTTATAAGCACCGGTATCACCCCTAGCTGCATTCACTCCACCAGAAGTTTGCTCGCCCTCGTTGAAGTAGTTCATACCTTGCTCAACTAAATTATTAACCAGATCCTCTCCATCACTGATTCCGAGAATATCAATATCATCAGATGTAAGTACAGATACTGGAAGGGCGCCAGTAATTTTTGCGCCTTTAATTTGTGACCCAACAACAACCACTTCCTCGACATTGTTAAGCTGTGCGGCGTCTTCCTGAGCAATTGCAAAAAAAGAAAGTGAAAGACCTATTAGGCCAAAAGCATATTTAAAATAATTTGATTTCATAATTTCCCCCAAAAAAATTTTAAAATCTAAAAATTAATAATACTATATATTTTTTTACAAAGATAAAAAAAATAAAAGAGCTGATTGATTGCTAATTTCTATAATCTAAAGGAGGCTCTCTTTCCCCCAATAAGGGATAGTATTCAAAGTCATCACCTACTTTTTCTTGGTATTCTTTTTTTGCTAGATCAAGAATTTCAGGATCCTTAAAAAGGTCTTGAGCTGTATCAGCTAAAACTTGAGCTGCTAACTTGGTTCCTTTTAAACCAATGCTTGTTCCTCCAGCAGCAACTCCTTGCCAGGAGTGGCCTGCGGTTCCTGGAACCCAGGTAGCAGTTCTTAAGCCTGCCTGAGGCACAACCCAACTAACATCCCCCACATCTGTAGAGCCATAAGTGTGACTGGTTGCATAAGGCCTAACCTTTTCTTGGTCACCGATGACGTTGCTTGGAGAAACCATGGTTTTATATATTTGTTCTGCGTATTCATTTTCTTTGTTTGAGTACTTAATTCCTCCGCGTGAAACAAGATTTTTATGCATGATTTTTTGAAGTGTTTGATTGGGAAGCTTGGAGTAATTGCCATGCATCACTTCGTGAGTAACTGTTGTTTCAGTACCAATGGCCGCTCCCTTAGAAGCTTTAACCACCCAATTAAAAATTTCATTAACTTTCTCTCTTTTGGGATGCCTAACATAATAATAAACCTCAGCCACGTCTGGGATTACATTTGGAGCTAGGCCACCTTTGGTAATAACGTAATGAATTCGTGATTCTTGCGGTATGTGTTCCCTCATCATATTGACCATCATATTCATGGCCTCAACTCCATCCAGGGCAGATCTGCCTTTGTGAGGTGAGCCAGCAGCGTGCGCTGAAATTCCAGAAAATCTAAATTTTGCTGACTTATTTGCATTGGATGATTCGGCATTTGCAGCATTGGAGCTGCTTGGATGCCAGTGTAAAACTGAGTCTACATCATCGAATAATCCGGCTCTTACCATATAGACTTTTCCTGAGCCTCCTTCTTCTGCTGGGGTGCCATAAAATCTGATAGTTCCTTTGGTACCAGTTTTTACCAACCACTCCTTGATGGTTACTGCAGCCCATGCGGATGCCGCACCAAACATATGGTGCCCGCATGCATGACCAGCTATCACATCATCTCTTGGTTCCTTGAAAGGGGAGGCTGTTTGCATCAATCCCGGTAAGGCATCATATTCACCTAAAATTCCAATCACAGGCCCTCCATTGGAGAACTCAGCAATAAAGGCAGTTGGGATATCAGCAACACCAGATTGAATGGTGAAACCATTTGCCTTCAATTCATCTTTAAGCAGCTTAGCACTCTTGTATTCTTGATAACCCACTTCTGCCCAATTCCATATTTTCATGGCAGCATTTTCAAATGTTTCTTGGTGTTTATTAAGACTCGAATTCAGACTTGAATCTGCCTCAATTGAAATAGCAGTAATTAATCCAATGATACAAAACGATTGTTTGAGTAGTTTATTTTTTTTCCCACGCATTCTTCTTCCTCCACTTGTTTAATAATTTCACTGTTGGTGGATGTTAATACCAATCTATGGCTTTGTGAATCCTCGGCATAAAAAACAGCTTTTAATGGTTGATTTTTTTCATAAAGAGTTGTGCAGCCAATCACTTTACCTTCACCGCTAGCAAGAGTAGACATAGGGACCGGCAGCTCTAACTTTTCTGCTTCTTTGGTTACATCCTTAGATACAAAGTTCATCGCAGGATTTTTACCCCATATGGCCAACGCTTGTTTGGTCATCATGCCTGAAACACCAGTGATTAAAGCTACTTCAGAGTTATTCTCTCTTATTTTCATCAGCCCTTGAGCTGTGGCATGCAACATATAATTGTTTAAAGGTCCACCAGCAAACGGCATTCCACCGGTGATTGTTTTATCAATATTGTCCGGAATGCTTAATGCCTTGGCAAACAATTGAACAGCAATAGGAAAGCAGCTATAAAGTTCATAAAAAGTAGGCTTGATATTATTTTTTGCAGCCTCATCTAATAAATAATCTGTGGCAAGCTTTAATCCAATTGGGGCTGTAAGATCCGGTCTTTGGATCACACCAATCATGTGGTTTGTTTCGCTTGATATTAAGGGGTAGACTCTTTTATCAGCTGGAATTTTTAACTTATCTGCAATCTCATCGCTGGTTAGAATTAGGGCAGAGGCTTGATTAACATTCCAACTTGAGTTGTGCAGTTTGTTGTATGGATAGGCAATCCTTTGATTTTTACTTGAAGGTGTTTTAATTTCCTCGGCAGTAAAAATTTTATGATTCCATGCGTGAGGATTTTTCGAAGCAATTTGAGAAAATCTTTCGTAGTAGTTTCCAAGAAAGTCTTCATGTTCTCTCAGGCTTTTTTTATCTTTGTATCGCATTGCGCTTTCAATAATTGCATAGTAGCCAACCGCCATCATTCCAAGAGCATCAATTTCTTCGGCCACATACAAGTCTTCTTTTGCTTTGACATAATGATCTGGATTTTCAGTTAAGCTCATTTCCTCATAGGTCAGACCTTCTTTGAGAGCTTGGATCATTTTGTGTCTTGCTTCACCGCCTACAATTAAGCTGGCTCTAATCTCACCATCAATAATTTTTTTGCAAGCAGCATTAATTAGACTTTGTTGCAAGATCCCAATTTTAGCTATGCTTGTCGTGGGCTTGCTAAAACCATGCTTTTCAGCAATCCATTTTCCTGGATTTCGGTAATCCCAAAAACCCTTAGGTATCTGTATTTCATCGATGTAATTTTTGATTTCTGGCGCGTTTGTGTCGTCTATGGCTTTCAGTGAGGCTTGTTCCATTAAAATTAATGCCTCATCAAGCTGCTCGAATGAGCCCTTTTGCTGTAAAGAGCCTATGCCAACGAGAACAGGTCTATTTTTCATTGTTAACTGCTCCAGATAACTCTGGATATATTCTTAGGAAAGATCGCAACAGTTTCAAGATATTAAATTTTGATGTTGAGGTTGAAGGCCGAGATGGCAGAGTGATTTTCATAACTTTAATATATCAAATTATTCACTCTGCAGATATTGGTGATATATAATTCATATTTTTTGGGGCTATAGCTCAGCTGGGAGAGCGCTTGCGTGGCACGCAAGAGGTCGGCGGTTCGATCCCGCCTAGCTCCACCATTATTTAATTTTTGATAACCCCAAACGTTTTTCGACGTAGTCGATGATCAAAGATGCAACATTGATATTGTTTACCGTCTCAATCCCTTGCAGCCCAGGTGAACTATTGACCTCTAAAACCTTTGGCCCCTCATTAGATCTCAAAAGATCGACGCCTGCTATGTTTAATCCCATAGCTTTAGCTGCTTGTTTAGCAATCTTTCTTTCATCTTGTGTAATTTTAACTTTACTAGCTTTTCCTCCAGCATGAAGATTGGATCTAAAGTCATCATCAGAGGCTGATCGCATCATGCTTGCAACAACTTTTCCGCCAATAACAAATAGCCTGATATCTGATCCATTTGAGTCCTTGATAAAGTCTTGCACTATAAATGGAGCATTAAGCTTTTGAAATGCACTGATTACACTGGAAGCTGCTTTCTTTGTTTCTGCCAAGATAACTCCCTTGCCCTGAGAGCTTTCTAGCAATTTTACAACCAGAGGAGCTCCTGTGGTTAAGTCGATAATATTATTGGTATCCCGAGGTGAGTTTGCAAAAGCTGTGTCTGGCATGGGGATTCTATTTATTGCCAAGGCTTGATGAGCAGCCAGCTTATCCCTCGAGGTACCGATTGATGAGGAGGAGTTCAAGCAGAATGTTCCCATCGCTTCAAATTGCCTAACGACCGCCATTCCATACTTGGTTATGGAGGGCCCAATTCTAGGGATAATAACATCATAATGTGGGAGCACTTTTCCATCATAATGAACTTCAGGGTTATCTGATTCAATATTTAGGTAACATCTTTTTGTATTTAATATTTCACAATAATGGTCATTTTTTTCTGCTGCTTCAATAATTTTTAAGTTGGAGTAATTATTTGGTTCTAGGCTCAAGATGCCAATTCTTAGCGATCTCCTGTAGCTAGTATTTTTAACTTTCTTGTATAAGTCATAGCTCAATTGAGCTTGTATAAAACTTTTATCAGCAGAAATTTGAAATCCATCAAGAGCATTTCTGCCAATGATCATTTTATATTTCATGTTTTCTCTATTGGTTAGAGTAATGGGAATTTTTTTCTTAATTTCGCCAATAACTATTTCTGTTTCAATAACATATCTAAGTTCAGAAATCCCATTTGATGAGGTCACATTTCTTTGATCAATTATCTTTGCGGAACAGAATACAGAAAACCTTTCATCTGTGTTAATTGGATTGATTCCAAATCTAACCATTTGATTATTTTTCTTACCAAATGTTTGAATATTAAAAGCATGCAATGCAGATGTATCAGCTCCTGTATCGGTTTTTGCTATTAAGGCGGGTAGATTAAGCTCTGGCAAACTAACCCATTCTTCCCAGCCAACATAATTATTAGTCTTCATGCGAAATTTATATACCAAATTTTGATATTTACAACTTTTTATTAATAAATTAACTTTTTAAAATGACTCAATTTTTTCTTCAAGCTCATATCTTATGTGTGAGCAAAATTATTTTTTGTTAGTTTCTGGGTGTTTAAATAGATTAAACACAACCTTTCATTTTAAAAAAAATATAAAATCTGTGGTAGATTAGCGTCATGAAAATTGGTGTCCCAGCAGAGGTAAAAAATAATGAAAACAGAGTTGGTCTAACTCCTGATTCTGTTCGAGCATTGGTTGATTCAGGCCATCAAGTTTTTATTCAATCTGATGCTGGTAAGGCCATAGGGTTTAGTGATGATCTTTATGAGTTATCCGGTGCAACAATTCTCCAAGCGCCCTCGGATATTTACAGTTCTTCTGAGCTAATTATTAAAGTTAAAGAGCCAATAGAGCAAGAGTTTGAATTTCTCAGAGAGGATTTAACATTATTTACTTATTTGCACCTAGCAGGTGATCCCGCGAGCGCTAAAAAAATTTTAGACACAGGAGTAACTGGTATTGCCTATGAAACCGTGACTGCGGATGATCATTCGCTCCCTTTGTTGGCCCCAATGAGCGCAATTGCAGGACAGTTAAGCATTTTGGTTGGAAGCTATCACCTCCTCAAGCCTAATCAAGGACGTGGTACCCTGATAAGTAATCTTGACCCAAGAGTAGTCACAGTAATAGGGGCAGGAGTTGCTGGAAGAGAGGCAATTGCCAAAGCTAGAGCAAATGGTGCCAATGTGAAGGTCATTGATCTAAGCCAATCCAAGCTTGATGAGTTAAAAATAGAGTTTGGTAATGAAGATATGGAATATGTACTCTCAACACCCGAATCAATTAGAAAATATGCAGCTCAATCTGATTTAGTTATCGGCTCTGTCTACGTGGTTGGCAAAGAGGCACCCAAAGTGCTTTCGAAAGATGTACTAGCTGATATGACTGAAGGCAGCGTATTGGTTGATATATCAATTGATCAAGGGGGTTGCTTTGAGACCAGCAAACCAACGACTCATGACAATCCAACTTTTGTTGAAAGTGGGGTCTTGCATTATTGTGTAACCAACATGCCTGGAGCAGTCCCTTTAACTGCATCCAATGCTCTCAATCAAGCAACCCTACCTTTTATTTTAGACTTGGCAAATAAAGGTGTAAAAAACGCACTAAATGAGAACACTCATCTGATGAATGGTCTTAATATTCAACATGGAAGAATCATTCATCCGGCAATCAAAGAAGCTTTATCAAAGTTGGCTTAAAGATTGAGCACAGCTTTTCTTGCCTCACCTATAGCACCATGTATGTAGCCAATTGATGCGCAGTCACCAATGTTTGTATGCGTAATATTCATTTCAGTTAGCATCTCTGAGAGGCTCAAGTTTTGATTTGCTCCTAGAGCAATAATGACTTGATCCATCCTCAAAGTTTTATCTTTCTTTTCATGGTGAATGAGAACCTCTTGACCACAGATTTCTTTAATATCAACGTTGGTTAAAAGATCAACACCGTGCTCTTTTAATAAATGTACTACCCTTGAGCGTCTGACAATGCTTAAGTTAGGACCCAACGAGCCTGTTGGTTCTAAGACTTTTACTTTTCTACCTCTTTCTACTAAAAACTCAGCTAACTCCAACCCAACCAAATCTCCACCAATAATAATAATATTATTTGAGAGAGGCATCCAAAGTTTGCTCAGAAATCTTAGCGCACCAATATTTCTTAATAATTGTGAGGCCCTGCCAATTTTTAAAACTATTTGTTGAAAAACTGAAAGTTTATTTATCGCATTAATATCAGAGCCAAACAATAGACCTCTTAACTCCTCGCCATCAAATACATTTTTACTGTCTTTGCCTTTAATAAATGGCGCGTCTCTGTTTGCTCCAATCGCAACCATGACATGATCAGGATTAAAATTTTTAATATTATCCGGTGTGCCCAAGGTATTCATTTTTATTTGAACGCCAAGCTCAGAGAGTGAATTTCTTAAGTAATTGATTAGATGCCCATTTGGTTCATATGCTAAAGCTGCAACTCTTACAGTGCCGCCAATATCTTTATCTTTCTCCCAAATTTCAACATCATGACCTTGCATGGCAAGCAATCTTGCTGCCTCCATACCGCTTGGACCAGCTCCAATGACCAAGATTTTCTTTTGATCGGCTGTTGAGCAGATAATATTTTCATTCCGATGCTCATTACCAAGCTGTGAATTCACCGCACACATCATGGGTTTGTTGATAAAAATTTGACTGACGCAAATGTAACAATAAATACAAGGGCGGATTAGATGCTCTTGTCCTGAAATAATTTTGTTCGGTAATTCAGGGTCAGCCAATAACTTTCTTCCCATTGCAAAAAAATCAAATTCTTTATTTTTTAATCCATTTTCTGCCACATCAATTTCAATTCGGCCAACTGCTATAACTGGTATGGTCAGTTCTTTTTTAGCCATCCTGACAAATTTTAGGAATCCACCTGGTTCATGGACTAGGGGCGCTTCAGTGAAAGCAATCCCTTTACTGGTATTTCCATAGGCGCTTACATCAATGGCATCAGCGCCAGCTTTTTGAGCTAAGGATGCTGTAATTAAAAAATCATCTGGCGTAATTCCATCATCGATACGATACTCATTCGCATCTAATCGAACCAGTATTGGAAAATCTGATATTTGTTTTTTAATCTCAGAAATGATCTCCACAAGTAATTTTGCTCGTTTCTCAGGCGTCCCCCCATACTCATCTGTTCTCTTGTTTACAGCGGGAGAAAGGAAGCTTGAAATCAGATAGCCATGGCCTGCATGAATTTCAATAGCATCAAAATTTGCAGCTTTGGCTCGTTTTGCTGCTTCAACGAAGTGCTGTATCTCATCTTGGATCTCAAGAACGGATAATTCATGATAGCGAGGCCCTTTACCGTCAGGCCCACCTGCTTTGATAAAATTCATAATTTCATCTTGAGTTAGCAAACCAAACATATCGCTCGGATATGATTTTGGGATTGAGGGCACCGGGATGGATCTGCCCGCAATGACATCTTCTTGAGCAATCTTTCCGCTGTGATTAAGTTGAGCAGCTATTTTCGCTCCGTGCCGATGAATCCTCTCGGTAAGCAATTGGAGGGAGGGTATAAACTCATCTTTTGAAAAACCTATCATGTTTGGCATGGATGCTCCTGCAGGCCAACTAATGGCTGAAGTTTCCAAAATAATCAAGCCAACCCCGCCACGAGCTCTTGCTTCATAATATGCTGCAAGCTGTTCGGATGCATGGCCATCTTCTGAAGCAAAGTTTGAGCCCATGGCAGCCATCACCATCCTATTTTTTACCTCTAGATTTCCTATGAAGGAAGGAGATGCTAATAGAGGGTGTTTAATTTTTTGCTTCATTTAGTTAATTTTCATTAAGAAAAATTTCATTTATATTAAAGGAAAGAACAAACTTTAGGTAATTAGTATGAGTGATATTGATAGCAAAATTCAAGAAATCCTTGATAAAGAATCGATTAGAGATTTAGTGCATTTATATTGCCGAGCTGCTGATAGGCATGATCATGAATTAATGCGTGAGCTTTATCACGAAGATGCTTACGATGACCATGGATCCTTTTTTAAAGGCAAGGCCATGGAATTTATTGATATGCTTCCGGAGATTCAAAAGTCTATGGGTATTTTGCACCATAATGTTACCACTCATAATATTAAGCTAATGGGGGAGAAAGCAGAGGGAGAGACCTATATTATTGCTTTTCATCAAGTCTTGGCTGATTCTGGAAATTTTGATGTGCTAATAGGTGGAAGATATTTTGATGAGTACCAGAAGCGTGAGGGCGTTTGGAAGTTTTCAAGCAGAGCAGTCGATGCTGACTGGGCATATGTTAATGACCCAACAAAAGTAAACCTAAAACATCCAATGATTGAAGGTGCAAATATCGGAACATCAAATGCTGATGATCCATCATACAGATACCTCCATCAATTTCAGAGAGGAAAGAGGTCGTTAGATTAATTGTGTTAGTTCTCTAAAATGCTTTCTACAAAATACTTTATAGGTGTCATTACCGCCGATTTTAATTTGATCTCCATCCTTAACTACTTTTCCTTCTTCATCCAAGCGAACAACCATGATTGCCTTTCGACCACAATCACAGACTGTTTTTAATTCTATTAAATTGTCTGCTAATGCAAGTAATTCCGAGCTACCATCAAACAACTTGCCTTGAAAATCAGTTCTAATCCCATAGCACATGGCAGGAATATTTAACTCATCGCTTACCTGACAAATTTGCCTGACTTGAGCTTTTGAAAGAAACTGCACCTCATCAATTAAAATACAACTAATAGGTTTCTTAATGTTTTCTTGAGAAACGAAGTTAAAGAAATTGAAATCCGAGTCAACACAATGAGCCTTAGCAGTTAAGCCGATTCTAGAATGAATCTTTCCATCGCTGCTATCAGCATCAATTTTTGGGAGGAATAAGAGTGTCTCCATGCCTCTTTCATGATAGTTGTAGTTTGATTGCAGCAAAGCAGTTGACTTGCCTGCATTCATCGTGGAGTAAAAAAAATGTACTTTAGCCAAAGATCAGTTTTGTCTAGGTTCTGAATAAAATTGACTCACCCACTTACGGAATTTATTTATGGGTCCATCGCCATCGCATAGGATTGGATCAGCGACATAGCTTTTGTTATCCCAAATAGGCATGTCATCCAAAACTCCATTTGCTATCCCGTCAATGATTGCCATTCCTAGCTCATCTTCAATATCTTTTGAAACTCTCATTGACCATCTAAGAATTGAATGAGAATTATCCACTGGGCATGAAGCGTTAATCATAATAAATTCTCCACCACTTGGAGGCAGATTAACCATTTTTAGACCCACTGTTCCAAGGCCCCATGACTCCCTAGTAAAAGTTGTTGTGAACATCCCATGATCTTTAACTTTGTGTTCTTCTGAAACACTATCATTGCTTGGATCCATCAATGTTTCTGCAATTGTTTTTCTATATATTCCATCAGTAATTGCTTCTGTTTCAGGCAGGCTTGGGGATCCATGAACTTTAGGAAAATGGGCTTGATCAACATCATTCTCGGCAATTTCCTGTAAAACAGTGTTGATATTATATTCATAATGATGCACTTTCCCCCACTTTTCATCGTCACCATTAAAGCCCTCTATCGCAGGAACTTCCCAGGCTGGCTCTTCCTTGTGTAGGTGATGCCATGCCCAAATAAATCCATTGACCTCAACCACAGGGTAATTAAAGATTTTAGTTTCCTTCGCTTTTGGGGGGAAATTTTTGGCATAAGGGATTTCTGCGCAGGTTCCATCAACATTCCATCTCCACGCGTGAAATGGACATTCAATGGTTTCACCTTTCACACAACCACCTTCGCCCAAATGAGCTCCTAAGTGAGGGCAAAATGCATCCAATACAGTAGGTGTACCGTTTTCAGTTCTAAAGGCAACCACCTCTTTTTCACAGAATTTCAGAGATAGAACCTCTCCAGTTTTTAATTCATGACTTCTAGTTATACAGAACCATCCGTTTGGCATTGGAAATGGAAATTCTTGTTTTGGCATTTTTGCTTCCTTGTTGAATGAAATGACTTCAATGAATTATATTGTCAAAAAGCCATTCAATAAAATAGATAACGATCATGATTTCATTATTAATTACCTGAATCAACATATTTTTTTAAAAATGCATCATATTTAATTACGAGTTATATTATTGTTAAATGTATTTTAGAAACTGTATGATGAAAAAAACAGAGGGATAGAAATTATGTCACAACTTAGATTTGTTAAAACGCCTGAGCAGTTAGTAGAGGCTGCTGAGAATAACTTAGAGTTTTTTGATGCAAACATGCATGCTATTAAAGCTTGGTATAAGACTGAACCAGGACTTATCGAGCAATTGATTCCGGCTCCATTAGAGCCACATGCAGATCCAATGGTAAGAATTGTTATTTCTCGCGTATTTGTTGATTTAAATGGTGGCATGGATTTTGGTGCTGCTACCTTTGGTGTGAATTGCATGTACAAAGGCAAAGAAGGAATCTACGAAATTACCATGCCTATGGAAACAGAGGGAGTGGTTGTTGGTGGAAGAGAGACATATGGCGAACCAAAGAAAATAGCGGATGTAACAGCATCCAAAGACGGAGATGAGTGTGTAGCAACGGTCACTAGGCATGGAATTACTTATCTTGAGCTTAGAGGTAAGACTGCTGAATCTTTAGAAACCTCATCATTCACCGATGATGTATATTGCTTCAAGGTATTTCCTTCATGCGAGCAACATAAAGCGGTTGATCAAAATCCTTTATTGGTGAAGATCAATATGCATAGAACTCAATCTGTCCACATAAAACTTGATGGCGAGATCATACTTAGGGAATCACCTGTAGATCCGGTTGTTGACCTTCCAGTCAAAGAAATGGTTTCTTTGGTTTGGGAAGAAGGTACTTCCTCTTCTAATGCATCTGTCATGGAAGAAGTGGATGCCATGTCATATGTACCCTTTATGCATTCAAGATACGATTCTGTATAAGGATTCATCATGAAAGATTTTAATGGCAAGTTAGCAGTTG
>Ga0255755_1001514_pt1 | contig 20575 bp, 18 predicted proteins | sample 011ome_18_FD_179955 | JGI IMG/M metagenome (GOLD analysis project Ga0255755, IMG submission 179955) | Coastal salt marsh microbial communities from the Groves Creek Marsh, Skidaway Island, Georgia - 011501BT metaG (version 2) | ecosystem: Environmental > Aquatic > Marine > Intertidal zone > Salt... | reverse complement strand
ACGGCGGAGGTGGCGGCGGCGGCGGCGGCTACGGTGGAGGTCCGGGCGGCTATTAATTAATATTACGAATTATACATTTTTAGAAAACAGAGACATTGACAGATACTACTTTAAAAACATTTACGAAACAGATGAGTTATACAACAATAACAGATGGGTAACAGAGATTTTTAAAGTCAGCATGAAAACAACGGTTTAGCTAGTAGAGCAGAGATATAGAATGGAAGAAGACAAAGACAAAGAGATGTGATGATTTTGATGAAAAATATGGTGGACGAGAAGACATGACATGTGTATTAAAGTAAAAGTTAGAGAGACGCGAATGCATCAAAGAAGAAAGATTCTTGTGTTGTGTTCGCACATTTGACGACGACGAGGCGAGCGCTCAGAGTGTACAAATAGTAGCAGCAAAAGCAGCAAAACGAAGCGAAGAAAGAAGAAGGATGATTTTAAACGAAGAAATGATGATGTTTTTTATGTAATAAACGCATTCGTTCTTCTACGGAATCTAATTCTTTTCGTTCAGATATTGCTACTCCTGCTACGCACGCTGTTCTTGGGTTCTCTTTCTCGTGTCGCTCTCTTTCTCTTCTCTCCTTTTCATTATACATTAAAAATTATCTCTTTTCTTGTCAAACGACAGAACCAACATTCTCTCTTCTCTTCTTCATCGCGCTGCTCCGCTGCGAGAACAGGTTACCTTGACGTTGACTTTTGAATCGACAGATTATCGATTGCGAAGGTTACTATTACTTAAAAATCGCCTCGAACGCCTTTTCTTTGCCGCCAAATTTTACGTCGGCTTTATTTTGCCACGTGTTTTGCGTGTACGGATCTCTTCCGGACATGAATCGATAGACGGAATACCGCGCTTTATTCTTCTCGAAGTAATCCTGGTGGTAAATTTCCGCCGGGAAAAACTGCCCCTCTGGAGGTAATTCGCGCAAGTCCACGACTTTCGTTTTAATAATCGCGTTACGTTCCTTCGCGTTTTCTTCCGTTCTAAACACGTTCAATGTTTCCATCCTCTCAATCGCCTCCAGCGCTTCTTTCTTCTGCTCGTCCGAGTTCACGTATATCGCGGAAGCGTATTGTTCGCCGCCGTCTAAAAACATCCCATCATCTCTCGTCGGATCAATCTGTCGGAAATACAAGAACAAGAGCTCTTTATAACTAATCTTACTCCTATCGTACAACACGCGAACGACTTCCTTGTGCCCCGTTGTGCCTTTACACACTTGTAAATATTTCGGGTTGGCGACGGATCCGCCGGCGTACCCGCTCGTCGTCGCGCGCACGAAGCCAGATTTCTCCGGTTTCTCGAACGTTTCCTCCATGCACCAAAAGCATCCCCCGGCGAATATTGCGACATCTTCGTCCGTTCCGTTAACCGAGGGCACGTCCGCGAACAGGTCGTCTGGGCCGCTGTAAAACCCCAAATCGTGGAATACGTCCTTCCATAAAGGTAACGAAACGGAAAGGAACGCCAGGTTTATCAGCGTTTCTCTTCTCGTCGTCCTTTTCTCTTCGTCTTCGTTCACTTCTCGTTTTTCATCATCATCGGAGGACGACGAGGAGGATGTCCTTCTTAAACGCCTTTTCTTTCTTCTCCTCGTATTCGTATTCATCGCGGGCGACGACTTCTTTCGCGATGAGGATAAAGAGGAACGAGATGATGACGACGACGCAGATGGCGAGCGCAGTGCTGTTGCTGCGAAACGCATGATGACGATGATGACGATTCGTTTATTCTGAGGAGTTTTTCAAATCTGTTTTTGACGAATGCAAAGGAAACTCAATCTTGGTCCGAAAGAAACAACGCGACAACAAAAACGAGAAGAGGAGAGGAAGGGCGTTTGGTGTTCATGTAATGACGAAGGATGGAACTCTCAAACGTCTCTTTTTTTCTCTCTTCTGCGTCGCGACGTCAGCGCTCGATACCGGCGACGTCTCGAGGTTCGTCCTTTTTCAAAACGCCTTCCATCCTCCTCTTCACGTCCCAGTTGTACACCCTCGCTAAGTTCACCTCTTGTATCGTCGCGTTGTCTTTTATAAACGCCAAATCGCCATCCGTCGCGATTAAAGATTTCTTACAGTTTTCTAAATTGGTCTCCAACAACTGCTTCGCCTCGGCGAGCGGATATTCCAGCATGACGTTCGCGCCGAGCCAAAGGAACACTTTGCTCGGATCCTCGATGTCAGCTTTGGCGTAAATCGACGCCTCGCCTAACTGATACTTTAATTTCGTTGTAGTCGTCGTCTTTTCCTCCTCCTCCTCTTGACGACGAGTATGGTTCGCGTCTAACGCGTTCAAGGCTTCTAAATTCTTCTCGATCTCCGGGATCTTTCGCGTCAAACGTATCTTCTCGTTCTGCGTGACTCTCTCTAAGTTTTTCATCTGTTCGTATCGAGCTTGTAAATCTCTCATCACTGGTTCGAACGCGTTTTCTCGATTTTCTTCTCGCATGTACTTTTCCACGTCTTCGATGAACTAACGATATACATAATAACAGAGAGATTTTTGTCAATTAATTCATTTCCCAAACAGAAGCGAGAGAAAGGTCATCGGTCGTTTGATCTCCTCGGACGTAAACGACGTACACGATCACCATCACCATCGCGCTCAAAAAAGTCTTCTCCACGGAGAGAGAACACAGAGAGAGGAAAAAGAGAGAAACGCATCCTCTCCTCCTCGCGTGATATATACTACACGCGTTAAAGAAGAACAAAGGGAAAACAAAAGTCAACGTTTCCAGGGGAAATTCGTCTTTTGCGCAACACTACAAAGAGAGAAGAGAAACGAATGAATACTAAAACTCCTTCGCAGCACACGACGAATAAAACGTACCCTGGCCTTTGGCACTTTCGTCGAGACCAACGACGACTCTTTTTCCTCCTCTTTTTCCTCTCGTATTTTCGTCTCGCTCGCCATCTTTATGTGTCTTCTACTACTGCTAGTAATAGCGCAGAAAAGTGACAGAGAGGAGAGGACTTGCTTAAACCCTAATTCGTTGCAAAACCCTAAACATTTTTTGCGTTTCTTATTTTCAAAAATCCGTCGTGTCGGCGCCAAAATTCGTCGCGCTTTATTCATCGCAACTGACGCTCTCTTTCCCACTCTTTCTTCGCGCGAGGAGCGCGTAAAACTGCGTCGAGTCGTTGTTTTTGTGAGATTATTTTTGTGTGGTTGTTGCGGAGAGTAAAAAAAGAAGAGCAGCGTTTGCAAATCTTTAAATGTCACAATCCCGCTCGGTGTGCTTCTCATCGTCGCAATCATCATCCGCTCGTGAACGAATGTGGACGTCCACGCCCGGGAAACGAACGTGGTTCCAACAAACGAAGACGAAAAAGACGACCAAGAGTAGTGCGTTCTCGTCGCGTTCGATGGGTGAAGAAGGCACAAAAAAGAATCTCGCGAACGAACAGAGTCACGTGAGTAAAACGACGAGTTTAAGTGGCCCGCTCGGTCCGATTGAAATCGAACGAGGCGACCCCTCCGGGCAACCGTTCGGCGTTTCTCTCATCGTACTCGATGATGAGGATGACGATGAGAAAGGAGAGCAAAAGAAGAAGGAGTCAACGAGATCGTTACACTTTTCTCTGTACGCGCCGAACGCGGAGAAAGTACAACTCGTGCTCTATTTCGATCGAGACGAGAGTAAGAACGACTCGTTAACCGAACCTACGATACAGATTGACATGACGCGTAAAGAAGAAGAAGATGATTCAGAGGACGATTCAGAAGACGATAAAAAAGGGATTTTTACGGTTCAGATTACGAAAGGCGTACCTCTTCGAGGCGCGAGGTACGGGTATCGAGTGTTCGGGCACAATTCGAAAGAGAATAAACAACGGTTTGATGATTCTGTGGTTTTGTTAGATCCGTACGCTACGATGGTGTCGTCCGGGAGGAAATATTTCGGGGAGGAGCATAAAGCGAGGAAGGAACGCGACCGGCCGAATCCACCGGATATGCTCGGGACGTACGATTTCGAATCGAAACCGTTCGATTGGGAAAACGTGGATCATCCAAGAATTAACGAGGAAGATTCCGTGGTGTACGAGATGACCGTTCGCGCGTTCACGAGAGAGGACGAGTCGATGAACGAAAATATTCGAGGGTCCTTCTTAGCCATCGCGGAGAAAGTGAAATACTTTAAAGATTTAGGCGTAAACGCGATTGAGTTGTTGCCGGTGTTTGAATTCGACGAGATGGAATTCAAACGGTTTCCAGACGATCCAGACGAACGATACCGAGCGCGAGCGCACATGGTCAACACGTGGGGATACTCGACCATGTCTTTTTTCGCGCCCATGTCGAGGTACGCCTCGAACGGCGGCAACGGTATCGACGCCGCTCGCGAGTTTAAACACATGGTCAAGACGTTGCACCAAGCCGGCATCGAGGTAATTTTAGACGTGGTGTATAATCACACCGGGGAAAGCACGGACGATCGGCCGAACTTTTGTTCGTTTCGAGGCATCGATAACGCGAACTATTACATGATGGACGAGAACAACGACTACATGAATTACACCGGGTGCGGCAACACGGTCAACGCGAACAATCCGATGACGAAAGATTTCATCTTGGCGAGTTTACGACACTGGGTTCAAGAGTATAAAGTCGACGGGTTTCGATTCGATTTAGCCTCGTGTTTAACTCGAGACGAAAGAGGCAGACCTATGGAATCGCCGCCGCTCATTCGAGAGATTGCGAAAGATCCTATTCTGTCGAAAGTAAAACTCATCGCGGAACCGTGGGATGCCGCCGGGTTGTACCAAGTCGGCGATTTTCCAAACTGGGACCAGTGGGCCGAATGGAACGGGAAGTATCGAGACACGTGTCGACGATTTATTAAAGGCACGGACGATCAAAAGAAAGATTTCGCGGACTCTTTGTTAGGCTCCTCGAGATTGTACCGGAGGAACAACCGGAAACCGTTTCACTCGATCAATTTCATCACCGCGCACGACGGGTTTACGCTCAACGATGCCGTCTCTTACCAATCGAAACACAACCACGACAACGGCGAAAACGGCAACGATGGTGCCAACGACAACGAAAGTTGGAACTGTGGGCAAGAAGGCGAAACCGGGGATGCGAACATTAACAATTTACGCGCACGACAAATGAAAAATTTCTTGATGGCGTTGTTCGTCAGTCAAGGCACGCCAATGTTGTTAATGGGCGACGAGTACGGGCACACTCGGTTCGGGAACAACAACACTTACGGCCACGATGATCGACGGAACAACTTTCAGTGGATGGAAATGGAGAAATATAAAGAAACTCGGTTCCGTTTTTGTTCGAACATGATTAAATTCCGGAAAGCGAACCCGTTGCTCGGAAGAAAAGAATGGTTGGACGATCGAAAGTGCATTTGGCACGAAGACAATTGGGACAACGAGGAAAGTAAATTCATCGCGTTCACCTTAGTCGACGACATTTCCGGCAACAACGAAGATTTATACATAGCGTTCAACGCGCACGAGTACATGGTCCAAGCTTCGTTGCCGAAAATTGAAGACGGCATGAGTTGGCATCGCATCGTCGATACGAATTTAACTAGCCCGGATGATTTCGATTTCAAAGGATCGCAAAGAATCGGGAGCGAAGGTATTTATAACATAAGCGAGTGGGGGGCGGTCATTTTACAAAAGAAACGATAGTTCTTTTGAAGTGGTCAAAGACGAGGAACGAATTGTTGTACAGTAGTATGATTATTATAAATAGAGTTGTAAAGCAGCGGCTGCGTCAAACACGTGTTGTTAAAAAACTATTTAAAACTAATATTAGAACTCCCAGTGACCGCCGCCGGGACCACCGCCGCGCCTTTGACGCTGATACTGATGCTGATGTCCACCCCAATGATGTCCTCCTCCTCCTCCTCCTCTGGCCCAATTTTGTCTATTCCTTTCCTCCTCTTTCGCTTTTTCCGCCCTCGCGCGTTCTCTATTTACGCTTCCGGCTTCGCAGTTGGCGCGATCGTTCAACTCGTCTCTCGCTTCTGCCGCGTCGTTCAGCTTTCTCGCCGCTCTCTTTTTTCTCGCGTTTGTCTCGTGCTTATCCGGATGCCACTTCAACGCCAATTTCTTGAAACTCTTTTTAATAAAATCGCACTGCCTTTCCTTCGTCAACTCGTTGAGATTCGGCGGGACGCCTAAGATTTTCGCGTAATCTCGATTGTTTTCGTACTGCCGAACGAGGTTGTGCGTTTCTCGAACGAACGATTCTAAGTTCTCCTTGAGAGATCGAGACGAACTGGACTGTCCCGCGTTCGCGCGACAAATCTCCAACGCTTGTTCGGCTAACGATTTCGCCTCTTTCGGATTCTCATCCGCGACGTACAATTCCGCCGTCGCGCGCAGCGCCTCCGCGTATTTCAGCATATCCTCCGCGGTCACTTTCTCTTCCAATAAAGCCTCCGCACCGTCCTCGCTTCCCGTCAGTGGATCACTTTCAATCATTTTCGCTTTCACTCCAAAATAATCCGAGGCATTTTGACAATAATCGTACGCGTCGTTCAATTGTCTCTTGAAGACCGCCGCGCGACATTTGCGCACGTTCATATCGTTCTCGAACGACTTCACTCCGTGGAAACCTAAACTTTTCGCCGCAATTTCAACCGCATCCATAGCCTCCAAAGCTGGACGAGGGTGTTTATCGTTCAACTTATCGTCCACGATTTTCATGGATTTCTTGATAGAGTTCAAGTTCTTGTAAATGTCTTTGCATAAACTGAAATCTGGATCGTTGCGAACGCACACGGCGTAGAATTTCAACGCGCGTTCAGAGTCGCCGAGTTTCATCGCGGACATGCCACCGATATACACGGTTAAATATTTGATATCCGTCGCTTTCCAATCGCCGGTCGTTTTGATTCGAGATAAAATGGAAAACGCGTCCGTCGCGGATTCGTCAAACTTTTTTAGCCTCAATTTACACTTGGCGGCGAAGAGCTTTTGCAACGCCGTCACCGGTCGCTTCCGATCGATTTTTATCATCGTTTGCGAAAAAAGTATCGCGTTTTTGCACTCGTCTTTCTTCATCGCGGTTTCAAAGTCAACGCTGGCGGTAAAATACTCCACGTTTCGTCTCAATAATTTCACCGTTTTTTCGTATTCGAGTTCCAAGGCGACTTCTCCGGAATCGGCGATTTTTTCCTTGTATTGCGCCGCGAGCTCGAGAAGTTTCGATCCGGAAATGATGCCAAACTTATCCGTGCCATCTGCCCACATTTTCAAAGCTTCCTCTACATTCGAAGTTTTCTTCCCGTAATACGCATCCACGTATCCCTGCGCGTTTCTCTCGTTCACAGATCGCCATCGTTCCTCGCCGGTAAGTTTCAACAAATTCCTGAGCACGTCCACCATTTTTTCCGGTTCTCTGATGCCGTTATACACGCACCACTCAAACACCGCCGTTTGCGCGTCTTGGTCTTGAAACACGAGCATCTCTTTCATCTTCCCGTCGACTTTAACGTCCATTTTTGCCAGCGGGGGTAATCTCCCGACTCGTTCCAATCGTTCCGATTTCGGCGTCTCGTACGTTTGTCTCAACAACTCTCTAAATCCTTCCTCCGATTGCGCGATCGTCTCTCGTTTCTTTTCCATCTTTTTCTTCAACTGCTCTCCTAAACTCACCAACTTTTCGTTCTCGTCTCGCTGTTTCTGCTCGTCATTGATGAGCCGTTTCGCTCTTTTCATCACCTCCACTAATCTGTTCAAAGGCCCGCCGACGGCCACGTCCTCTTTGTCTTGCTCGATGTGCTCGTCCGAATTCAGTTGATGGTCTTGAAACTCTTCCACCAATCTGGACAACTCCTCCCCGGCTTTCACGAACTTCGTTTCGTTCAAATATTCCCTCACTACCTCGTACCTCTCCTGCGCCGTTTTCTTCCTCTTCTCCGGCACGCCTTCTCTCCTCCTTCTCTTGGCAGCGGCGCCGCCCACCGCCGGCCTCGCATCCTCCGGCATCTTCTCAATCTCCTCCTTAATCTTCAAAGCAGTCGCCCTCACGTGCTGATGATGATACAACTCGTGTTTCACGCAAAACCGAAACGCGGCGGATGCGTAATCGTCCCCGACGATGAAATCGATTGAACGTTGGACCAGTTTCTCGTTCCCCGAAGACGCGCCTCGAACGGTAATCTCGTGTGCAATTTGCACTTGAATATCCGATTTGAGAGTAAACTCGTCCGAGAATTCTCCTTCGATTTCGGCGTCTATTTCGCCCAGTAAATCTAAAAAATCATCGTTTTTGTTATCCTCCGTACCATTATCAGTGTTGTCTGACGCGAACGCAGTTGATGTTGATGCGAACATTGCTCCTATTAAACAACACAAAAGAAGCAGACATCCGATCGAATTTCTTCCCCGCTGCTGTCCTCGATATCGTCGTCGTCCTCGATGTTTTCTCGTCGACATCGTCGTCTTTACGTTCACGGTAGTATTCGGTGACGACGAAGAAGAAGTAATACAAGTCATCGTCGTCTTTTTACTCGTTTCATACGAACTGCTCGTTTTTTTATGCGTATCTTTCGCGCTCGTTCGTGTGTGACTAATGAAGCGCGAGGGATGAGATTAGTGTTGAGATTTTTCGACGACGGGAGACGATACCTCTATGGTATAGGACACACGCTCACGGAGCGCTGCCACTGCTGCTATGACTGCTATTCGTACTACTGCTACTAATACTACTGCTACTATTACTACTATTACTCTCTCTCTCTCTCTCTCTCTCTCTCTCTCTCTCTGATTGAATACTGAAATCTCTATTCTTCGCTCTTCGTCCTCTCTACTCGAGAGAGCGCGTTTGTTTCTCTCTCTCTCTCTCTTTTAACTTACGCGAGAACAAACTTGGTAATGCGCTTTACCAGAAGGTCTCTTTGCTTCTTCACTTTGATGAAACCAAAGTGGTCGCTTTTCTTTCCTTTGATTTCGAGTAACGCGAGGTGTGGTGGTGCGTTCGAGGTTCCGTTCGTGTTTCCGAAGGTTTCGTAGGAGGATTCCACCGGTTTCTCCGAACCGTCGTCGTCGTCTGAATCGTCGTCATCCTCGACGCCGAAGAAGAAGTCGGAGAGGATATTGTTGTTTTGTTTCTCGTTAAACTCGTTCTCGTTACGCTCTTCCTCGTCGTTGTTCTCTTCGTCGTCCTCGTCGTCGTTGACGTCTTCCTCTTCCGGTTGTCCTTTCGCCAATTTTTCGCAAAACTTTCGCACTTCTTTCACTCGCGTAAACTCGTCTCGTTGGCCGTGGACGAATAAGAGCCTCGTTTTCCTCGCTACCAAACTGCCGCGATTCCTCTTGTCTTTCACGAAGCACTTTCGCAACCTTCCCGCGTGCTTCCCGAATAAAAATCGAGATACGACGCCCAATAGAGAAGAAGTCGCGGCGAACGGGTTCAAGGACCCGAGAGGGAACGCGACCAAAATCAACCCGTCGATGCCGCATCGCGACCACACTCTTCGCTCCTCCTCTGATTCGCCTTTACAAAAGTCAACAGTATTCTGAGAAAGTAACTTTTCGTGCAACAACCCAACCGCGTTCGCGCCAACCGCGGCGCCGAACGAGTACCCGAACACGTGCATCTTCACTTCGACATCATCCTCTGCACCAACAGATTCGCGCGTTCGAATCTCTTTCACCATCTCCAGCACGTCTCTCGCGTCCACCTCCCCGAACACGCTCGCGCGACTCGTTTTCTCGTTCCCGTCGCACCCGCGAAAACTGACGTTATACGCGACGAACCCTCTCATCGCGAGTAGAATCGCGTACGCGTTGAGCATACATCGACTGCCCCCTAACTTCCCGTGCGCGTGGAGCAAAAGAAACACATCTTTGTTTTTCACGCGCTGTATTGCTTCAGGAGGACGATACACGTCGCACTCGAGACGCAACGCGAAAGTGTCGCTCTCCCCGTTTTCGCACGCAGGTAAGCGCACGTTTCGCTCGACAGTTGGTCGCGCGGAAGAGGATGCCATTTTTGCGTAGTATTAATTGACTGCTTTTGACGGTGGTGCCCACACGACGACGCAGCACAAAAGTGAAGAAAAAATGTGAACGCGTACTGGTATGACGCGTCTTCTTTACGTATCATCACGTGTATATATAATACGAAGAAATCTCGAAAGTGAAGAAAAAATGTGAACGCGTGAGTGTGATGCGTCTTCTTTACGTATCGTCACGCGTATATATAGTATGAAGAAATCTCTATCGTATATCATCTGGAGCAATTACCTAACATGATGACGCCGAACAAGACGAACGCGGCGCTGGCGAAGAACCCGGCGATGGCTTTTCTCCCGCGAACTTCGCGGTAGTACCAGACGCCCCAACTCGTACTCACGACGAGTTGACACTGAACCAACGGCCACCCGACGGCGACGCCTAATCTAGAAATGGCGACTATAGAGCACGCGTTTCCAGCGGACCAGAGCACGCCGGTTAACAGAGCCGGTTTCGCGCACGTCTCGAAGTGGAAGTTTAACGGCGAAAAGTCTCTATTGATTTGGCGGCGGTAGAGGTTGTACAGAAAGACGAGAACGACGGTTGCTAAGGCCGAGCCGACGCCGAAGGAGAACAGGTACTCTAACCCGGTGACTTCTTTGTTGGCGTATTTTAACGGCGTCATGAAAGACCCGTTGGCGATGCCGACGTACGTGGCGCACAGGATGCCGATTTTCACGTCTCTTTGCTTCTTCTCTGTTGAAGAGGAGGAGAGATTCAAACCGCCGCCGCTTCGGTGGTTTTTCGCGGTGGTGCGAAATCCAAACGGGTTGGTGGAAGCTTTCGACAAGTCGTCGAATTCTCTCATTCCATTACCACCATTACCACCATTACCACCACCACTCGACGACGACGACGTTGTACCCATCATCAATCGTTCCCGCGCCGCCGCGAATTCCCTGTTGCTACTGTTGTTGTTGACATTATTCGCAGTATTCATCTCTACGTCGTCGTCGTTCGTATTCCTATACATATCGTCGCCTCCTTCGCCGCCGTTGATTATTGGAGACACCGAACTCGATCTCGAACTCCCACTCGTCGTTTCACTCTCACCAAAAACAAAACTACTACCTCTGTTGTACTGACTACTTTTGCTCTCCGTTCTCCTCCCGCTCGAGGACGAAGAACTCGATGATTGCGACACCACCATCCCCATGCTCCCCATCCCGGCGCTCATCGCCGCGAGCGCCCACATCGAACCCGCGATATCTCTCACCTCTTCCTCGAACACGATCGTCCCCCACAAAAACCCAACAAAAACACTCAACCCGGACCATAACGTTTGCGCGGTGGATAAGCCGCACTTTTGTACCGCGACGATTGCGACTGTTCCGTTAATCACCCAGACGGAGGCTCCGAGGATGCCCCAATAGGTGAATTTCAACTCGATGCCGAACACGAGTGGCAGGAAGGACGTGAGGAAGCACGCGAAGGATTTATAGCACTGGAACTGTTCACATCGTAATAATCAAGTTAAAAAAGAGAGAGAGCGCGTTTTTGTCAGAGAGAGAGAGAGATGCGCGACAAAAAGCAGTACCGCGACCGGGTCGACGTTCGCTCTGACGATCGCTTTCGTTTTAATCGGCACCGCGAAGGAGCCGAAAAAAATGGACGCGAGAACTGCGTAGAACACGCCGGAGGCGAAATGAGTCTCCTCAATCATATATGTGTGTGCGAGTCGTGGTAAGAGTCGTGGTGAATGCGTGCGTTACGTAACAACGCGCTCGTTTTTATCGACGAGAGAAGAGAGAAAAGAAAACACGCGCTCGAATGTGTTTCTTTCTTTGAGGAACTTTCCAATTCGAATCCTTCATTGAACAACAAGAGAGAGAGAGAGAGAGAGCATCATGTCTCGCTTTTCACTCGCATCCTCTGGAAGAAGATCTGCTTTTTGCGCGTTTACTACTGCTCCTCGTCGTCGCGAGATTGATGGTCGTTGTTCTTCTCTTCGAAAGCAAACGATGCACGAGAGGAAGAAGAAGAAATCCATCCTTCGCTCGATGATGGATCAGCGACGAAACATTAGTTCTTTGAACAACGACGGCGACTTCGACGAAGACGAGAGCGACAAGAACGACGACAAAGATGATAAAGACAATAAAGATGATCCAGACGAAATCGCGTTTTTATCCAGTCGAGACGGAGAGAGATACAACAACACGAAAGAAGAGAACAAACACATCTCATCAACGTTGGCGGCTTCGACGGCGCCAACAACGCGAGACGAAGAAGACGAAGAAGAAGACAAAGAAGAAGACCAACCAGAAGAAAAGACAACAGAAGAGGAAGAATCTTTAGGCATACGGGAAAGGTTCGGACGACTCTTAACGAACACGTTCCGTAAGAAATGGGACTCGAAACCCGCGAGTTTAAAAGGCTTGGACGCGTCAGACGTGCCGAGACACATCGCGGTCATCATGGACGGGAACGCGCGCTGGGCGGAGAAACGAAGGTTACCGCCGAGAGTGGGACACGAGAACGGGGTGGAGAGTTTGAGAGCGGTGGTGAGGTGTGCGAGCGCGTGGGGGATTAAAGTCGTTTCGGTGTACACGTTTTCGATCGAGAATTGGTCGAGGGGACCGCCGGAAGTGGACGGATTGTTGGAGTTGTTAGAGACGACGTTGAGAGAAGACGCGGAGAATTTGATGCGGAACGACGTGAAAGTTGCGGTTATGGGGGATTTGAGTCGCGTGAAACCGAGTTTACGACGCGCGGTGGAAGAGACGGTGGAGATGACGAAAGAGAATCAAGGCGTGGTGTTGAACGTGGCGTTGAGTTACGGCGGGAGGCAAGATATCGTAAACGCGGCGAAGGATATGGCCGAAGCGGTCAAGTTTGGAAGTTTACGGATCGAAGATATATCGCAAGAGACGTTTATGAGGTATTTAGGCACCGCGAACGTTCTGAAAGAAGGCGAGGAGGATTTTTTTGACGATGATCGCATCGATCGGAAAAGCGGTCCCCTCGAATCTGATCCGTTGGGTGATTACGCCGGCGTCGGCGAGCGATTCGTCGTCAACGGCGGACATCATACCTCCTCGTCCTCTTCCGCATCATCATCATCATCATCATCCTCGCAACAACAACAACAACAACAACAAGAGAAAGGCAACACGTTGTCGAGTCTTCGAGCGGCTCGGTCGTTACAGAACCCAGATTTACTCATTCGGACCTCCGGCGAACAACGCCTGTCGAATTTCATGTTGTTCGAAATGGCGTACACGGAACTGTATTTCACCGACGCCATGTGGCCGGAATTCGGCGAAGCCGAGTTGAGAAGAGCTATTTTCGCGTACGCGAAAAGAGACCGAAGATTTGGTTCGAGAGCGGCGAAAGAAAATTCTAACAGCAACAACAACAACGAGTCGTCTGATTCGAAAAGAGTGCAACAAGGACCGCCGGGTAGGTTCGGTAACGGCGGTTTGAGCAACAACACAACAAGCGCTCCAAACAACGCCGGGGACGCTACCGAGAGAGAAGGATCTCAACACCAACCGTCTTCCGGGAGCATCAACGCCTTGACCCTAGGCGGGGAAACGAACGTGTTAAACAGCACTAAAGTAAATACGAAAGAGGACGTCCCCATCGAGCAAAAATCATCGTCATCGGAGGATGATTAATGTAAAGCGAGCGTTTACGTAGATTTAGAATTTGTATGAGACAACAACCGTAATGTTTTTTCTTCACTTCTTTCCGATGCCGATACCGAACAGTCACACCAAAAAGAACAAATCGAACATTTCCAAAGCGTCCTGTGAAAGTTGGTCCGTCGTCGGTGGCATTCGAAATCAGTATCAACGCAACGGAGACGCGAAAACGTATTACGAAAACAACGGCGAAGCGTACACGAATCCGCACTTTTCTCGCTTGCGCGAAGTTTTGCCGGGAACGCTTTTCGACGACATCGTGGTGCCGAAAATACTCGTCCCGAGCATAAACGCGAAGAAAAAGACAAAGAATAAAGGAACGAATGAGGATGACGAGCATTTTGTGGAAGAAACGACGACGTGTTTTCACGTTTTAGATTTCTGTTGCGGCAGCGGAGAATTCTCGAACATTCTCCTTCGTTGGAGCAAAGACGTGAGACAAATCGCGTTCGCGATAACCGCTGCGGATCCGTACACGAGGGAGGCGTTTAAGAAACAAAAAGAATTCGCGAACGTAGAGTGTAAACCGTGGAGCTTTAAGAGCGTGTGCGAGGGGTGTTTAGAGGAACTCGGAGACGAAGATTTCGCGTACGATATCGTGGCGATATCGTACGCGATTCACCTCTTGCAGCCGTCGTTGGAACATTTGTTTTACAACGCGTTGGCGAAAAGGTGTCGGTATTTGGTGATCGTTTCACCGACGAAGAACAAAGGCCTGATCGAGAAGAATAAAGAGACGAGTTTTGGTTTCAAAGAAATCGCGTACGAGACGAAACTGAAAGTGCACTTGAGAGTGTTTGAGAGTTTACGATTACACGCGGTTGGACTCCGTTGATTCGTTTAATAAGAGTTCGCTTCTCCTTTACGCGCGCGCAAATGCACATCATACCTACTCTGTTTACTCTCTTTACTCTCTCTCTCTCTTTCATTCACGCAGTACACTAATACGAGAAAACGACCACGACGACGAGCAGTGTCCAACACGTCGCGACCGCCACGACGCATCCGACGAACAACTGTTTCCCTCGCGGATGTTCTTTAATCTCCGAGTGTTCAAACACCAATCTCTCGTATATAAATTCCGCGAACGCGATCGAACACGTGAGCGTAAACACGATGAACGCGATTTGTAAGTACCGGTAAAACCATACTTTTAATGTTCTTCTTCCTTTAGTATTATTAGTATTCTTGTTGTTCTTCGATGTGTTCTTGTTCTCGTTCTTCGTCGTTAGAAAAGGAGTGGTAGTATTCCCCGCGTTGGATTCATCCTCCTCCATCTTCGGATGATGATGTTGATTTGGAAAAAGGAACCCGTTCCGGTGTTTCAGCGCGTCTCTTCTCTCCTCCGACATTATTTAAAAAGGAGCAGTCTCGCTTACGTGCGTGTACGTCTTTTCTCTCTCTTTACGACCACATTTTGTGTGTTTTGTGCGTCTCCTTTTGTTGTTGTTGTTGTTGTTCTCTTACATCAGAAACCACTTGTGTAAGAAAAAATGAAGAACTGTCACAAGCCTTTTCGTTTCCTCATAAAAAAATAGGCGTAAAACTCATCATCAAATCATGGGCGGAAAAACAGAACTCACGACGATCAAAACGCTGATGGAAATCACCGGTCAGAACAAAGAGGACGTGCAGTCTGTTTTGCAGAAATTCGGCGGCGACGAAGCGTTAGCCGTGTCGGAGTTAATGTGCAGTGCGTGTAATCATCTCATCTCTCGTATTTTAATTTTTCACGCACCACTGGCGGGAAAATCATCGGTCGCGAAGCGTTGTGTGGTAGCATTACGAGAGCAAAGACTGACCCTTTACGACTTTTCTTTCCTAAATTACAGTGCATAAGTTCGTGGACGTGAAAACGAAGAAGAGTAAAGAGGTACGCGTCGACGCTTTTTTCGCGCGAGAGTGCGCGAGCGGCGATCGATTCCGAGATTTTTTTCTCGTTGTTTTCCTTTTCACTCGGGGCGTCAAGCCGCCGTCATTCGTTCGCGTGTAAAAGAGGGATCCCTCTTTTTTCCGCGCGCTTCTTTCTCTCGAGTGTAACGCGCGCACAGTATTCTGTGTGCACACTATTTTATCATCATCGCGCTGATGATTGCCTTTGTTCATCGTATCATCATCACTTCTCACACGAACCACGTTATTAAAACAACATCGTATTATTAAAACAGACGACGACTGGCGGGAACGCGTCGAAAAGTAAGTCTTTCTCTTCCGGCGGCGGCCCGAGAGACGGCGAGAAATCATCGAGGCGAGATCGAGGCACGGACAGAAGAGGAGGCGGCGGCGAACCGTCGTCGTCGTCGTCTCGACGGGAGAGAGGAGGAGACAGAGGCGCTCTTTCGGGATCGGCGACGCATAATAGCAGCAACCAAGGGAAAGGCAGACACGTGCGATTCGAGGAGGCGCCGGCACCCGCGGGACAACAAGCGACAACGACGACGACGACGGCGCCGTCGGCGGTACCGACGACGAGCGCGTGGGGAGCGCCGAAACAACAAGCGCCCGCGCCGCAGCAGCAACAACAAAGAAGAGACGGCGGCGGTCGACAGCAGCAACAAGGCAGCGCGCCTGCTGCCGCCGCACCAAATGCCGCCGCTCCAGCCGCTGGGTCCTCCCGACACCCGAAGCGAACGATGGCGGACATATTGAGAGGAGATCCGAAATCGGAGCCGGCGAAACCAGCGGCCCCTTCTTCCGCCGGCGGCGGCGCGAGTCAAAAGCCGGCGGCACCCGGTAAAGGTGGCGGTAAAGCGATTCCGGGACCGAAAACGGGTAACGGTGGGAACACCGCACCAACTCCAGAAGGTTGGGGACCGGCGGCGGAAGCGCCGGCTGGAGCTGCTGGCGCGGCGCCGGCGGCTGGCCAAATTCCGCAACCGAGAGGGGGTGGTGCGGAAGGTAACGTTCCTCAGCCGAAAGGTACCGGCGGTCAACCGCAAGCGGCGAATTACCCGCAGTTTAGCGATTTTGGAGCGGCCTCGTCGTCGTTTGGTTTTGGTTTAGCGCAAGATGGATCTCAAGGAGCTCCCTCGGGCGGCGCGGCGCAAGCGCCTCCGGCGGCGGAAGGCGCCACCAGCGCTTGGGGCGCGCCGAACCAGCAGCAACAAGCCGCCGGCGGCGCCGCTCAGCCGTCGTCGCAAACGGGCGCGGGGGCGTCTTCTTCGCAACAAGGCGGACAAAAAACGGTGCCAAAACCGCAGCAACAGCAGCAAGGTGGTTCCGCCAGTGGTGGTCACAAGCCGCAGCCGAGAAATCAGCAGCAGCAACAATACCAGCAACAGATGAACTACGGCGGAAACCAACAATACAACAACTACAATCAACAAAACCAATATCAGCAAAACCAATTCGATCAAAACAAAATGCACCAGTACGGAGTCGACCCGATGAACGCCATCGGCGGTATGAACATGAACCAAGGTTCGTTTTCCAACGCTCCGGGCGGCGGAAACGTTGGCACGTCTACCGGCAACGCGCAAGTTGGCGCCATGGGCGGATTCCAACAAAACGGCGCGAGCGCCGCTCAGTACAACAACTTCAACTACGGCATGGCGCAATCCTACGGTCAAGGCGCGTACAACCAAGGTAACTCGAACATGTACGGCGAATATTACGCTCAGCAGGCGCAGCAGCAACAAGTTGGAGGTATCCCGGACACGAACCGATCGGATGCGTTAGGCGGCGACGGTTCTAACTACGGCATTTCCGATTCCACCAACAACAAGCAAACGTCTTCCTCTTCCAACACCCTCCAACAACAGCAAATGCAGCAGCAACAACAATCGAACCAAATGAACTACGGCGGTATGGCAAACATGAACAACATGGCGCCGTACAGCGCGTACGCGCAGCAGTACACCTATCCGGGAATGATGCCGCACACGTACAACCACATGCCGAACTACATGCCGTACAACACGTACAACAACGGCATGTACCCGTACCAACAGCCGCCGCAGCAACAGCAGCAGCAGCAAAGAGGGAGCGGCAAAGCGCCTCCTCCAGGGTACGCCGGTTCTGGTTCTAATTCTGGTGGCAGTAACAAGCAGCAACAACAACACAACGTCGATCCGTCGCAGCAGCAATACAACAACGCCAACGGCGCTGCTTACGATTGGACGAGGTGAGCGGTGAGCGAGCGAGCGAGGAGAAGAAAGCATTTCCGAGCGTCGTCGTTTGCCGACGACTTGATTGAGCGGACTTTCGCTCGCGAAGAAAAACAACGCCATAAAAAACAACAGCAGAAACAACAACAACAACAACAACAACTCATGATGAACCTCCCTACTACACCAAAAGAATAATATAACCTACTATACTAGCCCTAATTAATTACTATATAACAACGCATGGATTGATATACTACTACTACTACTCTTCGTTGCGCTTTCATCACTTTCGTCTGTTCTTTTCTTCTTCAGAAAAAGAAAAGCGAATGCATTTTTTCTTTTCATCTTCTCGAAAAGCGACGACTCGTTTTACTGCGGTTGTTCTTTGCATCGCTCTCTCGCTCCTGTCGCACACGTTCGTTTCTTTCTCGAGTTCTTCTTCTCGGTTCGACCGGAACGATGCTTTCATCGGGTACTCGGAAACGTCGTTCACAGAAAGAAGGATTGGAAAAGTTTCCAGATATGAAATCGGAAACTTAAAACCGTGCGAAAACACGCACGACGACGAGCGCAAATGCCTCGAGTGGATGAAATCTGGAGAGTGCGCGAAGAATAAAAACTTTATGCTCGCGAAGTGTCGAAAAGCGTGCCAGAAATGCGACGAAATCTACGTGAGAGAATCGTCCGAGAGAGACGATTACGTGAATGTGTTTCTTGACGTTGAAGCGGACCTTTGGGAGGACCATTTTCGTACGGACGGAAACGACGAAGAAGGACGACGACGTGGTCGATTATATACGAATCGAGTCGTGTTCGAACTGTTCAACGACACGCACCCAAAAACGAGCGAGAATTTTAGGAGACTGATAACGAATAGTAATTTTAAGAATAACGATATGGGCGCGTCGTCGTCGTACGAAGGCGCGAAATTTCACCGAATTATCACCGGATTTATGAATCAAGCCGGCGCGACGAAAAGCGGGAGCATATACGGTCCGAAATTCGACGACGAGAACATAAACAGTCGATACCACGAGCAACCGTATGTACTCGCCATGGCTAACGGTGGTCCGAACACGAACGGGGATCAGTTTTACGTCACGGTGAATCCGCAGCCGCATTTGGACGGCAAACACGTCGTATTTGGACGCGTCATAAGAGGCGAAAGCGCGGTGGAATTTGTCAATCAAAAGTGCGGTTCGGAAAGTGGGAGACCGAAGTGCAACGTGCGAATTGTTCGGTGCGGAGAGATGCTTTAGAAAAAAACGCACGAAAGCGGCGCGTAGAGTAGCAGTTTTAAAATAGTAGTAAAAGCTTTTGGAGTTGTATATTATTGGTATCGTAATATTCAAGCGGCGGCGGGCATATTTTTTTTCTCTCCGATGACGAGAGATGGTGTTAAAGGATGATGATGAATCGTCGTCGTCGTCAAACTCGTCACGCTCATCGTCGTCGAGATGATTTTTCTCCTTTGATCGATTGACCTGTTATTGACCAGTCAACAACGCGACTAAAAACACCCCCATGGCGACCTTGCCGTTCACGGCTTCGGCCGCCGCCGTCCAAGTCACCGGTAATCTCTCGTTCTCGTACACTTTGTTCTCGTCCGGAAAGCACTCGTCCATGGTCACTTTATTCAAAGCCGCCGGCGCTACCGAACTGGCAATCGCGAATAAAGAGATGAACAACGCGGAGAAAATCCCCGCCGGCGAAAACAACTGCTCCGCGACGCCTTGCCCCGTGCCGATTTTCGCGAACAACGCCGCCGTGATGCCAATCATCGCCGCGCGTCCGTTGATCACTTCCACAAACTTTTTCATCCCTGTAATCTTCGTGATATCCAGCGCCAAGTTCACGTCGCCGATGGATATCATCTCCGCCGCTTTCACCGACCCGGCTAAGTTCGCTTCAATAATCCCAGCTTTCGAAACTCGAGCGTCGTACTTTTGAGAAAACTTATCCGAAACGAGCGGTAAATCTTCCGCGGATAACGTCAACGCGTACACTTTCCCGTCGATGTTCCGCGTCGTCGAGCGGTCTAAATTGTCTCGCAAGTTTGGTAACGAAACGTTCATGGATTGCCATCTCTCTTCTTCCGAGGAGGAGGAAGATGAATTTGTCGCTGAAACTCTTCGGACGATGATCCTTCTCGACGTCGACGACGACGATGATTTCGACGAGAGGGACGATTTTGACGACGATGATGATGATTTCGAGGAGAACACAACCGGCGACGACTTCGTCGCGGCCCCTTCAAACATTTTAAAGAAAAGCGCAAAGGTAATTTGGATTTTTGCGCGAAGTGCGAGTGCGACTGCTGCGGACGAGAGTGTGTTGTTTTCACGCGTGAGAGAAGAAGAAGAAACAGAAGAAGCGGGTTTCTCTCTGAAATTTAGGGTTGTTTGAAAAAAGGAAAGTGCAAACATTTGCACACGACGCGTAATAAAATACTACTGTTTTGTTTTAGGAGGGCATTCATAATAACACAACTTTAGTATTTATGGGATACGGGGACCGCGTGAAGTCGTCGGCGATCCGTATCTACTTGAGCACGCACGAATTCGCCGGACCGGTGACGGCGTTGGTGCACGTAAATTTCGCTTGAAACGCAGTTGCGGAAGTAAACATGTCGCCTTGCGCTGTTGTCGCTGCTGTTCCAGTCCACGAGGAAATGTCGTGGTTGAACGCAGAAGCGTAATAAAACATTCTATACATAGTAGTCACTTTCCCTGTGTTCCACTCCTTAATGTCTTGGTTGAACGCAGAAGCTTCATTAAACATAGAACTCATAGAAGTCACTCGCGCCGT
>Ga0255755_1001499_pt1 | contig 20691 bp, 21 predicted proteins | sample 011ome_18_FD_179955 | JGI IMG/M metagenome (GOLD analysis project Ga0255755, IMG submission 179955) | Coastal salt marsh microbial communities from the Groves Creek Marsh, Skidaway Island, Georgia - 011501BT metaG (version 2) | ecosystem: Environmental > Aquatic > Marine > Intertidal zone > Salt... | reverse complement strand
AACCATCTTGATACCCAAAACTCTACTCATATCCTCCACGTGTGTATTGGACTCCAATCGTAAATCTAGGGAAAATGTATTGTTCGTACCGTTTACAAAATTTGAATCTATGATAACATATTGAACCTTCTTAGGTATATCGTCAAGAGACATTCTGAAGTATACTGATATAAAAAATAACCACACTTTCCCTGTAAATGTACATCAAGGCTGTATACCGAACCGTTTTAACAATGACCCCATTCTATATTGAAAACTTCTGTCTTTGGGTAAAGACCGCCATATGGGATGCCCCTCGTCGTATATATTTGGATGTGGATTTGGAAAGACAAAAGATTGAACGGGACCTAAGTCGTATTGGTGATAGACAAAGTTCAAGTGAATAAATGGATTATATTCCACTCGTTACAGACGAGTTTAGAATTGCATTCTGCCAGGCAACTGAACCACTGTGTCCAGACGTTCAGCGTCTCATCTGGGAAAAAGTTCTCTACGACACTATAAGGTTGGAACCACCACCGGCACCTACAAAATGTCGTATAAGATACTCAAGAGTTTCTATGAACTTATCGCCCCTAGGCCTCCCCCCAGAGTACCAGTGTACCCTGAATATGATGTAATCGAAGCGACCAATGAGGTGGGTGAAATCGTCATCTTGCATATGCCGAAAAACTATAGCCTAAGTTATAATTAGAATTACAATAATTAATGGATTCACTTCGTCGTAGCCATCTTGAAAACTTTCTTTCGAAGTGTGAGAATGCACTCTCACAATTCAAAAAGAAGCGCCGTGATACTTTCGTGAGATATGGTGATACTCAATACGATGAACATATCTCTCGCCTTCTCTCGTTAACGAACAAAGTTGCTGATGAACTCCGCGATATTGATGCGACTGAGGATAATCAATTCATCGATACTCTTCTCAATGAGTACTCGAGTTTGAATGAAACTATTTCAGATGTACATGATACACTCGTACAATCGTTGCAAGTGGAGTTTGAAAATATCGACAAAGAGATATGGTACAATAAACATTTTGATAATTGGGTACAATTACCCGAAAGACAGGAGTGCCAGTCATTCCCCGTTGGCCAAAGACTGCGATATTCTCAATGTCGTCATAAGATGTTTGACCACCTTGAGATGGAATGGAAAAGACGAACATTCCCAACACTGGCACACCGATTAGAGTTTTTCTAAAAACTTAGATAAGGACAACCCACCAAGTACAAATAAAAGATGGCGAAGACTGTCGTGCAAGTTGAATGTTACAACCGCAACCAAAAGCGTATGGTTATGCGTACAACCTATCTTGATTCAGACTCCGAATACGAACCACCGAGTGACTCTGAATCGGACTCCGACTCTGAATCGGAATCCGAGGAAGTTTCAGATTCTGAAGAAGGTACCGACTACGAATCGGAGACCGAACCAGACTCAGATTCCGAAGAGCTTGACGACCCAAGACCATTCTTTGGTCCGGGTTTTCGCGTATACTTCGATAGCCACGCTGATAAAAAGAAGTTTATGACTGCATTTGGATTTTAATAATTATATTATAATAAGATGGAACTCCCCAACTATATTCGTAAGAAAATGTCGCTATTTGAAAGATTCAAACTATTTAGGTACAAACGGGGTCTGAAAACATCTATGGCGAAACTGGATTACTACATTGTTCGTGTAACGCATCTCAAATGTTGTAAATATGAGACATTGATGTATTACTATGACGGAAAAATCGAAGAATATCAGAAAAAAATGTGTACAAAATATGCATAATAAAATATTTACATATATCAGATATGAAAGGACCCAAACTCCTCCCCAAGAAAATCACGTCCAAGATGACTACACAAGAAACTAAGAAATACGAGAAGCTTCAAAAGGAATGGATAAAGACGGGTGACGATATGGTCAAAGCGCAAGCTAAGTCCGTTGAGTATGGTCGCACGATTGATACAATAAAGGAACCAACGGCTGCCCAGAAGAAGAAGGACAAATCCCTCATCGATGCTGGGTTCAAGGCTGAACTCAAAGCCTTTAAGAAGGCTGATGAATATGATGCGTACAAGGACGCAATGAAAAAAAAGTATGAATGAATATAAGATGATACGATTACGCATTGGAATAACCGACGAGACAACTCCAGAAGACCTCGACGGTTATTTCACTCAAATTTGGAAACATCAACAGAGAGTTATACTTGTTTTTGACACGACACAGTGTTGTCGTTTATCTCTCAGACGCGCAATGAAAATGAAATCTGTCCTTAATAAACATCGGGAAAACTCGCGGAAGTTTATTGAACACAGTAATATTATGGTTACAAGTAATTTAGCAAAGAATATTTTAAGAACCACCCTCGCCATTATTCGGACGGAAAGACCCGTGTATGTCCACAAAGTTTAAACGAAACAGTAGACACATCTCGTTTGTTGAAATCCATTAAATGTTGAGGCAGCGGCAATTGTATAGGCTCCAAAGTTTTCAACATAGACCCATTCACCGATTGCGAGATCTGGGAGCTGGCAGTTCTCCGCAATCACGTCAATAGAATCACAAGTCGGACATATTGTACTATCGTTGATAATCTTTAAACGTACTTAGAAATACTCCCCAATTAAGCATTAAGAATGGAAGACCTCCGAGCCGTTATGCAAATAATAGATAGGAACTCTGATTCCATATCAGAAGGGGACTATCTTGAGTTATGTAATCGAATGAAGAAGTTGTACAAAACAAAGGGAGGTTACAGAACTCTATTCAATTATGAGGAACCTATGGTTGATACTCTAAATCAAAGTGATGCTACCATTGACTATTTTGAGAATCATTATATTGATAGAGCTCTTGATGTAGACAAAAGCTTTCTACAAATACAAATGGACTATATATTGAGAGAACGAGATGCACATAAACCCATAAAGCGTCTCACAAAGCATATACGAGAAAGAGCAATTTCACATTATTGTACGATGCATAATATCATATTAGATGAAAACACACCGGAGTGTCTAAAATCGTTTCACGAAGAAAGTGGGTACATACTTGGTGACCTACAAGATACATTCGAGGTGGCATTGGACAAATTGTACAAATCGTATATGTATGTAGAGAATCAATATAGATATAAACTACGTGAACTCGTTGAAAAACGAGCAGAACGAATGGACTGGATGATAGACGACCTCGATAGTGTATAGCCTAAGTTGGACCTAGACCCTTGTAATTGTAAGTCAAACAATGGAAGCCCCTGTACAACGCATCCCGGAGGGCCCAATGTTCAAGAAGTTTGAACTCCCTCTCGAAATGGGCATCGTCCGTTATTTTTACACGTATTTTAACAGTCGTCTCGCTACAATGGATATCGCATTTAACGAGGCTACACTTGACTTATTGGAAGGTATTGCTCAAAAGATGGAGCGCCAACCAGATGTTGAAAACGCGGGTGAAAAACATATGAGAACGTTCTATTCAATCCCAGATACAGTCACAGATTTGCGGGTGTGGGCAGATGAGCAAGGGAAAGACTATGATGGTATGATTTCAACGTATACTATGATGGAAGACGCGTTCAAGGTGCGCGTCCAAAATGGAATCTCGACACACGCCGAGTACTTTTTTAAGAATGTAGACCTAAGTCAGGACTATTACTTGTAATTTCAACTTGAACAATGGACTCTCTCGTCAGCCTTATGCAATCCATCGACCTCATTTCCAAGTCAATCCCAGAGGGGGAATACTTGAAAATGTGTAACGATATGAAAGATATTTACAAAGTCATCCCAAGACCCACGTCACCTGGGGCTCATTTACCAAGAATTAATGCACCCCGCGCCCTCCCCGAGTCGGACACAGAATCCGATGATGAATCCGATGATGACGACGACTTTAGATTAGAAACCAGGTTTGTTGTGGAGAGGCACGAACTTGAGCGCCTTGTTAACTTCATTCGGGAATACGAGGAAGAAATAAAACGAGTGCAGAGTAGACTCAGATACCTCAAAATTAAACAGAGAATCACAGCAAATGTGAGAAGAGATGCTGTGCGGGAGAGAGCACAACAACTTGGCTTTAGAATGCGCGAACTCACAATAGAAGAACTTCGTGCAAAGGGGCATCACATACCCGATGAACGGAGTTTTTATAAAAACTATCTCGAGAGACAAAACTTAATCACGAGAGATGTTATCAATGATTTGAATGATGACCTTGCCGAACTCACGAGAGCTAGGGATGAATCCACGAGTCGTCGCGCGGAACTTCAAGCCTTAATCTTTGGAGCACCTGTATTATAATTTATATGTTTGTCGACACCACCATTGGTTGCCTCCTGTGTATTCAAAGATGATGTGGATGAGAGCACCACATATCATCAAAAGAATGTGGGTTGGTACAACAAGCTTGAGCATCTTGAGAAGATAGAAGAGTGCCGCGTTCATGATACCAATCACGAGGGCTTCAATCATAACAGTCTGAACTGGTCGTTGCATTTATAGTACACAGATATAATTATCTATGTTCACTATAGATGAATAAAGCACTTGTACTTCTTTTACTTTTGTGTATATCTTCCGTATTACTAGTTGCTGGTTTAGTTCAGGCCAAGAAATCTGGTATGATCAGTGGTACAGAAGAGTTCTATATAAAGATGTATGAACTTGACAAGCTAAGGACTATCCTCATTGATGCCGTTGCCGCAGATGCTCAAATTTTCCCACCTGAAAAAACTTTATCAGATTTTGCAGGTGATGTTGATCAATTTGTAGAATATAAAATTGAACTCGCCGAGAAAAAGAAACAACGCGATGAAATTGCCTTGCGTTCTAAGCCACACATAGAAAACATAAAGATGTGGTGTGCTAAAAACCACGATAACGTTGAAAAATTTAAGAAATCTAATACAATCAAAATCATCTATCTCAATGGTTCGCAAGTATCAGCTGCAACATTTTATAAAATATTTATGAGTTCAATTTCAGATGATGGCAAGAAGTTATTGAAGGAGATTTGTGAAAAGTGAAGATGCACATTTTTTTTCTCAGTAGATAACAAAATATGGGTGGTGGTGGAAGTAGTACCATTAACCAGAACTTTGATATGAGTATTATAAATGACGTTCTATACGAATCGGTCACAAAAAACGAATCCATCAATGAAAATACAATGGAAAACATTCAAGGTATGGAACTTAATGTTCTAAGAAATGTTGGTTGTAATATATCAACGGACCAGAATATTACATCAAGTTTTATGGCTACTACCGAACAAATTACAGACAGTTTTCAGAAGGTTGAAAATGATATCGTGGCTGAACTTCAGGCACAAGCGGGTGCGGCTCTTGATAAACAAACACAGATGGGGAACTTGCAGTTTGGTGATAGACAAAATGTCAATCAAAATATCAACACAGAGATTGAAAATATAGTAAAGACACAACTTTCAACTGAAAATCTCACGAAGACTGTTAACAAAGCTGTAAATATTCAAGATCAAACGATTAATATTGGTGAAACTATTTGCCTCAATGGTGAAACTCTCAGTTTTAAACAGAACATTTCAGCAGATCTTGCTGCGCAGGCTGTCGCAAAGAATCTTCTTTCAGCTGTGACTACAAACAGGCTCGCGAATGAAATTGTGGCAACCGCGGATGCTTCGGCTTCCTCTGAAGCTGGTGGTGCAGCCGAACTTGTAGATTCTGTTGGAAATGTAATTACAGGACCAATGAAGTATGGAATTATCGCGAGTGTTGTGTGTTGTTGTGTCATAATATTGGCATTGGTTGCGATGTCAATGTCACCAGCCGGTCAGAGAGCTGTAAACCGGGGTGCGAACCGAGCATTCCGATAAATATTTTCTCCGATTATATAAATGAAAGGAGGTCAACTTAATAGAATTGCAGTGATCCTCTCTATAATAATTGTTATTTATTGGTTGTACACACTACGTCGTGAGAAATTAGAGGGTTCAGTTGGACCCACAACAGATGAGTATTCCAAAGCTGTGAAGTATGTGAGCGAGGCTTCACCTGAAAAGTTTCTTAATCCATATATTGTGTATGGTTTCGCATCTGAGCTCACAGATGACGAAGAAAAACTCGCACGGGTCATACCACTTGTGAAAATGGGTGACCGTGAAAAATTGATCGAGTACTTAGAATCTTTATAACTATTTTTGTTTTTTGTGTGCACCATAGCTCAGCCACAAACAACAAAAAAATATATGACATTAATAAGATGTCAAAGGAGATTTGTGAATCAAATCCAAATGACCCCAGGTGTTCGTGTTATAACGTTGTAATGAAAGATTGTACGGCCAACCCAAACATACCAGGGTGTAAGGAAGGAAATGAGTGGAAAAATTCATTAACGAGTGTTATACCAGGGGGTGCATCATTTGATTCGGCAAGAAATTTGATAAACATAGAAGCACCCGCCAGATATTACTGTGAATGGGTTGGTGCGTGTACAGACGACAAATACAAACCTCCAGAATATAATGATCTTCTTAATACGGGACGATGTACCTGGAAGCTAAATATATGTGCATCTAATGTTAACGTTGGAGAAAGCATAAATGCTAAATTTTTTAGAGATTGTTCTATAAATGAAGTAGTATTTACAGATTTGGATTCGGTATATGCACAAGATCCGAGTGTTCAGGTATTATTAGGTCTCCGTACAGGTGAAAACGCGGCACTCATTGCAGCAAAGAATAAGAAACTACAACTAGAACTCCGAGCTCAAGGTAGAATTGAAGAAGCTGACCGCCTCGCTAAGCTCGATGAGCAAGAGACAATACGATTGGAAAAATTAGATAAAATAAGACAAGATATTGAAAATAAAAATGAAAACAAAAAACGATTGTTGTTAGTACTTTTAGGGGCAGCTGTATTAATTTCAATTCTTATTTTAATTCTCTAGTATTTGTAAGATGTCTACCCCTGTTGATGAAGCGTTTTGTTCACAGGACATAAATAAGTTTGATGAACGTTGTTCTTGTTACAATGTAATAGAACGAGACTGTGAAAAGGAACCTGATATACCTGGGTGTAAAGAAGCACTTGAATATGTAGATAGTGTAGTAGCTGTAATTCCAGAGACACAGGGTCCACACAAGGCTGTCGCAAGACTTGGTTTGATGGAACGACTCTACTGTCCAGGTAGGGTTTGTGTTGGAGAGAATAAGTACAAACCACCAATTATAGATGATCTTCGAAAAACAGCACCTTGTGGTTTTAATTTAGATATGTGTGTACAAAACACAAAAATAGATACAGCCCTTGACACAGAAGTAAAAACGGAATGTAAAATTAATGAAAATTTCATAGGTACAGATCCTTGGGAACTCGATTTTGAAGAAGATGAGAAGGAAGATATAGAGCGTTTAAAGAAGCAACAAGAAGACCGTATAGAACTTAGAAAACTTGAATTAGATGCAAAAAAGAAAGAAAACGAAGAAAAGCAAAAATTATATAAACTATACACGTATGGAGGTGTAGGTATTTTTATACTTTTACTCATTGTAATTATGTTCGCTATGAAATAATTTTATTACCTATAATTATATGAGCACGGGTGCAGTTCTGGTTATATTACTGTGTGTGTCTTCATCAGTTATAGGTGTAGGTGGTGTAGCATCATTTAACTTCATGTCAAATATGAGTGCACCCAGTACTATATTGGAAGATGATCCAGATGATGTAGACCCACTATCCATTGTATTACCATCAGGTCTAAAAGCTTGTGAAGTCAAAGGTGACTGGAAGCTCACCGGTGAATGTGAATACAATGGAATGGGCGAGCATACCCAAACTATTATCGATAATTCAGGTGATGGAACCGGTTGTCCAGAAGGTATTGATAAAAAGATGATGAAGTGTTGTTACGAGAAAGGTAACTGGCTAGATATGTCATTTTGTATAGGTGGAAAGAAACAACAGAAGCAAACTATCGTAAACTGTCCAAGTGATAAGAAGACGCGTGAAGTTGAATGTACAAAAGAAACTAAGTGTGGTTCAAATGGTAAAAGAATACGTACTACAAACGACCTGAATGGAAATGAAATCGCAACAGAAGAAGATTGTTGCTACATGTCAGAATGGCGAAATGTAGGTGGTTGTAAGGCACGTGGTGGAAAACAGACTCAAGAAAGAGATACTATAAACTGCCAGAGTTATATATCTAAAACACAGGAGGTTGATTGTTGTTATATAGGTGACTGGGAAGACTCTGGTGCCTGCCAAGACGATGGTAAAATGAAACAGACGCGCACTATTTACAATTGTCCAACTGAAAGTGTGAATGAACGAAAAGTAGATTGTTTGTATACATTTAAAAAATCAGCTGAAACACCATATGGTCCAAATGGTGGACCAAAACAATATGGTAACGTTCATGACATTTCATGTGATATAGATAATCACAATGGTGCACTCATGTCTTTTAAATTTACAAAGAACGAGGACGATAAAATACGTAATGACTACAAATGTTATATGAGTTCTACACAATTCAAAAATAAAAAAACAAAAGAGACACCACATGGTGCATCTGGTTCGAGTTCAAGTGGTAGAAATGCTATGTGGGATGTTGCTTCTCATCCAGTTGAATGTGGTAATAAATTTATAACTGGATGGAAATTAAATCAGTGGGGTAAATCTATGAAAATGGTATATTCTTGTTCAAATATAGCAACTCCAGACGCAAGTAAGTGTGAAGAATTGATGTCAGACCATTTCGGTGAACCACAGTACGCAGGTGATTGGACTAAAGCTGGTACTATTTCATGTCCAACAGATAAGTTACTTACAAAATGGAAGTATAATCGTGGTGAGGGTAGAATTAGATATAGATGTTGCCCCAAACCATAAATTATACAGGTAATCAAAAAAAATATCAATCAATATAAAGAGATGTTGCTCAAGTTGATGTTCATTCTCGTTATATTGATCGGTCTCGGGTTTTTGGGTCTGAAACTATCCAATTCAACATCACTCGAAACACTACAGGTCGCGCTTGACGAAGCAACTAAAACTGCTATAGAGAAAGGTGAGTTTGTAGCTCCAGAAGGTGTGACTTTTGTTGAGCCCAAGGATTGTGAAGGTACCCAGTGGATCAAACAGTCTGGATGTTCTTTAAACGGAAATCCTATGGATGGGTCAGAGGGGAGTTGTGGAGCGGGTAAAGAGCTTTGGATTCTTGATCCAGAACACCCAAACTTTAAACCAGCCACTGGGGGTGGTAAGTGTGAACCTCAAGAGCGAGAGTGTAGTGTTCCTTGTCCCAAACCATGCGAAGGAGATACTTGGATAGATACAGGTAAATGCGTTCGTAAGGAATACGATACAAAGGGTAACATGGTCGAGACTGTTTTAGATGGCACGGAGGGTAAATGTGGTGAGGGTATCACACAGCTCAATCTTGATACGAAAGCATCAGACTACAAACCAGCCGTTGGTACGGGTTCGTGTCCAATATCAAAAGGTGGGTATTGTAATGTACCATGCCCCAAACCAGAACCCCCAAAGTGTAATAATTATACAGGTTGGGTGGAGAATGTTGGTCTTGGATGTGTCGTCAATGAGAATAGTCAGAGAAAGGTTAATTGTGGTCAAAAGGGTAAGAAGATGTTTTTTAATATTGCGACAAACCCAAAAGATTGTCCAGAGCTTACAAAATGGGAAGATTGTACGGGTGGTCCTTGTCCAGTCAACTGTGAAGGATCCTGGTCGGCATGGAGTGAACCAAAATCAGATGAACCATGTGGCGTTCAACCGTATAGGGAACGTACATTCACTATAACGACACAAGCAGCACATGGTGGATATCCTTGTGATTATCCACATGGTGACACTGAACGGCGTAACTCTGGAACACCTAAAACATGTTGCGAAGAGACGGGTGATTGGGCTATGGTGGGTGCTTGTAACGCTGACGGGACTGCCAAGTATACACAGACGTATAAAGAGAATAAGGTTGGAGGATGCCCTTCAACTGCAAAGGCTAAATTTATGGCGTGTTGCTTTCAAAAGGGTGATTGGACGGACGCAATTGGGTGTAGCTCGGTTGGTCGAAAAACACAAAGACAAACAACGGCCGGTAACTGTCCAGATAGTGTAAAAACGAGACAGGTGGGTTGTCCGTATATGGGTCCATGGATACCAATTGGTGGGTGTGGTGCAGATGGAAAGCAATATTATAGACGCGACGTTATCAATAGTGGTGCGACCACAAGCAAATCGGAAAAATGTTGTTATACAAGTGCTTGGAGTGGATGGACGCCGGCGGGTGATTGCAATGGTTCGAGTCGACCATACCAACGAACGCGTGCCGTAGTAAATTGCCCAAGTGGGACCCAAGCATCACAAAATAAAAACGAAGCCTGTAATCATTGCCAAGGTGCATGGGGTGACTGGAGTGACTGGTCCTGGTCGGGTCCACAATGTGGATTCAAGTACAAGAATAGAACTAGAACTTATACAGTATCTAAAAATGCTACAAATGGTGGACGAGCATGCCCACATGAAAATGGACATAGAGAAACGCAAACTAAAAGTGCAATCATACCGTGTCCTACTGTTTGCTTCTCACCCGATACTAAAATAAAACTCGATGGTGGAAATGTGGTTGCTATCAAAGACATTATGTTAGGTGATGTACTTGAAGGTGGTGTCACCGTAAACGTTACATTACAGATTAGAAATATAGATAAAGTTCCATTTTATAAATTATTAAATAGTGAATTGAATGAATATATATATGTCACGGGTTCGCATATTATAAAAGAGGGTGACGAGTTTGTAAGAGTGGATCAATCTACCAAGGCTGAGATTACAGACGTGTTTAGTGACTCGTTAATATGTTTAATAACAGATAAACACAGTATTCCAATCGGGGAACATACTTTCTGGGACTGGTCGGATGCATGTGATGCATGTGATAAGAGTGTTATTTAATCTAAAAAATAATTTATTGTAAATTAGTAAAAGTGGATGTTTTTCCTTCTACTTTTAGTAATTCTGGTAATAATTTATATTCGTTGTAAATTTTTAAATGTAACTCAAATTCCAACTAAAATACAATATTCAGTTATGGCACACGATGACGTAGATGAAATACATTCTATGGAGATTAAATCATATAATACAAGTGACGAGGTTCCGTGCAAACTTCATAAACACAATTTAATTAATGCTTGTCCGGAATTGTGTATGGTAGCTAAAGATGAAAACGGTAAAATAATTGGTGCAATATATAGTGGTTTAATTAAGGGTTCATCTATAACTATAGATAAAATTACTATGGGACACGATCCAGGAGGTGACACTTTATTTGTATATTCAATGTGTGTAAGTGATAATATGAGGGGTAGTGGAATTGGGCGTGAAATGGGTAAATATTACTATAATGAATGGTTAAATTATGGAGATAAAATAAAGCATGTTTCAGTTTCTGTTAGAAGTAGACATATAGGATGGATGAAAAAATTAGGTTTTTCTTATGTCGGTATGTCTGATATAAGGGCTGGAAGTGAGCGATGGTTTGACGTAACGAAAAAAATTCAAAAATAAATAATATTTCAAATGAGTATGCAATCATCCCAGTTCTGTTTACCAATATATCAATGGAGCGATAAACGTAGACATTCTACATCTACACACAGGGTGCCATGTAAAAATAATAATTTCAAACCTAAAACTAAAATGTCTACGTCCTTTTCCCCCTATACCCGAATACGTCTCGCAGACGATAAGATTGTGATACTAAAAGACCTCAAACTGGGGGATGTCATAAAAGGTGGTATAATCGTTAATTGTATTCTAAAGATAAGAAATTCAGACCGAGTTCCATTTTATAGAATTTTTAGTCGTGAAATAAATGAATATATATATGTAACCGGTTGTCATTTTATATTGGAAAATGGTAATTTTATCAGGGTTAGAGACTCGTCGCATGCACAATTAACAGACATCGTCGAAGATACATTCATTTGTTTAATTACAAGTACACATCGCATACCTATAGGTGAGCATACATTTTGGGATTGGACTGATTTTTGTGAATCATGTGATAATGGGTGTATACCACAGGAATATTTCATGTGCGATAGATTTAATTTATTTTAATTTTGTTGTATATTATTAAATGGCCATAAATTCATCACCTAGTATGTCTCAGGTTGCCGCTGAATTTGGTGGTTTTTTTTGTGCACACTGTAGAGGAGTATCGTGAGTGGACTGAATCAATCGGATTCCGTGTGTTAGGTTTGTCAGACGACGTAAAACTCCCAAATGGTGAACCATACATTCAACTTATAATGGATGTAGAAGAGAGAATGAAATAAAAGTAATTTACATTTAAAAGTTATTACGCGTGTTAATATAAAATTCAAATATCTAATTTTATATTAACATGACAACTGTTTCAGAACTTGTTTCGTTAGCTAATAAGTCATATGAAAATTCAACGTATATGGTTTCATCAAGTGGTACCGAGTGGAAAATGTGTGATGTGTATATACAGTCTTTAAAAGTTGCAAAGTCTCTCATACATTTGGGTTTGATTCCTAGGTACGAGAGTGTTTCTATTTTTGCTCAAAATTCACCAGAACGTGTGGTATGTATGTTGGGCGCTATTATTGCAAATAGTAAAGCGTGTGGTATATATTTTAGTTCTACACAGAAAACATGTGAGTATATACTGAAAGATTCTAACAGTAGGGTACTATTTGTTGACTCCAAAGAACGACTTGAAATCGCACTTAAATCAAAATCAAAGCTAAAAGCTATAGTATTGTTAAATAACTGCGAAGATTTAATTGTAGGTACACCTTCGTGCGTCTACACATGGAAACAATTTATTGAGATTGGAACGCGCATAAGGGATGAAATAATAGATGAGTATGTAGGAAACCAAAAACCATCTGATTGTTGTATAATGGTGTATACATCTGGTACTACCGGAAATCCAAAGGGTGTTATGTTATCACATGATAACCTGATATACACAGCAAAATCAAATCTAAAACATAACCCAATTTTACTAGAATGCCCCTTACGACTTTTATCATTTTTACCAATGTCACATATAGCACCTATATTGAGTGATATATTTTTGCCATTAACCGCGATTGGTATATATCACACGCCCGCGAGTGTATACTTTTCTAGAACACCTTCTATAAGTATCAGAGACCTTGTTATTGCTCGTCCTACGTATATATTTGCTGTACCAAGGATATGGGAGCGAGTGTATGAAGAGGCGTTGACGCTTGAACCTAAATTTGATAGTTTTGTGTATAGAATTATGAAAAAAATATGCTATGCATCTCACATTAAACGTCAAAATAAAAACCACAAGGATGATTTTATGTCAAGGTTTGCGAGAATATATATGAAAACTCGTATACAACATGAAATTGGACTGGATAATGTAAAGCTGTGTTTAACTGGTGGTGCACATGTGGACGTCGCGACCACTCATAATTTTTCGAAATTTGGTATAAATTTATTGGGTTCGTATGGTATGTCGGAATTATCTGGAATGCAATCTATACCTCACTCACATTATGTTTTAGAAGGTTATTCGGGGATACCAATATGTGGTACAGAAGCCAAGGTAGATGAATTCACAGATGAACTGTGTTTTAGAGGTAGACAGGTAGCACTCGGGTATACAAATCAAGATAAACCGTTTACTGACGAAAAGGGATGGTTTCATTCGGGCGATGTAGGTGAAATACACGAAAACGGGTATATAAAAGTACACGGGCGTCTTGATGATACTATAATAACATCATACGGGAAAAAGATATCACCGATTCCAATCGAGAGTCATTTATGTCGGGTATGTGACGATATAAATGAAGCCATTATAGTTGGCAATCGGGAAAAGTATTTAAGTTTATTGTTTACTATGAAGCCTGAATCTAATATAAATAACGTGTTTAATTGTGTGAATAAGTACAATGAAGAAATAGCCTCTAATAATAGTGAAAAGATACATAGAGTGTGTGTAATCAGAGATGAATTTACTGTAGACGGTGGGGAACTAACACCTTCAAATAAAATAAGAAGATTTAATATATTAAAAAAGTATCATAATGAGATAAAATCTATGTATTACGGTTAAGATAATTTATCACCAGTTTGACTTTCATGGTTCATTTGTGCTATCGCAAATGGATACATAGTGAATCCACATATGAAATCTTCAACGGCGTTTCCATAGATGTTTCTCTTATCTCTCAAGTCTTTTCGCATTTTGGTAACGACTGAAACGAAGAAGATGTACATAGCCCAAGCTGTGGAATGTGCACCATCCGATGTACGAGTGAGGCACAATAGTATGATCCACATCCATTGGAAAAATGTAGCCACAATTGGTAAAATCATAGTCTTGTATTCGCATGATTCGGCTACCGATTTGAGAGGAATAGCTGATAAAACGGATGATATCAATGTAGTTTTAACGCGCTCTTTTACACTTGGTGCATGTGGTGGGGGTGATTCTGGTTTAAATCCTTCTAGGACATCCAACATACCAGTGTTGAATCCCTTTCTTGAAGAAGTAATATCTTCGTCGTTTGTGTCCATTTTAAGTGCTCTTATGAGAGAAACACACATGAAGCATATCATCATTGTGTATGGGAATGTAGCAACAATAGCTGCACCCTGAATGACTCGGATACCACCATTCACAACAAGTGCGTGAGCAAGTGCACCTTCAGTACACGCCCAGTACACCTTTTGAATTGGTGGAGGGTTTTCGAAACCTTGAGAGGCGATGAGGTCGTCAATGTATGATCCAGAATCGGATGAAGTTGTAAAATACAACAATACACCAACGAGAGCCAACAATTGGAACCACTTGGTCAACCCTTTGTATGGTTCCATGATATCCATAATTTGCTCTGGCATTGCTCTACAAGAAAGTGCATAGTACCCCTTTTTGGCGAGTTCAACTGCTGCTTCACTCGTTGGCTGTTGATTAGTGTAACCAAGTGCGGTACAGTTAACGGAACCCGTAGTCCAGTCAATGTCTGCACCATTACCAAGTGTGTATTCCGCAATTCTCTGCATTTTTATACCGAGAGTACCGAATACATTTCTTCCAACAAATATAAATGCTGGTGTTGCAAAAATACCTGCGATTATAACTTGACCAATCGTTCTTCCACGAGATACACGTGCGATGAATGAACCAACGAATGGAGCCCATGCGGCACCCCACGCCCAGTAAAACACAGTCCAAATATTCATGAAATTATAAGGAGAACGTTGACCCCATGCTTCATTCTGAAGAGTAGAAGACGTGAGACGTGTGTTATCAAATACAGACATAGCAGAAACAGTAGTTTCTTTGGTATTACCCCATGTAAGCGTTTCCCAGTTTCCTTGATTGGTTAATTGACCTGTGAAACTCGGCCACGCATCAGTGTCCCACCCGAGTTTAAGTATCCATTGAATGTAATGCCCGAGTGACTGTACATACGAATTAAATAAGAGGCTTGGGTTATCCGCGCACATGAGACTGGTCATCAGAATCAAACCAGTAAAAAATGCCAAGTTGGACAATGTTTTAATTCCTCTCTTGAGACCAATAAGCACGGAAATAGAAGCTGCGGTAGTTATAGACCAGATGATACTCAATTTAGTGCTCAAAGCAGTTGAACTGATATTTGGATTGAGTCGGTTGATCATTGTAGCGATAGCACCCGTACCCAATCCAAGTGAGGTGCACACACCGAAAGTGGTACAAGCAATAGTAGTCGCGTCAATGATATCACCTACTAGACCGTTCACACTTTTACCCAAAACGGGTTCAAGTGCATAACGCATAGTCATGGGCTTGTTTCGTCTAGAACAGGTTACACCCATTGTGAGAGCGATAACAATATACGGTAACCAACCATGAATACCAGTTTGGTAATAAGCGATCATCATAGCCATTTGAGCTCTCTGGTCGTCGTTTACAAATGGTATCTTTACTACATTTTGGTTGTATCGATAAAACCACATTGGCTCTGCAACTCCATATGTAAATGCACTTACGCCAGTACCACATGAAAACAACATAGCAAACCATGTAAGGTCAGAGAACTCAGGCTTTTCATCATCTCTTCCAAGTTTGAGATGTCTATACTTAGTAAATAATAATCCCGTTATGAAAAATAACCATATATTGCGCGTTAGAATATAAAACCATGTAAAGTTGAGGGACACCCAAGCTTTCCACTCCATGAGTTTGGATGATGCACCGGTAGTATCACCGAAACTCCATGCGATGAAACCCCACATGATAGCAGATGATAGCAGAGTCGTCACCCAATTACATCTTATGAGTCTGTATCCTTTTACATCAACACTTAACCATCTATTTTTTCTAACAAATCGCATGATGTTAGTCTCTTGCGAGAAGTCATTTTCATCGATGTGGTTCATCTTGTATATCTCATGCGGTGCATTTCTATAACTATATTAACCCCCCCCACGCCCCGCGTCCTCTCGTTCCGAGAGTCCCGCACGCTTCGGTACTCCCAAGCTACGCTTCGGTACTCCCAAGCTACGTTTCGGTACTCCCAAGCTACGTTTCGGCAACCCCCCACGTTACGACGAGACACGACGAGTCATGTGTAATGGAGTGGATTCGAACACTCAACTTTCTCAAAACACGTATGAAGACGAGCGCTGATGGGTATGAATACTTTGAATCAACTTTAAAAGAATGGAAGAGTGCGATCAATGGTGAACTCAATCCATTTATGTTGAAACATTTTGGAGTTTCAGTAAAATACCATGGTTACAATGATGACCCAGCTTTGATTAGTCTTAGACGTCGTTAGTTGCCTAAGTCGCCCCTCCGGTCGTTTTTTACCAAAAACTCCCTCCGAAACCTTCCGATTCCCACCTATAATGGATGCCCCCTCTCTGCTCAACGAAATGTAAAATATCCGTATGATAAAATAATTAGCGGTGATTGGTAATAGATTATACAGGTAATCAAAAAAAAATATCAATCAATATAAAGAGATGTTGCTCAAGTTGATGTTCATTCTCGTTATATTGATCGGTCTCGGGTTTTTGGGTCTGAAACTATCCAATTCAACATCACTCGAAACACTACAGGTCGCGCTTGACGAAGCAACTAAAACTGCTATAGAGAAAGGTGAGTTTGTAGCTCCAGAAGGTGTGACTTTTGTTGAGCCCAAGGATTGTGAAGGTACCCAGTGGATCAAACAGTCTGGATGTTCTTTAAACGGAAATCCTATGGATGGGTCAGAGGGGAGTTGTGGAGCGGGTAAAGAGCTTTGGATTCTTGATCCAGAACACCCAAACTTTAAACCAGCCACTGGGGGTGGTAAGTGTGAACCTCAAGAGCGAGAGTGTAGTGTTCCTTGTCCCAAACCATGCGAAGGAGATACTTGGATAGATACAGGTAAATGCGTTCGTAAGGAATACGATACAAAGGGTAACATGGTCGAGACTGTTTTAGATGGCACGGAGGGTAAATGTGGTGAGGGTATCACACAGCTCAATCTTGATACGAAAGCATCAGACTACAAACCAGCCGTTGGTACGGGTTCGTGTCCAATATCAAAAGGTGGGTATTGTAATGTACCATGCCCCAAACCAGAACCCCCAAAGTGTAATAATTATACAGGTTGGGTGGAGAATGTTGGTCTTGGATGTGTCGTCAATGAGAATAGTCAGAGAAAGGTTAATTGTGGTCAAAAGGGTAAGAAGATGTTTTTTAATATTGCGACAAACCCAAAAGATTGTCCAGAGCTTACAAAATGGGAAGATTGTACGGGTGGTCCTTGTCCAGTCAACTGTGAAGGATCCTGGTCGGTATGGAGTGAACCAAAATCAGATGAACCATGTGGTGTGCAACCGTATAGAGAACGTACATTCACTATAACAACAAATGCAGCACATGGTGGATATCCTTGTGATTATCCACATGGTGACACCGAACGGCGTAACTCTGGAACACCTCAAACGTGTTGTGAACAAACTGGTGATTGGGCTATGGTGGGTGCTTGTAACGCTGACGGGACTGCCAAGTACACACAGACGTATAAAGAGAATAAGGTTGGGGGGTGCCCTTCAACTGCAAAGGCCAAATTTATGGCGTGTTGCTTTCAAAAGGGTGATTGGACGGACGCAACTGGATGTAGCTCAATTGGTCGAAAAACACAAAGGCAAACAACGGCTGGTAACTGTCCAGATAGTGTAAAAACGAGACAGGTGGATTGTCCGTATATGGGACCATGGACACCAATTGGTGGATGCAATTCCGATGGAAAGCAATACTATAGACGTGACGTTGTCAATAGTGGTGCGGACCGGAATAAGTCAGAAGATTGTTGCTACATAAGTGCATGGAGTGCATGGCCTAATTGGGGTGGATGTAATGGATCCACTCGAAGCAAGACGAGAAGGCGTTCGGTTTTGAACTGCCCAGCGGGTACATCAACGACTGAGACCGAGACACAATCCTGTAATCATTGCCAAGGTTCTTGGAGTGGGTGGAGTAACTGGAGTGGTTGGAGTGGATACAGTAGTTGTCCCGGTAAGAAAAGAACTCGAACACAAACTAGAAGATACACTATAACTAGAAATGCAACAAATGGTGGAAATTCGTGTCCACATCCAAATGGGTACGTGGAAACAAAATCACAAAGTCAAGGTGGAAGGTGTACAGGTCATTAAAATTATATTTGTATATCATAGATGTTAGTCCTCACATTGATACTTCTATCATTATTTGTACTATTTTTTTTGTATAGAAATAATGATACATATAACATAGAGGTATACGATTTAAATAATCTTTACGATAATTCTGAAAATGCACCTAGAATTATACCTTTCAAAAAATATAAAGGAAGTCTCAATTCCGTGACTAATAATAAAAATAATGGATTATATTTTCAATGTAGACAACATTTTAATAAAATATTGAATGAAAAATACGGCCATCTAATAGATAATGTTTTAACGGACATGAATTTACCAAATAATGAAACACGTGTATTTAGGATGGGATCAACCCCACACCGAATTCTGGCACATTTTGATAGTTTAGATAGGTACATTGTAATGGTAGATGGTTACAAAGATATTTTAACTTTCAGATTAGACCACTACAGTGGACAAGAGCAAATTGACTTTTTACACGCTGTAAAGAATATGCGAATGAATGAATTACAAAATGAACTAAAACGACGAAATATAAAATATTCGTATGATAAAATAAATAGTGGTGATGTCTTCCATATAGAGCCTGGATTGTATCATTATATAGAAAATAATACAATGGGTGGATACACTACATGTTTAAATATAGATTATGAGATTAATACTAAATATGAGAACTTATGGAACTATATGTGGAAGAATGGTGGTGATTGGTCTGTCTAAGGTACATTGCGTTAATACACTTTCGTATAAAATATTTTAAATTATAAATGATAGATGGTGTCTTTGGATATCCCGTTTATATTTCAGAATTTGGTACGGTAGATTTAGATATAAATAAATATAAAATATCTAGAATACCAGAGTGGAATGCGACATCTAAATCTAATGCTATGGTTAAAGATACAAATGGCGATGTTATATGTAGAAAAAAACTAAATGAACACACGAAATATATGATAAATATCCTTGGAATTGAAAATTTGGAATTAACTTTCAATTCTTGTGGTGACCCCAACTGCAACGCGTGTTCGGATTTCTGGATAAATAAGTATGAATATGACGACTACCAAGGTGTTCATACACATGACGATATAAATAGAAATATACTTTTTAGTTTTACATACTTTTTAAAATACGATAAAGATGTAGATGCTAGTTTTTTATTTGAAAATTTCGCACCGAGACATGCCATTTGTACCGAAATGGAGAACGTATTTCCATTTTTTGAAGCTTTGAAACCTGACGTAAGTGAGGGTGATATTATTATATTCCCTTCGTGGATGAAACATTCCGTAGATACACATAAAAATAAAGATGTAGATCGTATAACTATTGCGGGAAATTTGTATAAAGTAAACGGAAATGTGTGCAGTAGAAGTAATTTATCTGATAATGGTGTAGTTATTTACGAATTAAATGAAAAAGATAAGGTTATTTTTAAAAAAAAGGATATCGTTTGTGCTTCTTATATTAGTTGGGATGATGTCATGAAAAAAATTTCATATGACATTGATATATCTAAAAAATTTGAATCTATCGGTAAAAATAACGAACTACATAATTCATTTGTATGTAATTCAGACTATTATCCTGGTAATATTTCAAATATATTGAAAAGAGTAAGTACAATATACATATATAAGAATGTACATATGTACATATCACTTGGAAATAATTCAGATACGTTTGGTAGGCATAATGATGATGTAGATGTTTTAATAGTACAGTCTATAGGAACAATGTCATATCGATTCGACAATGGGTATGTGTGTAATCTCAATCCAGGTGACAGTTTGTTTATACCTAAGGGTATATTTCATGAACCAATAGTCTGTGGTCAGCGTGTTACTTTAAGTTTTGGTTTCCCCCCCTAAGTCGCCCCTCCGGTCGTTTTTTACAAAACTCCCTCCCTTCCCTAAGTCCCCCCTCCCAATGGATGCCCTGCTCGCCGAAGTCGCCCAACTTCGCCAAGAAATCGC
>Ga0255755_1001486_pt1 | contig 20881 bp, 21 predicted proteins | sample 011ome_18_FD_179955 | JGI IMG/M metagenome (GOLD analysis project Ga0255755, IMG submission 179955) | Coastal salt marsh microbial communities from the Groves Creek Marsh, Skidaway Island, Georgia - 011501BT metaG (version 2) | ecosystem: Environmental > Aquatic > Marine > Intertidal zone > Salt... | reverse complement strand
GTCACGGGGCTCATAATGACTAAGTTAGATGGGACAGCGAAAGGTGGCATTTTGGCTGCCATTGCTAAGGAGATACCTAAGCCGATTCGTTTTATTGGACTTGGCGAAGGTATTGATGACTTAAAAGTTTTTAATGCGGATGATTATGTTGAGGCGATGTTCGATTGATAAAATTTAACAAAGTCTTCAAAAGATATCCAGGTGAGATGGATGTGCTTCAAGATATTAATCTTGAAATTGATGCAGGTGATTTAATTTTTGTCACTGGCTCCTCGGGTGCAGGAAAATCAACTTTACTTAAACTGATCTCGGCTGTTGAGAGACCTAGCTCCGGAACGATTGTATTTGAAAATCAAAATATCAATTTTCTCAATAAGAATGAGATGCCCTATCTAAGACGCAAATTTGGAATGATTTTTCAGGACCATAAACTTCTTTATGACCGCGATTGTTTTGATAACGTGGCTCTACCCTTGCAGATCAATGAATTAGATCCGTCTGATATCAGCCGAAGAGTTAGGGCGGCACTGAATAAAGTTGGCCTTTTAAATAAAGAAAAGCTTATGCCAATTACCTTATCTGGAGGTGAGCAGCAAAGACTTGCCATCGCTAGGGCAATTGTCTCAAGGCCTTCAATTTTAATTGCTGATGAGCCAATTGCAAATCTAGACAAAAATTATGCGAGTGAAATCATGAACATCTTCTACAGCTTTCATCAAGTTGGGGTGACAGTGATCATATCCTCCCATGAGGCACCAACAACCTCTATTAAACATAAAGAATTTAACATTAATCAAGGTAAGCTTAATCTAGAAAAAAATGTTCCACTTCTTACATAATCATTATCAAGCACTCATCCGAGGGTTAATTCGTATTAGATCGAATTGGTTAGGATCTTTTATGATGTTCTTAGTGATTGGTATTACACTGTCACTACCCTCCATAGGCCTACTATTTTTAGATAACGCCTCACAGTTATCCAATAAAATTAAATATGAAGCAGAAATCAGTGTATTCCTTACAAAAGACATCATTGAAGATCAAATTGAGTTTATTGAATCAGGATTAAAAAAAAATAGCTTAATTAAAAATATCCATTTTGAGCCCAAGCAAGATGCCTGGGATAAACTTCAAACCAAATTAAAACTATCCTCATTAGAGGGTGGTATTTCTGAAAATCCACTTCCTGATGCTTTCTTTATTAGCTTAAATACCCTTGACTCTGATCAAATAGCCAATTTAATCAATGACTTAAAGACGATTGAGGGGATCAAAGAAATTGTTATTGATGGAGGATGGATTAAAAAATTAAGGTCCATACTTTACCTCATTAAGGTCGGTGTCTATACCTTGGGAGCTTTATTAATAGCCGTTCTCATCATCGTGATAAGCAACACCATTAGATTACAAACGCTAACCTATCAAGATGAGATTGAAGTAAGCAGACTAATAGGTGCCACCAATAGCTTTATTAGAAGACCATTCACCTACACCGGGATTATTTATGGTTTTGGAGGGGGTCTCATTACCCTAGGTATATTAAAAGTAATTGTCATCATTTTTAATTTAATCACGCATCGAATTGAGGATTTTTTTGGTGGCCTTATTGTGATTCAAAATTTTAATCTTGAGGAGTCAATCCTGCTAATTTTCACAGCCATACTGGCAGGATGGTTAGCATCCTTTATTGCAGCCAAACAGGCTATCTATCGTCTAGAAAAAAATATCTAAATCATTGTATTTTTTGAAACTTTTTAATAAAATTAGCACTCTATGTTATTGAGTGCTAAAATATAATAATTATGAGCGATTTAACATTAACAAATTTAAGTCCCGTTGACGATTACAGTATTTATCAGTCAACGATTCGTGCTATTCCCTCTCTTACCGCAGAGGAAGAGTATGACTTAGCTACGCGACTTAAAAGAGACAATGATCTTGAAGCGGCAAAAAAGCTCATCTTGTCTCATCTAAAACTTGTGATCAAGATCGCAAGGTCTTACGGAGGCTATAACCTTCCTCATGCGGACCTCGTTCAAGAAGGTAACATCGGGCTCATGAAAGCCGTCAAACGTTTTGATCCTGAAAAGGGCGTAAGGCTGGTTTCTTTTGCTATCCATTGGATTAAGGCTGAAATACAAGAATACATAGTCAAAAATTGGAGGCTTGTTAAAACAGCAACAACGAAAGCTCATAGAAAGCTGTTCTTTAATCTAAGAAGCTTACGTAAAACACTCAAGCCGCTCAAGTCAGATGAAATTGCATCGATTGCCTCTGAATTAAATGTTAAGGAAGACGAAGTCAGAGAGATGGAATACCGACTCAATGGCCAAGAAATCGCTATCGACTACACTGATGATGATAATGAGGACGAGCAATTCCGTCCAATTTCATATTTACAAGATGATGGTGCAGACCCATTGGAACAACTTGAATCATCACAAGATGAAGTGAACGCATCATCCAACTTAAAAGACGCTTTGAATCAATTGGATGACCGAAGTCGCTCCATCATTGAATCTCGTTGGTTAAAAGAAGATAAAACAAAAACCTTACATGACTTAGCTGAGGAATTTGATATTTCAGCTGAACGAGTGAGGCAAATCGAGCAAAATGCACTCAGTAAAATTAAATTACTGATGTCGCCTAAGTCTTAACTGATTAAAAACTGTTAAAATTCGCCTTTTGGAACAAATAAATCCATGGCGCAAAGTCCAACTCCATTAGAAATTAAATTACACCAGCAATCAAATTTGCTTGAAATTCATTTTGATAATGAGACTGAGTGCATGCTTTCTTGTGAATTTTTAAGAGTTCACTCCCCTTCCGCTGAAGTTCAGGGTCACTCACCGCAACAGGCCACTTTGCAGGTTGGTAAGGAAAATGTTGGTATCCTTAAAATTGAGCCTGTCGGTAATTATGCGATTAAAATCATTTTTTCCGATGGTCATGACACGGGTATCTACTCATGGGATTACCTTTACCGCTTAGGTGAAAACTATGAACAAATGTGGCTAGACTATCTCGGAAAACTTGAGATGGCAGGCCATAAAAGAAAGGAGCCTCATGACTAAAAAAACTCATTTTGGTTTCTCAGACATTGATACGACTGACAAAACAAAAAAAGTTGGTGAGGTTTTTAATTCAGTCGCCACTAAGTATGACCTCATGAATGACCTCATGTCGTTTGGCTTACATCGCTCATGGAAAAAATTTTTCATCCAAACTGCCAACCTTAAAAAAAGGGCAAAGATTCTTGATATTGCTGGTGGGTCAGGTGATCTAAGTATTGGTTTTGCTAAACAAAACAAAGAATACGAAATCTTTCATACCGATATCAATCAATCCATGTTACAGGAAGGACAAAAAAAAATAATCAATTCAGGACATTTAATGCCTTCCATTGTATGTGATGCAGAAACCTTGCCCTTTTCTGATAGTTTTTTTGATTGTGTCGTGATCGGTTTTGGATTAAGAAATATGACAGATAAAGAAAAGGCCTTACAAGAAATTTGGCGTGTACTCAGCCCGGGTGGAAAAATTCTGATTCTTGAATTTTCTAAAGTTTGGCAACCGCTTGAAAAGATTTATGATATTTTTTCCTTCAACTTAATTCCCAAGATAGGAAAATTAATTACGAAAGATGAAGACAGTTATCAGTACCTCGTAGAATCAATCAGGGTCCATCCATCTCAACATGAATTAAAAAAAATGATGGAAAATTGTGGCTTTAAAAAGGTGAGTTTTAATAATTTATCTGCAGGCGTTGTTGCAATTCATTCAGGTTACAAAACATGATTGATCAATTTAAATATAAAGTGATTAACCATGTCTTAAAGCAGAATGACTGGGTGCCCTCTTTTTTAAAATCACATTCAAATAAAAATATCCTAATTTTAATTGGCCCAATGACATTTAGTTTTAAAGTCAATGAAAAGGCAATGCTAGAGCTCGTTGATGAAGTTGAGGGGCACGATACCAAAATTATATTTTCACTCGATGCCTTTTTTAAACTCATTATCAAAAAAGAAAAAAATAATATTAAGGTTGAGGGCGATCTTGATTTTGCTAATGACTTTTCAAAAGTTCTTGAGCAAATAGAATGGGACGCCGAGTCTGACCTAGCGAAAATATTTGGAGATGTTGTGGGATATGAAATCTATAAAGCAGGTCAATCCTTTATTCATCAAACCAAAAAAAATATTATAAATTTAGCTGAAACAACAATTGAATTTTGGCAGGAAGAAAATAAGATTCTCTCTAAAAAAAATCAAATCCAGAACTTTCTTAACCAAGTTGATCAAATTGCAGGTGATGTCGAAAGATTTGAGGCACGGCTCAATTTTTACATTGAAAGTAAAAAATCATGAGTTTTTTACGTTTCTTATTTGTCATCTACATTGCCCTTAAATACCAATTAGATGAGTATTTTTCATCGAACTTAATCAAGTTTGTAAGATTAGTTCTTAAACCTTTTAGACTCTTCTCAAGAAATAAATATAATCGAGCAGAACGATTAAGGATCGCGCTCGAGAACCTAGGTCCCATCTTTGTTAAGTTTGGTCAAATGCTCTCCACGAGAAGAGACTTACTGCCAAAAGATATCGCTGATGAGCTTGCCAAACTGCAGGATCAAGTTCCTCCATTCGATTTTTCTATTGTCAAAAAGATTATTGAAAATGCTTATAAGACTAAACTTCATAATCAATTTAAATCATTCAATGAAGAGCCAGTAGCAAGCGCATCCGTCGCACAAGTTCATTTTGCAACCCTCAAGAATAATCAAGATGTAGCTGTAAAAATCCTACGCCCAAATATTCACAGCAAAGTTAAGAAGGATGTACAGCTCCTTTTTTGGATTGCATCCATCCTTGAGTTTATTTGGCAGGATGGAAAAAGACTGAGGCCCAAGGAGGTTGTTGAAGAATTTAGCAAGCACACCAAAACAGAACTTAATCTTTTATTAGAGGCTGGGCATTGCGCCCACCTTGCAGAGAACTTTAAAGACAAAAAATTATTAATTGTTCCTGAAGTTTTTTGGGATGACTGTCACGAAAATATCATGGTGATGGAGCGCATGGATGGCATACCCGTCAGCCATATTCATTCACTTAAAAAACATAACATTGATATACCCAAGCTCGCAAGAGATGGTGTTGAAATTTTCTTTACCCAAGTTTTTAGGGATGGTTTCTTTCACGCTGACATGCATCCAGGAAACATTCAGGTGGCAAAAGACGGTCGATACATTGCCATGGACTTCGGCATCATGGGGACCTTAAATGATGAGGATAAGCATTACCTTGCGAGAAATTTTGTGTGTTTTTTCAAGAGAGATTATCGTGGTGTTGCAGAGGCACATTTAGAGTCGGGATGGGTTCCACCAGAAACTGATGTGGATGAATTTGAAAATGCAATTCGGTCTGTTTGTGAGCCAATTTTTAATAAGCCCTTGAAAGATATTTCATTTGGTAAGCTTCTCATAAGACTTTTCCAAACTTCACGTCAGTTTAATATGGAAATTCAGCCTCAACTGACCATGCTTCAAAAAACACTTCTAAATGTAGAAGGTTTAGGTCGTGAGCTAGATCCTGATTTAGATCTTTGGGTGACTGCTAGGCCCTTTCTCGAAAAATGGTTAAAAGAACAAACGGGTCCCAAAAAAATTATACAAACGTTAAAAAAAGAATTGCCTAATATTTTGGATGCCCTGCCAAAACTACCTCAAATCATTGAAGCCTACTTAAATCGTAAAGCATATCAAGAGAGTGAATATAAAATGATTTTAAAGGATGAGGTTTATAGATTAAAAAAGATGCTCGCTTGGGCAAAAATAATTTTCACAATCATATTAATATTGTTTATTATCCAATTTATTTTGTTATTCAACGGCTAGATGTTACTCAATTTCGTTTTAATTTATATCCTTGTATCGGTTGGCATTGGTTTATATGTTGCAACGAAAGTTAAAAATACGAGAGATTTTGCCATTGCAGGGCGTCACCTGCCGCTTCCTGTTGTTATCGCTACTGTATTTGCAACATGGTTTGGGGCTGAGGCCATTTTTGGTGTTTCTGCAACGTTTGTTGATGAGGGTCTCACCGGAGTTGTAGCAGATCCTTTCGGTTCAAGTCTTTGTCTTATCATCGCTGGTATCCTCTTCTCTAAGTACCTCTATAAGTTAAACATCATTACCCTGGGTGACTTTTATCGAAAACGTTATGGTCGATCGATCGAGGTGCTCACAACGATTGCCATCATGGTCTCCTACCTAGGCTGGGTTGCTGCACAGATTAAGGCCTTAGGCCTAATTTTGAATATTGTTTCCGAAGGCACCATCTCTGAGCAAGCAGGCATGGTGGTGGGTACCTTTGTGGTGTTAACTTATACCACTTTAGGTGGCATGCTCTCCGTGGCTATATTAGATTTTATACAAATGCTCGTAGTCATTAGTGGTCTACTTTTTATTGCGTATTTAGTCTCAGATCTCACAGGAGGAGTTGCTCCCGTGATTCAGGATGCAAAAAATATTGGTCACCTCGACTTTTTTCCTAAAGGGAATATATGGGTCTGGATCACTTTTATTGGCACCTGGATGACCATGATGCTAGGGTCAATTCCCCAGCAAGATGTATTTCAAAGAATTACATCTGCAAAAAGTGCCAAAATTGCTTTATGGGGCTCTATTTTTGGTGCGCTCATTTATTTTTGCTTTACTTTTGTGCCGATGTTTATTGCATACTCAGCTACCTTAATTAATCCAGAGTATTTTAAAGATATTGCTGAGCAAAATTCACAACTTGTTTTGCCGCTCTTAATAACAAAATATACCCCCCTATTTGCTCAAGCCATTTTCTTTGGGGCAGTAATATCAGCGATTATGAGTTGCTCTTCTGCGACACTCTTAGCACCATCCGTGACTTTTGCTGAGAATATTGTGCGAGGTTATTATCCCAACATGAGTGATAAACACTTCTTGAATGTCATGCGTGTATGTTTGGTGTGCTTTTCGATTGGGGTTTTATTTTATGCCTCTAATTCTGAGTTAAGTATCTTTCATATGGTTGAATCAGCTTATAAGATTACCTTGGCAGGAGCCTTCACGCCTCTTGTATTTGGAATTTTTTGGAATAAGGCAAACGATCTGGGCGCACTCGCTGCAATCATTGGTGGTATTGGTTCATGGGTCATTTTTGAGGTCCTCTTTGGTGAAAACTTTCTTGTTCCTCCTCAACTGGTTGGCCTGATCATGAGTATGACTTGCATGGTTGTCTTTTCTTTAATTGGCTCTAAAGCTGAACCTGTAAAACAATATCTAAATAATTAAAGTTATTTTTGACATTGTTTACAAAAAAAACTCGACCTTTGCCCGAGTACTTTTTTAACGATAAGTTGCCCACATTGGCTGCATGGGAACCCAGCCTTACCATAGACTTTATGCTCTTGCTGGAAATAGCCTAGAGAGCCATTAGCAGATGCGTAATCATTAATCGATGATCCACCCATCTTAATGGCATCGCCAATAATTTTTTTAATTGCTGCAACGAGCCTTTCACACTCATATTTGGTCATCGAACCAGACCTGCGGGTTGGTTTTATAGCGGCTAAAAATAATGATTCACTGGCATAAATATTTCCCACGCCGACTACAACCCTTGAATCCATAATGGTGTTTTTTATGCATTGAGTTTTTTTTCTTGATTTCTTAAATAAATAATCAGAATTAAACTCCTTTTCCAAAGGCTCTAATCCTAAATGTTTAATTAAAAAATGTTGCTCTATTTCTTTTTCCTCATAGTGAATAGAACCAAAACGACGAGGATCATTGAAGCGCAATAACAATTCGCTATCTTGAAAAATAAAATCAACGTGATCATGCTTCTTGATGTTTTCTTTTTTACTGACGATAGATAATCTTCCCGACATACCTAAATGTATAAGTAAAAAACCCTCATCTAAAACAAAAACGAGGTATTTGGCTCGTCTTTTAACATCATGAATAACTTTATTTTTGATAATGTTTTTAATGTTTACATCGATTGGCCATCTTAAACGATGGTCCCTGACTACCATCTCTTGGATGGTTTTTTTTAAGAGGGGTTTAAGTCCTAACCTAGTTGTTTCAACCTCAGGAAGTTCGGGCATTAATTTTGAGGTGAATCAATAATGACGTGCGGATTCAGCATAGTAAAACCAAGATCACTTGGAAAATGGTAAAGCAGCCCTTCATCCTTGCGGAATAAGGTTAGCTTAGGTGACTCTTGTATACGATAGAACGTAATTCTTTTTTTATCGCTTAAGGTAATATCAAAGCTCTTATAGCCTATTCGAGCATCCATTTTATAGGGCTCTACTGATGTGGCCTGCAGATTAGCCCATGTTAAATCAAACCACTCATCCATTTGCCCTTGGACCACTTTAACATTATTGCCTAGTACACTCCATTCTGGGGCGCCCCGATTAACCTTCAAACGAGCTTCTTGCCATTGCTCTAATCTAGAAAAATCAAAGACAGCAATATCTTCATATGCGGCAATCGGTTTTTTATCGATCAGCTCAAGCGGTTCGTAAGATGAGGTCTCTGAAAAACCTCCAGAGATCAAATAAATAGAATCTTTAAACAAAATATATTGATCTTCATTGACTGGATTGTAGGTTCCAAAAATGACTTGCTCATTTTGATTAGCGCCAGAAAAATTAATTTTTAACTGAGGCTTATCAAGTCCATATTTTTCAAGATCCATACTAGCAATTTTAATAGGGCTCTTGGTTGCGAGCACAGCTAAAATTCGATAAACATAAAGCTCATCTGCTCGAGCTTGATGAGGTTGCGTCATAAACCAACCCTGATTAGTTAACTTAAATACGGTTGATTGTTTTGAGGGAAATTGAATATTAATTTGATCAAATGCTGAAAGCTTTAAATTAGAGACTTCAAAGAGGTTATCCTCAATGACCTCTTTCTTAGAAATTTTTAGCGCATAGATTCCGCCAAGCACAACGACAACAAGTAAAGCAATATTAATAAGCCATCTGAACTTCATAACTTAAGCTTTTCTTCTTCTGAACCAAATCCAAAAACCTAATAAAAAGAGTCCCACAGGAAAAAAGTACTGGAAGGCATGAAACACTGTCCATGCAACAAATACAGATTTAGAGTCACTAGGAATGGTGACATTAACATCCTTAAGAGGTGTCGGTTGGATCGTGATGAGTTTATCATCTCCCGCGAGCCAATTGACCATATTAACGCCTAGGTCTAAGTTGCCACCTGAGGTAATAAAATTATTGGATAAGAATGAAGCGTTTCCGACGACTAAAACCCGTTGGCCTTTATCGCCATATTTCCTATTCAATGCAACAGCGATGTTGATAGGTCCTGCTTTATCCTTGTCAGGGTCAAAAGTAAGTTTATTGTTCGATTTTTTATCAGGCGATGCCAGCCATCCTGTAGCACCAACTTCAATGAGATTAGTAACTTCCCAACCATTTTCAAAAGTACCTAAGGCATTTACCTCGTAAGCATCTAAGTACTGAGTTCTTAGCATAAATCTCTCGGTGATAGGATGATTTCCATAGGCCAACGCAAAGGTCATATCCTCGTTGCCTCCAAACTGAAGCGAGCCTGGATCAACCACTTTAGATTGCGAAACAGTGAGGCCTATGTATTTGGCAACCTCATCAAGACCTTGCAAATCAGAATCATCAAGGAGCCATAAAAGATTTCCACCGCTATTTAGATAATTAAGAATTTTTTGAGCCTCTACCTTGGTCACAGGGACTTGCGGGCTCGCAATGACAAGCATCGAGCCCTCTTTAGGAACCTCATTTAATACCGTTAAATCTGGATTAGAAAACTTGAAGCCACGATTTTCTAATTGTTTACCAAACTCACCCAAATCATTATTTTTAAGGCCCATGAGGTTCTTCTCGCCATGACCATCTAAATACATGACTGGCTTCTCATTGGTTCTTGATAACCTCACTAAAAGGTTGGTTAAATCTTGTTCAGCGAAGGGGGGAACTATATGCTCAGTACGTTTTTTGTATTCAACGATAACCTCCCCATCAGAACGAATGCCGAGCTCTTGGGCAAGTTTTGGCTCTTCAGTAGGATTAATAAATTTAATGTAAACATCCTTTTTTTCCCTTTGGTACTTTCCAATGAAATTAAGCATGCTCTGTCTAAAGGTGTCATTTTGGCTGACATTATCATTAGTCGCAAAAACAGTTAAATTAATCGGGCCATCTAGATTTTGAAGGATCTCTACACTGCCTTTAGATAAAACACTTTTATTTGCTTGTGTGATGTCTGCAGTAAATACAAACTGTTTTGAAAGAAAACCTAACAAGATGATCAGCGCGATAAAGACCAATACAAAAAAGCTATTTTGCATCAAAAGTTGAAATTTAATTTTCTTACTAAAATTCATGCGTTAACCTCTTAATCTGTCAGAGTCGAGTCTGCGAATGGTAAGGACAATAAAAGTCGCGGTAAATAAAACAAAGTAAGCAACATCTGCGCTATCAATAATTCCTTTAGAGAAAGATTGGTAGTGGGGTAAAAGTGAAACGTAGTTAAACCAATGCTCTGGATCACTGGCAAAATACCTTCCCGCCATCATCATGGCAAACAGTGCAATAAAACTCAAAACAGCAGAAATGATGGGTTGGCTTGTTAATGATGAGAAAAAAGTACCAAGGGCCACAAATGCTGAGATCAAAAGTATGAGGCCAAAGGAATTAGCGATAAGGTATCCAAAATCTATGTCCGCCCAAATATTCATCGTCGATAACATTAAAAAGATATAAAGAACAAGGCTACTTAAAAATATAAGGAGCCCTAAAAATTTACCAACAATGATTTCACTAATGGATATGGGTGCGCTCATTAAAAAAGGTAAGGTCATGCTTTTTCGTTCTTCACTTATAAGCTTCATGGTTAAAATTGGGATCGCAAAAGACATCAGATAAGCTGCAGAACCATAGATATTCTGTCCAACAAACATAGTAACCCCAATTCTCTCAGCAGGTCTAATTGAGCCCGACATGACTTGAAAGTAAGAATCCATGCCACTTAGATAAAAAGTTCCAAAACCAAACATGAGAAGTGCCAAGATTATCCAACCCATTGGTGAGGCAAATAAACTTTTTAACTCTTTCCTAGCAATATTTAAAATCATGATTTATCTCCAAGCATAGTCAGTTGGGCAAAAATATCTTCCAAGCTGGTGACATCAGGAGCAATATGATAAAGACCCCATTTTTTTTCTACACAAAGGCTTGCTAGTTTTTCCGAATCCACATTGGTTTTGAAATGAAACCTAAATAAATCGCCCTCTATTTTCTCGACATCGGAAATAAAATTAATGGATTTAAGATCCTTCAAGGCAGGAGCTTTTTTTAAACCGACCTGGAGTTTATTGCCAATTCTTTGTTGCTTAAGCTCATCGATCGAGCCATGGAAAACAAGACTTCCTTGATTGATAATCTGCACACGATCACACACCATTTCAACCTCAGGCAATATATGGGTTGAAAGAATAACGCTGTGATTTTTACCGATTTCTTTTATTAACTTTCGTATTTCACGAATTTGTATGGGATCAAGACCAACGGTAGGTTCATCCAATATAACAATCTCAGGCTCATGAATGATGGCTTGAGCAATACCCACTCTTTGTTGATAGCCGTTAGATAAATTTTCGATAAGCCTCTTACTCATGTGCATTAAACCACAACGATCCTTCGCTATATCAACAGAATGATTAATTTTTTTTGCAGGCACATTATGAAATCGTGCAGCAATGGTTAGATATTCATCTACGGTCAACTCTTTATAAAGCGGTCTCATTTCTGGTAGATAGCCAATCATCGACTTAGCTTTTTTTGGATCTGCCAGCATGTCAAAACCACAAATATCGACTGCGCCCTCTGTAGGCGCTAAGTTACCAGTAAGCATTCGCATGGTGGTTGATTTACCTGCACCATTAGGCCCTAAAAAACCTAACACCTCTCCCCTCTCTAAATTAAAAGAAACGTCCTTGACTGCATAATTTGCGCCGAAGAGTCTAGAGAGATTTTTTGCTTCAAGTGTAGATGCCATAATTAACTAAAATATTTAAACCAATTAATGGATTTAAAAATTATGAAAAAGTTTTTAAAAAATTAAAGAAGACTGAATTATATTCAAAAAACAGGGTCTTTTGAAATTAAATTCATGAGTTTTAGTTTAAACTTTCAAAGTTGTGAGTAAAATTAAGTATGTTTAAAAATCTAATAGTATCTTTCACTATTTTCGTTTCCTTCTTACCAGTGTCTTTTGCTGCTAATGAAGATAACTTTAATATTAACAGTCCTGCACAAATTCAAGAGGCCTCTCCGGAATTTGTTTACAAATTTCTCCTTGCAGAAATCGCTGCTCAGCGTGGTGATCTTAATTCAGCTGGCCACCTATATTTAGATTTGGCTAAGCTTACGAAGAGCGTTCCTCTTGCACAAAGAGCCACTGAAATTGCAACAGCTTCCCGTAATGGACGACTTGCTATGGATTCAGCAGAGATATGGCGCCAACTTGATAAGGAATCTATCGAAGCGCAACAAATTTTAGCTGAATTACTTATCGCAAGCGGTAATCTTGGCAAAGCGCGTCCATTAATCGAAGAGTTATTAAAGCAAGAAAAAACGCGTGCGGATGGTTTTCTTTATTTAAATAGCCTACTTGCTAAAGTTGAAAACAAAAAAAATGCTTTGCGATTTATTGTAAGTGTAGCGAAGCCCTATGAAAAAATGCCTGAAGCGCATTTTAGTATTGCGCACGCTGCATACTTTGCAGGTGATAAAAAATTAGCAGAAAAAGAACTAGACATCGTAGAGAAATTAGACCCTAAATGGGAAACAGCAGCGCTTTTTAAAGGTTACATGATCGCTCAAGAATGGCCTGAGAAAGCTTTAGAACATTACAAAAGTTTTTTAAGAAAATACCCGAGCTCTAACGAAGTAAGGCTTGAATACGCTAAAACTTTAACGCAGCTTAGAAAATATGATCTTGCCAAAAAAGAATTCCTCAAACTAGTTAATGGCTCACTGGCCTCACCTGAGATTAGCCTAACTGTTGCATTGCTTGCATTAGAACTTGAAGATCGAGATCTAGCAGAAAAGTATCTTAACCAAAGTTTAGAGAGAGGTTATAACTATCCAGATAAGATTTACATGTACCTAGCCAGAATCTATGAAGAAAAGAATGAGCCAAATGTAGCTATCAAATACTTGGATAAGATAGATACTGGAAATTTATTTTTAGAGGCTAAGCTCTATGCTGCCGATATTATTGCTAGACATAAATCAATCGATGAGGCTGTCATTTCATTAGATCAATATAAAAATTTAAACGAGCAAGAAAAATTAAAATTTTTACAAGCCAAAACATCTTTGTACTTTAATAATAATCGTCAACAAGATGCTTGGACATTGATGTCAAAACAAGAAGAGAATTTCAAAAAATCACCTGAATTTAAATTTGATTATGCTCTCCTTGCTGAAAAAATGGGTAATACCCTTTTAATGGAACAGCTTCTCAAAGAAGCCATCAAATTAAAGCCTGACTATGCGCTTGCTTATAATGCGCTTGGTTATTCATACGCTGATCGAAATATCAAACTCCAAGAAGCGAAGAAAAATATTGAAATTGCATTATCAATCCTGCCCAATAATCACTACATTTTAGATAGTATGGGCTGGGTACACTATCGATTAGGTAATCTTGATATCGCTTATCAATTCGTTAAAAAGGCTTTTGATATCCAAGAGGATCCTGAAATTGCTGCCCATCTTGGTGAAATTCTTTGGAGGCAAGGTAAAAAAAGTGAGGCCAAAAAAATTTGGAATGATTCGCTTAAAGTACATCCATCTAACAACATACTTGTCGAGACAGCAAGAAAATTACAGTAAATGAGGTTTTCTCTTATTGCTTTAACCCTTCTACTCTTAGCTGGCTGCGCTAACGTTTTTATTAATAAAGATACACAAGAGATAACCTACAACGAATACCTTAATAACTTACCAAAAGATGCATTAGAGAATTTTAAGGCAACAGCTAAATTTAATTTCTATGAAGAGGATAAAGTTATTTCAGGAAAGATAAATTGGTCCTCTAAAAATAATCAAGACATTATATTAATACTTAATCCTTTTAATGGGATTGAAGCTAAGATTGAATTAGATTTAATCTTAAAAAATCAGAATATTAAATTAGCCACTGATCAAGCAAAAAATAAAAAATTAAATAGTTTTCTTGAAAAAAATCAGAATCTTTTCTTAATGAGAAAGTTTATAGCCAACCCCCCTTTAAGATTTTCAAGTCAAACAAAAACACTCATCAAATATGAAAACTGGGATATTATTTTTGAAGAAATTAATCCCGACAAAACGGTCAAAACCATTAAATTTAAGCAAAGAAATATCGAGCTTGTTTTAGAGTTTGTCTCATGGAAATAAATATCAAATTTGAAGATAAAGGTTATGTTAAATTCTTAGCACCAGCAAAAATCAACCGTTTTTTAAAGGTTATTTCAAAAAGAGATGATGGTTACCATAATCTGCAAAGCTGTTTTCAGATGATAGATTTATACGATGAAATTTATTTTAAGGTCAGAAATGATAACCAAATAAATCTTCAATACATGTCTAAGTCTTTTGATGATGACTTAATCCTAAAAGCAGCGAAGAAAATACTTAATAAGACTAATTTAGGTATTGATATAGCTCTCAATAAAAAAATACCTACAGGCGCTGGTTTAGGTGGTGGCAGTTCGGATGCTGCGACGACTTTGCTTGCGCTCAATAAAATTTTTAATTTGGGATTTAAATTAGAGCAGCTTGAAGAAATGGGGTTAACTCTTGGAGCAGATGTACCTTTTTTTATTAAGGGTCAAAATGCTTGGGTTGAAGGAATTGGGGAAAAAATTACCCCTATCAAGTTAGAAAAACAAACTTTCATCTTGGCTGTCCCTGATATCCATATCTCAACAAAAGAAATTTTTTCATCCTTGAAATTGACAAAAAATGTGATTCCATTGAAAATGACCGCCTTAATTTCGGATGAAGTAATTGATTTAGCTCCAAATGATTTAGAGGAGGTATCACTAAGATTATTTCCGGGACTCAAAGATGCAAAAAATTGGCTTGCGCAGTATGGCCAACCTAAGATGACTGGGACTGGAAGCGCATTTTTTTGTAGGATCAAAAAATCATTCGAACAAGATCTAAAATTTTACGATAAACCTGCTAAAATTACGGTTTTCAAAATCAAGAGTTTAAAGGTTCATCCTTTTATGGCTTGATTTACACGTTTGGGGAGTCGCCAAGCTGGTTAAGGCACAGGGTTTTGATCCCTGCATGCGAAGGTTCGAATCCTTCCTCCCCAGCCAATTTTGGGAGGCTTGCTTGGATAATAAAGACTTAATGATATTTACTGGCAGTGCGAACCATGCACTTGCTGAAAAAGTAGCTAAAAACCTCAATATCCAATTGGGTAAAGCTACCGTTGGGCGGTTCAGTGATGGAGAAATCATGGTTGAACTGCTTGAAAATGTCCGCGGTAAAGATGTTTTCGTACTTCAATCAATTAGCCACCCAACCAATGATCATTTAATGGAAATTCTTGTTATTGTAGATGCGCTTAGACGTTCATCCGCTGGAAGAATTACCGCAGCTATTCCTTACCTTGGATACTCGAGACAAGACCGAAGACCTAGGTCAGCTAGGGTCGCAATCACTGCGAAAGTTGTTGCTAACATGCTAACAAGCGTCGGTGTAAATAGAGTTCTGACTATGGATTTACACTCTGACCAAATCCAAGGTTTCTTTGATATTCCGGTTGACAATATATATGCAACACCTGTTTTACTCGAAGATCTTACACAAAAAAAATACAAAGACCTTGTCATTGTCTCACCAGATGTAGGTGGTGTGGTTAGGGCTCGTGCAGCTGCTAAAATCCTAGGAGCTGATCTTGCAATTATTGATAAAAGACGTCCAAAACCTAACGTTTCTGAGGTTATGAATATTATTGGGGACGTCTCTGGCAGAACATGTGTCATTGTTGATGATATTGTTGATACAGCTAATACTCTTTGCCTTGCTGCAGAGGCCTTAAAAAAACAAGGTGCAAACAATGTTTTAGCTTATGCTACACATGCTATTTTCTCTGGAGAGGCAATTCAAACAATCGATAATTCAGAGCTTGATGAAATCGTAATTACTGATACAATTACGCTTCGCCAAAATGCTGAAAAATCTAAAAAAATCAGACAATTGTCTGTAGCTAAGATTTTGGCTGAAACGATAAAGCGAATTAGCCATGAAGACTCTGTTAGTTCACTTTTCATGGATTAAATAAATCTTATGTATCTGGTCGCGGATACATATTTAGGAGCTAAAAATGAAAATAGAAATTAAAGCCAATGAGAGAGTGGCAAAAGGAACGGGTGCGAGCCGCCGTCTTCGTCATTCTGGCATTACCCCAGGTATTCTTTATGGAAATAATAAGGATGCTAAGAGTATTGAAATCAATGCTAAAGACTTAAGCCTTAAGTTTAGAAAAGAGGTATTTCACTCCTCTATTCTGACCCTTGATCTAGACGGACAAAAAGAGGCCGTTATTTTAAGAGATTATCAACTCGACCCTGTAAGTAGCAATTTGTTACATATAGACCTTCAGCGCATCAATGAAAATCAAAAGCTACATGTTAAGGTTCCTTTCCATTTTATTAATGAAGAAACAGCGCCTGGCGTTAAACTTGAAGGTGGTATTATTTCTCATATCATGACTGAAGTTGATATAGCATGTCTACCAAAAGATCTTCCACAGTTTATTGAGATCGATTTAGCTGAGCTAGGTCTTGGCGAATCAATTCACTTATCTCAAATTAAAATTGCTGAAGGTATTGAATTGACCCCTCTAACACATGGTAATGATGCTGTAGTAACGTCTATTACGAAACCTCGTGTCGTTGTAGAAACTGAAGAGGTAGCGGCTGCTGCTGAGGGTGATGAGGCAGAAGCAACAGATGATTCAGCTGAATCTACTGATGCACCAGAGGCAAAAAAATCAGATGATTCATCTGACAATGAATCTTAAAATTTGTACTGTTTTCCCTAAAAGCCCTCTCTATGAGGGCTTTTTTTCTTATGAGTAATATAAAACTCTTTGTAGGCCTTGGAAATCCTGGTGAGAAGTATGAAGCGACTCGTCACAATGCTGGGTACTGGTGGATTGATTTTATAGAAAAAAATCATAGACTTGGCATGAAGCCTTTTTCTAAATTTAATGGAATTGTAGGCAAGTACTCTGAAGAGGCAGATTGCTTTTTTTTAAAACCAACCACTTTTATGAATGAAAGTGGACGGTCCGTTCAATCAATCGTTAAATTTTATAAAATCAAACCTGAAGAGATATTAATTATTCATGACGAACTTGACCTGCAGCCTGGTATCATTAAATTAAAATTTGGAGGTGGTCATGGAGGCCATAATGGTCTTAAAAGTATTGAATCTTCAATAGGATCAAATAATTTTTGGCGACTCAGAATTGGCATTGGACATCCAGGTATTAAAGAAGAAGTTGCAGGATACGTTTTAAAAAAACCATTAAAAAAAGATTTTGACCTTATCAACGCATCCATTCTAGATAGTTATCATGTTTTCTCAAATCTACTCTTAGGAGAATTTGAAAAAGCTATGCTCAACCTTCACTCAACACTTAAATAGGTATACAAAATGAAATGTGGCATCGTCGGTCTTCCCAATGTTGGTAAATCAACATTATTTAATGCAATTACAAAATCTGGTATTGATGCTGAAAATTATCCCTTTTGTACCATTGAGCCTAATGTAGGTATTGTTGAGGTTCCAGATAATCGTTTACAGGAAATATCATCCATCGTAAATCCAGAAAAAATACAACCTGCTATTGTCGAATTTGTTGATATTGCAGGGCTTGTAGCGGGTGCTTCAAAAGGTGAGGGTCTGGGAAATAAATTCTTAGCCAATATTCGTGAAACAGATGCCATCATGCATGTAGTTCGTTGCTTCGAAGATGAAAATATTGTTCATGTAGATGGCAAAATTGATCCTTTAAGTGATGTTGAAACAATAAATACAGAATTAATTTTAGCTGACATGGAAACGCTTGAAAAAGCTATGCAAAGAGAAGAAAAAAAAGCTAAATCTGGAGATAAAGAGGCTAGACAGTCGCTTGAGATTTTTTCCAAAATATCAACAGCTCTAAATGATGGAAAGCCAGCATCATCTGTTAATTTTGATAAAGATGATTTGAAGTTTGTTAGGCCATTATGTTTGATTACCATTAAGCCAGTCATGTTTGCAGCAAATGTGAGTGAACAAGGATTTGATAGCAATCCTCTATTAGAAAAATTACAGAATTACGCGAGTAGTTTAGGGTTTCCTGTTATACCCGTTTGCGCAAAAATTGAATCTGAAATTTCGGATCTTGATGATGAAGAAAAATTAATTTTCTTAAATGACTTTAATCTTACAGAACCTGGGTTAAATAGAGTTATTCGCGGAGCATATGAATTATTAGGGTTACAAACTTATTTTACTGCTGGTGTTAAAGAAGTCAGAGCATGGACTACTAAACGTGGAGCAACAGCCCCAGAGGCTGCAGGGGTGATTCATACCGATTTTCAAAAAGGCTTTATTAGAGCAGAGGTGATCAGTTATGAAGATTTTATTTCTCTCAAAGGAGAACAAAAAGCCAAGGAAGCGGGCAGAATGAGATTAGAGGGTAAAGAATATATTGTTAAAAATGGTGATGTCATTCATTTTAGATTTAATGTTTAATTTTTTTTGACTTATGTAATTTTAAAAAATATAATTTCACGCTTGTCAATTAAGGGTGATGTAGCTCAGCTGGTTAGAGCGCAGGATTCATAATCCTGAGGTCGAGAGTTCAAGTCTCTCCATCACCACCATTATTTCATTTAAAATCAATAATTTATAATCTTAACAATTCTCTATTTATATCAAAATAAAACTAAAATAAAGTATATTATTTTTAAAGGTATTTAGACATTAATACGAATTAGTTTTATATTTAAAATTTAAAAAGATTTAATTTATTTATGCTTTTCAATTACGCAATATGTACCCCAATATATAACAAAAATTCAGCTGGTGTCTGTGTTCTTCATAAACTGGCAAATGAATTAAATGTGCAAGGCAGGAAATGCATAATTATTTTTATGGTAAAAAAAAATGATGGTTATAACTTATTTTATTACCATGAAAAAAATAAAGTAAATGAAAGTTACTTTAATAAAAATTTTAAATATTTTTTTATTAAGCAAGATGAATTAAAAAGTTTTTTAAATAATTCAATTGTAATTTATCCAGAAGTAATTACTGATAACCCATTGAACGCAAAATATATTTGCAGATATATGCTAAATAAAGAAGGAGCAATCATAAAAAATAAAAAAATAAACTTTTTAAAAAATGACTTTATATTAAGTCATTCAAAAAATTATCATAAAAAATTTAATTTTTTGCTTTTTTTCGATATCTTAGACCCTAATTTACCAATTATGGATAATCAATATGCATCTCAATTAAGAAAAATTGATGCAACTTATATAGGAAAAGGTTCGAAAGATGAGGATTGTAAGGTAATAGAAAATACAATTGAAATCACAAGATCCTGGCCAAAAAATAAAATTGAGCTTTATAAAGTCCTATCAAATGTGAGATATTTTTATACTTATGACAACTTTTCCTTATTAAATCTTGAGGCAATTATCTGTGGTTGTATTCCAATATTTTTATCAAAAAAAGCTGCTCCGGACTTAATTATGAATGATTATGATATTACTTTCCCAGATGAACATTTTAAATTACCTTCTTTGCAAGATAATTTTCATGATTTAAAAAAAATTAGAAAGAAAATTCTTAATAAATTAATAACATTTCATGATGATTATCCAAAAAAAGTAAATTTATTTATAAATAAAATTGAGGATCATTTCCTTAAATTAAATAATGATTAATATACATTGGCTTTCAGCTGTAACGAATTTTTCTATTTCAGCAGGAATTAGATTAAGAGCACAGCTTTTTTATTCAGAAGAGTTAAAAAAATTAATAAACTTTAGTATTGGTCATACAATAAGTGCAAATCCAGACTTAATCATTGTTGGTAAGCCAGGTAGAAATAATTATGAATTACAAGAGCAATGGATTAAAGTTCTAGAGAGAAATCAGGATAAGATTATTATTTTAGATTACATTGATCATTATATTGATAATCAAATTCATGATAATGAAAAATATTCTTCTTTTTACAAAAGAGCGATTGAACTTGTAACCTGTGTTGTATGTAGCTCTTCAAAATTAAAGGATAATCTCTCAAAGTTTACTAAAAAAAAAATTTACATCATCGAGGATCCCTATGAAGTTGAAATTAATACTTCATTTCAGAAAAGAAATACTGGCAATTTTTTTTGGTTTGGCTCTCAAAATAATCTTAAATATCTATTTAATCTTATTCAAAAAACTTCATTTGAAACAAAAATAAATTTATTAATTCAAACGAATAATAATGGGCTAAATTTATGCTCCCAAAATTATGAAAAATTAAAGAAAAAAAATATTTCATTATTCTTTGATCGATGGAGCTTAAATAATATGATCAGAATTATTCCAGATATTTCTGGAATTTTAATTCCTGGCAGTGTTAATGATCAAATGAAAAATGGTGTTAGTAGCAATAGATTGTTAACAAGTTTTGCCCTTGGACGACCTGTTAGTGCAACCAGTTATGACTCATATCAAGAATTTTATGATTATTTTTCTGACATTGATG
>Ga0255755_1001485_pt1 | contig 20890 bp, 22 predicted proteins | sample 011ome_18_FD_179955 | JGI IMG/M metagenome (GOLD analysis project Ga0255755, IMG submission 179955) | Coastal salt marsh microbial communities from the Groves Creek Marsh, Skidaway Island, Georgia - 011501BT metaG (version 2) | ecosystem: Environmental > Aquatic > Marine > Intertidal zone > Salt... | reverse complement strand
ATCATTGCCCAAATGTCCTGCGCCCTGCGGGGACAGGCCGATTTACTGGTGGATGCCAATTCAGCGTTTGGGCCTACGCGTGCGATTGCCATCGGCCATATGCTGCAAGACCACGGAATTTCCCATTACGAAGAGCCGGTCCCCTATTGGGAATTGGAGACCACAAAACAGGTCACAGATGCGCTGGACATTGATGTCACAGGCGGCGAACAAGATTGGGATATACAAACATGGAAACGCATGATTGACATGCGTGCCGTTGATGTCATCCAGCCTGATGTGATGTATGTCGGAGGTATTCACAACACTATCAAGGTTGCTGCCATGGCAGCGGACCGTGATATTCCGTGTACCTTGCACGCAGCAAACCTATCACTGGTCACGGTCTGTTCTATGCATGTGATGAGGGCCATTCCAAACGCGGGCAAATATCTGGAATTTTCAATCGAAGAACGCGATTACTATCCGTGGCAGAACGGCATATTTCAATCAAATCCGTTCACAATCACCGATGGGCACGTCACCATTACCGACGCCCCTGGGTGGGGTGTTGATATCAATCCAGACTGGCTGGAAAACGCCCAATATGCGGTATCAGATGCCGCAAATTGGGAACCCAGTGCCTATGGCCAGCTGTATGGGACGCCACCAGCCTAGGCGGGAAAATTAGTTGTCGTTCAGACCCTCGGCACGGCCCGCGGTCATCAGGGTATAACCCAGATAAAATCCTGTCAGGGCCATCGGCAACTGACACACAATAACGGCAGGCACGCCATATTCCATCACTGCTTTGATGTTCATCGCGGTCAGCAACATGGAAAAGATGGTGGTGATAGCGAACAGACCCAATGCAAAGATTTGCTTGTCTGTCATACGCTTTACGGCTTCTTCTTGGTTCATGGCATGATCCCTTTGCTCTGAAAACATATATTATTTTTTGAATATAATGTAAAGCATTAAATGAGCTGGGGCGATTTTTCAAAAAAACCGCCCCAAATTCTTAATTCAAACGCTGACCGCTGGTTGGTTCGAAATAGCTAACTTTGTTCAGATCAAATGCAAATTTCAGCTTGCCCCCCGCGGCCGCGGTTGTTTCTGCATGCAAACGTGCGGTGACCTGTTTGCCGCCCATTTCGGCGACAACATAGGTATCCGCGCCGGCTGGTTCGACCATATCAACCAGACACTCTGCCTCTTGTACGCCGGTACCGGATCTGAATCCTGCTTCGGAAATATCCTCGGGGCGCAGGCCCAAAATCACGTCCGACGGCAGGTTACGGGCCGCATCATCGCGCAGAACAATCGGTGCATCATTGGGGCGCATAATTTCGATTTCTGCGCCACTGCCGTTTTGGCGAACCTTGGCAGGGATCAAGTTCATAGCGGGCGAGCCCATGAAATCGGCGACAAACAGATTGGCAGGTGTGTTGTAAATTTCGGCAGGTGTGCCGATCTGTTGAATCACGCCGCCCTTCATCACCACAATCTTGGTGGCCAATGTCATGGCCTCAATCTGATCATGGGTCACGTAAACCATAGACGCACCCAGAGATTGATGCAGTTTTTTGATTTCTGATCGCATTTCGACGCGCAGCTTGGCATCCAGATTGGACAGGGGTTCATCAAACAAAAACAGTTTTGGATCACGCACCAAGGCACGGCCCATGGCAACACGCTGGCGTTGGCCACCTGACAATTGACCGGGGCGGCGATTTAACAGCTGTTCGATTTTCAGCTGTGCGGCCACCTCTTTCAATTTGCGTTCTTGGGTCTGGGCATCTTCCCCGCGGACCTTCATGCCAAAGGTGATGTTTTTCGCAACACTCATCGTGGGGTACAGCGCATAGGATTGAAACACCATGGCAATGTCACGATCCTTGGGGCTGACATGGGTCATGTCACGCCCATCAATATGCAGGCTGCCACCTGTGATGGGTTCCAACCCCGCGATACAATTCAGCAGCGTTGATTTTCCGCAACCCGATGGGCCAACCAGAACCAGAAAATCCCCAGCGTCGATGGAAATATTGATCTCTTTCAGAATTTCTGTGGAACCATAGTTCTTATACAGATTTTTGATGTCAAGAATGGGTGCCATTGGGGTTATCCCTTTACTGAGCCGGCCGTAAGACCGCGAATGAAGTATTTACCAGCGAAGACATAGACAAATAGTGTCGGCAAGGCGGCGATAATGGCCGCAGCCATATCGACGTTATATTCCTTAACGCCAGTGGTTGAATTTACGATGTTGTTCAGGGCCACGGTAATGGGCTGTGTGCCCGCTTGGCTAAAGGACACACCAAACAGGAAATCATTCCAAATCTGGGTGAATTGCCAAATGACCGTTACAACAATGATAGGCAGCGATAGCGGCAGAAAGATCGACCAAAAGATGCGAAAGAAATTCGCGCCATCTACTTTGGCCGCTTTGACCAATTCCGCTGGGATCGATACGTAATAATTGCGGAAAAACAGCGTGGTAAAGCCGATCCCATAAATCACGTGAACGAATACCAACCCCGGAATACTGCCTGCCAATCCCATCATACCCAACAGGCGCGCCATGGGCAGCAGCACCACTTGGAACGGGATGAAACAGCCAAACAACATCAGCGAAAAAATCAGGTTCGCACCGCGAAACTGCCATTGCGCAATGACATAGCCGTTCAGCGCCCCAATTAACGTGGACAAGGCCACAGCCGGAACCGCCAATAGGACCGAGTTCCAGAAATAGGGCTGCAACCCTTCGCATTGAATACCTGTACAGGCACCCGACCACGCGGTTTTCCACGCATCAAATGTGATTTCGCGTGGTAAGGCGATCAAGCTGCCCGTGCGAATTTCCTCAAGACTTTTCAACGATGTTGTCACCATGACGAACAACGGCATTAGGTAGTACAGCGCAAACAGGGCCAGCAGGATATATAGAATCCAGCGCAGGATTAATTTGCCAAACGACCCTTTGGGCGGGGTATGGGAATAGGTCAAATCAGCCATGGTTCTTTGCTCGCAATTCTGAATAAAGGTAGGGCACAACGATGGTAAACACGACCGCCATCATGATCATTGCCGAAGATGCCGCCTGACCGATATCACCACGCGAAAACGCCATGGCGTACATATATGTCGCGGGCAAATCGGTGGAATATCCGGGGCCACCCCCTGTTAATGCGATAACCAAGTCGAAACTCTTGATCGCTAAATGCGCCAAAACGATAAAGGCAGACAGGAAAATAGGTGCCATGGATGGAATAATAATGGACGAATAAATGCGCCATGTGGGAATGCCGTCAACTTGGGCTGCTTTGATGATCTCTTCGTCAACGGATCGCAGACCTGCCAAAAACAACGCCATAACAAAGCCCGAGCTTTGCCAAACCGCGGCAATCACAATGGTGTAGATCGCAAAGTCAGGGTTTACCACCCAATCAAAGCTGAAATTTTCAAATCCCCAGCCGCGCACGGTTGCCTCGATCCCTAGACCGGGGTTTAGGATCCATTTCCACGCGGTCCCTGTCACAATCATCGACAGCGCCATAGGGTACAGGTAAATGGTGCGAATTGCGCCCTCAACTCGGATTTTTTGATCCAGCATAATGGCTAGGACTAATCCCAAAACCATTGCAATTACGATAAACAAAATACCGAATGTAAACAGATTGCCAAAGGCCGTATCCCAGCGGGGCGACGCAAACAGTTTGTCGTATTGAACAAACCCCTTCAATTCATACTTTGGCAGTAATTTCGAACGTGTCAACGATACCCAAGCGGTCCAGCCAATAAAGCCATAAACAAATACTAAAACGGCGATAAAGGAAGGCGCGAGTACCATTTTGGGCAGCTGATTTTCAAGCCATTCCGTCATGGGGAACTCCTATAAATACACCGCCCCGATGGGTAAATCTGGGGCGGTGTACAAGGTTTGATTAGTAGCTGTTTGCGACAGCTTGTGCCAACTGTGCGACCGCATCTGCGGACGACATGTCAGAGTTAAAGTGCGCTGTCACAACGTCGGTGATTGCACCAGATTGTGCGCCGCGCAGGGCCATGCCGTGTGCGTATGATGGCAACAAAGAACCGTTCTCAGAACTTGCTTTCATGTCATCTGCTGACAGATGCGCGCAGGTGTCGAATTTGTCCAACGCAACGTCTGTACGCGCAGGGATCGAACCTTTGTTCAGGTTGAACACTTCTTGAAAGCTGGGGCCAACAATCAGTTTTGCCAACAGGTCTTGGCCGGCTTTCTTGTCGTCGCCATCGACGTCAAACATGGCAAAGCTGTCTACGTTGTACAAGAAACCATCGCCTGGTGTGGATGCGCATAGGAAATCCTCGCCTGGGACTTTGCCTGCTGCCATGAATTCACCTTTGGCCCAGTCGCCCATGATTTGGAACGCCGCTTCGCCGTTCATGACCATCGCTGTTGCTAGGTTCCAGTCACGACCAGAGAAGTTTGCATCAACATAGCCACGCATTTTGCGCATTTGGTCGAACACAGCAACCATTGCGTCAGATGTCAGTGTTGCTTCGTCCAGTTCTACGAACGCTTTGTGGAACCCTTCTGCGCCCAAAATGCCCAGTGCAACAGCTTCGAATACTGTGGCGTCTTGCCATGCTTGGCCACCGTGTGCCAATGGGATCACGCCGGCGGCTTGCAATTTGGCTGCGGCTGCGTTGAATTCGTCCCAAGTGGTTGGCATTGCGATGCCGTTTGCCTCAAGGACGTCGGCGTTTGCCCAGATCCAGTCAACGCGGTGCACGTTTACAGGGGCTGCACACCATTCGCCTTCGCATTTCATGTGACCTGCGATAGATGCTGGCAATACGTCAGCCCAACCTTCGGCTTCGGCCACGGCCGAGATGTTGGCCAAAACGCCTTCTTCGTACCATTCTTGGATGGCTGGGCCTTTCAGCTGAACGGCTGTTGGGGCGTTGCCAGACAGAACACGGGCACGCAATGCAGACATAGCTGCGTCACCGCCGCCACCTGCAACGGGCATGTCGGTCCATGTGCCGCCGTTGTCTGCGAATTCTTTTTGCAATACGGCGACGGATTTCGCTTCGCCACCGGATGTCCACCAGTGCAGAACCTCAGCCTGGGGTTCAGCGAATGCAGCGGATGATGCGATCAAGGCAATCGATGAGACTGCCGCAAATGCGGTTCTTTTCATTTGGTAATTCTCCCTTTTTACGCTGCTCCTCATGCAGCGTTGCCTTATAGAGGCGCAAATTTTTGATACCGGAAACAAAATAGTTGCCAATTTCGGGACCAAATCAAAGATTTTGCGGGTTTTTGTTACAGACTGTTACGTTCCCCTTGATTTTGTTGCACAGTGTTACAAACAATCTGGGGAACCACGACAGTTGGCGGACCTATTTCGGAGAATACTAAATGGCGATCCCTCGGATACTTGTTGTTGATGACGATGCAGAAATTCGGTCTATGCTGGCCCAGTTCATGCGCGACAATGGGTTCATTGTGCTGCCCGCGTCATCACTGGCCGATGTTCAACGCCACATGAACACAGAACGCATCGACCTGATTTTATTGGATGTGATGCTGGGCGATGAAAACGGTGTCGATATTTGTCAGCACCTGCGACAGGATCATGACGTTCCGATTATCTTTATTTCTGCCCTATCGGCAGATCACCACCGGATGCGTGGATACAGTGTGGGGGCAGATGATTACATCGCCAAACCCTTTAATCCCCAATTGCTGCTGGCGCGGACCAAGGCCGTGTTACAGCGTGCGCGGCGCACATCATCGCTGGCCTATCGTCGTCGGGTGCGTTCCTTTGGCTTTGAGGGGTGGCAATACGATGGCAAGCACGATCAATTGACGTCACCCAAGGGCTATACCGTATCATTGTCACAAAAAGAGGCAGGCCTGTTAAAGGTGTTTTTGGCCAACCCCAGAATACCCCTGACCCGCGAAGAAATTGCATCAGCCTTGGACGTAACGGGCGATGCATCGGTGCCAGACAGCTTGGGGCGATCAATTGATGTTTTGGTCGGACGGTTACGGACCAAAATCGAACACGACCCAAAATCGCCAGACCTGATAAAAACACAGCGCGGCACGGGATATGTGTTTGCCACAGATGTCACTGTGAGTGATGGGTGATGCTACGCCCGTTCAGCCTGCGTACACTATCGTTTGTCTGGGTGGGACTGGCCCTGATGATTGGTGTGGTTGCCAGTTATTTCTGGGTCAATTCCAACAGAATGTGGGATCGCCACTTGGCCAATGCCTATGTCGCAGGGATTGAGACCTATTATGCATTGCTGACACAGTCCGACATCAAAGGGGTCAATGTAACCCCCCTAAACCCCGAAGATTTAGCCCATGCAAATCAGGGAAATTTCACCGCGATATCGCAGGTGCCAAAACCTGGCTATCTGACGCTGTTAACCCTAAAGGACACGTCGCAGGATGGCGCGCTGAAAATACGGTCCGAAATTCAGATCGCCGTTGTGTCAGATCAGCTCACCTATCCCATTTCCGAACTGTCCCTGTCACAGCAGGAACCATCAGCCTATCAGTTTGGGGCACTGGCGCAGTTAATGGCAACCTATTGCAGCAATCCGATCGTTTTCGGGCGCGTGGATCAATTGGCATGGGTGCGGATTGACGGATCCACGGTTTGGGGCTGCGCGGCGGCGCCGCCCGATGATCGTTTGTGGGTTGCCATCGCATCAATCGTGTTGATCAGTATTTTGGGCACGCACATCGCCAATACCACGGACGCATTCGGATACTTTGCACGCGCGCTGAAATCACGGCAACTGGTGGGCGGGCCCGACAGCTATGACACACAGGGCCCCAAGGAATTGCTGGAAATTGTGGGCGCAGTGAATGATTATTTGCAGTATGAACGCGACCAGCTGTCAAACCGTGCGATTGTTTTATCCGGTGTCAGCCACGATTTGGGCACCCCCGCAACCCGACTAAGGCTGCGTGCGGCACTGATCCAAGACGACGACATACGCAAGAAATTGGAATCCGATATTGATCTGATGACCGCCACGATTGAGGGCGTATTGACCTATACCCGATCAGAATCCAACAGCGAACAGCCGCAAAAAATTGATCTGATGTCCCTGATTGATGCCATCGTTGCCGATTACCAAGACACCGGCGCACCAGTGACATTACGCCAAACCAAGGTCACCGAAACCAACGCAACGCAACAGGTATTCACCACGCGCAAAGGCACCATACCTGTGTCCGAAACCAAGGCCATTTTATCCTATGTGCGTCCCGTTTCCCTGCGCCGCGCAATTACCAATTTGATAGATAATGCAGTCAAATACGGGCGAAATGCCAATGTGACCCTGCAAGCCGATGCAAACCACATTTACATTCTGGTCGAAGATTCCGGCGGTCCAAATCGGGCGGCTGAAATGGATGGCTATCTGGCCCCGTTCAAACGCGGAACAGGCGCACAAAGCATTTCCGGATTTGGCCTTGGCCTGACCATTGTAGCAACAGTTGCACGTCAACACGGCGGATCCATCGAATTCCAAAACGGCCGGACAGGACTGTTGGCACGTTTGGTCATAACGCGAATATTATAAAGCCCCCAATCGCGTAACGTTCACGGACGCATTGCAGCTGCGATAGATTACGCTAGGTCAATATATTATCAAATTGATATTTTTTAATGTCTATCGAGGGGATATAGTGTTTGGACCCTAACCTTTGACGGCCCCGTCGCTTAGGCCAGACACCAGATATTTCTGCGCCACCAAAAACACCACTGTTATGGGCACACCCGACAATATCGCCGCCGCCGCGAAGTCACCCCACAGGTATTTGAATTCGTTCAAATACAGCCGCGATCCAACGGCCAGTGTCAGGTTATCTTGGGATCGCAACAGGATCGAGGCCAAGGGATAATCGTTGATCACACCGATGAACACCAACACAAACACAACCGACATGATCGGCACAGCCAAGGGCAGGAACACATACCGAAATGTCTGCCATGGCGATGCCCCATCAATCGATGCAGCCTTGTCCAGGGATGGATCAATGCTGTCAAAATACCCTTTGATCGTCCAGATATGCATCATCACCCCAGACAGATAGACCACCACCAATGACCAATGGCTATCGATCCCGACAACGGGGGAAATATCGCCCAAGGTGTCAAACACCGCATATAGCGCGATCAGCGCCAGCGTGGTTGGAAACATCTGAACGATAAACAATGAATCCAACAATGCCGCCCTGCCCCAGAATTTTATACGGCTAAAGGCATAGGCCGAAATACACGACACCGCCAACACGCCAAAGGCCGCAATCAATGCAATTTTCACCGAATTCCACATCCACGTCAGCACAGGATAGGGTGGCGTAATCACCGTGCCATCATCACGGACATAGTCCCAGCCAAAGGCCAGATACCAGTGTTCCAGTGTTGGGTTCGATGGGATCAATTCACCGACGGTAAAATTGCCCTCGCGAAATGAAATGGAAATAACGACCAAAAATGGAAACAGGATCAGGCACAAAAAACACAGCATAAACCCATGCGCCAACACTTTCTTAATGAACAAGGATCGTTTGTTTTCAACTATCATAACGTCACCTTTGTGCCGCGCGGCGCATGGCCACAAAATTTGCATAGGCCATGACCGAGACCAAAATAAAAATCAGCAGCGTAATGGCACCAGACAATCCAAATTGGGTGCCCGAATCCAAAAACGCGATGCGATAGGTAAAGGATCCCAAAATATCCGTTTCCCCCGCAGGAATGATCGTGCCCGGAATATCTGGCCCACCCCGTGTCAGCAGCAACACCAAAACAATGTTGTTAAAATTGAACGCAAATGACGCCAGCAGCAACGGCAAAAACGGCGGAATAATTTGCGGTAGGGTGATTTTGAAAAACACGCGCAGGGGGCCTGCGCCTTCGATCAGGGCGGCTTTTTTCTGGTCTTGGGGGACGGATTGCAAAAACCCCATCGCCAGCAACATCATATAGGGATAGCCCAGCCACGTGTTCACGATCAAAATCATCGTACGCGCCAAATGGCCATCGGTGTTCCAATTGGGGCGGGCACCGAACAGCGCCTCTAGGATCATATTGATTTCGCCAAAGTTTTGATTGAACAATCCGCGAAACACCAAAATCGAAATAAACGCCGGAACCGCATAGGGCAGGATCAGCAATATCCGATAGGTCGTTTTGAACCGCAGGTGTTCCCATTGCAAAATCACAGCCAATAACAACCCAATGCCAAAGGTCAGAACAACCGATCCAACCGCAAACACAAAGGTCCAGACAAAGATGGAAAACATCGGCGCACGAATACCATCCGAGGTGAAAATTTTGTGAAAATTTTGCCAACCGATATTGGTCCGCCATCCCGGACTGACCTGTTCGCCACTGTCCAAAACATAAAACCCAACCCCATGATCAGGCGTCAAACGATCACCGGTTGCGACATTCAACAGCGTGCCGTCGGGTTGTTCGATAAATTCTGGCTGAACGCCCGCAAATTCGCGCAGACCTATTGACGACATGACATTGCCATCTGGCAGGGTCACCGAAATTTCCGCCAGTTCTTTTCGCAGCTTGATCGCGGCGCGGCGGTCCAATACGGTCTCGGGCGCTGGCGCGGGGTCGGCTGTGACCTGTTGCGCGGTGCCATCCAAAGTGAACGGCGCAGATAAAAATCCATTGCCTGCATCGCCCAAATACACCCGATAATTATCGCCATCTTGACCTAAAACAAAGGGCATTGCGTTGTCTTTGTCCACGATGGTGCGGGACAAAATCACCTCTTTAGCGCGATCAAACGTCAGCAGGTTGAACGACCCGTAATTGGTAAAGCCAAGATAAATGGTAAACAGAATTGGAAAAATGACAAACAAGGCCATGGTCGCAATTCCGGGGTAAATAAACCGCGCGAAATAGAAACGGCGGAATCCATAGACACAGAAAAACCCAATGGCAACCAACAGGACAATCACGCCAAACATCGGTTGACCGACCATGTAAACGATCCACGCCACATAAAGCAGCATCAAACTGATCCCAACAACGATGCCTTTGCCCAAAACCGTGGCAAAGGATCGTTGCGCAGGTCGGGCCGCATCAAATGCCAAAGCAGTCATGTGTCACCTATTGAAAATGCCAAATAAATGAATGGGGCGGAAACCGCCCCATTCGCGCGAATATTATTCACCCAAGATGCGGGTTGCCGCATCGTTTAGTGCATCCTCAACCGTGGCAGCACCAGATGTGATATTGGCCAAAGCCGGTCCCATCGCACCCCAGAATGCCCCCATTTCAGGATTGGATGGCATTGGAATACCAATCGACGCATTCGCGATCGTCGCTTTGACCTTGGGGTCGGTTTGTGCGGCACCTGCGGTTTTATCCGTCAAGGCACCCAAGGCATTGGTTGTGTTCCAAGTCGCCAAACCGTCATCTGTTAGGATATAGTTTTCAATCAGCTCAACAGCCAAATCTGCGTTTGGTGATGCTGCGTTGATGGCCAAGGCTTGGACCCCCAAAAACGCCGGTGAAGGCGCGCCGCCAACTGTTGGGATTGGGGCCACAGCGATATTTTGTCCGGCGTTTTCGTACCCGCCCCATGACCATGGTCCGTTGATGACCATTGCAACTTCGCCATTGGCCATCGCGCCGTCCATAACGCCGTAATCCACACCCTGCGGTAATACGCCATCGTCAAACAATGCCTTTAGCACTTGGCCACCTTGGATTGCGCCTGCGTTGTTTACGCCCGTTTCGGACCCGTCATAGGCGCCATCCTTTTTCTGGAACGCATAGCCACCGTTTGCCATCAACATTGGCATGGTGAAATAGGTGTTGTTGTAATCCCATAGGATCGGTTTGACCCCGTCTGGCAGATCCAGCGATGCAATCTCTTCGAACGATGCGGGCGGTGTTGTGATCAGATCAGTGTTATAGACCAGGCCGATTGCTTCGACCGACACGGGGTATCCCCAGATTTTGCCATTGAATGAAACGGCATCCCATCCGTTTTCCAAAATGCCAGCTTGGAATTCTGCGCTGGGGTTTACGGGTGAAATCAATCCACCTGCGGCCCATTCGCCGAAACGATCATGCGCCCACAACACGATATCGGGGCCATCGCCTGTGGCTGCAGCCTGTTGGAATTTGTCGGTCAAAGGATCGGCCACCTCAACGACAACATCAATGCCTAGGTCTGCCGAAAATTTGTCCGCCACGGCTTGCAGCTGTTCCTCTGCTTTGCTGCCACCGGTCCAGATTACTAATTTGCCTTCTTCCATCGCGAAAGCGGGCAGCGCGACAGAGGCAAACAGTGCCGCTGCAACAGTTGTCTTCATCGTTTTCATTTTCAAATCCTCCTCATTGAAAACTGTCATTCATCCCGCCACAGCGATGTCATCGCCCTGCGTTGCGGGGGTAATCATTATGGCGCCATTTGGCCCCAATTCGATTGTCTGTCCGTGCAATTCGGTCGCCACACTGGGGCCGGTGACGCGGTCCAAGCCCTGCATTTGAACCGATTGTGGCTGCGCAGACAGGTTAAACACGCACAAAACCGCATCGGCCCCCTGACCCCGCACAAACGCCAAAACGGGATCTGGTGTGTTCAAAAACCGCGTCGCCCCTGTTTTCAAAATATCGGTGGCGCGGCGGTGGTGCAGAACGCGACGATAATATTCCAAAACAGATGTTTCGACGCCCAGCTGCGTTGCCACATTGCGATCCCGCTGGGCGGGTTTCACAGGCAGCCAAGGTGTGACTTGACTAAATCCGCCAAATTCCGATGAATCCCAAACCATCGGCGTGCGACATCCATCGCGGCCTTTGACCTCGGGCCAGAACCGGATACCGGGGGGATCGGTCAGTTCGTGATATTCCATCACGGTTTCCGACAGTCCCAATTCTTCGCCCTGATAAATCCCGATGGACCCTTGGAATGCACATAGCAAGGTAATCGCCTGTTTGGCCAAATCCTCAGGGTCGGCACAATGATCCGCCCAGCGCGTCACATGGCGCTGCACATCGTGGTTGGAAAAACTCCACGATGGCCAACCATCTTTGGCGCCCGCTTGGAAATTGGAAATGATATCGCGAAAATGGCTTGGGGAAAAATTTGGGCCCAACATTTCAAAGGTATAGCACATATGCAAACGATCATCGCCTTGGGTGTATTCCCCCATCAACCGAATGGCTATATCGCCGCCATCGCCCACTTCGCCAACCATCATGCGACCGTCATACTGATCCGTCAGCGCGCGCATGCGTTCCAAGAATGCGATGTTTTCCGGTTGGTTTTTGGAATAGATATGATTTTGCCAACCATAGGTTTCAGCAGGTGACTGATCGGCTGTAATTGTGGGGTTTGGCGGGTTATCGCGCAGCTGCGCATCGTGGAAATAATAATTGACCGTATCCAGCCGAAACCCATCGACACCCCGATCCAACCAGAATTTCATCACCTGCAAAATGGCGTCCTGAACATCAGGGTTGTGCATGTTCAAATCGGGCTGTTCGATCAGGAAATTATGCAAATAATATTGACGCCGGCGCGGTTCCCATTCCCATGCTGGTCCACCAAATACAGATGGCCAATTCGTGGGCGGCATACCATCAGGTTTCGGATCGGCCCAAACGTACCAATCCGATTTGTCATTGTTGCGATCCGCCCGACTGGTGACAAACCAAGGATGTTTGTCTGACGTATGCGACAGAACCTGATCGATGATGACCTTTAACCCCAACCCATGCGCGGCCTGCACCAGCCGGTCAAAATCGGCCAAGGTCCCGAACACAGGGTCAATGTCGCAATAATCCGACACGTCATATCCCATGTCCTTCATCGGGGATGTGAAAATCGGGCTAAGCCAAACAGCATCAACGCCCAGATCCGCAATATAAGGCAGCCGTTCGGTGATCCCATTCAGATCACCCACGCCATTGCCAGAACTGTCCTGAAAACTGCGCGGATAGACCTGATAAACAACCGCACCTTTCCACCAATTACCCAATGTATCGCCCCTATCTAAAATTTGATTCGATCAAAACCTAGCATCATTTTTGAAATTTTCAAAACGTTTTAAATTGTTGAAATTTTCATATACATGGGTTATTTAGGATAGGAATTATAAACTTTTCAAATCGTTTACAACAGGACGGAACGTGGCAACACTTAAGGATATCGCATCAGAACTGGGCCTATCGCCGGCAACGGTCAGTCGTGCGCTGAACGGATTTCCTGAGGTGAACGCAAAAACCAAGACCAAAGTCGTCGAGGCCGCCAAGCGCCTGAATTACCGCCCCAACAAAACCGCACAGCGGCTGGTGTCGGGAAAATCAGGCATGATTGGTGTGGTGTTGCTGGCTGACAAAAATCGCGTGGCGGACCAATCCTTTTTCGAGGTGACGGGCGGGCTGTCCCAACATCTGGCCGCACAGGATCGTGACCTGATATTTCAGGTCGATATTCAGGATGATCCAGTCGCCCCCTATAAACGGTTGGTCGAAAAAAGCGCGGTTGACGGGTTTATCATCCAAGGGCCAGCACGCGGGGATACGCGCATCAGTTACCTGCAAAGCATCGGCATGCCCTTTGTTGTGCATGGCAAAGCAGACACAGGCCCCGTTGATTACGCCTATTACGATATCGACAACGTGGCAGCGGCACGGGATGCAACCAAATTATTGACCGATCTGGGCCATCGGCGCATCGCCTTTATCAACGGCCCGCAGGATCGTGCATTCGCACGCGATCGTCGGCGCGGTTTTATATCCGCCTGTCAAGCGGCGGGCATCGATGAACCCGACACCTGGATTTTATTTGGGCCGCAAAGCGAACAATTCGGCTATCAAGGCGCGGCCGACATTCTGGAACGCCTGCAACCAACCGCATTTCTGTGCGCCTCAACTTTAACCGCGCAGGGCGTTCGCGACTGTTTGAAACATCATGGCCTGTCCTGTCCCGATGATGTGTCGATTGTTGCACATGATGATGCCATTGTGACCGCGCGGGCCATTGAATTCATCCCACCGCTGACAGTGACACGATCCCCCATGCGGGATGCCTGCAAACCACTGGCCGATATAATGGGACAACTGTTGGCAGGTGTGCCTGCGGCTGAATTGCAAATAACGTCATCTGCGGAATTGATTGTACGTGGGTCAACCGGTCCCGCCCCCAAGATTTAAGTTGGAGATTGAAATGAAAGATACCTTTATTTCTGGTCAAAGCCTTTCGTTAGAGAATCTGCGCAAAGATTATGGCAATGTGCAGGTCCTGCATGACATCACCGCCCATGCCGACGCGGGCGAATTTTTGGTTCTGGTTGGCCCATCGGGGTGCGGCAAATCCACATTGCTAAACTGTATTGCCGGGTTGGAAACCATCACCGATGGCGCATTGAAAATTGGCGGCCGCGATGTGGCAGATTTGCCGCCCAAGGATCGTGATATCGCCATGGTGTTTCAATCCTATGCCCTATACCCCACCATGAGCGTTTGGGAAAATATGGCCTTTGGCATGAAAGTGCGCCGTGAACCAAAACAAGACATAGATCGCAAAGTCCAAGAGGCCGCCAAGCTGTTACAGATTGAGGCCCTGTTGGATCGCAAACCCAGCCAACTGTCGGGCGGGCAGCGTCAGCGCGTGGCCATGGGGCGGGCGTTGGTTCGTAATCCTGCGCTGTTTTTGTTTGATGAACCTCTGTCCAATTTGGACGCAAAATTGCGGTTGGAAATGCGCACCGAAATCAAACGCCTGCACAGCGCAACAGGCGCATCCATCGTCTATGTGACCCATGATCAGATTGAGGCAATGACACTGGCCACGAAAATCATCGTTTTAAAGGATGGCTATATTCAACAGGTCGGCACGCCCGAGGATATCTATGATCGCCCCGCCAACACATTTGTTGCGGAATTCATGGGGTCACCGTCGATGAACCTGACACCCTGTCGTCGCGCTGGATCAATGCTGCATTTCAACGATGATCAACGCCTAGATATCAAGGGTATCGACTGCCCTAGTGCCGAAACAGTCATCGCAGGCATCCGACCCGAGGTAATGGTACTGGGCCCCCATGATGACACAACCATCCCTGTCACGGTTGACATGATCGAAATGACCGGCGCCGATAGTTATGTCAGTTTCAAATTGGGTACCGCATCCGTGACCGCGCGCACCCCTGGACGGTTCCGCATTCCCGTAGGTGGTGTGGCAGGGCTGACCATACCAGCCGATGCACTGCATTTCTTTGACACGGACACGGGCACGCGCCTATAGCATCGGCGTGCAGCCTAAACAACCAACAGGTATACACACCATGGTTTGCCTGATTTGGTTGGTGATGATGCAATGTTTGTCCATATCCCCACTTGGCAAGATGGGGCACAAACCGCCATTGTACCCCAGTATCGCTAGCCCTTAGTGTGATGCGGTTGCAATGTTAAACAAACTAGTAAGCTATAATTTCGAAATTGCGGGGCGGTTGGTGTTAGATCAAAATAACAACATTGCCTATGACATTCCCGTATCCAAATTCATCAGCCAAGATCACGCACAGGTTTATGCGTGGGTGTCTGGGCAGGATATTTTGTATATCGGACAGGCTGGCAAGGGTCTGCAAAAACGTCACCGTGAACATCGCGCAGGTTGGCAAAATGGAAGTGCGACGGGCATCAAACTGGCGGGCCATATTCGCACCGAACTGCAGGCAGGTCGTGACATTGTGATTTATGGCCGGACCTGTGATCAGTTTTGGCAAGAAACCCCATTGCTGGGACGCATGGCTGCGGTCCATATCGACCTAGCCGATCACGAAGAAGACATCTTAATCCAAGAATTCAGTCCCCGCTGGAACACAAACAGGTCCACAAACCTAAAGCGGCGTTGGATTTCAGAATAAATCAGCCCGCAGGCCCAAACTATGGGGCTCCCACATCCGTTTAATCCGTCGTAAAGCCCAGGGAATTTCGGGTTTGACGACTTACGGGCTGTTTCATTCCATCGCGTCTTTCATCGCAAATTTTTTCGATCGCAACCACGGAACAATCATAGTGCCTAAGATCGCGTGCGGGATAAAGCCTAGGACAGATCAGCCATGGTCTGGAAAATAAATGCTATCAGTGGTTTGTTTTCTCACTTGGGCAAGCGGCCCACTGCAAACTGGGGACGCACCGTTTTCAGGGCAACATGCTTCCAAGTCTACGCTTAAAGCGCTTATGCTTTGGCAAGTACCACAAAACCAATCCACTAAAGCCAAATATAATTAGCGCTATTGCCGTAATGTCCGCCAAAACCGTGCCGATACTCCAGCCCAGCCAACCTGTGCGGTGAAACACGCCGAACACATAGCCCCAGTATATTTTTCTATTTTCAAGCGTACCGTCTGGGGCAAACATTTTATTCTGCAAACGTGATTTCACATAATAATGGCCGGTATCAGGTACAACAATGATAGAACCGGCCTCACGTTCAAAGGCGATCACATCGTAACCATGATAGGTCGTACGTGAAACCGATTTCATTTTACGATCAACCCAATATCGACGAGCGATTTCTGCGGCGTCCTCTGCCGACAAAGGCTTGTTTAGCTTGACGTAATCAGAGGTATTTTCTTGGTAACTTTGCAAGGGCAAAATTTTATCAACTATTCCAGGATGATTTAGATAGAACCCAGTCAAGCCGAAAAATATCACCCAAGGAAGCGCGATTACCCCAAACCACGAATGCAGCATCCTCGTATATTTTAAGAAATATGCCATGATCAATTCACCTTGTCTTTTCTTTTTTCTGAAAATTCTGGACCAATTAGAAAATCGTTTAGCGTTTGTGCTGCTTTGTAAATTGGGATCATGTCAGGCCTATAATCACGCTTGATTTGCCAAATATTGTCTAGCAAAACTCTCTTTCCGAACGGTGCGATAGAGAAAACACCAGATTTTGAATACGCAATTCCATTGCCTGCGAAAAAACTGTCTGGATCAGCAGCCTTTCCGTCTAATCCCAAAACTGGTCTTCTCAATCTTAGGGGCAGACCCAGACAAACAAACTCGGCAGTCTTGGGCAACCAAATCAGCAAATCGTCGGCTAGCACTTGATCGCCGCTACATGCCTTTTGATAAATTAAAGTGGATTTTCCCTGATTTTTCTGGGCAACGATAAGGTGCGCTTCGCCTTTGTTTTCGTAGGCCGCACAATGAATCAGTCTAGCATTGCGATATTTCCTGAGCACAATATAGGCCAAATTCACCAAGAATTCATTCAATCCGTCTATGACTTCATCGTATTGTTCTGGTTGTGACAGCACGACAGAGTCAATTGAATAGCCTCCATTTGTGAAAGCAACAGCCAACTGGGCGTTATAATTTGCGTCAGCTTTCGAAATTGACCATCCGTTCAAAACGACGTGCAAAATCGCTGCAAAATATTTGGGGCAACGGGCATAGATTGTATGCCCATCGCCACTTAGCGCCCATGTCTCTTGTGTGTGATCGACCATGACCTAGCGCCATTCACCGCCTTTAATTTTACAATATTGGCGGTTGGAGTTACCCTCATTTGAAGCAACCTTTACACTACGACACAACAGGGTTGGGCTAGCTTTTGTTCCTGTAATCTCGAACAGTGCGTCAGTCCCAATTGATCCTTTGTAACCGTTTGGTCTGGTATCAAGCGCTTCAAACAACATTGGAGCATCATCTCTTGTATAGGTTTTCATATTGCAGGCAGATAACGAGGCCACAAACAAGGTAAGAAGCAACAATTTTCTTTTCATTAGTTGAAGCTCCGCAAAACATCATCGAGGTCAGAATCGCTCACACTCGAAAGGCCATCTGAGGTTTCATTCCGACAAGTTTGCTGTCCATTTGCATCTGTCGCGCAGTAAACACTTGCGCCAGATCCATTGCGGCTTGCTCCGCTGGAGTCGTTCCGGCTTGCCCCACTCGACTCGTTCCGGCTCGCACCGGTGTCATTGCGACTTGCACCAGAGTCGTTACGACTTGCACCGCCACTAGCACGAACAGCCGTACCCATTAATGCCAATGTACTTGTTGCTGCAGATGCTAGAACGAGCTGCAAAATTTTTCTTCGTAGCATTGTGATTCTCCAAATTTGGTTTTCCTGTCTATTTAGTTTGCACACGGATTAGGCTTAGACTATTGAACTCTGATTATACACGGCCTCAAATAAGGGTTTTATAACCATGGTTATATAGATTAACTAACTGATTTTTAAGTAATATGGGAGAAATAAAGGTATGAATATGGTTAACCAAGCACAAATTAATTTGGTCTTATTAGTGAAAGCTGTTGCGTTTCTGTTCTTTCTTTTTGATATTATTTTTGATGTTAGAGACCACATTTTAGAAGCCGCGATGTACGAAACCTTTGAGCTCATACATCTACTATTTGAAGGTTTCGCTGTGGTAGCGATTGGTACGGGTATTTGGCTAACTTTTCAGTATCAGTCTGTTTTGAAAGAACAGGCTAACAGTGCAGAACAGAACCTTTACTATTTGAGAAATGATTTCGACAGTTTGTTGAGGAAAAAATTTGAATCTTGGGGCTTTACTGATGCCGAACGAGAAATTGCAATTCTCGTATTACGGGGTTTCACAAATGCACAGATAGCAGAACTACGTGAAACAAAAGTAGGCACAGTGAAAGTACAAATCCACAAACTGATCCAAAAGACAAATTCTGCTTCTCGTACTGATTTCATGGCTGTATTCATGGATGAGTTTTTAGACTTTGCTGCCGAGAGCCAATAAGAATGGACGGAAATGGTTGATTGGTCATGGGCTTCACACCTTACGCCCGGCCCCCTGAGGGGCTGAGCCTATGTTTTGGGTTTAGAGCTCCTACCCCAACCTTTTCCGCTCCGCATTCATCCTGAGCCAAGCCCAGTAATGAGCCTGATTGCGGAAGCCTTGGGCCTGGGCTGCAAGGTCCATGGCACTGTATGTGGGGATACCACCCTCATGCACCATGATGGCCACCCGTTCCTCGAAGGCCTCGATGTCAGGGATAAGGCTAGGGTCTGCTGTTGTGGTGTGGCTCATGATAGGCACTCCGCATTGCTATCGCTGACTGGCAACCTAATGCCATCAATGATGTCCCTCTTTTGGGCGTCACTGATACCTGCAGAGTAGAGCGCATAGGTGAGCTTGTTGGTAGACCGTGCTGTATGATGGCCCACCAGGGTCGCCGTATAGTGCTCTGGCACCCCTGTGCGTTCACACTGGGTGATGAACCACTTGCGGGTCGAGTGGAACACCTTGCCCCCAAGCTCTGGATGCCGCCGCCTGAGCCTGGCATAGGCTTTGACAACCCTGTCGACTGTGAGGTCGGGAAACAGCCTCCCCTTACGTGGTAGGCATGTATCCAGGAGCTGCACGAGCCTGTCATGCAGCGGCACCTCCCGCTCTGCTGCCTTGGACTTCAGCTGTCTTAGGGTATTGGGGCGGATATGGATGAACCGGCCTAGCTTGCCCTTCTGTGTGATATCCTCTGCCATCAGCCCACAGACCTCCCCTGAGCGCATGCCTGTCAGTAGCCCAAACAAAAGGGCGCCCGAGAGCACCCTGCCATTTGCTTCCAGCAGTGTTACCACCTGTTCGTCCGTCAGCACCTGATGTGGACTGACCTCTGGCCTGTCCCTGACACGCAAGTGTTCCCAGGGGTTTGCCTGGAGCTCACCCTCCTGCACACACCAGTCTAGGAACTGCTGCATGTGCTTTAGGATACGGGATTGGGTCTGTGGCGTCAGGGTGACTTCAGGCTCTAGCTCCTGGGATAAGGCTGCCAGTTTGCTAAGGCCTGCTCCTTTGCCATCCTTGTACTTGCGGATATTGGGAGAGAGAGCGCCTATGAGGGAAACGACCTCTCTCCCTGTCACTGTGTTCAGGGCTCCTATGTGATCCTCTGCACATTCAGATGTCAACAAGGTAATCGCAAAGCGCACGGCTTTGTAGCTGCCAGGGCGCAAGCGTTGTGCTTGTTGGCTGAGGTACTCCGCCGCCAAGTCCTTTACCCGCCTATCACCCAAAAGACAAAGAGGCTGATATCGAGGGCGCACCACAGGATGTCTAACAGCCCCAGTATGGATATCTGTGGCAGCTTTGTCAGTATGTGCAGATACATGGGATTCTGCCTCCTTTATGATGGATTGATAGGTTTGGTTCAGCTCAGCCACTCGGGCCTTGGCTGTGGTGGCATCTGCTTTTTTTAGGGATTGTTTAAGGCTGGAGCCCAAGAGCTCCTGCAGATGTTTGGGATAGGTCCTGCGATAGACCCAGGTGTTATGCCGACGATTGGCATACTTTATCTGTGTGGACATGATGATGTTTCCTAGTGGGGCAATTGCCCCGGTTTGTGAGTTGATTGGAAGATTTGTGATTGGGAACAACGAGGGTCAGGGTTTAAGCCCTTCCCTGACAGGCCGTGTTAGCTGTCTGATGGTATTCCCTGCAGAATGACCTGAACAATCATCCCAAGCTCTGGCTCGCCGTACTCCCCGGCGAGGGGTCCTGTGAGGGCTACCCCAGTGACAAGGTCATCAAAGACCTCTTCCACTTGGAACGCATGTTATGGACCTGGAGCAGGTTCTGCATAGCTTCTCGGTAGCTATCCCCCAACTGACGATACAGGGTGTCTTTCCCCAACAGGACCCGCAGGCGCAGAGGGACATTGCGCTTATACCGGAAGCTGCCATTGGCACGGCGGAAGACATATCTAGGGAGCTTTAGGGGCACATCATCACTCATGCAAGGTACTGTTCCCACAATCCTCACCGCAATCAAGTGGAAACACGCACCCAAACCTGACAATTAGCACACTGAAATCGACGAAGCGGTCCAAAAAGCGGTCCAGAAAATGGT
>Ga0255755_1001477_pt1 | contig 20936 bp, 15 predicted proteins | sample 011ome_18_FD_179955 | JGI IMG/M metagenome (GOLD analysis project Ga0255755, IMG submission 179955) | Coastal salt marsh microbial communities from the Groves Creek Marsh, Skidaway Island, Georgia - 011501BT metaG (version 2) | ecosystem: Environmental > Aquatic > Marine > Intertidal zone > Salt... | reverse complement strand
TGATGATGCCGGGGATGATGTTTGGTGGTGGTGGTGGTCATTGTGCGTATCCTAACGCGTTTGGTGGGGTTCCGTTTGGTACAGGTATGCCCCAGCCGAGACAGCCCTACTCGCAGCCGCCGCCGCTGTCTTCTATGTTTCCTCCTCTTTCGCAAGAGAACGAGGTGGGTTCAAACGAAGTACACCAAGGAGAGAATGCGCCGCCGTACTTCCATTTGTCACGAGCCGAGCAATCTTTTCGCGACGCGACGAACCAAAACCAAAAGAGAAAGTATTGAAGATTTCAACGCCGCGAAGCGAGAAGAGAACAAAAAAGATAAAAGAGAAACGATACGAGTACACACTTTAATCATCATAAAACGCAACAACATATATCAGTAAATATCATCGCATTAAACTTGAACACGTAGTAAACACAAGAACCTCTCTTTATCTTCATCTTCTTCTTCTATATCGTATTTAAGACCCCAACGCCAACGTCAACTCGGCTTCGCACGCCAACTCCTCCCCCACGAACGCTTGTCCTTTCATTTTCGCGATGCCAAAACGTTTGTTCAGCTTTGTCAAAACCACCTTCATGACCAACTGGTCGCCCGGTACTACCGGTCTGCGGAATTTCACGCCGTCGATGCCGGCGAAGAAGAACTCTTGCTGCGTGCCACCTGTTGAGAATAATGTGAGAAAAAGTCCAGCTCAGCATAAAAAGAGGGTAAAAAGGCGTCCAAACAAAACTAATACCCACGTAACGATGATGATGTTCACGGGGACAAAAACAAAGCAAATACATGTATAAGTTCTTAGTAGTACGTACCATCACCGCCTCCGCCTTCCAGCATGATCAAACCCCCGACTTGCGCCATCGCTTCCACCATCAACACGCCAGGCATGATTGGTCTTTGCGGGAAATGCCCGGGGAAAAAGTTGTCGTTGATGGTGACGTTCTTGACGCCGATGGCGTACGAGCCTTGCTCGATTTCCAAGATTCGGTCGACTAATAAGAACGGGTATCGGTGGGGTAAGAGTTTCATGATGGCGTCGATGTCCATTTTCATCGGTAAAGCTTTGCCTAAACCCTTCGGGTCGGACCCGGGGTCGGGTGTCTTCTCTGCTGCCATTGCTCTTGTTGTTCGTCGGACGATCGGACGACGACTTCTTTGTTGTTTGCGAGTGGTTTTAATGGTCGCAGTTATAAACGACGACGAGGCAGAAGAAAGAGCGGACATGACTGTTATGCTTTTAGCTTTGGTGGTGGTAGTAGTAGTATTATCACGTGTGTTACGCGTGAAGAGTAGTATTATGAGGAGAAAATGGATAACGACCTTTTTACGTTGGACATAGTATACACGTTTTATTATTAATAAACGTACGGAATAATTCTAAACCTGACAATCTCGCAGTACCGTTTCCAATCGTTTCCGTATTTCAACTCGCACTGTTCACCGTCGCGTAAATCTCGATGGACTAACAAGACGCCAAAGTACACGACGTAAAAATACGGCGCGATATGGTCGAAACCGCAAGGTAAGCACCAAGCCCACGCCATCAACCAGTCGCCGAAATAGTTGACGTGTCGAGCGACGCCCCACCAACCGGAGATTAATAAGTTAGTGCCTCGTTTGGTTTTGAGCGATTTCAAGTGTCTCACGGACGGGTCGTTCGGGTTGGTGCGGAAGGTGTTCTTTTGGCCGTTGGATTGGCGGAAGACGTAGTACCCAGTCGCTTGGACGATGACGATGAATGCGGTCATCGCCAAAGAAATGTCCACGTTGTTTTCGAGTATGTATCGGCATTGTAAAGAGTACGTGAATGGGACCCACACTAAATCGCCAAACACGAGCATAAAACCGAAGCCGTCCGTAGTGACGTCCATGGTGGTTAAAATCGCCGGTTCGTTCCACAACGCGTCGACGACGTACATCAGTTGAAACGCGTTGACGAGAACCATCGGTTTCGTGATGAAACCTAATCGCGCGTACTGTTCGTGCATGAACCCGAAATTCAAAAGCAACCATCCTATTAATCCCGGAGTTAACTCGCAAAATACTTTCGCGTCGAACAAACTGTTCGAAAATCGAGGGTTCAATTCTCGCCCGATGAACCAATCGTACGCCACGTTCCCGGTGTTTCCGCCGTTCGCCAACACAACCGGCCCGTTATCGATGCCATCATTTTTCCTCGTCTTCTTCTTCTTCTTACTTTTATCATTTTTGTTCACTCTAAACGACGCGACGTACAAAAACGTCGTCAACGCGAACGCAAACGCGCACCCGGCGGTGAGCAAACTCAAAAACTTCGCGTGCAACGACCGCAACTGAATCTGGCCAAAGTACGTCCCAACCGCGCACGCCACCGCCGTCGTCATAAATACGCGGAATCCGTTCAGTTTATACCGCAATCTGAATCTCGCTTTTTCACCACCGCTTTCACCACTTGTGATATCAACGCCTTCTTTCACGATTGATGCTGGTAAAAGCGCGTGTAACATTACGCACCATCCGATCCATCCCAGAAACAGGACGCAGCTTTCCAGAGAAAACACTGGTGTCATCTTCTCCGGAATCATCAACAAAGAAAACGAGTTCTTCTTCTTCTCTTTTGCTAAACCGATGATTGATTCAATTAAATCGCATCCCGTGGTTTCGTTACACGCGAAGACGAGGAAGTAACACGTCAAAGGGAGGAGGATAGTAATGCATATCGCCCCGATTGGGCCTCCGAACTCGTATCCGTGCTTTTGATGATTTTTCGTCTCCTTAGTCGAGATTGGGATGTCTTCTTCCTCTCCGTTCTTCTTAGTACGACTACGGAGGATGGTGCTCGCAGAAGGAGTTCTCTTTCGTCCTCGAGGACTCGCAGGAGGAGGAGAAGGAGAAGAAGGCCGAGAAGAAGACGAAGGAGCCTTCGTCGTGCGGCGGGTAGAGACCATCTTTTTGTTTTTCTGACGAAAATGTCTTCAAAAAGTTCATCAAAACACTTTTATAATATTGTGATTAATGATGATGATGATGAGCTCTTTTACTCGCATTATTGGTACTACACACTGCAACTACGTGCTACTACTACTGCTACTACTCGTACTACTACTCAAATACTACCATTAATTAAAGACAGCAAAATCTTACGCATCGTCAAACGCTCCTTCGTCTTCTTCTTCGTCTTCGAAGAAGTCTCTTTCTCTCTCGGGACCGCCGTACCGTTGTTCGACGTTGACGTTCCTTCCGCGCTCGACGAACCGTTTGACGATTCGTATTAAATCTTGTTCGTTGCTTTCGCACTTGGCGAAAGCTCGGAGCATCGGTTCGATGTTTTTTCGTATGGCGTCTTCTTTCGTTATGGAGCCTCTGTGGACGTTATCGACGTCTTTTTCCATTTCGGCGCGTTTGGTCGGTTGCCACATGAATCCGAGCTGTAAAGAATCGTACCCGGCGACGAGTGCTTCACCGATGTTGGTTGGAACTAAACGGTTTTCGCCAACTTTTTTCGCGTATCCGCGTTCGCCGACAACCTTATCTATGTGTTGCGCTTGCGTGGCGTCGGTGCCAATGCCATTCTTTTCCATCAACGTCAACAAGTCGACTTCGGAAAGCATTTGTGGTTTCACCGTTTCCGAGTCGCGGAGGTTTCTGTGCGACGGCTGGAACCGCTCGCCGTCTTCAAACGTTGGAAGCTCTTCTTGGGCGGTCCAGTTATCGAAATAAGGATTTAATCGAGGCCCGTCCGGTGGGAATATCGGACCTGGGCCGTATATCCGTAAATACGCTCGGTCGGCAATCATCAGCCCGTTCGCTTTGAATCCCTCGCCGGCGCAATCAACTTCGACGGTGGTTTTATACCCAACCGCCGGTTTCGAACAGGTTGCTAAGAAGTGTCTCAATACAAAGTCGTACACTTGCTGATTCTCGCGTTTCCAGCCGTTGTATTCGTGCGCCGTGGCTAGTTTCGCGGGGTAAATCGGAGGGTGCGCTTTATCATCTCTGTGCCCGCCCGGCGGTTTGCGAAACCCATCGCGCTCGACTAATTCGCGCGCGTAAGGACCAAACGTGTCGTGATTATAAAATAAAGCGATATTTTCCAGGAAATTAAACGAGTCCGGGAATCGATCGGTTTCAGTTCTCGGGTACGAGATGAAACCTTTTTGATACAATTCTTCCGCGACCTTCATGATTTTTTCCGGAGCGATGCGCAAGACTCTGTTCACTCGTTTTTGCATCTCCAACGTGTTCAACGGGTGTGGCGGCCATTTCTTAATCTCTTGACCGCGAGTAGATAACACGGTCGCGTGTGGTGCGTTTTGAACTCTCTCGAACAAAGAGTTCGCGAGATGTTCGTCAAACACGCGCTGACGATTCCATCGAAATTCGACGACTCTACCGCCCCCTCCACCACCGCCTCGTCGCTGTCGTTGTTGTCTCTGTTGTTGTTGTTGTTGTTGTTGTCTCTGTTGTTGTTGTTGTTGTCCACCTTCTACCATTTGATACCCGATCGAAATCGTCCAAAACTTTTCGGGAACGTGTGCGTCCACGTCCCACTTTCTTTGCACGATAAACCCGAGCGTTGGAAATTGACACGGGCCGTAACTGATGACGGTTTTATTATCCCTGTCGTTCCCTCTTCCACCTCCTCTTTCTCCTCCTCCACCGCCGTTTTCGCCTAACAACGCCAAAACCCCGTTCCTCTTCACGCAAAGCGTATTAAACCTCGTAAACGCCGCGCCCAACCGTAAATCCAACTCCTGCCTCGCGTCCACCGCGATCGACGCCGCCTCGTCCGGTCTTTGCAAGTTCATCAGCGCTCTCGAAACGTCTTGATAACTCAACGCTGAAAACCTCGCTCGAAACACTTTCAACCGTCTGTTTGCGTTTAAACACACGTCCACGACTTCCATGGCGATATTTTCCCCCTCTCGATCGCAATCGAGCCATAAAATCAACCACTCGCTCGTTCGCGCCTCTCGTTCCAAGTTCACTTTGACTTCTTTTTTATCGTCTGGCACTAACTTTGCAATCCTCGCTCTCCCGAACAAGTCTCTCGCGTCCGAGTGTTCCCAAGACTTGTACTCGTGTTCGGTGAAATCGTAATTCATTAAATGCCCGGTGACGGAGGTGAATTTCATCTGAGCGTTTCTCGCGTTGTTAATAGGAAACGGGTTGATGAATTCGAAAATTCTGTTGAATTTCGAAGCGCCTTGTCTGCTTTGACACCCTCGTCCACCGCATAAAACTCTGGAGACTTCTTTCGCCACGGATGGTTTCTCGGCCACGTTTAATATCTTAACGCCGCCATTATTTCTCGCACCATTATTTCCACCACCGTTATTATTATTATATGCGTTGTTGTTATTACCTCCTCGTTGTTGAAACTGATGATTGTTGTTGTTGTTGTTGTTTCTCATGACGACAAAAACCACCTACTGCTACTACTCCTCACACACTTCTTCTCCTTCTCTTTCAAACTTTTCGAGAAGAGATGATGCGCGCACTCTGCGACATTAATAATGAAAAAGAGTAAAAGAGTACTTTTGTAGTCGTAGTATAGAGTACCAAACAAGCGGCGCGTTCTTTTATTATAGAGTAGATATCTCACTCTCACAGACGGGAAAAGAATGAGGAAGTCGAGAAAGAAGAAAAATTCAAAAACAACAGAGAGAAAAAAAAGAGATTTAGGCGTTTTTGGTGGGTGCTCAGATTTTTGTTTTTTCTCTCTTTTTCTCTTTTTTCTCTCTCCGCTCTCGAAAATCATCTCTTCGTTTACTCTTAACAAGTACGTAAGTCAACACTCTTTTAGTGACTCTCTTTTATTAACTCTCTCTCTCTCTTTTATTACATCATCATCGAGTAGTATCGCTTTGACGATGATGATGGAGAAGAAGAAGATAAAGGAGGTTTCGAAGGAGAAGAAGAAGAGCGATGACGACGAGCATCATCATCATCATCATCGAGAGCGGATCGAGAGTTGGCGGAGAAATTTGGTATTCGTATCTTTCGATGATGATGTTGAAGATGATGATGCTTTAAAAGGAGAAGGGGAAATCACGAAAATGATAACACAAAGAAAGAGAAGCGCGTACGCAAAGTTACGAGGGGAGTTTTTCTCCTCCTCTTCCTCCTCCTCCGAGAATAATAATAACGCGTGTGATTCATCATCATCATCTTCTTCTTCTTCGCCAAAACTCTCGGCGATGAAGACGCAAAATTTTTCTCACATGTTTCAGAAAAAAGAGTTGGTGAGAGTTGTCACGCAGGACGTGCGACGAATCGTGTTCGCGGAAAAGAAAGGATTTGGAGGGAAGAAGTTTTGGCAATCTCCGGACGTGCGAGCGGCGTTGATTCGAGTGTTGACGGTATTCGTTCTGGAAAAAGAAATGGAGAGCAGTAGGAAGAGTAGTGGTGACGTGAAAATAGAATATAAACAAGGGATGCACGAGATAGTAGCGATGGTGTATTTGGCAACGTGTCGAGCGGCGGGCGGGAGAAGATTTGATGACGACGACGGCGAAAACGAAGACGACAACAACGACGACGACGACGATGATGATGAGGATGATGACGAGGAGAATTACGATGCTTTATTAGACGCCTCTCTGGTAGTAGCGCGCGACGACGACGATGATGATGATGATGACTTTTACAGCCAAAAGTTTGTCGAGCACGATTGCTACGCTCTTTTCAGCGCGTTTGTGAATAACACAAAGTCGTCGTTACGACTGCTAGATTATTTTCAATCTCAAAACGAGTCTTTCATCGACGAGTATTGCTTGAGGTTTTTTAACAAGATGCACGCGGTGGATGAGGAAACCGCACGCATCTTTTTCAGCAAAATGTCACTCACGCGCTTGTATTTGCCGAGATTCTTAAAGCTGGCGTACGTTCGAGAGTGTAAACGAGGTGAGTTTCTTTTGATGATTTGGGATTCAATCATTGCGGAGATGGGCAGAGAAGGAAGAAAACAAGAATCGGGAGAGGCGGTTCAACATCATCATCAACAATCCTCCTACGGGTCGGCTCGGGAATTTTTTGAATCCTTGAGCGTCGCCGCCGTGCTGCGTTGTTGCAAGGACACCATAACGCGCGACGAAAGCTTGCATCAATCGAACGACGAAAGCATCGGAAACATCATAAACAAAATCAACGCGCATTCTTTTGAATTTTCAAAACCATCCGACGTGGACATTTTCATCCAAACGGCCAAGCGCGTGGCGTTCGAGAAGAAGATTGAAGAGAACGAAGAAGAAGATGAAGATGAAGAAGAACGGTATTTATTCGATGAATCCGTCTTCAAAAGTAACCTGTTCTCCGCGATGGAAATCAGGGACGATTACGTATCCTCCTCGCTTCAGTAGGAATAGTAGTAGGAATAGTAGTAGTAGAATCCCCTAATAATACGTACAAAGAATCCTCAAAACATTTATACACACACTTGCGACGACGACGATGACACCACCACCACTCGACAAAACCATCGATAACAACAACAAAAGAAGAAGAAGAAAACCTCTCCCTCACGCGCAAGTCCGCACGTGCCGGTTACAAGCCGCGCGTGTGCTCTCCAAACTCCTCAAATCCGCTCGGGAGAAAAAACACGGCCAATCCATAAAACGGTTGACGCTGGATGAAAACAAAATAGATTTCCCATCCGCGACGCACGCGATCGTCTGCGAAACCGTGAAAGTTCTCCCGCTTTTAAAACTGCTCATCGAAGACGTAAAAATGACAAAAAGCGTGGTTTTTGACGATGATTTTAAGGAAGATGATGATGAACAAGAAGAAGAAGAAGAACAAGAAGAGAAGGATGATGAGAAAAAAGACGAGCCGCCAGGAGGAGAAAAATCGACAAAAATCAAAGCGTCGTTGGCGTACGTGTTGCTGTACGAGTTACTACTCTCTCCGGGAAAGAGCATTAAACCACCACCATTACCACCAGGCATGGAGGATGAAGAGCAAAAGAAGAAGAAGAAGAAACAGAGTGACGTAACGACGACGACGTTAACATCGGCGGAAAAATTAATCGTGAGCAAAACAGGGGAATTGAAGAACCAGTTAGCGCGGAGATTGAAGAAAGCGAACGCGCAAACGGCGTTGGAATTTGTCGAGAGAAGGTTGCCGGAAAAAGTTAGGAAGATTGTGAACGACGATCCGATGAGTAGATTTGCGAGAGTGAACGCGATGAAAGTGAAAGATGTGGGCGTTCTCGTGAGAGAATTGAGAGAGAGAGGCTTTACGTTTGAGGAGGAAGACGCGCATTTAGGAGGGGGAGAAAAAGAACGCGGAAACGGTTGTCGATACATTTTATTCGCGAAGGATTGCAATCGGAAGAAATTGAGCGGGATGAAAATGGTCAAGAATGGAGAATTGATTTTGCAAGGGAAATCGTCGTGTATGCCCGCGCATTGTTTGTTGGTGAATGAAGATGAGAGAGATGGAAGAGATGCTATGAGCGCAATTTTTGAGCGCATTCGTCAATCCGACGTTATCGACGCGTGCGCGGCGCCAGGAAACAAAACGACTCACCTCGCCGCGTTGTTGGACAAAAAGAATAATACGTATAATCGAGGAGGGAAAGTATTTGCGTTCGAGAAGGACCACAGACGAGCGCAAAGGTTACGAGATACGGTCGATTTATACGGGTGCTCGAAGACAGTCGTCGTAGCGAAGAAGAATTTTTTAGAGGTGGACGTGAACGACGCCAAATATCGAAACGTGCGCTCGATTTTGCTCGATCCAAGTTGTTCTGGTTCCGGGACGGTGCAAAACAGAGGAGATGCGTTGATGGAGTACGCTTTGAAAGATGGATACGACGACGATGATGATGACGACGACGATGATGACAATCGCAGTGATAAAATCAAACGCGAGGAAGAGGAAGAAAACGAAGAAGAACAAACGCGAAAGAAACGCGTGATGAGTTTACAAAAGTTCCAACTCGAGGCGCTTTCGCACGCCATGCGATTCCCAGGCGTTCTTCGAATCTCATACTCCACGTGTTCAATCTATCGCGAAGAAAACGAAGACGTGGTACAAAAAGTCATGCCGTTAGCGGAAGAGTTGGGATTTGAACTCGCGAAATGTTTACCGAAATGGCCTCGTCGAGGATTCGCGGAGGTTTTGGGCACGACAGAGGCGGCAAAAGTCGTTCGCGTAAACCCGTTCGAAGGCGACGATTGCGAAGGTTTCTTCGTGGCTGTGTTTCAGAGGAAGAAAGAGACGTGCGAGAAAATCATCGCGGCGTTTGAAAAAGAAGAAGAAGAAGAGAAATCGAAGCGGAGGAACAAAAACAAACGAGATTTGGAGTCCGAGGTTGTCGTCGTTCCGGTGCTCGACACCGGAAACGCGAAGAAGAAGAAGAAGAAAAACGGCGGTTCAAAGACGCCTTTGTTTCGCTGAACGCTTAGTACATTTTTGGTAGATAGATGTAGACGGATAGATTTAATAAATAATAGAGCTTTTCAGGCGAGGCGTTCATCTCTCTCTCCTTCTCTCTCTCTCTCTCTCACTTTAATCTTCGCTCCACGTTAACGCTTCCTTCACGTACTTGAACCCGAGTCCGGCCGAGGCGAGCGCCACCGGCGCCGCGCCTAAGTGCCAATCCATCTCTTGTTGAAACAAAATCCCTCTACTCATAGTCGTCGCAGCTAACGGAATCGCCAACACCGCCAACAACTCCCCGTTTAACACCTTCCCCATCCTCGTCGCCAACTTTTCGCTAATGTACGTCTCGTTTTCGTCCGTGCTCTTTTGCTTCTCCGCGAACGTCGTGATCGTCTTTATCGTCACGAACAAACTCGACGACCCCATCACCGCGAACAAGAACATCTTGAACCAAAATATCGGTTCGTGCGAATAAAACTCCCACCCTTTTCCGTATTGCGTCACGCGTAAATACCCCGTGTACAAAACGAGCACGCCGGCGATGCCGTACACCGAATCCGCAATCACCAGTTTCATCAGCTCGTCTCCGGACATGTTTGGCTTCAAAATCGCTTTCTCCGTCGCCAACGAACCGACGATAAGGAGTAAACCGAGATAGTGTCCGTAGGCAGCAAAGGCGGACGGGACCGCATTCTCAGCCGCGGCGGCGAAAGCTGCCGGTGCGTGAAAAAGTGCGGCAGCGGCTAACCCCAAGCACCCAGTTGTTGTCGTCGCTTTTGTATTCGTCGTCGGGGTGATGACGTTTTCGACGCGTAATCTTCTCACTGTGTGTGTTCCTCTTCCGGATGCTTTTAAAACTGCAGCTCCGTGTCTCCCTCGACAACGAAGACCAAGGGGACGAAGAGAAGACGATGCATTCGTTCTCACGTTCGTCTGAATCGTCGTCTGAATCGTCTGCACGGGATGGGAGAGATGTTGTGCAAGCATTGGTGTGATGATGTTTTCTTTCGTCGAAGGATAACTTTGTGCAGACAGAGGAAAAGTTCTGACGTTTTTTGGTACGTTAAAAATTGTTGTGTTTCTTCTGCACGCTATGAGTAATAGTATACATTTTGCTGCGTTAAAATCTCTCTCAAATCTCTCTCCATGTTTACGAGCGTTTACCTCTGCTCGCTGTACTCCCTTGCTTCCTTTTCACCGACGCGTTCGGTTTCGTCGTCGAAAAATCCTCGAACAAGTCTTCGGCCATTTTCTCTTTCAACCGTCGCGCGGCTTTTTCCTCGCGATCGAGAGCGGTTTCGAATTGCGCCAACGTTTCGTAGCCGTCCGTCTCGTACGGCCACGGAACTTTTTGCTTCTTATTCTTTACTTTTATAGCGCTCGGAGAAAACGATTCCACGCCGCCGCCATTTCGAGCGGCTTTTGTGGGTTTACCGTTTATCGTAATCGACTGCTTCTGGAATCGTTTTTTATTATTAGTGTTGTTGTCGTTGCTGCTAGTGTTTGCCACTCGTCGAAGTCGGTTTTCGTCGTCGTTTTCCTCCTCCTCGATCGTGGAAACCAATCTCGATGGTGGTGGCGACGAATTCAAAGGCGAGAGTATTTGCTCTCGAAACAACGACGCGTCTACGACCGTTTCCACTTCCACCTCCTCTCGATCTACGTTTACTCGCCCTCTGTTATTACCGTCCGTTTTCTTCTTCTCCTTTTTCGTTTTCGCGCGTTTCCACCCGACTCCCGCGTCACCGTCCTCCTCCTCGTGCACTCCTCCATCGCTTCCATCATCATCGTCGTCATCATCATCATCATCGCTTTCCGTCGCTTCTCCTTCCTCCTCCTCGTTTTCATCCGCCGCGTCGAGACCGTTAGTATTCGTCGCGGCGTTGTCCTCCTCGATGCATCTCACCGTCGCGGCTATTTTGCCAAACTTTAATAACCACACCTTTTTACCTCCTCGATCTCCTCCTCCTCCTCTTCCTCCACCTGATGCCGACGACGACGACGGCGTCCATATTAATGGCACTCTTCGCGTAGAATTTTTGTCTAATCTTTCGAGTTTATTCTTCTCTTCTTCGTCTCCTTCTTCTCTGCTGGTTGAAACGACGCTGGAAACCCGAGTGCCGAGTTTACTCCCGCAATCAGTCACTTCCAAAAAAGTAGTAGTATCACCCTCCTCTCCCTCCTCTTTTGCCATCGATTTCGCGTGTACACCGGCAGAAGAAGTAGCGACGACGACGGTCAAAATCGCGTGTTTTCTCGACACAGAATTCTCATTCTCGATGGGAACGTGCGCGATGGAAGGGTCCCGTCCTACGATTGTCGGCACGTTCGGGTGCAACGCGTAGGAAGAAAAGGAAGAGGAAGAATTGCTGTTGTTAATCTCCAGTCTGAACAACATGTTAACGTTGTTGTTCGTATTATTCGTATGCGCAAAAACTTGTTTGCTTTCTGAGGGATTTTCAAAATTCGAGTGTCTTGCTCTTTTATTTGTGCACGCGCGCGTTAGTACATAAATAATAGTATTCAAAGAAGAAGTCTAATTCTAATTCCGAATGGTCTGATTCCGAATGGTCTGATTCCGAATGGTCTGATACGTGGAACTCTCTTATTGCACGTGCGACCAGCAAAAAACTCTCACATCATCGTCATCATCATCACCATCCTCACCGTCGTCATAAAAATCAAACGCGTCCGTCTTTCTTCTTGACGATGTGTCCGCCTTTGAGCAAAATAGATCCTAAGTTGATTAAATCACCGAGAACGCCTCCAACGTTCGTATCTTTTTGCCGGACGGCTTCCTCGCTCATGCGACTGCCTTTCGCAAGTTCCGAGAGGTTTAGTTTTTTTACATCATCCTCACCTTCATTTCCGTCGTCGTTCGAGCTCGTGTTTATCAAATCTGCAAAGGCAGCCTCGGCGGATTCTTCCGCGGAGAACAAAGAGGAGGAAACAGAGGAGGACACACCACCATTTTCACCACCCACTCCTTTTACGTAGCCCGGGGAAAAGCCTAACTTTTCGTTCTGTCTCGCGGTTGCCATCGCGCGGGAGAGTTTACTCATCTCTTCTTCTTCTTTGTCTTCTTCTTCTTCTTTGTCTTTATCCTCTTCTGCATCGTCCTTCCCTAAAGCCATCACGACGGTGCGTCGCGCTTCTCTTCTTTCTCCTCTTCTTTTCATATTAAAACCACCGAAACTCCTATTGCTCGTATTCCTCCTGTTCCTATTCCTCCCGCTCAAAAGCAACGCCTCGGTGTTTTTTCTGAGCGTGCGAGAAGAAGAAAACGTGTGAGTCAACATGTTCGTTTTTGTCGTCCTCGTTGTGATGCGACACTCCTATTTTGGAGACTTTTTTAGGGGAAAAGAGAGTTTCGTCATTGACGCAAAGGTCTCCAGAGAGAGATATATTATGATGCGGAGGCAAACGAGCGGCGATTTTTACGACGCGGATGCGGAACCCGAGAACGACAACTCGAACAACAACAGAAACGTGAACGACAACAAAATGCGCACCACCGCTATGGATGATGATGACGACGATAATGCGTTTTACTTTGATGATGGTGAAGAACAAAATCGACATCGTCGTCCAGAAGTGATGATGATGGTGACGACGACCGGGAACAACACCCCTTTTAAAATAGAGGAGGAGGAGGACCATCGGGAGCAGACGAAGAATAACACGCAACAACAAAGAGTGTTGGGGACAACAGCAGCGGCAGAAAAACGATTCGTAGCGTTAAAACCATCGAAGAGGAGTGGACGAATAATAGATAAAAAGATGAGTAAAAAGAGAACGGCGGGAGTGGGTTTGAGGTCGCACGCCAGACTAGGTGTGTCGCCAGTGCGAGGAGGAGGAGGAGGAGGAGGAGGAGGAACGACTACTACTACGAATGCTACTACTACTACTGCTGCGCTGTTGTTATCGAGGAAGAAAGAGAAGAAGAAACGGTCGATGCAGCAGAGGCGGGAGAGGACGAGTAAGCGGGAAAGGTATAGTCTCGGCGGCGCGGCGGCGTCGTCCGACGGAGGAGGTACGGACGACGAGGAGAACGGGAGGAGAGTTATCGGTGGCGTTTACTCGACGGCGATGGAACGCGAAGACGCCAAGAGGAGACAGATGCTTTATAAACGTCTGGATAGATTGAAACAGTTGCCATCGCAGAGCCAGTTTGCGAAAACGCAAATCGCGTTGGTGAATAAATGTTTGGAGATGTTGATGAAAGTGACGGTGAGAACGAACGAGGAGGAGGACGAGTTGGCGAAGTTGTTGAGCAGCGTGAAGATTTGAGGAGAGATAGGCATAGTAGTAAGTAAAAACAAAGTAGCATAGTCTTGTACAATACCAAAATTACCTTAATATAATAATAAAACATACTACTACACCGAATATCTTTTCACCGCGTCGGAGAGAATCTTCTTCTTACGCATGCGATACAAAATCGCCTGTCGCATTTTCCAATTCTCCCCGCCTTTCTCTTTCAACAAGCCTTGGTCTTGGTTATACGTCGTTTCCATCTCTTGTAATCTATATTCACACGCCATTTTCAACGCTAGCGCGGCTTTCTTTTCCGTTTGTCCGCCGCCTAATCGAAACCCGTCGCAGGATCCGCCAGCGTTAATCCATTCCGATTCGGTGGCGTAGAGACATCGCAAAGCCCAAGATAAGTTGGGTTCCGCGGTGCCATCGCTGACAAACGCGCCTCGCCACGCGGAATCTTCCAAAGTCAAATCTTCTAAGGACCCTTCGGGAATAAAGCGCAAAGCTTCGATGCGTTTCGGATTCTTCTCCAGATTTTCCTTCAGCGTAGGATCGTTTTGCGTCAAGTACGGGAGCAACCCTTCGAATTGGTACGTGTCCGCTACGTTTTGATCGTCCACGAATCCGTACCGCAAAAGCAACTCGTCGTTCGGCATCAAACCGTAACTAATCAACACTTCCTCGCCCTTTTTGTAACTCTTCGGCGATTTTAACGCAAACTCAGAATTCGTAAACTCAAACTCCGTTTTTAACATCGTCTGGTGATTGAACGCGTCGATTAACGGCATCAACACATACGCCGTGTCCGTCTTCACGTCGTTCTCCTTCGTCGAATCGAAAACAACTAAAGCTAACAACGCAAACACGCACAACCATTTCAACTCGGTCGTCTGTGCAGTCAAAAATGACGCGAACACCGTCCCAACCGATAAAGCTCGAGGTAACAATTTCCTCTGCAAAGCCTCCTGGTCTGCAATCTTTCCCGAAAAAACGCGCGACCGCACTACGTCCAACGCCCAAATGACTTCATCCCTCTCAATCGTCTTCAAGCCGCCATCTCGCGCGTACTCCTGAATCAACTCGCACGCTTTTTCGTTCTCCAACCTCTGCTCTTTCGCGAACTTCTCTCCCACAGAGTATTGCAATTCTCTCACTTCCTCCTCCGTCCACGTGCCTAAATTCTCGAACGACTTTGGCAGTTGCTCGATGTACTCGTAAAACTTCGATCGAGAACCCAAGGATTTCTCGTACAAGAGTACCAACGCCACTCGCAACGCCCACCGTTCGTCCCCAGCCTTCGCCCATAACTCGTTCGATATATACTCTTCGTGTGGATTCTCCTGACCTTCGACGACGAGCATGGTTGCTTCTCTGGGCAGGCGGACTAAATCGTCCTCGCTCGCGATATCGCTCGTCGCTTTCACGCCTCGGTACAAATCGTCCCCTCCTTTCTCTTTCTCACTACCACCGACGTACGCGACTTCCACGTTTGGCGCGAGAATGTTGTTTTTCACGCGCCAGGCGGTGTACTCGCTTTGGAGGCGCTTCCATGCAAAAATCTCCTCGTCTTTGGCGCCGTCGGCGAAACAACAAACCCCTCCTGTTGTTCTCCCTGCGCTGCGACGGGTTATTCTCAAATGGGCGTACGAGGTCGAGGCGAGGGTGGTGGTGGTTCTGGTGGTAGCGTTGGAGGATGCCCCCGCGACGGCGACGCAACATCGTGTCGACAGAGTCGCGTGATGGAGCATTTTTTCTTGTGTGTGCAATCTATGAGGGTATTCGTCTTCGTGTGTGCGCGTTTTCCTATGTAAACACATGACGATTCAATATTTACAACTTCTCGCTATTTATCTCTCTCTCTCTATTTCCAAGCTTTAATCACACCGTCTCTACTGGCCGATAAGAGCATTCGACCACCTCTGAACGCGTCGCCGGCGGAAGAGGAAGAGGAGGAGTAGGACGGGACCGTCGCCAACGCGGTGATGGCGTCGTGGTGGCCCTCGTTTCTGCTCGCGATGGAGTTTTCGCGAGCAGCCGCGCTGGAGCCGTCGTTGTTGTCGTTATCAGTACCAGCAAAACCACCACCACCGCGTCTTTGTCTCCCGGAGGAGGATGTCGATGATGATTGGTACGGAGAGGTTTCTTGCTGAATGCGAATGAACGTGGGACGTTGTTTCGCTTCGCCGACGCGGACCAGACGAGAGGTGGATTCTAGACGGGTTTCCACGTATCGAGGTCGACTAGAACCGTGACGAGGCGGGCCGGAGAGAATGCGGGACTTTGAACTATCTCCAGGAAACCACGCGCGTATGGTACAATCGGAGCCTCCCGAGATTAACACACCGGACGGCAAGGAGAGGAGCGATCGGAAACTGTCGTTGTCGAATCCCGATTCTTCGTTGCCTTCGTTTATTTCGACGTCGCTCCAATTAGAATCCTCCTCGCTTTCAACAGAATTCTCCTCTCTTTTTTCTCTTTCGCTGCTTGTTGTTGTCGCAGTAAAGTCGGCTTGACTGTATTTATTCGTTTGAGAGCGTAAAAAAGGGTCGCTCAAGCGCCAATCAGAGTCGAGTTTACGTAAACTCGTACCAGATGCCAACACGTTCGGCCGGGCTCTGCTCGCTGCTTCCAACTCAACGCCAATTAAACTAGAGTCCAAAGTTCGTAAAACTTCTCTACATTCGCCAGTGGATGCATCCCACAAGGCAATCTCGTTCCTTTTGTGTGAACACCAAACCAGAGGTTTCATCATTTTCATGGCGTCAGAAGACGGAGGTAAGAACGCACGAACACTCATGCATGAAATCGAGTCGGAGAATGTGCGCAAATTCCTACGTGGCTGCGTTGCTGCGGATGATGCATTTCTCGCGCTTGTTCGAGTCGGAGCTTTCCATCGGGCAACAGATGTCATAAATCTCGAGTCGATGAGCTCGACTTCACCCGTCGACGTCGATAAAACAAACCATGGCGAGGTTGAGAAGCCTTCTTCGTTAACATTCCCACTGTTTACGAAGGGAATAGAGCTAAAATCAGATGTCAATACTTCACCGTTTGCGTTTGCAAGAGAAGTAATCACGCCTCTTTTCGGATGCCAAGGTAAGGAGACAATCGCGCTTCTCCCGTCACCTCGGGTGGACTGCCGTAAATCCCAAACTTTACATCCGCCACGCTGCGTTGCAAAGGCAACAACGCTTGGCGAAATCGCCAGGGTGGAAACGACCGCACCTTCCGAAATATCATACGTGTATATTTGAGCCGCACCAGTGTACTTTTCAGCCGCACCGGTGTACATTCTTTTTCTGCCCTCTGGACCGTCTTCTCCGGTGCTCTTTGATGTTTTCGTTGCTTTTACATATTCCACGCGCCACACGTGCACCGACCCACAATCGGAGCCTGAACAGACTCTATTTTCAGATAACACGCACGCGCTTTTAATCTTGCCGCTCTGAGAAGCGTACGTCAGGCGCGAACGAAACGATACATCTCGTTCCAATCGTCTGGAATCCCAAATCTTACACGACCCGTCATCAGAGCACGATACAAAATACGGCACGTTTGCATTCGTAGGCGCCGTGGCGAGATGATTCACGGCACTTCTGTGCTCCTTCAAATGAGCCCAGAGCACACCGCGAGGAACCCACGATGCGGACGATGATATATTCCTTGCCGCAGTTGAAATCGCGGGGAGAGATTTGGAAGCGACAGAATTCTCAAAACCATCGTTCGTTTGCACAACGTCCACCACAGGTATAGACTTGCTCGGCACAACGAGGGGTTTGCGGAAAGTAGAGAGAATGGCAGACGCAGAAGTATGCTTTGATGCTGCGGGGGTTCCTGGTGCAATAGCTACTCCCTCGCGTGATTCAAGAACCCGGGCGTTTTGTCTTCGTCGCGCCTCTAACGTTGCCAGAATGTAAGGTACTAGAGGCTGCACAGACTCCTCAATCGCTAAAGATTCTAAGATGACCGTATTTGCAAAGTTATTCAAATCATCAGCAGAAGCAAAATTGCTCTGCAATAAAGAAGCAACAGCTCGGTCGTACGACTCGCTCAATGGTGGATCCCTCAAAGCGGCTCGTAAACTTTGAGCGTCTTGAAACGCATCCGGGCACGTTGCCCACAACAATACGGAATCTTTACTCTTATTATGTTCATTCGAAGACGAAAGAGAGGGCGACGATGATGGCAACGGCGCCAGTGTTTTTCTTTGAAATGGTTCAACTATTGGCGCGAGAAATGCAAAAGTATCGACTGGTCCAAGTTTCTTTGCAGCCGAGGCGAAGAAATCAATCGCTGCGTCTCGTATAGATTGGATCGGATGACACATCAACGGCGCAGATTTTGAGCACGCGTTAACAATGACAGATGTCTGCAAATCAAGCGAAACGGCGCTTGCGATTACATCATCTGAATCCGTATTCTCATCACTTTCATCATCAGCAGAGACGATGTTATGGAGACATTGTAATGCTGCCTGAACCACGTCATCATTTATATCTGTCAAGCACCTCTCCGCGCAGGGAATGACAAACGATTCTGTGACAGATGCCCCACATTCCATGGCAACATCTGAAATGTTTGATAAGAACGCACGCTTCGTCCGCCAATCGGATGCATTTAAGCACGTCACTAAGAGCGGCAATAAAAAACTCGTCGTCTCTTTGCGGCCGAAAAACTTTGCGATTCCCCCCATATTTTCCAACAAAGCCACCGTGGCATTTGGATGCGTGTTCAAGCTCGCAAAAATCTCCAATATAATTTGTCGCGCTTCGTTTCTGTGCGCTTGAATAGATATGTCGAATGAGTCACTCGCCGATGTTTTCTTTCCACCAAAAGTAGTATTCGTGTTCGCGCTTTCACCAAAATCACCTCCATTAGCGGTATTGTTTGGGTTCATTGAATTATTTTGATTGTTGTCCACATCATCGAAAGCGGTATACGTAGATGCATCTCCCCCTCCAATCTCATCCGAGTAAATCGTCCCAGACTTTACCGTCGTCAACTTTGCGAAATCTTCAGCTAAGCTCGCTTGGTCTTCATCGAGAACTTCTTTGCATCCTAGGGCTGAGCGCTGCGCGGAAAACCGAAACGCGTTTTGACAAAAGCGGGAGAGCGTTTCAGCTAACGTAACTTTCGCGTATTCGTTCCGACTTTCGTTGGCTTGTGCAGCACTGGACGATAAAGCTGCGAGTTGACGCAAAGCTGGCCAGACGTAGTCTTGGAATAACTTTGAATCTGATTTCTGCAAATCACACGCTCGAGAAAGCGTCGCCTCTAAAGTCCTAATCGCCGCAGCTTTCACTCGAGACGTCGATGGTGCGCTACTGTTACTATTCGTACTACTGCTGTTGATGTTATTCACAATAACGACAGTATCGTTATCGTCGTCGTTTTCAGAGTCTTTTTCTTTTATCGTTTCGACGCATCTTGGGACAATGAGATCGATTCTTGTCTGATCGTCGCAATATTTGCCGATGTACTTTTCAAGCAAATAAAATCCGTCTACCCGGACACTTTGTACATTGCACGCGCGTATAGCTAGACACAGATATTGCGCAAGAATACGCATACCAGGCGATCCGCCTTTCGCTTTCGATGACGGTAGCCTTTCCTCCACTTTCCGAATCTTCTTGACGAGATCGGGAACTTCCTTTTTCAAATATTCAATCGTGACGTCTAAACTTGCGTTGGCGTTAATTATGTCACTTCCCATCGCGTGTAATGCGTCAAAATACGCAGGAAAAAACCCAGACGCAACGCACGAGTTGAATATTTCCTCCGCCGACGGTCTTTCGTACGGAACGCGTTGAATCATAGCTAAAATCAAGTTCAAAATTTCATCTCGGGCTTTCTTGTCGTTTGGAACTGATTTCGAGAGATTATTCGCGATGAAATGGTCCGGTTCGTATCCTTCGTTTTTGTCTCTGTACGCGAGCGCTTGCGCTAAATCAAACGTCGCCGTACCATCTGTGAACAGTTCACCGATAACACAACCTAAAGCGAACACATCCATCTCTCTCGTGATCGCATACTCGCTATCAAATTCGTCGTCCTCTTCTCCGTCCGAAGTATATCCTTTACTCCCTCTTCGCGCGCCTCTTTGTATTCTTTTTTCCTTCTCCATCTCCAACTCCTGAAGATTACTACTGCTATCGTTATTAATATTACTGCTGTTCGCGTTACTATCTACAAACCTTTCCGGTGCTAAATAACACCTTCTCCTCCCTCCAGCGTCGAAGTAAAAAGTAAAATCGGCTGGATTATCCACCGGCACCGACTTTGGTTTGAAACTCGCAAAATCTGACAAAAACACCCAATTCGTCGATGTCATCAGCACGTTCTCGCACTTGACGTCCCCGTGCGTGACGTTCCTCTCGTGCGTAAACTTCATCGCGTGTAGCAACTGATAACAAATCCATTTCTTTTCCAAAAACGACAAAAACGGTCGTTGATTTAATCGATCGTACAGCGTCGAAAACGAATACTGTCGCATCAAATACACCGCCCTTTCCGTTTCCTTCACCTTCTGAAACGGCCACACGTGCACGATATCTTTCGAGTTTGGATATTTCAACAGGGTCTTACCGATATCTCTCACTCGTTTCTCGTGTTTCTGTAAATCTGGAACCTGTCCTCGTTTCACGTACACTTTAATCACCACGTCCCCTACTTCGTTAAAATTCCCCCCCCTCGTCGTCGTCGTCTTCTTCCTTTTCTTGAGGATGACTTTTGAACGCGTCTTGTTGGTGGATTTTTCTTTCGCCTCTTCTTCTTCTTCTTCTTCTTCTTCTTCTTCTTCTTCTTCCTCTTCGTTTGTATTTTTATTGGTGGCTTTTCTTCTCGTCGTCGTTCCTTTGTCTTCTTCTTCTCTTCCTCTTTTTACTTCTTCTTCTTCTTCTTCTTCTTCTTCTCCTTCTTCTTCTGCGGAAGGTATCGACGACGTAAACGACTTCGTTTCGCACCGATGGGTCTTGAAAAACCGTCCACCACCTAACGCGTCTTTATATTTCAACTCTGGAACGTCCGTTTGCACTAAATCCGATACCTACGTTTGATTTGAGTTTAAGAGTTTAAGAGTTCTCCCGTGTTAGTTATAGATGCGACGACGACGACGAAGAAGAAGAAGAAGAAGAAGAGAAAACGAGAGAGAATAAAAAAAGTGTGCGTTGTTGTTGTTGCTCACCTGCACTCTCGGCGCGTTCGTGGATATTTGGTTGCCCATCCTTCTTCTTCTTCTCTGACGGAAGAAGAGAAAAGGATTATGATGATTTTAGCTTGACGAGTGAAAGAAACAGTTGTAAGAAGAGAATT
>Ga0255755_1001461_pt1 | contig 21070 bp, 9 predicted proteins | sample 011ome_18_FD_179955 | JGI IMG/M metagenome (GOLD analysis project Ga0255755, IMG submission 179955) | Coastal salt marsh microbial communities from the Groves Creek Marsh, Skidaway Island, Georgia - 011501BT metaG (version 2) | ecosystem: Environmental > Aquatic > Marine > Intertidal zone > Salt... | reverse complement strand
AAAACCAAAAAAAAAAAACCACAGGCAGGAAAAAGCAAAAAAAAGAGCAAAATTTCTGTTGAAAAAAAGTTTCAAATCACCAACAAAATTCCGTAGCACTATACTACTTCATACTTCTCTACGAATAAAGAATAATGGGCGCGAGCTTTGCAAAGATGGAAGCGCCTTTAGGAGGCGCCGGGGGGGCCGCCGACGACGGGTCGTCGCTCCTTCCACCGGCGGCGAGAGCGGGAATGACGGTACGTATTTAAAAAAGAAAAGAGAGAGTGTGAGAGAATTGGATTTCTTTGATCATCTCTCGTCAGCTCTGCTCTGAAATCATCGTCCGCTCTCTCGCGTTGTTTTTATGTGTCTCGTTTTCTGCGTCGTTTTAGCGTTCCACTTTTACTTGCGCTCTCCTCCGAGGGAGGCGTTTAATTCTTTGGAATGTTCTGGGTGTTCGATGTTGTGACGAGTGTTACGCGCAGATCTTGAGTGGAACTCTCGTCGCGTTTTTATCGTCATCATCATCGTTCCTCCGCTGACGTTTTTTCTTCTCTCTTTCTCTCTCTTTATTATCGTATGAATCAAGGAACCGACGACGAGCGATGTGAACGGCAACAACAGCGAAACGAATAAAGAGACGAACAACAGAACGACGGACTTCGGGAACCTCCCGTTGCCGTGCAAATACGAAAACTTGCAGACGGAAATGCTCATGTCGCTCAAAGCGGATTTCTTTGAAGGCGCGAGATTTGATTACAACAAACAGCTGAACCAGAAGTTTTTCTTGTCGCACGGGTTTTCGATGACGAACGCGGAAATTCCAGCCGCGAGTGGACACATCATTAAGATTCCGTCGAGCTCGTACGAGTTTGGAGCGAACGTGGTGGATTCGAATTACATGTTGGTTGGGAGAGTGTTTACGGACGGGAGAGTGAGCGGACGAGTGAAGTACGACGCGACGGAAAATTTAAGCTTTCGTGTGCAGACGAGTAAAGAGAGAGAGTATTCGCAGATGATGTTGGACGTAGACGCGAAAGGATTAGATTGGCAAGCGCAGATGAAGTGCGGGAGTGGGGAGTTTTATGGGGTGAATTACATTCAAAGCGTCACCGAGAGAGTGGCTTTGGGCGGGGAAGGGTTTTATTTGGGCGCGAATCAAGGAGGGAAGAGCGGCGTCGGGTTTGCGGCGAGGTATAACGACGACGACGTGATTGCGACCGCGCAAGTAGCAACGACTGGGATGTGCTCGTTGACGTATTGCCAAAAGGTTGGGGAAAAAGCGATGTTGGCGAGCGATTTCTCGTGGAATTGGAACCATCGACAGGCGAGCGGGTCAGTCGGGTACGATTACGTGTTGCGACAGTGCAGATTGAGAGGGTCGATTGATAATCAAGGCGTGGTGGGGATGTTTTTGGAAGAACGGCTGAGCATGGGGTTGAACTTAATTTTTAGCGCGCAAATTGATCACGCGTCGAAAAACCACAAGTTTGGGTACGGGATGACAGTTGGAGAATAGATATGTATCGTCGGCGTCGGCGTTGATGTTTAAAAATAGAAATTGTTGACGCGCGGAACGCCGCAAAAGAAAAGAAAAGAAAGGAAGAAAAACAAGACCATCTTAAAACCAGAGAAAGACACAAAGAGAGAGAGAGAGAGGAAGCATGAGTAATAACCACCGAAAACAGCATATATATTAATAAGAAGAGTAAAGTATTGTTATTATTGTCAGTGCTCTCGTTTCTTCGTGTTTCAGATCTCTTTCGTATCTTCTCTTTTGTATACATCGTTCGACTATGACTACTTAACTATAAAACGCGTATATAAATCTACTCGCTAATGATTCTGTGGTGGACGTTAGTTGCGCACGCACCACATGGTATTTACAATCCGAATTTTCTGAGCGCTTTTTGGTATTCTTTCGAAAGACCTTGAACGATATCCCTCAGAGATTTTTTTTGCCCGGGTTCTTCTTTTGTCGGCGGCGAAGAGGTCTCCATAGGTAAAGATAGCGTCGATCCGTTGTATTGCATATCCGTAGATTCCATGTCCATCCGTCGAGAGTTCAAATTTGGTAACATTGACACTATTTCGGAAACCGTTATGGACGATCCCGCAAGTTTTTCGAGAGGATCTGTTTTCAAGACATCTTCGCTGACTTGTCCTTCCAAAGCCGCGCCGGCAAGCTGCCAGCGCTTCCTCGCCTCAAACACGGATTTCTTAGCTTCCTCCGTCACCAACCCGAGAGATTGGCGGAAAACGACGTGTCCGGGTGAGCTTTGCGATCTACGAGCGGCTTCTTGAGCGGACAATGTCGGTTTTGCGAACGAATCGGATTTCTTGAGCGTCACCACTTGCATCGGCGCAGGTGCCGCCGGTGGGGCGAGAATGCGCTGTTGAGATTTAGCAGCGGCGAGTGCACGCGCGTGCGACTGCTCAGCGGCGGCGGCAGCGGCAGCAGCCGCGGAGAGTTTTGGCGCACCGCCACTACCAGCAGCGTTTGACGTTGCAGGAACTGCGGCTTGTTCTCGGGCTACCTTTTGCATCACCTGTATTCTCGGTGGTTCCGGAATATACATCAAATCGCGCCACGCGTCGCATCCTTCCGTTCTTTCTTTCACCCACTTCGCAATGAATCCGTTCTTTCGTGTCTTTTGCGTTGGCGTCTTTAACTTGTCGTCTTCATTTTCTTCCTCCTCCGGAAAAGGCAAGAGTTCGCCGGCAAACGCTTTGATAGAGTTCACGTACGCCACGAACGAGACATTTCGTCCGAGCGGCGGGAAAACCTCGTACGGTTTCTCTTTCATATTCGCGACGTTATTAGAGTAGTTCACCAAATACGACGACCCGTTGCCGTTATACCTGTACGCTTGTAAGAGTTGGTTGTCGCAGTGGGATTGCATGGTCGGACATCGTTTATCGAAAGGTTCTCGATCGACGCCGGATTTACCGAAAACGTTATACGGTTTGAATGTTTCGCGGTTTTTCTTCTTTTGAAAGATCCCTCGTTTCATTTTTTCGTCATTTTCGTCGTCCGAGTTATCTCGAGAATATTCGCCGCCACCTTCGGAAACCAATTCGCTTTGCTGCTTAGAGGAGTCTCCGCCCAGATCATCCAACGACGGGAACATAGAAGACATTTGAAACGTCCCGTTAAATCCTTTCTTCTTACTCAAACTTTCTAATATTTTCTCGTGCACTAAGCTGCGCATCTCTTTCAAGCCTTGTTGAGCGATTCCAAAGTACGGCGAGTTTGGACCGTTGTAATCCTGACAGTTTGTATACATCAATCGCAAATCCTCCTCAAACATCGACCAGGACGTGTAGTATTTCTTTTCCTTCAAGTTTGAGCGAATAGTCGATATATCCATCGGTCGATCGATCATTTGAAAGTATCCCGGCGCGATAGCTTCCGTAACCGGATTCAAGAAGATTTTCTGCTTGTCGAGTTTTTGCAACTGTTTTATAATTTCCTCCATCTGACCTTTCTTTGGCGGCGGCAAATCGCTTTCTTTCATTTCACCACTACCACCACCACCACCGGCGCTTAAATTCTTACTCGATGGTATAGATGGAAAAGGGAGTTGTTGGTTTACCCTTTGCGGTTGTTGTCCAGCAATATCCATGCCTATACCGCTACTCTTTGCGCCTTTCTTCTTCCCCATCTCCTGTTCTCTCTCGAGCCTGGCGAGCATCGCGGCCGGTTTCCCGCCGCCGCCGCCACCAAACGGCGACGGCTTCAACGAACTCGGCGGATGATTGTTGTGTTGTTGATGCCCACTCCCACCACCACTACCGAACAATATATCGTCCGCCAAATTTGACCCACCGCTCGGCGGCGAAGGGAAATTTATATCCCCGATGTCGTCGAATATGTTGAACGCGGACACCAATCCGCTCGCACCACCGACCGTCGACGGCGGCGTTTGCTCCCTCTCACTCCTCCTCCCGTTCGTAGTACCACTTTTTTTCATCGTCCCTTTCTTCTGCGTTTTGTTGTTGTTCATATTATTCTTAGTATTCTTCGTCCCCGGCGTGGCCGAGCGAGCGCTCGCCAAGCGACTCAACTCTAATCTATCGCTATCGTCTGCGCTCCCGCTGATATTCCCGGGACTCGTCGTATTCGTCGTCGTCGGTCCATCCGACGGTAACATCCCCATCATCATCATCCCACGAAGCTCTTTCCCTCGTCCCGTCTTCGGAACTGCCGCCGCCGCTTTAGGCGTCTTTGCCTTCGCCGGTCCTCTTTCCCTCGCGGCGAATTGTTGCTGCTGCCTTTCCAACGCCTCGATTTTCGCTTGCAATTGCTTCGCTTTCTTCTCCGCCTCGTCCTCGTCCTCGTCTGAATAATATGTATCGTCGTTCCTTCTCTGCTTTTTCGCTCCCATCCGCTCTTTCTCGTCCTCGTCCTCGAGCTCGTCGAACTCGCGCTTCTTCTTCTTCGTCTTCATCTTCGACCCTGGATTGGATTCGTCGTTTCCGTCGTCGTTTCCATCGTCGTCTCTCGTCGTCGTCTTGCCGGACAAAACCGCCGCCGGGGGACCGCCGCCGCCGCCGCCGAGCTTAAACTTAAAGCTCAGCTTCGGGGCGACGACTTTCTTCCCCTTTTCCTCCTCCTCCTCCTCCATTTTGTCAAAGAAAAGCGAAAGTTGTGCGCGCAAACTAAACGACTCTTCTTGTGGTCTTTTCTTCTAAAATTGTTCTTAAATAAGGAAAATGTCAAATGGGAAAAAGGTTTCCTTTGCGCAACCTCGTTTCGTTGGGCGAGCGCTGCTTTTAAAAGAGTGCTACGTTTTATTCGTATTCGAATTGTGCTAGTATTACTACGCGTTTACTACTACTTTTTCTTCTTCGATGCTTTCAACATCGCTTCTCTCTCTCGCACGATGGCGTTTTTCGGTTTGATGGATCTCTCCGCTTTCGACGTCGTCGTCGTCGTGAAGCCGGTTTTTTTTCCTCCTCCTCCTCCTAATCCTCCAGTTTGTCCTCCGAATTCTTGGTACGTGAGTCCTTGCGCGCCGGAGAGTTTGGCTAGGCTGCCACCGACCGTGCGCGTGCGTCGTGCGGCGGCCAAGGCGGAAAGTTTTGCCTTCTTTTGTTTCATCAAGTTGCCTTCTAAATCGTCCTCGTCGACGTCGAGAACTTCTTCGCCGGCTTCGGCTTCGCCGGCGTTGAGCGTTTTCGCGAGTAAGTCCAACTGCGTGGCTTTCGTCGAGTACATGAGTTGCACTTTATCGTTTTCGCCGATTAAATCTGGGACGATTTTAAACGCGTAGCCTTGCTGAATGAGAAACTGTTGACGCTTGGTGGAAAAGTACATTTCGGACGTGTCTCTGGAAACGAGCGAGTAGAAGAAGGCGTTGTGATCGTCGCTGTCGTTCTTCTTACCAACTGTGGCCGCTTTAGGGCGCAAAATGCGCCCGAGACGTTGCGCTTCTTGTCGACGGGATCCAGCGTGGGAGGATATTTGAATGATGACGTTCGCTTCGGGAATATCGATGGAGTTATCGCCAACTTTGGAGAGGAAGATGGTGTTGATCTCGTTGGAGTATTTGAAGGCGTGCAAAACGCGCGTGCGTTCGGCGTGACTGGTGTCGCCGTAAATGAGCGGTCGTTTCAATGCGGTGGCGTATTCGCGCAAGGCGAAGATGTTATCGGAGAACACGATCACTTTATCTTTCCTGAAGTTTTCATGGTACGTCATCAAGTATTGACACGCCATGAACTTGTTCGGGTTCATGCAGTATAACACTTGTTTTTTCATCGAGAACTTCGGGTCGAGGTACTTGGCGAAGAATTCTGGGGTCATCTCGCACCACACCTCGACGCATTGCACGTTTGCGATGTGCCCATCGCGTTGTAAATCGAGCCAATTCGCCTCGTATAACTTTGGGCCAATTAGAAAATTAAGATGTTCGACTTTATCGTCCTCGCGAACCAACGTCGCGGTGAGGCCAAGTTTACAGTGCGCTTTTGTGATGCCGATAACTTTTCGAAACATCGCCGCAGGGACAACGTGGACTTCGTCCAGGAGCATCGTCCCCCACTCGCGACCACGTATCGCGTTGAGAATCTTTTCCGAAGCTTCTGAACGTTTCCCACCCGCAGAAATCATGTTGTACGTGGTCACGCACACGCACGGACAATTGTTCGGAGGGAACGTCTCTTTGTTTTGACTCGTAAATCGAACAATCTCGCGATCGGTTAAATTCGTCCACAATTTGAACTGGCCCGCCCACTGATCGACACTCACCGACGAAGTGCACAAACACAAGCACGATTTCCCCACGCGAACGGCTGCGGCTATACCGGTTAGTGATTTACCGGCACCGCACGGTAAAACGATGATGCCACTTCTCGCGCGACCGTTGCCGAACATTTTCGAAAGCGACTTCTCCTGGTACGGACGAATTTTCGTCATCGGTTTCAAGCGCACGTTTAAGTTTGGATTCACCGTATCGTTGGTAAAATCGTACTCTTCTAAAGCTGGGAATCCTAGATTTCCAGGGAGACACCGCTGTTTCACTTTTTCTACGTCTAACGGTTTGATTTCAAACGAGTGGATCGACCGCGACGGATCGTATTCTGGTTTATTCAACTGCTCCTCGGCGTCGTTCTTTTCTTTCTCCTTCGCAACCTTCTCGTCTCCTTCTTGTTCTAGTTCTTGTTGTTGTTTCTCGGTCTGTGCGATGGCATCCGTTAACTTTTCCGCGCCAACTTCTTTCAAACCAAACGACGTCTCAAACATGCCGCTCATCCCTTTGCTCGCCCCGCTTTTGCCGGCGTTTGGATGGACCACCCTCGCGCTCCTCACCACCTCGTCTTGCAACAACTTCTCCAAAATCTTCGCATCCGGTGATTCCAAGAAAAACTTGTTCCTCTTCAAAACCAACTTGACTTTCCCGTAATTTTTCGTACACGCCGCGATGAAGTGTTTCACCTCCTCGCTTAAATTCGTCTTGGACAATCGATCTAAAACTTCCGCGATTTTCTCCGTCGTCAACCCAATACTCACCGCCGCGTACAGCGAGTGTGGCGTCAACACGTACTCGTGTATGTGTTCCGGTCGACACACCGGTTCCGCGACCGCGATTAAGAAATCGTACGCCGCTTTATACAGAGGACTAAACGACTCTAAAAATATCCTGCCGTCCGAACACACCCACAACGGCCGATTCGGATGGTCCACTTTCAAACTCAAATCGCTAAAATCGTTCTCGCCGAACCCGGTGCCGCCTTCCCAGAGCGAGTTGGTCGCCTTTTCATCCTCGCTCTCCGACTCCTCGTCCTCGTCTGAATCGTCCTCCTCTGAATCTTCTTCGTCTTCCTCTTTGGCGGCGACAGCCGCGCTCTTCCTCTTCTTGCCGGTTTTCTTGCTCGTCTTCGCTTTTTTCTTTCTCACCTTCCCAACGTCGTACTCCTCGTACTCCTCTTCCTCTTCCTCCTCTCTCTTTAACCTCTCCGCGAACGAGGACTTCTTCATCGTAAACGTCAACATTTTATGCTTCTTCTTCTTTTTTTGCTTCTCCTCTTGTTGAAAGTCATCCTCCTCATCTTCATCTTCGTCCTCATCTTCCTCTTCTTCAAACGACGACGACGACGAAGGACTGCTCATCGGCAAAACGTCATCCTCCTCCTTCTTCTTCTTCTTAAAAAAAGTCACCTTCAGCGATCCAGTCTGCGTCGAAATCGTCGGCGTCTGCTTCTTCCCTTGCGCTTCGCGCATCGCTTCCTTCGATTCCAATTTTACTTTTTTCATCTCTCTCGTCTCTCTCTCTCTCTCTCTAAACTTCCTCCCAAAACAGACGAGCAGGAGGCCACCACAACACAACACCAACACCCAGAGCCAACGATTGAGAGAGACGAGAGAGGAGAGAGAGAACGAGAGAGAGAGGAGCACAGCAGCGACAGAACAGAACAGAGCAGAAGAACTCGTGTGAAGTAAAACGAAAGAGAGAAGAGAGAGACGAGACATTTTTTGTTTAGGGTTTATTCCCTAAAACCCTAAACCCCCAAAAAGGCTCGTGGTAGAAATTCAAAAACAGAAGAGAGAAAATCGCTTCAGAAGCTCCACATAAAAGAGGACACCGACGCGCGCATTTTGCGGAGAGCACACATGGAGAAGATGACCGGCGAGGACGTGAAAAACATCACCAGCGATACCACCGAAACATCCGCCGGGGCGACCTCGTTCAAAAAGAAAGAGGAAAGAAGAGACGATTACGACGACGAGAAGGATGATGATGATGAGAGGAACAAAAAACGGAAACTTCTTTCTCTTTTGGAGCGGAGAATGATGGGAGGCGGAGAGAAGAAGGATGGAAACGAAAGCGAGGCGGCAAAAGCAGTCGCTCGAGCGACGACCGAGATATCAACGAACGATGACGATGCGACGAAAACAGAGATGAAAAATACGTTCGTCTGCGAGGCGAACGATTGCGTGCATTTTCACCTGTTCGAAGGAGGAGAAGGTTCGGAGGAAAAAACGTTTGAACCGGAGTTCGCGCACCAAGTCTTCCGCGAGGACGAGACGATTTACGGGTACTCGGAGGATTTATCGGTGGATGTTTTGTGTGCACCGAACACGTTCGAACCGCGATTCGTGGACGTCACGTACGGGGAGAAAGTGCGATCGAGTTTGAATCCGGCGGATGATATTCGAGCGAATTTGAACGCGTGGTTCCCGGAAGCGGGGACGACGACGACGAAGGAGGCGTTTTTGAAACAGGCGGAGGAGACGAAGGAGATGGAGATTCCCGGAGATGGTGGGAAAATTATCGCAGAGTGGGACGGGGAAGGCGAGGAGGAGAGCGGGTTGAGGTATTCCGTTCGCCAGTTTGAGTTTAAGGAGTCCGAGAGGGAGACGGTTGGGCGATGGCACGATAACGTGGAACCGTTTGTGGCGTTTTATATCGACGCCGCGTCGAAGATTGATAAGAGCGACGGAAGGTGGTTGTGGTTCGTGTTAATCGCGCAGCAAAAGGATAATTTGAAACGGTGGGCGACGTGCGGATTTAGCACTGTGTATCAGTTTTACGCGCATCCTTTTCAACGAAGGTTGAGGATTAGTCAAGTGTTGGTGTTGCCGCCGTACCAAAGGAAAGGGTTCGGGGCGAAGCTTTTAGACGCGGTGAGAGTGTACGCGCAGATGCAAGATAAAGAAGAAGGGAAAGAGATTGCTGATATTACGGTCGAAGACCCGACGGATCAACTGCAACGTTTACGAGACGTTCGTGATTGCGTCGCGGCGACGGAAAACGAGGGCATCGTCCAAGCGGTAAAAACCGCCGCGCGCCTCGCGTTTGCCGCCGCAACCTCCTCCGCGAACGGCGATCCTCTCGTCGACGACAGAAAACAAAAACTCAAACGCGCGCAATCCGCGCTCCGTCTTCCGAAACTCTGTTACGACACCAACTTCAAAAAAGACTTGAAAATATGCGAACCGCAAGCCAAACGCGTCTGGGAAGCGCTCTTGTTCGTTTGGGCCAAACAATGCGGAGCGCCAAACGAAGGCATCGTCGCCGACGCCTTCCGAACCAACGTGCTCAACCGCTTAAAGAAAAAACACATGGCCAGTTTAGGCAAAGGCGAAGACGACGTCGGGAGCAAACGCATCCGCGACACCGAGGACGGTTTCATCATGTGCAAAGGCGGCGGCGAAGGCGAACGAGTAGAAATCGAAGACGTCGTCGCGACGGAGAATGAAAAAAAGAATATCAACAACAACCGAAAAGGAGGAGAAGAGGAACACCATCGTCGCCACAACCAAACCGACGACGACGACGGAGGAGACGACGCGCGGCCGAAAGATCCAGCCGAGGCTTTAGCCGACCTCTTCCACGAGTGCTTGCAAAACCTCTCCTATTTGAGCACTGTCGTGAAAATGTAATAAGAGAACACAGGTAACCCAAGTCACTCAGGCCAAGCACAACGACGAATACGTTTCATTTCATTTCATGCATACATCTTCCGCGCGTCAAATATATGCGCGCGTAATTAGGCGACGCGTCTCGTTTTTGAACATTTTTGGAGTCTTGGGATTTTCCCCTCTGCCAATTCTCTTTCGCTTCACTTCACTTCAAACCTTTCTCTCTCTCTTTAACTCTCGAACGCATTCACACGCGCGCACACACGAAGAGAGACAGACGAGAAATACTGATGAAACGATTCCTCTCCAACGTCCGAAGAGCTGGGAACAACGAATCTCTCGGGGAGTTCGGCAAGATGAAACTCCACGTCTGCTCGAGCTCGAACCCGACTCGCCAGTTGGAAACGATCGACGATTTACCGGAAGACGCGACCGTGCTCGACCTGAAGAAACGCTTCCACGTGAAAAAGAGAAAGTATTACCCGAGCCGACAGCGGTTCATGAAGTTGAACACTACGAGTGACGCGGAAAAAGAAGAGGAGGAAGAGGAAGAGAAGAAGACGAAGAAAAATGTCTTCAAGGGCGAAGCGTTAGTGCCGGATGGGAAAAAGCTGAGCGAATTCGGAATAGGGTACGGCGACGTCGTCTTGTTCAAAGATTTAGGCCCGCAAATCAGCTACCAGGCGGTCTTTTTCTGGGAATATTTCGGTCCTCTGATGGTGTATTTACCGTTTTATTTCTATCGCGAGAGAATATACGGACAGTTTTTTGGATTCTCGCCGAAGGAGTGCGCGAAGCCGTTTGTTCGGGCGCAAACGCTCGCGCTGTGGTTTCACTCGGCGCATTACGCGAAGAGAATATTCGAGACGTTTTTCGTGCACTCGTTTTCGAGAGCGACGATGCCGATATTCAATTTAATTAGGAACTGCGGGTATTATTGGACGTTCGCTGGTTTGATGTCGTATTTTATTAACCATCCGAGGTACACGAGTCCGGGGGAGAGGCAAGTGACGATTGGATTCGTCCTGAGCGCTTTGTTTCAGCTCGGGAATTTCAGGTGTCACGTGATTCAAAAGAGATTGAGAAGCAGTGGGGGGTCTTCTTCTTCTTCTTCTTCTTCTTCTTCGTCTGAGACGAAATACGTCATTCCGAGCGGGTTTTTGTTCGATTACGTGACGTGCGCGAATTATTGCTGCGAGATTTACCAGTGGTTGGGCTTTAACATCGCCACGCAAACGGCGTTTGGATATTTGTTTTTGATGACCGGGATGAGTCAAATGTTCCCGTGGGCGGTGCAAAAACACAAGAGGTTGAAGAAACTGTTCGACGGGACCAACGGGAAGAAGAAATTCAAACGACGATTTATCATTTTGCCGCCGTTCTTTTAAATAATCGAGAACGATTTCGAGAGAAAGAGAACGAGCCGCTAAAACGACTACGAATACTGAATACACCACAGAATCTATTTATACAATTATATCTTAATCTACCCTACATCTACGCTTTAATTAAGCGTTACGTCGTTATACACATCTACTTTTTACAAGCGTTTTCTTCTCACCTCGGCACGTATGTCCTCCCGCTGATCAACTTCTTCTTAGCGCTCATTTTAGGCTCTTTCTGTGCCCTCTTTAACGTTTCTAAAAGTTCCTCCGCTTTCCCTCGCATTTTCTCGTGCCAATATCCTTTCGAACACTTCAAATGAGACTTGATAAAGTTCGGGAAACTCGCCAACATCCACACGGCTCTTTCCAGAGACTCTTTCGTCTTCACGTGTCTCGGAAATATCACGAAGGAAACATACCCACCATTCGCGTTCAAATCCATCTCATCGACCTCGTCACCATCTCGCGTCGTCGCATCGACGCTCGTCGTCAACTCCAACGGCGGCTTCTGCCCTGGTTTATGATAACTCACGAACGGCGCCGCGCTCAACTTTGCGCTATTCCTCGACGCCTCGGCGAAGTGCGCCAAAAACGCCCTCGCAATCACCACCTCGTCCTCGTTATTCGACAGCGACGAAGAAACGTGCATCGGAAACACAACCGTACACGACCTCCTTTCCTCCGCGCCTTCCTTCAAAGTGTCATCTTCCTCCACTTTACAATACATCGACACCGACGGCGACGCGAATTGCCGTCGCAGCGAAAACGAACGACGCTTCGCCTTCGCCTCCTCTTCCTCTTCCTCCTCCTCCACCACCAATCGCCGCAAACACGCTCGCAACGTCCCGTACCCGGCGTACACTCTCACGCTCGATATTAAATCGATCATCTCTTCCTTCTCCTCGGCTTCGTTCAGTTTCTTCAAATCCACCTCCACGGTCGCGTCGTACCCGAATTCCGCCTGTTCTTCCTCCTCCTCCTCCGCAAAATCACTTTTCCCTAAACCGCGCACTTTCCGGATGATTCCGAGCGCTCGACCGCGCTCGAACGCGCCGCTCGATGATACCGAGAGGAATTTTTCCCTCGTTGTTACTCTTTCGTTGTTGCTCTTTTCATCGTTGCTTTTTGGAAACGCGACGGACACGAGCGCGATGCGAGTGCGCTTCGCGTCATCCTGAGAGGAAGAGGTCGACGAATGCAATTCGCAGCGGAAAGAAACGTCGTCGAATTCGTGCGCGATTTCGCACGAGATTTGATCATTATCTTCATTCGCGAGTGCTCGCAGGAGCCAATTCCGGACGAACGGGGACGCGAAGTACGCGTTGTTGTTCTCGAATTGAGTCATTTATAATTTCGCGAAACGATGCGCGCGCGCGTTTCTCGCGTCTGTGATGTTCTCTTTCGCGACGGATGGATTTGTCCGGGAAAACGACCGCAAAATCGACAGTTACGCGACCGCTCTTTCGAAGGGCTTCTTTTCTCTCTCTCTCTCTCTCTTTTGCAGAACGGATGATGCTTCGAATGCGCTTTCGCGTTTCGGGTTTTCCTTTCCCTTTCCCTTTCCGCTTTGGGAGCGCCTTCTTCTTTCTCTTCCTCTTCGTCTTCCTCTCGCCGGGATGGTTTTCCCCAAAGCCGGGAGGACAAAGTCTGCATCGTCCGAAGTCCCTTTTCGTCCGCGTCGACGCGAGAGGAAGTTTTATTGGCAGCAACGGTGGGAGCAGCGACGGCACGCGCCACCACCACCAGTACGAGTATCGCGAACACGCGTTCGTCGGGTACACGGAGAAGACCAAGAAGACCAAGAAGAAGTGCACAGATATGAGCCAAATGTGTGTGAGTTGGGCCGAGAAAGGAGAGTGCGAAAAGAACCGGGAGTACATGTTCGAGAACTGTTGCTGCGGTGCGTCGTAGTAATAGCAGTAGTAGTAGCGCGACGATATTCCTCTTTCTTTCTCTCTCTCGCGCTTTTCGCTCTCTTTTACCCACCACCGCGGATGATGGTATCGATCGAGTCTCTCTGGGACGACGCGCTTTGCGTAAACGCTCGCTGACGACGCGTATATTTTAAAACGCGTATTATATCCACCTCTTTTGCTTTTACGACGCGCGGTAATTAACCACTACTCGCTTGTTACGCGCAGCGTGCGACGACGCGGAGTGTCCTTCGATGGAGTCGCCGCCGCCGGGTGTTGACGACGTAAACGACGACGCGTCGTCTTTGACCGCGGCGAGGGAAGGTTTGATGGTTGACGAGAGAAACGTTTTAGTTTTGAAAGACGTGCGCTTCGGGGGAGGCGATGACGTAGGAGGAAACCGTCGGCGGATTAGGATACGGTTGCTGGAACGAAAAAGCCCGAAGATTGTGGACGCGTTCAAAGAGTTCGGGCGGAACGGTGTTTTGGGTACTTTTTACAGGTCAGAAGCTGTTCCGGAAGTTGGCGCGATAGATAATTACGGTGGGCCTGGACCACCGTACGCTTTGATACAAGCGACGCAAAACGGGAGGATGAACGGTGGAAGGATGCCGAGAGAGTTTGCGCCGATGGTCGAGAGAGGGTACGTTTGCTTGATAGGAGAAGGCCCAGATTGGTTCATAGCGATTGGATCTCACCACGAGTGGGGACACGGTCATAGCGTTTGGGGGATAGTAGAAGACGACGAATCGTTAGAAGTGGCGGACGCGATAACGCGACTGCCGATTAGACACGAAAAGTGGGGCCAGACCAACGTCACCGTTTTACTGGAAAAAGTGTCGTTCCAGTACGGGATAGAAGAGGTGGGTTACAAAAGAATATGAAATAATATGTGCTGGAAGTAGTAGTTTTTAAAAAGAGTCACTCTCTCATCGCCTTTTGTCTTCTCTCTCTTTTTCCCGCGCGTTCAGTTCAAATCGCAAAGCCGAAGAGAAGCAGAACAGCACGAGTCGCGCTCTTCTCTCTCTACTCACCTTTTGTCTTCGGAAAAAGAAGGGAGTCGGTGGGAAAAGGCATCGTTAGCATCGCGAGGAAGCCAGCCACGGCGCCAAGCAATAAGATGAACCCAACGATCGTCGCCGCAGCTTTATTCGGATACTCTTTCGCAGACCTCCCATCCTCGCTCGAGTCGTTTTCTTGAAGCAACGCTCTTCGTTTTCTTTGACTTTCTACGATCTCGTTCACTTCTCGAGCTTGAGCAACCACCATTACTCCGAGCGCTCCCACGCGCTCCAAAACGTCCTCGATTTTCTTTTCCACAAACCTTTCGATTTTCTTCCTCTCGGTCGCATCTAATCCATCCAACGCCGCCATCCCACAAATTTCCGCGTACGCCACTTCGATTTCACCGGTATCTCTCGACGATGAAACTTTCCCTTCGCCGAACCTCTCCGCCGAGCGCTCCGAAAAACACGCCAACTCTTCGCTCAGTCGCCTCAAAGCGGAGGAGACGAGAACATCTCTAGACTTCACACCGGTTTCTGAAACCATCGCTCGTTCGTACGCGTCCGCCTTCTCCCTCTTCCCGCCGCCATCCATCTCCAGAAATTCAGCGCGGTTGCATTGCATCGACACCGATTCGCTTCCTCCGCACGACGACGACGCCTTGGCCTTCGCCGCGAACTCGTACATTGTTGAAGACGCCGACCACGAATGCGAACGCGTCGGAGAAGGTGAAGAAAAAGAGGAAGAAACGAAAGATCCCTCCTCGCCTCCTCCGACGCCGCTACTGCACACCGATATCAGAATAACATCTCGCTTTCGCGCGAAATCCTCCGCGCTAAACCTCGCGCTCAGCGTTTTCTCCGTTTCTTCTTCTTCGTCTTCCTCTCGTCGAACCAAATTTTCATCCGTCTCGTCGTCGTCTCGCTTCGTCGCGAGCGCGAGCACCGCTTTCAGCGTCGACTCGTGCCGAACGCGCGAAAAGCCGCCGTTCCTCGCCTCCACGTCCTCCTCTTCCTCCTTCTCCTTCTTTCCTCGCGAGTTTCTACCGCCGCCCAAGACGGAAATCGAGACGTGCCACGCGTTCTTCTCGTTCTTTTCCTCCGCCTCGCGCGTCGTCGTCGTCGGTGGTTTTGCCGCAGACGCGAACACCACCATCTTCGCCGTCGAGGAATAACGACGCGGAGACACCAAAAAAGACAACGCGAGGACGTGCACGAGCGAGAGGAGGAGGAGGACAAACGTCGTCGTCGTCGTCGTCGCCGTGGAACGTTTCGACGACGAAAACGTCATAGAGTTGAGCAAGCGAGGTGAAAATTGTGAGAGAAAAGGCAAGCGTCAATACAACGAATTTGGTACGGCGGTTAACTGACGGTACGAATCTCGAGCAGCGCGCGTTTTGTGTTTTGAAGTGATGATCGTTGGCTAAAAAAAAGCGAAAACATGCCAAGAGTGTGTACTTATTCTGAGTATTAAAATTCGTAGTCTGCGCGGAGAAATAGAAAACTAAACAATCATCAAGTTACTCAAATGCGAGAGCGGCGATTTGGTCGACGATTTGAGATCCAAGACGCCTTCGCCGACGCGTTGTCGGAAGGCGAATTTCAGCTGATCATAGTATAAAGCGCCTCGCGCGAGCATTTTTGCCGCGACTTCATCCGATGGGTTTACGTTCGCGCCTTCTCGCGAAAAGAGGAGGAGGGGAGATGTGTTGAGGAGCATGTTTCTTCCCATGAGCGTTTCAAAGAATGGATCCTGCGCGACGGCTTCTTTGAGTCGAAGGAATTCAAAGAGGATGACCATCTCGAGGAATAAGTCGCGTTCGCAGCGCAACACGAATTGATCGTAGAGGAATCGTTCGTTGTATCGATCTAGACATCCCTCGCCAATCGCGGGAGGAGTTAAGGAGCCTTTTTTGAGGCGGTCGGAGATGACGCGACGTCGTATTTGGAGAACGTACTCCTTGTCCTGGTCGCCTTCCGCAGACTTACGGAGATTTTGCTTTAAGCGAATAATGTCGAGTCTCCACGCGCTGAAAATGTCGCGAAGTTCTCCGATAAATGTCCCGACGAGCTTCTGAGAGTAGTCGAATTCTTCAACCTCAGTGCCGAGAATTTCTGAAATTTCGCGATCCGAAGCCAAGCGGAAACCGACGGTGCACTCTTCGAGCGCTTGCAAAACCTCGAGCAATGTCGGCAACGCTTTCTGTTTGAGTTTCGGGTCGACGATGTACTTGTGATCGAGTGGGAGTCTTCTGCACTCTTTCAGGAACGTTACCGCTGTATTTTTGCCCAAAATGAGCGCGGCGTTGCCCTTCAATCGACGCAGAATACCCGCGCGTTCTCGACGCATCGAGCGGTTCATATTCACCTCTTTCTGGGACATTTTCTCAATTTGAGGGTATCCAAATATTTTGCGTATTCGGTTTCTCATTTTGAGCGTGACCAGGTTCAAGTGAGGGAATACGTCAAAGATGACAAAAATAACGAGGGTCACGTACGTGATCGAGAGCAACGTCACCGTGATCCACGTCAAAGTATCCATAGAGACGTCCGACAGTTCCTCTCCAAAGCCATAAAACAGAAACCCAGCGAACAAGATGAAGAACGCGGCGGTGCTCGCTATCCATTCCATGATATCCAACATCGATTTATCGTACGGTCGCAGGCGCACGACGCCGAGCATCCCGGGAACGAGCACGAGCATAGTCATGAGACACTGATCGAGCACGTTTTGAAAAAATACCGGAGTGACGACCAAGGCAAACTTTCGAAAGATGTATACCAATTCCCACCACGAGTAAGACGACTCGTATCTTCGAAATACAAAACCAAAGCGTTGCTCAGCCTCTAATAACTGACCAGCCGCAACCGATAACGGTCGAGTGCGGACGTCAATCACGTCGCGTTTACGCAACAAACGTCGATGCGTAAAGAGGAGAACGGAGAGGTAGAACGGAATGCCGAGCGTGTAAATTATCATGAACAGAACGACCAGAGGAAATATTTGTTCGTGGACGCCGACGTAGCACTGCACGGCTGGATCGGCATCGAGCGACGAGCGACCGTCCCCGCCTTCCACGCAATCGAAGTATTCAACGTTAATGTTTACGAGCTGCATGTACGACCAACTCATAAAAAGGAGGAAGGCGCTGTGCATTGCCCGAGCAAAAACTTCCGTTTGGTCTGGGGGTTTTACCGTCAAGAAGCGCTTCTTCATGCCAATCTTCTCGCGTCGACGTCGTCGACCTCCTCCTTCTTCTTCTTCTTCTTCTCCTCCGATGATATCATCTTCATCTTCATCTCCGTCGTTCTCGTCGGCAGTAGTGGCTTTCTTCTTCTCTTTGCCGTCGAGACGCTCGACGCTCGGATTTTTCAGAGTGGGATCCTGATCCTCTTCGAGTACAACTCCAAAGCATCGACCAATTGGCGCGTACACGTACGGCAGAAAGATTTTGTTGTGTAAGGTGACGATCAGTGTCACCACGAGAAACATGGAGCCGAGAACGAGTGGCCCAATGTTAACCAAGAAAAACTTCTTCGTCCAATTCCAAGACACGACGAAACAGTCGATCGAAAACAACTCCAAGTTCAAATTCACGACGCTCATGAGATTCAAAAGATCCAAAATTTCTTGAGGCCAAGCCAACTCGAGCTTTCGAAAGACGGATACGACTTGCGTAAAACCTACGATGATATTCACCGCACCAAAACCGTCTTGCATCTTTGACAGCAGGTTCAAAAGAGGGAGCGCGACAAACAAAAGAAGTGCGCCAAAGAGATACGGTAACCACGGGACATCCGGGCATTTTTTGCACCGCCCGTTAGAGCGAAACGCGTTGACGCGAGTGAAGTAAGGCGTGGCTTTCCCGTCTGAACATTCAGAACACGCTTCGCCCATGTACAGTTGATTCTCTTTTGAAATACCGCACACCCCGTTTCTGACGTCGTCGATGCTCGTCAACGCCGGGCAGGCTTCCATAGCAGCCGGCTCTATGCATTGTAAAATGCGACTCCCGTCGGTGGGATCGACCCACCAGCCCGCAGTCGGTAACGGAAACTGCTGATTTAAATCGTTGCACGATGCACCGGCGGCGCAGGCTTTACAGAACGGCGCCTCTGTATTCGCTTTGTACACCGAGGCTACTGGGGCGGCGAAGCGAGGATCGATGCACGAATAACCGCCGTCGCTACACTCCGCGATCGAGGACCAACCCGGGAGGTTACTTCGAACGGTCGTGGGAAGACACGACTGACGACAGCAATCGCCGCAATCCCATCCACACTCTGGAACATTTAAAGCAGGGTTACAGACACCGTTGCCGAGCGAGGTTTCCGAAAGTCCCGCGGTGATGAGCGCCGCGCACGTTTGTTTGACGTGGCCGACGCACTTCATGGCGTCGCCGTTAGGATCCTTGAGGCTTACGTAGTTTCCGTCGCCGTCTTGAGGAACAATGGCATCGTTACCAACGTCCGCAAACTCAGTGTGACTCACGATATCGACGTGGAGAGAACCATCCTCATACGAAGCGGAAGTTCCCGACGTTTCCGTGGTAAAATAGGATTTCGTCTGATCGGTTGCCTTGTATTTCGACCACAACTCTGACGCGCTCGTCTCCGCGTAGTCCGTCCAGTACCCAACCGGGCACACGCATTGTTGCAAACTTGAGGAACCGAGTTGCTCGGTTTCAATTGCTAAACCTGCCCCGTCGAAACAGGGCAGACACTCAGATTCTCCGTATCCGGGCTGAAAAGATCCAGCCGGGCATTTCGCGCACTCCGTTTGACCGGCATTCGCGGTGATTTCACCCGGAGGACACTCTTTACAGGACGTTTGGTCGAATTGACCGACTTGATTGAACCACCCTGGAGAACAGGCAAAGCATCGAGAAGTATCCCACCACCAATCCATATATCTGTGACCTGGGGCACACCGCGTGATGAGATTTACGGTGGCGTAATCAGGCGCTACCGGTCTCTTCAAACCCATCGCGTCCGTAGCTCTCCACCGAATCGCCACGGTTCCTCGCCGCTTACTCGGCATTTGAACGATGATCACACCGCCGGTAACCGTCTTTTCCTCCGTAATGGATGTCCACGTTAACCTCGCGCCTTTTGTACCGTCGGTGTTTGCAACGAAAATTTGTACGTCGTCATCCATCTCTCCTTCGTTTAGAGGCGCTAAAAGCACCGGTTCGCTCAAGAACCCGTTCGACTTCGCGGGTTCCACGGGCGATCCTGATACTTGCTTGTTGAAACCACGCTCTTCATCCATATCATAAGATAGGAGCGCGATTGCGGCTTCAACGACGTGATCGGGAGAACCCCACGAAGCGGAAACGCAAACGCCCAAAAGTAGCTGGCATCCGGCGCTGGCGACGCACGACGTCGCGTCGTTCCCGAGCCCAGCGCAGATTTCCATGCCCGCACGCGCCGTTTCTCCTCCCATGGGAATGTACCAATCATGTGTGAGCTTAGTAGCGAACATCAAAGGAATTTCACCGGCAGCTCGAGTCTCGAGAGCGTTTGAAAGCGTCAAGAGTTCTGCGAACAGACCCGACAAAGGAGACAACGAAGCCGGGACAAACACCCCATCTTCGTAGGTCAACGCCGCGCGCGTACGAACTCGGATATCTTCCAGCGAATCTATCGCAACATCTCCAACTATAATCGCATCGTTACACAGAGGATGGCTCGATGCAAACGAAGATAGCTGAAGCAAAGTAGCAGAAGTACCGGAAATTGCCAAATTTTCCATCGTGCGCGGCGCTTCGCACGCGAGAGTCGGTCGGTTGTTCACCGGCTCGATGTATACGTATACTTTCATTGATTGGGAAGCGTCTCCATTCGTATCCGTGGCCTTTAATTCAAAGGAATCGTAGCCGTAGTACAGCGAGTCTGGAGTGTAGACAAACTTACCGCACGCCTCGTATTGGTTGCACGGACACGAGACGGTGACGCCGGCGGTTTTGAGCGGCGAAGTGAGCTCACCACAGACAACCGAGGAGAAAGAGACATTTCCGATCGATGGCGGAGGTGCAGCCAAGAATTCTAGATCCTCCGTCAGCGTTTGCGAATCTATAGCGTAAAACACACCGGAATACGCAATGTTCTCCTCAACGTTGTACGCAAGTTCGAAATTCGAGGAAGTAGTCGACACAACTGGAGGCGTCGACGCCTCGTCTGCATCTGATTTCACGACAATACTTATTGATCCTTTCGCAGTTCGTTGATTTGCGTCGACCACGATGTAGCTGAACGTATCGGTGAATGATTCGTCCCTGGTGCCGTCAGCATTTACGACCCTTTCGTCGTAATCGCTTTGAGAGATGCTGTACGTGAACGGCGATTTACCTTGTTTAACGCCGAGTTCGCTCACGGATTCATCCGTAAACGTCAAGGTACCAACCGGCGCTCCTCCGTCCAGACGTATGAAACTAATAATGCTCGCGAATTCTTCATCTGTAATCGCGTCGGGATGACTGACCGGGAAATCAAACTCCTTTGGCTCCCACTCGACTCTGAAATTGTACGATTTGTCAGCCGCAACGGGATCGTCCGCTAAGGGGTTAATGTAGACGCTAAACTGAAAAGGCACAGAAGATTGACCGGTGCTGTCTTTGGCGATGGCAAAAAACGAATCCTCGCCGTTCGCGTTTGCGTTTGGCGTATACGATACGGCCCCGGTTGCAGAGTTCAACTCTACTTCACCCTTATTTGCGACGCAATTAATTTCATACGTAATTTCGCTTTCAGTGTCGCTATCTTTGTCGTCGACTCGGATTTGATAGCCGCTCACTTGGTTACCATCCTCGTTCAAAAGAATTTGTTGAACTTGTACCGCGTTGAGCGACAAACCAAGAATTTCTGGGGGATCGTTGACGACTTGAATTGTCAACGCTCGAGTCGTCGATGCCGTTA
>Ga0255755_1001456_pt1 | contig 21155 bp, 18 predicted proteins | sample 011ome_18_FD_179955 | JGI IMG/M metagenome (GOLD analysis project Ga0255755, IMG submission 179955) | Coastal salt marsh microbial communities from the Groves Creek Marsh, Skidaway Island, Georgia - 011501BT metaG (version 2) | ecosystem: Environmental > Aquatic > Marine > Intertidal zone > Salt... | reverse complement strand
GAATCTGATCGACAGCCTCGCAAATCTGCGAGACGCCCGGTCGGTAAAGCGATAGAACTTGATTGCGGTAGGTTTCCCCTAGTGTCACCGACTGGGATCGAGTGGAGATGAGGGCGCCGGAATCAATGTGCTTATCCGTAATCCAGTGCAGGGTCGTGCCCAGAATCGGCTCGTTATTCAGAAGCGACCAAAAGCTCGCCATGACGCCTTTGTACTCAGGCAACAGGCCGGAATGCAGGTTAATGATGCCGATGCGTGGTAGGGCAATCGCCTCGGCCTTGAATATCTGTCCGAAGCGTATGCTTATCACGAGGTCTGCGTTGAATTCACGAAGCACGTCGCGATCTTCGTTGTTAATGTCCGTGATCGCGATTTCCCTGCAGTGACTCGCACGAGCAAGGGCGTCAAAACTTAAGCCGGGAGCGCTCGTGAAGTCCGTCTCCACTGCCGCTAACGCCATCAATCGCGGATCACGTTTACTCGATGAACCGCCGACTCTCTGGGAGTAAAACATTCCCAGCTCATGGCCAATGAGCTTTGGAACCAGTTGATTTAGCGCCGCGTGAGCATAGATGTCGCGGTTATAAAATAGGCCAATGCGCACCGGTAATCTCCGCTGATGGTGGCGGCCAGCATACTCTCTCCTTTATGCTCGATCGAGATCTGAGGTGCATTCAAGTAAGGCAAACACATGCGCAGCTATTCGGTTCAGGTGGCTACCGCGGTCGTAGTGGCCAACATGGTGGGGACAGGGGTATTTACCTCGCTTGGTTTCCAGTTGATGGAAATAGAGTCGACAGGCGCCATCCTATGGTTATGGGTGTTGGGCGGTCTCTGCGCACTCTGTGGTGCCCTGTGCTACGCGGAACTCGGCGCCCATCACACGGCATCGGGTGGGGAATATCACTTTCTGACCGAGCTGATTCATCCCTACGCCGGATTTCTTTCAGGCTGTGTTTCAGCCACCGTCGGGTTTGCAGCGCCGATTGCACTGGCATCACTCACATTTGGTATCTACCTCGCCACAGCGTTTCCTTTTTTACCGGCTAAGGCAACCGCCACGACTCTGATCGTACTCATGGTGCTCATTCATACACGCACCTATCGCGAGAGCTCGCGCGGTCAATATTTACTGACCTTGCTCAAGCTTGCGTTGATCGCCGCTTTTGTTGTGACCGCATTTACCGCGGGAAATGACTTCTCGCATCAGGTCACCGGCGCATCGCTCATTGATGCAAGCGAGGTTCTGTCAGGTGCGGGCGCGATTGCCCTAATCTATGTGACCTACGCCTACTCGGGTTGGAATGCTGCCACCTACATCCTTGGTGAGCTCGAGCACCCTCAGCGCGACTTGCCGAGAGCTCTGATCGTTGGTTGTGCGTTGGTCACCTTACTCTATGTGCTCCTCAACAGTGCCTTTCTGACCTCGGCTTCTATCTCCTCAATGACGGGTGAAGTGGAGATAGCATTTATTGTGGCGGAGACCGTCTTGGGTGCGAGTGGCGCTTTTGTGGTGTCGCTGCTCCTCTCCGGTGTTTTGATTTCCACGGTAAGCGCCATGATTATGGCCGGCCCACGGGCCTTGCAGCGCCTGGGGGAGGACTATCAGGGTCTCGCGTGGTTGGGAAAAACCAATGAGGGAGGTCTTCCTTCAAACGCGATTGTCTTTATGGGCTTGGTTGCCCTCGCGTTTTTATGGACATCGACCTTCGAACAGATCCTGCTATTTGCAGGGCTAGTGATGGCGGCAAATACGTTTTTCACTGTGGTGGCTGTCTTCATAAGTAGACGTCGACGCGCCATTGATCCCGAGGGGAGATCGATGTTCACCATGCCCTGGTATCCGGTTCCGGCGCTTATCTTCCTAGCCATTACAGGATGGACCGTGCTCTATACAGCCATTCAATACCCGTTGCAGTTACTCGCGACTGCCTTGCTTATCACTCTTGGGTATCCTCTGTTCGAGCGGCTTCGTTCAAGTCACTGAGCCAGTGCGGCACCGGGTCTTCTGGACCCAGTCTCAATAGCGCCACCCTGCGCAGGATTCTTATCTAAACGCGGCGGAATAGGGTTTAGAAAACTGTTTTTTAAAACAGGCCTATGCGTCAGTCCGACTGTCGTGTAGCTTAGGTTTTAATGAGCATCTGGGAATACGCTCATTATCTTAATAATTCAAAAAGTGGTAATTCATGACTGACTCAAGTGCTGCGGCTGATGCCGCAAACAATCCTTACGCGTCAACCAAGGCCGCTTATTACGCGCTTGGTATCCTCACCCTGGTCTACAGCATCAATTTCATTGACCGGCAGCTACTGTCGATTTTGCAGGAGTCGATTAAAGCTGACCTCATGCTGAGCGATGCGCAGCTTGGTCTGCTCACAGGCTTCGCATTTGCGGTGTTCTATACCTTTGCCGGCCTGCCTATCGCGAGCTTGGCGGACAGGAGTAATCGGCGAAACATTGTCGCCATTTCACTCACTATCTGGAGTGGCATGACGGCAATTAGTGGCCTGGCTCAGAACTATTGGCAGCTGTTAGCAGCTCGTGTGGGCGTGGGTATTGGTGAGGCGGGTGGTAGTCCACCCTCGCACTCAATGATTTCCGATATGTTCCCGCCTGAAAAGCGTGCCAGTGCCATCGGCTTTTACTCTACGGGCATCAGTATCGGAATCTTATTCGGCTTCCTGTTTGGTGGTTGGCTTAATGAGTTCTTCGGATGGCGAGTGGCCTTTTTTGTCGTCGGTGTTCCGGGTGTGATCTTGGCCTTGGTTCTCTATCTGACAGTCCCAGAGCCCATTCGTGGACTCGCGGAAAATAAGGCATCCAGCGGTGACAACCCCTCGATGATGACGGTCTTCAAAGTGCTACTGAGCCGACGATCGTTTTTATTAATGGCGTTGGGTGCGGCAATGAATGCTTTTGCTGGTTACAGCACGGCTAACTGGGTTGCGTCCTTTATGATAAGAACCCATCAAATGCCAACCGGCGAGCTTGGTACATGGCTAGCCCTCATTATCGGTGTCGGTGGTGCGATCGGGGTTTTCGGATCTGGCGTGCTAGCCGATAAGCTCGGTAAAAAAGATAAGCGCTGGTACATGTGGGTTGCTGTCTGCGCTGCTGCGATCTCTGTTCCTTTCCAGATAGCAACGTTCTGGGTAGACGGGCCTTACGCAGCGCTTCTGTGCATGACAATTCCATCGATTCTCGCAAATGCGTATTTAGGCGCAACCATTGCGAGTGTCCACAGCATGGTAGGACTGAAGATGCGAGCCGTATCGTCAGCCCTCCTGTTTTTCATTCTGAACATCATCGGACTAGGCATGGGTCCGACAACCGTGGGTCTGGTGAGTGATTCACTGGTGGATCAGCACGGTGTTGACTCTCTGCGCTACGCAATGATGTACATTATCCCGACGGCCATGTTTATCTCAGGCACGCTGTACATGTTTGCCTCCCGATATATTCGAGAAGATTTGTCGAATGCACCTGACTAGCGCAAAGGCTAGCGTTTTAGAAGCCCGCTTCCGCGGGCTTTTTTGTACTCAATCGATCGAGCGAAGTACGCGTCGAGATACGGCGTTGGTCTCTATATCGGTCGGCGTGAAGCGCACGGGTCGCCACGACTTCTCAGCATAGAGCTGTGTTTGGTCATCGAAGTGCGGGGACTCGGGATCACCCGACTGTGAGTAGGACAGAATGGCCTCTGCCTCTGGACCCACGTCACTCCAGCCAAGCGTCATGATAAAGCTGGAACCATGAACCACGTTGTAGCCGGATTTTGACAAACTATCGCTGTCCCCAGCGAACTCACCACTACCCGTGAAGATAGGCGTTTCGGTTGGGTTATTACCGACGGCGGTGCTCATCTGAAGGTTTGCAATGCCTTCGTGTCGGTTGCCACCGTGAATAGGGTATTGCCGCCCGTAGCGGTGGCCAATTTGTAAGTTACCAAGGGCCGTGTCGAGACCAATGCCTTCATTGTCGAGAAGCCGCACCGCCCGGGCTAGTCGGTCCAGGGCGAGGTCCGCGTTTGCAAGCCCCGAAGGCGTGGTAGCGGCTTCCATGGGATTAAAAGGTTGTTGAAATAGGGATGACCCCAGATAGGTCTCGTCTGCGGGGTATTGTGTGATCCACTCTCTAAACAGAACAGCACCTCGCGATTCGCTGTTGAAGCGACGATCCCAGGCGGCCAGCACCTTACAGGCTTCGGTCAGATCGATGGTGTCTGTCTCGATGCTGCGCTCAGGATTTGTCTCACAGGCGTCGAGTAACTCGGGTAAGAGCATGTCGGCGGTGAGGCTTTCATTACTGAAGAGCGCAGTCTGCATTTCGTCGCGATTCAGCTTCCCATCGTCACCTGCGTGTCCATAAGGACTGTCTGCGCGCAGCAAGGCGATGTTCATCCGCGTCCGAACGCTGCGGGGCGTCATCGTAGGGCCATAGAGAGGTGACAGTGCGGCCGCTGGCTTGTCGGGATCGCTAAGCCAATAACTGTCGTTTGAGTTGAACACGTATTGATCGCTCTCGATGAGTGGTCGGCGCTCAAAGGGCTCGGTGTACGGTACCGGAGAACTGGTCTCCAGCCACTCATTACTTTGCTGGCTGCCATCAAGGATAACCAGCCCACGCGCGAGATAGAGATATTGAAGTTTAGGGACGGCTTTCAGCGTGTTATGCCAGCTGAGAATCGCTTCCTCACTCAGGGCACCGACATTGGAGTTATCAATGTAAACCGCACGACCATCGGCCGACGCCGCGATGGTATTAACCCATGGCATGGCGTTGTAGCTGCGATGTGCGTCGATAAACTCATCCATGCTCCTCGCGCTGCCCATGGCTTGCCATTGCGCAAAGGTATGAAGGTTCGCTTCATTCGCATCACGCACAGCAAATGCGGTAAAAGGGTCATCTGTTAGCCCCGGCAGAGCCATCAGTGGACCGTGGTGGGAGAACCAGACGGCGTGCGTTTTGTCACCCAGCCCATCGGGCGTCTTCACACTAACGCTAACCTCAACTGAGCTGAGGTCGCGCCATCCATTTTCCCATCGATACTGTAGGGGATTGTCGGGATTGAGGGTGAGTTGATAGATCACGGTGCGCTTTGAGTTAGATACTGTGTGCGACCAACCGACAGCCTCGTTAAAACCAATAGCGACGCCAGGCGCGCCGATTAAACCCGCACCATAGGCATCGTAGACACCGGGGATAGTCAGGTGTTTCTCCCAGAATCGTGCAATGCCATACCAGGGGTAATGTGGATTGGCGAGCAGAAGCCCCTTACCGTTTTCTGATCGCTCGGAAGCAATAGCCCAGGCGTTAGAGCCCATGTCGCGGAGCTTCATTTCGGTGAGCGTATCGCCTAGTGGTGGCGCGACCTCAAGCGCCGCAATAGCAGGACTTATCTCGGCCTGAGGCGCTGCCGCGGTTATTGCGCCAGTAATGCGCGGCAAGGTGTAGACCAAGGTCACGTATTGGGCCATGAACTCTGTTGCTGTGACCGGCCGTACCCAGGTCGCTTCATCACACCAGGAGCCAAATTTGCCGGCGCGCTCATTCACGAACTGGTTGTATCCGGCGGTGTAACCTTCAATCCACTCTTTGATCTGAGGCTCTTGCGCGGCGAGTGCCTCGCCGGCCCTGTCAGGAATGCCAAGCGCTTTAACGACGATGTCTCTGCTCACGTTGCGATTGCGGGGTCCGGGGCCGAAAACAGCGGCGCTCTCACCGCGTGACTGAACCAGAGCAAGCGCCATGTTGCAGACATGATCTTCCGCAGCCGTGTAGGCTTCTCCAAAACCGAGAGCACCCCAGGAGTCGGCGGTGATGTGAGGTATGCCGTATTCGGTCTTTACCACGGTTGCTTCATAGCGATATGGCCTATCAGTCTCCGATTGACTGCATCCAAGACTGACCATCATTCCGCTGGCCAGAAACGTTGCCATGAGTCGTTTTGCACTGCCAAGACTGGCAGTGTTTGCTTTAGCGGTTGTTTTCTTGAGCGCGAGTAAGTGCATGTGGCATCTCTTATTTTCTTTGATGAACGCGCTACACGTTACTCGCAAAATGGGAGATGACGCCAGTTAACTTGCTGTTTTGTTATGCGACAGGGACCTGTTGATGATTCGCTTTGGGTAAAGCTATCTACATGCGCGAAGTAACGGCTTCTGAGTACGGCGCTGTCGCGTCTTCTCCATTTACGCGATGGTGAATTCAATCGTACCCAACGGCCCGTAACTGGCCTGGTAATGACCTGGATCAGCTTCCATCGCAGCTCCGTTGGTCCCAGCTAGCAGTACTCCCCCTTCGGGTATCGTAAACCCAAGGCTGTTCGCTTTATTTACACACCAATTAAGCGCTGGCTTTGGACCACCAAAAGAATCGAGGGGTGAGGCGGTGAGTATGACCTCACCGTCTCGCATCAATTCAATTTCAATGTCCGCAAGGGCAGTGAAGTCGAAGCTATCCCAAGCGCCCATGTCACCTAAGATAAATTGGTCTGCGCCCAAATTGCAGAGTGTCACGTTGCCGGGCGTCAAATCCTCAGGTCTACAGAAGTCTAAGCGGACAAACTCCACGGCCGGACCTATGCTGATGGGGCTGCCATCGCTGTTGAGTTGCATGGCGAGCTCACATTCGATGCGGCGACTGGCTGTGTGTGGCAGTGTTGCCGCGTTCTCGATTTCACTGTGTTGATAAAGCAGACCAAGCAAAGGCTCTTCCAGACCAAAAAGCGCCTGGAGGTCTTTGCTGGTGACGCCAGCCTTAATCCCCGCCGATTGTTCACCGGAGATGAGGCTCGTCAGATGAGGGATGAGCGAGTAGGCCTCGGTGAGGGTAACGCCGGAGGGAAATTCAGGCCAGATTGACTTGGCCTTGATGGCATCCGCGAGCTGCGCGACAAACCTATCTGTACTCATCGTTCAGCATCCCCCCATCATGTGATTTTCTTGTCGCTTACCACTGGGTATCAGCAATGGTGACGCGATGCAGCAGTCGATCGTGGCCATCGAATCCGCCCGTCGCCGAGTGCAGTAGAGAGCGATTATCCCAGATCACCAGCATGTCCTTTTCCCATTGGTGACGATATTGGAATTTCTCCTGCGTCTGGTGGACATACAGCTCCATCGCGAGAGCCTGCGAGTCCTCTAGCGACATTCCTTCAAAGCTCTGGATATAGGCTGCGGACGAAAACAGCGCCTTCGTTCCTGTTTCGTGATGCTCCCTCACAAAGGGGTGTGGACAGGTTTCGCGCGCTTTTTCGCTGGGTTTGATTATCATGCTGCGCCCGTTCTCTCGGTCGCTATCGCCGTAGGCACCATCGGGTGCATAGCCCAGTGCCGCCGAGTGAATTGCGGTCAGCCCTTCTACTTTCGCTCTCAGGTCATCCGGCATGTCGTCGTACGCTTTCACCTGATCAGCAAATAGCGTATCGCCACCGTGCGGTGGGATCGTGATACCAAAGAGCGCGGTGCCTGCCGGGGGGACCGGCATGAAACTCCAATCGGTATGAAAAATCTCCGCAAAGATGGGGGTCTTTTCATCCGCGTCGCGTTGAATCGCGCAAATATTCGGATAGCCCTCAATGTGTCCAAAAAACGGGTCCTCCCCAATCTCGCCAAAGTATTGCGCAACGCGCTCAAGATCGTCCGGCGTGAGCGCTTGATTGGGAAACGCAACGACCTTGTGCTCGAGCCACAACTGCCGCAGTTCAGCGATCTGGTCATCACTCAGGGCTGTCGTTAGGTCAATACCTTCAATGCGAGCGCCGCAGGCCTGCCCCGACGGGGTAACGGTCAATGTCATAGCCTCTTCTCCATTTATTATTCTTTTGTCCGATCTTAGGTTACGGCGCGTGATTCCACCACGCTAGATCTGAATACGCGCGCAAATCGAGTTCATGTGTCCAGGCTGACCGATGCTGATGCGCAATGTGGTAATAGGTCTCTGCCATTTCAACCGGCAAGAGCAAACCGTCATGCTCTTTGCCGCGGGTCTCACGCAATTTCTCGAACTGTTCGGCACCCAGCATCTTGCCGAGTGTATCCGGTGCATCCACGGCACCATCAACGATAATGTGAGCCACATGAATTCCCTTGCTCGCGTACTCAGCATTGAGGGTTTGGCACAGCATACGGCGTCCGCCCATGGCGGCAGCATGTGAGTGTTGTCCGGCATTGCCTCGCACGGCGGCGGTTGCGGAGGTTACCAGGATGGTGCCCTTGCCGCGGGCCTCCATTGCAGGAATTACTGATTTCGCCAGGCGGAAAAGCCCCATACAGGCCATCTTCCAGCCGAGTTCAAAGGTTTTGAGGGCCGTTTGGTCGAGTGATCGGTTGCCAATTTGAGCACCTAAGTTGAAGAGAACGACCTCGATGTGACCGATTTGCTCAACTTCCTCCACCAGCTTTTCAATGGCACCGTCTTCCACGGCATTGAGCATATGACCCGACGCCGATCCGCCCGCAGATTCAATGCCACTGACTAGCTTTTCAAGGCCCTCAGCATCACTGCGGCGGCAGAGTGCTGCGTGGTATCCATTCGCGGCAAATTTCGCACCCACTGAGCCGCCGATGCCGGCGCCCGCGCCGATGATCAAACATACTTTTTTCATGACAATATCCTCCCGTTATCAGTGGCCGATGTTTACGTGGCCTTTCACGATGAGCGACTCTATGGTTTCAGAGTCGTAACCCAATTCTTCCAACAGACGAGGGCCATGCTCGCCAAGCTTCGGTGCGGGCCCTGCAATCTCGCTTGGAGTCTTGTCAAAACGCGCGGCGGGGCGCGCTTGTCGGACTTCACCAAACCCGTCATGGTGGATTTTCGTGATCGATTCGTTGGCAATAATCTGTTCGTGATCCATCAACTCCATGCGCGTCAGGAGAGGGGCGCTAGGAACGTCCTCGCTCTCAAGTCGCTCGAGTATCTCGCTGCTGCTCCATTTCTTGATTTCCTCCGCAGTGATTTTTTTGCGTTCCTCGACGTTGACGAACCGATCACCTGCAGTTTTAAAGCGAGGGTCATCGATAAGATCTTCGCGTTCTAGCGCACGGCACATCCCTGTCCACTCTTTATCAGATATTGCGCCCGCTGTGATGTATCGATCCTGGGTCTCGTAGATAAGATCCTGCGTCCCCTGCAATGTGGTGACATCGAATTCCATCTCACCGTAGGTGAGTCCGGTCATTCCCTCGGGCCAGAAAAAAGACAGCATGGTCTCGAGCATTGAAAGTTTAATGTGCTGACCTTCACCCGTTTTCTCCCGGACATAGAGTGCAGAACTGATCGCCTGGGCCGCCGTCAGCGATGTTACTTTGTCTGCGAGGATGATTCGAAACATCTGAGGACGCCCCGATGCTCGATCCATCTGAATATCGGTTGCACCCGATAATGCTTGGATAATAGGGTCATACACACGCTTTTGTGAGTAGGGTCCGCTTTCGCCAAAGCCGCTGATGGATACATAGATCAGCTTCTTATTGGTCTCCCGCAAGACATCCTCGCCAAAGCCCATGCGCTCGATCGCCCCGGGACGAAAGTTCTGAATGAATACGTCTGCGTCGGCCACGAGCTCATGAAGTATCTTCTTCCCTTCATCCGACTTTAGGTCGAGAGAAATCGACTCTTTTCCACGGTTGCATGAGTAAAACGCGGGCGACACATCGTTATGCTTTCCACCGATATGGCGCATTTGTTCGCCGAGTAGCGGTTCTACTTTGATGACGCGTGCTCCCTGGTCAGCCAACATCATGGCTGCTACGGGGCCAGAGACCATGCTAGTCAGGTCGAGGACCTTTAATCCGTCAAGAGCGCTCATTCGTCGCCTCCATGTAAGTCTGGGTAATTTACTTTCATAGCACGTAGGTAAGCAGGACGTTGGGCGATGTGAGCATGATAGTCGTGAAGGCTTTGGGGCAAGGCCACGTGGTAGGCATTTGCCCAGTCGATGCAAGACACTAAGAAAAGGTCCGCTAGGCCGAACTGGTTACCCACTAAGTAAGCTCGCTCCTCCAGGAGCTGACCCACAATCTCAAAATGTTTTTCAGCGTAGGTGCGGCAGGCCTTAACCGTCGTTTCAGACTCGCCGTAAATCATGCCGAGATCACCGTGGCGGCGCATGACATACAGACTGGTTTCATCAAGCTCCCCGTAGATATAGCAACACCACTCGTCCTCTTTCGCTTTAGTGCTTGGATCTCGTGGTAACAAAAGAGCGGTTGAGGGGTATTGATCACGGAGGTATCGACAGATGGCGAGACTTTCAGACAGCTTGACGTCACCGTCCTCCATGAAGGGGATCTTTTGCTTAAGGTTTAGCTGTTGATATTCGGACGTTTGTGTCTCGCCCGTCCGCGGACCGATAGGCCTGTGCTCGTAAGCTACCCCTAACTCCTCCGCCATCCATAGGGGTCTCAGGCTGCGCGGCGTGCTAGCGCCCCAGAGTGTTATTGGCTTTTTCATAGAGCATCGAGTGAGTGCATCAGCAATTATTTTTCACTCAAGGTATCAAGCTATTGCACACAGCACTAACAAAAGTGGGTGGTTAGCCGCTTTTGGCAAACCATGGGGCCCACACCTGCAGCACGAATTGTCACAGGTCAAGCAAGGTCGGTACGCAAGGTTGGCCTATGCTTTTGCGGACGTCCGCCGTGCGCCTAATACCGCCTGTTCTTTAACGGCATCGATGATGCCGGTCACACTGGATAGGTCGTCGATGACAGTACCTATACTGATGGTTCGTGTCTTGTAGTTAACAATCGCTGGAATGACAGGAACGGAAGCCGCTTGTGCGATTCGAGCAAAACCCTCTTTCAGACTCCCATCGCTGCTGCGCGTCCCCTCTGGAGCGATGCCCAGGATCAGTTCTTTACGCTTCCTGAATTCTTCGGTCATTTTGGTGACCAAGCCTTGTGATGTCCGTCGATCCACCGGAATACCGCCGACACCTCTGAAGAACGCGCCGTGTGGAAACTTGAAGAGTGTGTGCTTTCCAAGAAAGTTCACCCTAATGCCCCAGCCCCAGATAACGGAGAGGGCAAGGATGAAATCGATATTGGAACTATGTGGGACCGCCACGACAACCATCTTGGGGGTATTCGGCAAGTTTCCGTCGAGCTTCCAGCCCATCAATCTGTAGATAGATCGACCAATCCATTTGAGAATAGGGCGTTTTTTTTGGGCGACAAGGTCGCCTAGTTGAGGCCATGCCATAGTAGTTTCTTTTTTTATTTGTCGGTTGTCACTGTGGAGTATCGCGAGTTTCAAAGCCTGATGAAAGTCAAAGTGTTAGCGAGATTTTGGCATTGAGATGAACCGTGCTGTACTGGGACGTGGCAAGCACTCGTCGTCACGGCGCGTTGACGGTGATGTCAGGTGATAAAAAATCATAATCATAAAAAGGGGTATTCATGAAAACGGTATTCATAACGGGCGCAGCGCAGGGTATCGGATTGGCCATAGCGAGACGATTTGCGCGCGAGGGCTATCGCGTCGGCTTATTTGATATCAACGCAGAACGCTGCCAAGAGTTGTTGTCCGAAGCTGACTTTGAAAATGCCATCGCCGGTTTCTGTGATGTTCGAGATCGCACTTCCATCGACGAGGCCATAGCTACCTTTTCTCACGCTACCGGCGGAAGGCTTGATGTACTTGTCAACAATGCGGGTGTTCTGACAGGTGGGGAGCTTGTTACTCAGTCAGAGAGTCAGATTCGCGCGATGGTCGACGTCAATGTAACGGGGCTCACCATGGTCTCTTATGCAGCACATCCGCTCCTTAAAGCCACCCACGGAGCGATGGTGATCAATCTGTGTTCCGCTTCCAGTATCCACGGCATCCCTCTGTTGGCTGTTTATAGCGCTACCAAGTTCTATGTCGATGGGTTCACTCAGGCGCTCAATTTGGAATGGGAAGACGACGATATCTATGTGACCTGCATCAAACCGCCTGTTATCGATACTGAAATGGGTCGCTCGCTAGATCCCAGGCATATCGAAAACATGAAGTGGGAGATGAAGCCAGATGATGTTGCGTCTGCCGTGTATGGATTGACTCAGCGTCGAGAGCTCCATCATGTATTGGGGGCATCAACCCGCCAGTGGCACCGACTCAGCCGCTTATTCGGTATGGGGGTTAGCCGATGGCTGACCCGTCGGTTGGTCGGATAAGCTCGCTCAGTCAGTTCTATTCAGCATCTTGGACAGTTCGGAGGCGAGAGTCTCGCAAGCGCGCTCTGCCGCACCACTCACACGACCAAACATGAGGTAACTGTGAGTCAGGCTTTCGAAGCAGAAATGCGCGACTTGGTTGCCTGATTCGACGAGGCGGTTTGCAAAGGCATTACCTTGGTCGCGGATTGGGTCAAATCCCGCGGTTCCTATCACTGTCGGCGGAAGATCCGACAGACTCTCCGCATGCAAAGGGTTTGCCCACGGATGGTCTTTATTGTGGTCATCCGGAAACACCTGCGAGTTGAAGAAGTGCATGGTGTCTGCAGTGAGCGGAAAGGTATTTGCGCAACTACTAAGACTTGGCTGGTCTTCGTTGTTGGTAGTGACCCAGGGGTAGGCCAGGCAAAGGGCCTTGGGTTGACCACCACCCTTGTCTCTCAAAACGAGTGCGAGCGTGCTACTGATTAAACCGCCCGCACTGTCACCTGCGAGCGCAACGCGTGCGGGGTCGACACCGTAGTCGTCACTACAGGCCTGAACGTGTTCCCACAGTGCCCTAGCATCCTCGATGGGCGCAGGAAATGCATTCTCGGGGCACAACCGGTAATCCAGAGAAAAAACGACAGCCCCACATCGGGCCGCAAGTAGCGAACAAAAGTGGTTGTCCGTGAGATGGTCCATGATGACCAGGCCGCCCTGATGAAAAAAGAGTACAGCTGGCTTAAGTTTCTCGCTGGAGGGTGGACGGTAGATTCTGGCGTTTAGCCTATTACCCAACAACTCGATCGTCGTGTCCTCGACCGCAACGCCCGCAACCGTGGGCAGGTTCAAGTCATTGAACTCGGCGGCTGTTCGCCTAATGTCATCAACGCTAGGAGGCGCATCCGATGTACTCGATCCGCGTGCAGATAGCTTCGCTAGCACCTGCATATTCATATCGAGCCGATTGCCGTCAATGTCTAGTGGTGGCCCGGCAAACAGCCTCAATAGCCAATGGGGCGTGTGGCGTAATGTATCGAGAACGAGTAGTTGGAGATTCATAGCGGGTAAACCTGTTGGTGACGCGGGCAATGTATTACAGCCACCCGTTATTCTCAAAGACCAGCAGCCCGTCCGCCTTGTCGCATTTGATGCCCTTACCCGTTACGCTTCTGAGAACGTGTAATTAACTAATAATAAATAAGGAAAGACGGGTGACAATTGCAGTAGACGCAAAAGCCGCGGGGTTTGAAGAGGCCAAACTGGCGCGCATCGGAGATCACCTTCGGCGCAGTTATATCGAGCCAGAAAAAATACCGGGCTGTCAGGTGCTTGTCTCTCGACATGGTATTCCGGCGTATTTCGATTCGATGGGCTTGATGGATCGTGAGCGCGGCAAACCCATGCAGGATGACACGATTTTTCGTATCTACTCGATGTCGAAACCCATCACATCCGTAGCGCTCATGATGCTCTGGGAAGAGGGCCGTTTCCAGTTAACGGATCCAGTACACCGATTTATCCCTTCGTGGCGAGGCCAGGAAGTATGGGACCGTGGCGAGGGAGATCAGATGGTGACGCGCCGCCCGGCCACTCCGCCAACCATTCAACACATATTGAGTCATACGGCGGGTCTGACCTACGGTGGTCTGTTGCCTGGTTTAGAGAGTCCCGTCGATCAGGCGTATCAGAATCTTGGCATCGCCCGAGGTGATGGTGAGACCTTACTCGAGTTTGCCGATAAGTTGGGACGTGTTCCTCTGCTCTATGACCCCGGCCACAAGTGGTGCTACTCACTTGCCACCGATGTGTGTGGCGCGCTCGTTGAAATTATTTCTGGCCAGCCCTTCGAGGTGTTCCTGCGTGAACGTATTTTCGAGCCACTTGGGATGGTAGACACTGGTTTTCGTGTCTCTGACGAAAAGCTTGATCGATTTGCCGCGTGTTACATGCGATCGATGGATAAGCAGGTATTACTCGAGGACGACCCTCATACCAGTCACTACCGTCACAAACGAAACTTCTTTTCTGGCGGCGGTGGTTTGGTGGGGACAACGGCTGACTACATGGCGTTTTGCGAAATGCTGAGACAGGGTGGGCAGTTCAACGGCTACCAGCTGTTAGGCCGCCGAACATTGGAATTGATGACGGCGAACCATTTGATGGGTGGAAAGTCACTCGCCCAAATGGCACTCGGAGCTTTTTCTGAGACGGCCAATGAGGGTGTTGGGTTCGGCCTTGGTTTTGCCTCGACACTGGATGAGGTTGCATCGTGTACCGTGGGTGCAGGCGACTTCTATTGGGGCGGACGCGCGTCGACGATATTTTGGGTTGATCCCGAGGAGGATCTGCAGGTGATTTTCATGACGCAGCTGATACCGTCGTCGACTTTCAACTTTCGTGGCCAGCTGAAGAACATCGTTTACGGCGCCTTGAAATAAAGGCACAGTGATGATGCCGGTTATCGATTAAATAAACAAAAAGCCGGTTTACTCATCATCTGTTCATGGAGATCAAGCAGGATGGAAGCAGCACAAACTAGCGCGCTGGCACTGTATGTCGGCCTCAACCTTCTTCTTACATTGGTATTAGCGATTAACGTGGTGCGCCATCGTTTCAAGGGAGAATCGGGAGACCCCGTCGCACTTGAAAAAGCGGTGCGAGCACATGGCAATAACACGGAATACGTTCCGATTATTTTGGTCGGGCTGGGTGTCATGGCAATGATGGGTGCATCGGCGCAAACCATCAGCATTCTCGGTGGCACACTCTTCGTGGCGCGCGTCTTTCACGCCTACGGTATCCAGCAAGCGAAGGTTCCAAACATCTTTGGCATGGTCGGCAACATCGTGACCTGGTTGGTGATGCTGTGTGTAGCTACGACGCTTCTTATGCAAGGCATTGGCTAGGGCCACAATCGTTACTCGATGACTACGACTACCTTAAGACGGAGCACAACTTGATTTTAAGACGGGGGCTGAGGCCCCTTTTTTGATTCTGCTACGCGATGATTTGCGGTGAAGCGGGTTGCCGATAAGATCGGTCAATTTCGTTATTACTGCGCCAGAACGCGCGCAACTTCATACTATTCACTCTCTTCTACAACGGTCCGTTTCGCATGCAAGCCTTAATGCGCTGTGTCTTCATCATTGTTGTTGTCTGTTTCCCGCTGGCCTCTTGTACTGTCGACAAGCAGGGTGTCTCGAGCCCAGCACCCGAGATGATATTTGGAAACCCTGATTACCAAGCGATTTCCTATGGCGGCTACCGTGGATTAAGCCGTGAGGATGGACCGACACTTGAGCAATTGATTGATGATGTGAAAATTCTGGGTGCAATGGATATCAAGCTATTGCGCACTTACAACACGTCCCAATTTCCTCAAGCCAAGCGCTTGCTGCAGGCCATTCGTGAGGTCAAGTCTGACGATCCTAGCTTCGAAATGTACGTCATGCTCGGTGCGTGGATAGAGTCTAAGAACGCCTGGACCGAGGCCGTATGGGATCCAGAGACGAATTCCTGGGTTGAGGGTACGGGTCCGGACCACACACAAGGTAATGTTGAGAACAACAGCCAAGAGATTGCGACTGCCATACGCTTGGCGAATGAGTACCCGGATATCGTGAAGGCCATTGCCGTTGGCAACGAGGCAATGGTCCAGTGGGCGGTGACCTACTTTGTGTATCCCAAGACGATCCTGAAATGGGTCAATCACCTGCAAGAAGCAAAAGCATCAGGTGCGCTGATTCCCGACGTATGGATCACTTCCTCAGACAACTATGAATCTTGGGGTGGGGGCAACCCGATTTACCATACTGAAGAGCTCACGGAGCTCATGCGAGCCGTCGATTTTGTTTCGGTTCACACTTACCCATTCCACGATTCCTTTTATAACCCCTCGTTCTGGGGTGTGCTCCCTGAGGAAGAGTCGTTGCCTTTCGAAGCGATGACTGAGGCGACAATGCAGCGCGCCATCGCGTACGCAAGAAAACAGTATTCCGCTGTGGCTGAGTACATGGCGTCGGTCGGCGTCAGCAAGCCCATGCATATTGGAGAGACAGGCTGGGCGAGCATCGACGAAACAGCCTACGGAGCTTCGGGCTCGAAAGCAGCCGATGAGTTCAAACAGAAAGTGTTTCACGATCTGTTGCGTGACTGGACGGATGAGGAGGGCATTTCGCTCTTTTACTTTGAGGCCTTTGATGAGCAGTGGAAAAAAGCAGATAGCCCGGGAGACTCCGAAAACCACTTCGGCTTGATCACGCTCAACAACGAAGTGAAATACATCTTGTGGGATGAGTTTGATAGTGGCGTCTTTGCCGGTTTGACCCGCGATGGCCAGCCCCTGCTCAAGAGCTTTGGTGGTGACCGAGAGGCGCTGCTAGCAAGTGCGATGATGCCCCCGTTTCGAAGCCAGATGGCGGTACGGAGAATAGAGACAGCAAACCCTGATCGCACACCGGGCGAGGTAGTTACCGAACCAAAATTGCTTGTAGTACACAACCAGTTCTCTAATGCTGATTTGGATGCGAGTGCGCCTAGCGCTGCATTAAAGTTGACCCCATGGGAGGGAACGACTGCCATTGAACTGTTGCCGGATGGCGAGGTCCGCGTTGAGACGCGCGCCGGTGACTGGTGGGGTGCCAGTCTCGAGCTCGATGCCGATGTTGGCGAGAACTTATCGAAGTTCCGTCAGGGGCAGATGCACTTTGATATCCGTGGCAGTAGCGATGTGAACTTCAGTCTGGGTTTCCAGACGGGAAATTTCTTGCGTGGCGACCAAGTGAATAATTTTGCGAGCTTTGGGCCGGGAACTGATTACGAGATCGATGGGGATTGGCGGTCAATTAGTTTACCCATAGCTGAGATCGATGGCGGTACAGACATGACCGACGTTACCAATATCGTTGCCTTCCTCAGCCAGGAAAAAGCACCCGACAAAACGATTTTCCTGCGTAACGTCTACTTCAGTCAGTAGCGGCCGTCATGATGCGTCGCTTAACTCGGAGTTTTGCGACGACAGCTGTCGCAATGAGAGAAACATAGACCGCGTAGATCGGGGCGAAATTTGTCAGCAATCGGCCAGAAAAGGCGACTAAAAAGTACAGCATTAGGATCGAAATCCCGACTGTATGAAGTTGCTTCCATTTAACAGGGCCCAGTCGTCTGACACTATAATCGTTAGAAGTTAAAGCGAGCACGGCAGTGACCACGTACCCGAAGCCAGCTACTGCAACAGACGCATCGATGCTGTAGCCCTCCAGGTTGCTGAGAAACAAGATGAGCGCTATCAAGTGGAAGGTATGCGCGGTCGCAAATCCCAGTCCTAGCTGTCTTCGGTATCTCACCAACCCTCGGGTTTGCGCGTTATTTACAAGGGCTTTTAGTGTGCTCGCAGAGAAGGCCAATAACAGAAAAGCGAAGGCCAGATGTGCGGAGTAGCGCGTCCATAGCAGTAAAAAGCCAGGCGGCGAATCACTGGTTAATGCGGTCTCCGCTGCCGGCGCTAGGTAGGTAACTAATATGACCAGAGCCGACAGCAAAACACTCCCAATCCAAACCATGAACTATCCCCCGAGCTACGTCTCGTGCTTGTTTGATTGCAGATCTGTGTCTACTGTTGGTAGCTAAGCCTATTACAGGAGCGCGCAGTCATGAAGTATTGGCAGTCATTCGCCTTTTTAGTGGCACTGTCGGGTTGCTCGTCGGCGCCAACAGAACAGGAGATAGATGAAGCCGATTTTGGTCTATCCATGACAGAGGAGGCCTGCTTGGCCGTGGCTAAGCCGTTCATTACCCAACGCATGGGTGATCCAGCATCGGTCATTTTTGAAAACCTAAAGTGCTATCGAGGCTTGGAGGGGCGTGTTCCCGTTGCGCGGGTCGACGCGACCTATGGCTACCGATTCGCGGGCGATGTTGATTCAAAGGGGGACATTGGTCTGTATACCGGGATGACACCTTTCTCAGGCATCGTCCGCGACGATGGTGATGGTCCGAAAGTCGTGAGGTACTGCATTACCAGTGGCACCAAGGACTATCGGTTCTGTATTCCCTCCATGGTTGAGTAATAAGACGGCTCAGGTCATACCCTCCCACGAATCTCCTTCCTGCTTACGCGCTGCAGATCCCCCTGCGGGGCCTCTCCTTCAGCGCTGTTGAGCAGCCTGACACCCATAGTACTTGTGTATCGAAACAAATCTGCGCTTTGTTGTTGCAATTATAAATGCGAATCATTATCATTTACGATAACAGCAAAGAGATCCTCCAATGTTTCCCAAAAAGTTCGTCAGTATGAGTTTGGCCAGTTGCTTAATGTCTAGCGCGGCTCTGGCTCAGCAAGCAGACAAAACACAAAACCAGGTGATCGAAGAGGTACTGGTTTCAGGGCAATATCTATACACCGACACGATTAACGCTCTCAAAACGCCAACGCCAATTTTGGATGTGCCGCAAAGTTTGAGCATCGTCTCCGCGGAAGATATTCGGGCGCGTGGATTTAACAGCATCGGTGAGGTCATCAATTATTTGCCCGGCGTCACCACATCCCAAGGCGAGGGCCACCGAGACGCGGTTGTTTTCCGAGGCGTTCGGTCAACTGCCGACTTCTACATTGACGGTGTGCGAGATGACGTGCAGTACTTTCGACCGCTTTACAACTTAGAGCAGATTGAAGTGCTTAGGGGCCCCAACGCGCTCCTGTTCGGACGCGGTGGAACGGGCGGTGTGCTTAACAGAGTTACAAAAAAAGCGCAGCTGGGCGAGTCGTTTACAGCCTCGCAAGTCAGTGCAGATAGCCTCGGGGAAGTGGGCGGTCAAATCGACACTAACGTTGTGATTAACGAGACCACCGCGTTTCGAGTAAACGCGATGTTGGAGAGTCTTGATAATCACAGAGATTTCTACGACGGCGAGAGATTAGGAATCAACCCGACGTTGAGAATTGAGGCAGGTGATAGCCGATTTGACCTGTCATACGAATACGTTGATCACCAACGGTTCATCGACCGTGGCATCCCAACGGGATCAAACGGACGGCCAGTGGAGGCATTCCAGGATATTGTTTTTGGCGATGCCGATGTGAACACCACAGAGCTTAAAGCGCATTTATGGCGTGCGGCAGTGCAACACACATTTTCCGACGACTTGAAGGGCAATCTGTCAGCGTTTTATGGTGACTATGACAAGCTATACCAGAATTTTTATGCGTCCTCTTACAATCAGGACGCTAGTCCTGGTGTGGTTACCTTAGATGGTTACGTTGACACGACGACACGCGAGAACACGATACTGTCGGGGAATTTAGTTGGCGAGCTGGAAGCCGGTGGGTTGGAGCATACCCTCCTTGCTGGTGTTGAGTTCATATCGACGAACAGTAACCAGGATCGATGGAATACCTTTTGGGATACCACCCAAGACGACAACGAGGTATTCACAATTTCGAGAAATTTAGGTGTGTTGGGTGGCGCCGGGATTAACGCATTGGGCAATGTCGCAACGAATCAATTCGACCAAGATATTAACGACGACACTCGCGTATCGATTGACGTCACCTCGCTTTATTTGCAGGACGAGATTGAATTGACCGATCACTTTAGGCTGGTCGCTGGGCTGCGATATGACAGCTTTGATATTGACGTGCTCAATGTTGTGGCTGATGAGAAACGGTCACGTAAAGACAGCGAGCTGTCGCCGCGCCTTGGCCTGGTTTACAAGCCCATAGAGGCGCTGTCGATTTATGCGAGTTACAGCGAATCTTTCCTGCCGCGCAGTGGGGAGCAATTTGCAAATATCAACGGCAACAACGATAAGCTGGGTCCCAATACCTTCGGCAATCGTGAGGTTGGCGTTAAGTACGACTTCGAATCAGGGCTGAGTTTCACTGCAGCAATGTTCGAAATTGAGCAGCGCTCTCCCCAAGTTGCGGACAATGATCCTGCCACGTTAGACGTCATCGAGTCACAGATCGATGGTTTTGAACTCCAGCTCCAGGGTCGAGTCAATGACGTGTGGACCGTGTCGGCGGGCTACAGCGCACTTGATGGTGAACAGGTGAGTCGACAGGGTCCCACTGGCCTTACGCCGCGCGAACTGCCGGACTCCATGTTCTCCATTTGGAATCAATTCGCGGTATTCGAGCGACTCAATATTGGTCTGGGTCTGACGCACCAGAGTGAGAGCTTTATTAACAATAGCAACACCGCCGTACTGCCAAGCTACACGCGGGTTGACGCCGCGGTTAGCTACGAGGTGTCACCTGCCACTAGCATTCAGTTCAATATCGAAAATGCGACCGACGAGCTTTATTTTCCGAACGCACATAGCACGCACCAAGCATCAGTCGGTGCGCCGATCAATGTGCGACTCTCGATAAATACGACTTTTTGATCCGTGTGAACAGCGAATCAAGTTATTGAAAGCGCCCCTGCACGGGGCGTTTTTATTTCTGCACGATCCCATCTGCGCGCTGTGTTTGCGCACCTATCTCAGCTGCAATGTCGTTTGGGACCAGCATCGTCAGTGCATAGTGGGCAATTTTCCACTCGCCATCGATGAATTCGACCACGCCTGTGCCTCGGCAATGGCCTAACTTTTCGTTGAGCAAAACTTCATCAAACCATCGGGTATTGCCTTCACCTTCCCAGTTCCGCTCCTTTACTGAATACGTCCAGCCATGACCGTCCTCAAACGCGGGCTTGGCATAGACCTTGAACTCTTCGATGGTCCAGCGTTCCGATTTGTCCGTGCCTAAAAACACCGCATCAGGCGTGTAACGATCAAAGTAGGTTTGGAAATTACCCTCGTGGGCATCTTGGTGAAGACCGTCAATCAGCGCGTCGATCGCCGCTCGCTGGTTATCAGCCAAGCTCATGGCTGGCAGCAGTGCGAGCGAGACAATAGTGGCTTTAAGCAAGTTAGTAGAGCCTAGTGCTGCACTGATTACCGCAGAGAGGGAATGTCGTGAATTCATCTATGACCGCCTTGGTTTTCGATCTACGTTGATCA